>Ga0066680_10000231_pt1 | contig 16780 bp, 16 predicted proteins | sample GraSoiAngelo_129_FD_62297 | JGI IMG/M metagenome (GOLD analysis project Ga0066680, IMG submission 62297) | Grasslands soil microbial communities from the Angelo Coastal Reserve, California, USA - 14_0927_12_40cm | ecosystem: Environmental > Terrestrial > Soil > Grasslands | place: USA... | reverse complement strand
ACTCGAGATCTCACGCGGGTAATGAATCGTCTGAAAGCTCTTTATCGAAGCTGGGCCATTCCCTGTGCCGGCCAGCAAGTGTACGCACCACGCTATCGGTCGGAATGGCTCGGCAAGATCCGGGAAGCCGGGGTGCGCCGTCGGGCCGAGCTCTACTACCAGCAGTTCGACGCGTTGGATATTTTGCGTCAGGAGGTGCGGCGTGATCTGTTGGCCGAGAGCCGGAAACACAAGGCCATGAATTTGCTGCGCCAGATTCCTTCGATTGGCCCGATTCGCGGCGCTCTGCTGATCGCGTTGATCCAGACACCCCATCGCTTTCGCACCAAGCGACAACTGTGGGCCTACAGCGGTTTGGCTTTGCAGACCTACAGCAGCGGGGAATACCGTTTTGTCCAGGGCCAACTCCAGCGCACTGCCCGCTGGCTTCCATCCCCACTCGTACCGGCCCTGGCAGTCCGGCATAAAAGGTCCGCACCTCCTCCTTTCTCTCGTGACTCAGCGCCTTCTCCACGATCTCTCCGGTCGCCGAGTCCAACACCGCGATCTGCTGATAGCCCGGATGAAAATCGCAGCCTATAATCTTCATCTTCGGCTCCTTTCTCCCGAGTCTTGGTCGCTCTTCACGCCAAAGCCTATCGGGTCTAAGGAGCCGATGTCGTTATGAAATCAAGAAGACGACTTATCAGGAGTCGGCCCGGCGTACATAATCTGCGCGGCCAAGAGACTTGCGTGGTGACTCTGTGGATTCTGTGATTTTCGGCAGCGAGTACAGACCTAGTAGCCGAGGGTGCCTTTCGCGGCGGGAATTGCTGGCCGCAATCAGGGACTGCGGCGCGAGGGTCAGAACCTCAACGGCTACGGCGCAACTTTGGCTGGCGCGACCACCGGTGTACCGAGGGCAACCGGTTTAGCAAACTTTTCCGGATCAATGGCGACGTTGGGCTGCAAGTCGTCCAGGCTGAACATGGATTGTCCGTCGGTCCACGTCAAGCGCCATTGAAATGGCAATTTCACTCCCGCGACTTCGCGATAACCGGAATAATCGATCTGCGTGGGAACGGGACCCACAATCGTTTTGCTGTAGCGCACAACCCGCGTGAGCAACCCCGTCTGTTTATCGAAAAACAGCTTCACGTGAGATGCGCCGGCCATCGCCTGAACGACTTGAACCTCACGATCATCGATCGTGGTGGTCGGAAAGCCGGCACGGAGCTCGGTGAGGGCTTGCTTCAGCCCGCCCGGGAAAGCAAGATCGGCGTCTAATTTGACGCCATCCATATCTCCTCCAGGGACGAGTTGGAGTACCGATACGGGCTTGTCTGGCCCCATAATCCAGGCGTTGCGTCCATCGTATGCGGTGATGCTATCGCCATTTTGTGTATGCACGATCACCGTGCGCTGCCCGGTGTTCTTCGCATACACCTCCAGAGCAACTTTCCCGTGATAGCTGTCGAACCCTTCGTAGCGTCCCTTGCCTACGAAGCTGGTCAGACCAGCGAGTCGCTGTGCGCCCCCCAATGCTTGGATGTACCGGTCGAGAATGTCATCGGCCGTTGGGGTAGCAGGAGCCCGTGGGCTAATCTCGACCTCGTTCGGATCATCCGCGGGCGGCTCGCTGTATTGTTCCAGCAGACTCGGAACGACTTTGGGCGTTGGGCTGCCCCGATGGCACGTATAGCAGGTTACGGCTTCCCGGCCAGCAAACAGGCTCTGGTTGATTGTGTTTACGACTACCACCATGCGGCGGGCGGTACGCTTCACTGGGGTATCGTTCGCGTACTTTTCCCAATTGCCAAGAACTTCGGTGCCGTGGCAATTGGTGCAGTTGTAACCCAAGGCCGCAGAAAAGAATCCCATCGCTTCCATGAACTGATTGACGGGAATACCTCTAAGCACCTGGATGTTCTTGAAGACATCCTCTGCCAGGAGTGGTTTCTGTTGCTCTCCGGTCTGGCCGCTGGCCGGCAGCAGGCCGAGCAGCAGGCACACCAGGCCCGCTCTTAAGATTCGCTTCAATCCAACCCTCATCTGTTTCCTCTTCAGGCAACGCGACAGGCAAGCCTGAACGACCCAGGCTTCCGGTGATTCGGGGGGCCGCCAGGGCTTGCCACTAACGCTGTAAATGATGATCGAGGTTTAGGAGGCGGTGCCCGTCATCTTCCTTACATTTGGGAGATTCTTCGATCGGGTCGTTGTTAGGCGGAATGACCCGGGCAAAGTTTGTCCACGGCTTGGTGAGTACTACAGGATCTTCCACGGTGGCCTGATACGCCAAGTTATGATCCGGCGTCAGCCATAGACGCTCAATTACGCGCATTTTGTCCGAGTGCATGTAGCCGTTCTCGCCGAACCAGGTGTCGTCGACGAAGTTCGTCGTCTCCACCACGAAGACGTCCTTTTCCCAATGTCCAATCGAATCGCCGTAAGCCGAGGGATTCGCGTCGGCACGGCGGGGGCGCCCGTCGGTGGGAATGACGCGGTACGGGTCGCCGGAGATGTCCTCATACAGAAAGATCGTTTCCGTGGGCAACTGGATGATCTTGCGCGGCGAGCCGATGCGCGGAGTACCCGGCTTGTCGCAGTAGAATACGGGATCCACCTTGCTCTCGTTCGCTTCAAGATACTTCACCTTCTCCTGAAATTCAGGCCTGTACGAGGGAGTTGGCTCCCACGGCAAGGCTCCCGGCACGTTGTGGCTGGCCTGGTGGCGCGCGCTTTGATCGTAGTGGACCCTGATGACTTTGCCGTCCACAACCTTCTGGAGGTCGCCGGGGGGAAGGTCAATGCCGAAGGTCCAAGTTCCGCTGAGGTCGGGATGCCCGTCGGCGGTGCGGTGAGCTTCACCCGCCACGCTGGTTTTTGCATTTACAGCCGTTGCGGAAGGAGTCTTCTCCTGTGAATAGGCGAGCGACGCCGAGAGCAGCGCGGCGGCCGCCAGGGCCGCGGCGCGCGTTCCAAGATGAAGTTTCACGGACGCACCTCCTCCGTCTGGCCTGCTTCTAGCAGAGAGAGCTGATTACCGTTTGGAAAGGTGATCTTTTGAAGATATCCATACTTTGAGCCATCGATGGCCTTCACGATCTCGACCGTAACCGTCTGGCCGATGGCCTGGGCGAAATCGGCGCGGGTTACCCCGACCTTGGTGAACCATCTCGGCGGGTTGCTTTCGAATTTCCAGCTTTCGACGTTACCGTCATCCCCCTTCGCATCCATGTAGATGACGATATGAGGATTCACCCAGTCCACCTTGGTGACGGAACCTTTGAGCGAGACCTTCTTTTTCATATCGAAGATCGCCGATGGAGAGTGATGCGCCATCAGCGATGTAGCGGCGAGAAGTACGGCGAGGCCGAGCCAAACAGCCACAATCCGATTTTTCAAGGAAGTCCTCCACACTGGCGGCAGCACGACAGCTATTGGTAAAGTATCTCATAGACTTCGCCTAGTCAAAACACAGCAGGGCTCGTCTACCGGAATGGGCGCGCGCTCGGGTCGTGAGGGGGGTGGTCCATTCGTTGGGTGCCCTATTTCAGCATCCCCACCTTTTTGCAGCCGCTCACGCTCCCCCGCTCAACCTCAATTCGAAACCGACATGAGGCCTCCCACATCGGCGTCACGGTCCACCAGGAAGCCGAGATTGGGAGCCATCATTTCTTCCCAACTCTGAAAGCCTTGATAGACCCATCGGTTTGGATCGGGGTTGTACTTGTTGTTCACCGAATTGTCGTAGCGAAATTCGAAATGCATGCGGGTGCCTTTCGGCACCTTCAGCGAGGTTCCGTAGGCAAGCTGCCAGTTAAAGTCGTAGTGCGGAACATTGAGCACGATTTCTTCTCGTCCGTCGGGATACGTCAGCTTGTATTGGGCGCTCTTCCCACGCACATGCGCATGGGGCCGCAGCCGCACGATTTCGACATCCTTGAGGAAGGTGATGTCCATCGGAGGCGCCAGATAGTTATCGTCATTCGGCGGAATCGCAAATTTTGGATCGTAAGCAGAAGCGAACACAGCCCTGGCACTGGCCGGAGTTGGGGCAATGACTGGCGTATCCTCACCCGCGCCCTGAACAACGAACTGTTTGGGCGGCGGCGTCTTCGCCACGGTGAAGCCGATCTTGGTTCGGTCCACGAGGTCCTTACCGTTCGTCGTGTAGTGAATACTCACAACGATATCCGACCCGGCAGGCACGAACTTTCCCGCGTTCCAAACGCGATAGTCGTCGTAACCTGCGCCCGGTATGTAGCAAAAATCGAGACCTTGCCGCAGGGTCGGGTGGCCATGCGTAAGCTTCACCTCGGTGCTGCCCACATCGCGAGTGGCGATGATCATTCCGGGCAACTCCCCAAAGCCGCTATTGCCGGGGGTGGGATAGCCCGTCTCGTCACGCGGTACTTGCACCCACTCGTAGCGGTTGTACACCGTCGTAGGTTTGTGCTTTTCGAAACTGAAGCAAATGTGATGCACCACGGACGGCTCGCCCGGCAGAATTTCCATCGACGTGACCCAGGTATCGGTTTTGAAAGGGGACGGCAGCGCAATCAACTCCCACTCCAGAACCCCCTTCGCCGGCACTTCGTGCGGCGGCATATCCAGAACGACTTCCGGCTGGATATCCCAGCCTCCTGTGGGCCATTGAACCGGGGGCGGTGCGTCCTTGGGATCGCCCTCCGCGGCTCCGCCGTCCGCCCACTGCACGAGCGTGTCGATCTCGCTCTGTTTCAACGAACGATCATTCGCGAAATGCCCAACCTGTGGGTCCGCGAACCAGGGCGGCATCTTCCTCGTTGTTACTGCGGCCTTGATCGCCTTCGCCCATGGACGCGCGTCCCTATAACTAATCAGCGACATCGGGGCGACCTGCCCCGGCCGATGACAGGTCTGACAGTTTTTCTGGAGAATAGGAAGTACGTCTTTGGAAAAAGTGGGTGGAGAGGATTGACCGGTTGCTCCAGCGGCCACTGCTACCACCGCCAGTCCAGCAAGAGCGAGGCGCATCATAACCTTGCCTCCTGAGCCAGAATTTCTATTCTCGCGTCCGGTCAACTATACATCGCCCGACGGCGGTTTGGTAGCCCGAGGAAGCTCTTTGTACGCCCAGTCTCCGCGTGCTGGGCCGGGCGCCGGGAGGGGTGGTCCCTTTTTCGCGTCCCTATCTGCTATCCCCCCAAGTCCTTGATGTGGTATATGGGCGCACCCCTTTTGTCTGGCCCGAGCCACACGACGAAACTATCCCTGGTCTTTACACCAGCGCTGGTGCGGCTGCGAGCGGCAAGGCAATAGGCAATTTCAATTCTTACTTTGCTCTTTTGCCGCCAGGAGCCGTTAGGGAGGGTGGCGAGAGTAGTTCCGAGCGGACCGCATCGGATGTATACTTCCTCAACGCTCTAGGAGGAGCTCCTTCATATGCGGACGCGACTCTTCCTGATCGCCGCGGCAGGCGTCGCGTTGGGATTTCTGCTTCACGTCTCCTCAGTTGCTCAGACGCCAGCCAACCGCGGGCCGCGTACAGTCGACGGCAAGCCCGACCTGAACGGGATTTGGCAGGCCCTCAACAAGGCCAATTGGGATATAGGGACGCACGGGCCGAGCCCGGGACCACCCGACCTGGGCGCCATCGGCTCGAGCCCGCCCGGAATTGGAGTCGTAGAGGGCGACACGCTGCCGTATCTGCCCGCGGCCGCCGCGAAGAAGAAAGAAAATTTTGCCCATCGCTGGACTGCCGATCCGGAATTGAAATGCTATCTGCCGGGCGTGCCGCGGGCGACTTACATGCCCTATCCCTTCCAAATTCTCCAGGGCTCAAAGTCCATCATGATCGCCTATGAGTACGCGGGCGCCATTCGGGCCATCAATATGGGCAAGCCGCGGGAAGCTCCGGTGGATAGCTGGATGGGATGGTCGAACGGCCATTGGGAGGGCGACACGCTGGTCGTGGACGTGACCAGCTTTAACGATCAGACCTGGTTTGACCGGGCCGGCGATTTCCATAGCGAGGCGCTGCACGTAGTGGAGCGCTACACTCCCGCCAGCGCCAATGTCCTGCAATATGAGGCCACCATAGAAGATCCGAAAGTATTTTCGAGGCCCTGGAAAATGGGTATGCCGTTGTACAGGCACGTGGAAAAGAATGCGCAATTGATGGAGTACAAGTGCGCCGAGTTTGCCGAAGAACTGCTGTACGGCCATCTGCGCAAGCAGCCGAGCAAATGAAGGAAGAGAAGAGTTTCCGATGAGCGGCAAGCCGGATGAAGAAAGGGGTCGACCCATGACGAACAAATGGGCTAGGGTCGTGGTCCGTAGTGCATTGCTGTTGGGAGCCGCAGTTGTTTTGTTTTCACCCGCCCGGGCACAGACGTCGCCAAATGCCGCGAAGGCCAAAACCTCGCCGGCCGGCGTGGTGCAGACGAGCCGGACACCGCAGGGCCAATCGGATTTAGAGGGAGTGTGGAGCATCGCCTTCCTGACACCGCTGCAACGCGACCCCCAGCTTGGCAACAAGCAATTCTTCACCCCGGAAGAGGCCGCCGCGTACCTGAAAAAGAGGAGCCAGGAACTGGATGCCGATCGGCGCGATCTTCCTCCGGATGCTGATACTGCCCTGGCCTACAACCAGGCCTGGTATGACCGCGGCACAAAGCTGGGGAGAAACATGCGCACCTCTCTAGTCATCGATCCTCCCGACGGCAGAATCCCACCGATGACGCCGGAAGCAAAACGTAGATTTGAAAACACCCACGCCTATTCTGCGGCGCATCCTGCCGACGGTCCCGAGGACCGCACGTTGGGCGAACGCTGTCTTAACTTTTCGCAGGAGGGGCCTCCCCTGCTGCCCGGTGGCTACAACAATAACTATCAGATCGTGCAAACTCGCAACTATGTGGCGATCCTGGCCGAAATGGGAAATAAAGCGCGCATCATCCCGCTGGACGGGCGTCCGCACCTGCCCCAAAGTGTGTCGCAGTGGAACGGAGACTCGCGCGGACATTGGGAAGGAAAGACTCTGGTCGTCGATACGACCAACGTAAGATTCAACGACAAGAGCCACTTTGGAGTGAATTACGACGGCCTGACCGACCAGAATCTCCGCGTCACCGAGCGTTTTACGCGCACCGCCGCGGACACCATCACCTACCAGGCTACGGTCAACGATCCGACCGTGTACACCAAGCCCTGGACGATGGAAATCGTGATGTCCAAAACCGAGGATCCCCTTTTCGAGTACGCTTGTCATGAGGGGAATTACGGCATGTTTGGTATTCTTGGCGGAGCCCGGGCCGACGAAAAGAAAGCGGCCGAACAGGGTGGCCACCAGTGAGAATGCACGAAGCAAGAAGGAGGAGGAGCCGATGAGAGGGAAGCTAGCCGGTTTTGTCGTCGCTGCCGGTCTTTTCTTGTGCGGTACGGCAGCGTGGGCGCATCACGCTTTCACCGCGGAATTTGATTCCACCAAGCCCGTCAAATTGCAGGGCACCGTGACCAAGATGGAGTGGATCAATCCACACGCCTGGATTCATGTGGACGTCAAAGGAGACGACGGCAAAGTCACCAACTGGATGGTGGAATGCGGTACTCCGAACACGTTGCTCCGGCGCGGCTTCACCAGAAATACCGTGACGGCTGGCATGGAGATCGTGGTGGACGGCTATAAAGCCAAAGACGGATCAAACCGGGCCAACGGCCGAGACGTCACGTTTCCTGACGGGCGCAAGCTGTTTCTGGGCTCGACCGGCACCGGCGCGCCAGACGATAAGTAGCCGCCGCGATGCCTGCGGCCCGCAATTGGACGCACATTTCCAATTCCGAATCAGACCAACTGGATTGATGATGCCCTGGAAAACTCCATTCATGCGAGTTTCAGCATGACGGACACGCTCTGGGAGCCCGCATCGCGGATGAGAAACAACAACCGCCTTTCCACTACAGGTGTACAATCGTCTTCGAGGTTTTCGGAGCCATAAGGAAATCCCGGTTGACAGCAAAGGAGATTGGTCATGAATAGCGCGAAGCTCGTTGCAGGGACCCTGGCGGTAGCGGCCTTACTGGGCATGACACTTGTCGGTTTCGTGATGGCGGAAACGCCGTCCCCCTCAGCGCACTCAGCGCTGACCGGTAAGGTTGCGTCGCAGGCGGAAGGGCCAATGGAGGGCGTGATCGTCGGTGCAAAGAAAGCGGGCTCCCCGATCACCACTTGGGTGGTGAGCGACGCCCAGGGTCAATACAGCTTCCCGCGCGACAGAATGGAACCAGGCAAATACGCGATCAAGATCCGGGCCGTGGGATATGAGCTGCCGAACACTTCCGCGGATGTGACGGCGGAGCCCACGCAGCTAGATTTACAACTCAACAAGGTAACCAGCACCTCCAAGCTGGCCATGCAGCTCTCCAACGGTGAGTTGCTCACGAGCCTGCCGGGAACCCACGAAGATAAGATGGCCCTCGGGGGTTGCGTTAATTGCCACACGCTGCAGCGTGTGCTGTTTTCTCGTTACAGTGCGGAAGAGCTGGCACCGGTGGTGCAGCGGATGGCCATGCACACGAATAACTCTTCGCCATTGCATCCCTGGACTCGTCCTCCCAAGCCCGCAAGCCCGCCGACGGAGAGGCAGATCGCCGCCGCCAAATATTTCAGCACGATTAACCTGAGTTCGGCGGACACGTTTGAATTCCCGTTGAAGACCATGCCGCGTCCGAAGGGCAAGGCAACCGAGGTGATTTACACGATGTATGATTTGCCGCGAGTGGATGCAGCACCGCATGATGCGGCGCTCGACGCGCAAGGGAACGTTTGGTATTCCGATTTTGATTCGCAGTTTCTTGGGAAGCTCGATCCAAAGACCGGCAAAGTGGTGGAGTATCCGGTTCCGCTAGCCCGCGTTGGCCCGTTGGCTCAGGGCGGCCTGCAGATCGCTTTTGACAAAGAAGGCCGCGTTTACTTCGGCAACATGTCGCAGATGCAAATCGTCAGGTTCGACCCCAAGGCAGAAAAGATGGAGACCTTTAAGCCTCCGATAAAGGATTCGAATATGGGAGATGGCCACTTGACGATGATTGACCCTTCGTTCCAGCAGGTGGATGGGAAGATATGGGTCAATGTGGCCGACGGCACCGACGAGTCGGGCGGCACCTGGCACGTGGACTTGGCGACCAACACGTGGACTCACGTTACTTACCCGCCGGGCAGCCCCTCCGCTCGCGCCTACGACGTGGTCGCCGACTCGAAGAACAACATGTACGGGATGAGCTTTGGCAACGACAAGATTTGGATGACGGATGGCAAGACCCTGAAAACCGTGTGGTATGACTTACCGACGAAAGGCGCGGGTTGCCGGCGAGGCCACATCGACTCCCAGGACCGCTTGTGGTGCGGTGAGTTTAACGGAAACGGCTTGGCGATGTTCGATCCGAAGACGCAGAAGATCACGGAGTGGAAAGCGCCCACGCCGTGGACACGTCCATATGACGCGGAGTTTGACGACAAAACGTATGACTGGGGGGCCGGAATGGACAACGATATTGCTCTTCGGCTGAATACTCAGACCGGGGAATTCACCGAGTACCTGCTCCCACACGAAACGAACGTTCGTCACGTGGAGGTGCAGAAATCCGGAGCTCTCTCCAGCTTGTGGCTGGGAGACCAGCATGGCGCCACAATCATCCACGTCGAGCCGCTGGCGCCGTAATCCTGGATCGATATAGGGAATTGCAAACGAGCGCTTCCCTCCGATTGCGGGCGGCTCGCGGCCTTAGGTCAGCACGGTCGATCCCGTGTCGTCTTCTGACGAGTTCGACGCGCCCAACATCTCTGTCAGACAAACTGGGGAGGCTACGATGTTGAACCGGCGCCAGTTTCTTTCAACAGCCGTCGCTACAGGCGCGGCGATGCTCGCACGCGTTCCGAGAGCGTTTGCAGCAAAATACGACCTGATCATCAAGGGCGGGCGCGTCATCGACCCCTCGGTCCGGCTCGATGCGATCCGCGACGTGGCCATCTCGGGAGGGCGCATCGTCGCGGTTGAATCCACAATCGCGGGCGACGCAGCCGACACCATCGACGCGCGCGGCAAGCTCGTGGTCCCTGGTCTCCTCGACATCCACACACATACCGCGCGCTCCGCCGAGGGACCCGGCCTCGTGCTGCAGGACGGTGTAACTGGGTGGATCGATGCGGGAACGCAAGGGGCCGATCGCATCGGCGAGACGATTGGCGTCGCGCGATCGGCGCCGCAGCAGGGCCGCGTGCTGATCAACATCGGACGCGCCGGCATCCTGCCCGAAGGCGATACGATGGACCTCAAGCGCGCCGACGTCGGTGCGGCGCACGACGCCATCGCCAAGAACCGCGACTTCATTGTCGGTGTCAAGGCGCGGCTGTCGCGGGATGTGGCGGGGGCCAACGATTACGAGGTGCTTCGGCGCGCGCAGGAAGTGGCCAGCTCCTTCGGTCTGCCCGTGATGATCCACATGGGGCAGACGATCTCGCCGTTTCCCAAGCTCGTCGAGCTATTGAAGCGCGGCGACATCGTCACCCACATGTTCGCGCCGCCGCCCAACAGCATCATCGACGATAGCGGCCACATACTGCCGGAAGTGCTGGCGGCGCGGCGCCGCGGCGTGTGGTTCGACGTCGGCAATGGGCAGACCGGGCACATGAAGTGGGACACCGTCGCCGCGATCATGAAGGGCGGATTCTGGCCCGATACATTCTCCACCGACTGGAACGTGAACGCTCATCAGACGGGGGTCATCGACCTTGCCAACTGCATGTCGAAGCTGTTCGGTTACGGCATGACCGTCGACCAGGCCATCGCGCGCGCCACCGTGAATCCCGCGCGCGTCTTTCCGTTGTTCAACGACCGCGGTACGCTCAACGTGGGCGCGCCCGCCGACGTGGCGCTGCTCGAACTGCGGAAGGGAAACTTCGAATTCCTCGACAACTACAAAAATACGATCAAGGGCACCCAGAGGCTCTTCCCGAGTGGGACCGTGCTCGGCGGCAAGCGCATACCCCGCGCGTAGAGGGTGCGGGCCGGATTCGCCATTTCGAAAGGGGCGGGCCGGGGCGTGTCGTACGCGTCACACTCTCAAGCCCGCACATAAATCGCAAACTGTTTGAGCCGACACTTTGTCTACGTTGCTCTGCGTACTTGTCACTTACCGATGTGCGCCATCCCCTTGAACGTTAGTTTTTGTAGTCCGGCCGTGGTCTGCGCGATATAGAGATTGCCTTTCGAATCGGTGGCGATCTCATGGCCCGGTCCGATTATCCCTGCGGGCTGGACGTTGCCCACAATCTCCAGCGTCTTGCGATCGACAATGAAAATGCCGTTGCCGCCGCCCACATAGAGGAACTGCTGGTTGGCGTCCGGAGACAAAGCCAGATCGCGAGCAAACGGTTCGCTGTTTTTGACCAACTGCTTTAGGAACTTGCCGCCTTTGGTAAACATCTGGACACGCCGGTATTCTCGATCAGCCACATACACCGTGCCGTCCTTGGCGACGCGGATGGCGTGTACGATGCTGAACTGCTGCGGCCCCGGATCCGAGAAGCTGGCCGGCGTAACGATCATGCAGTGGTCATCGTCCACCGGCGTGTTGCCGAATGCGCCCCACATCCGCTTGAACTTGCCGCTCTCCGCATCGAAGACGGCCACGCGGTGATTGCCGTAACCGTCGGCCACGAACAATTCGTTCGTCTGCGGATAGACCCATTCATCCGCCGGCCGGTGCAAATTCCCCGTGTCGGCATTGCCCTTGCTTTGATTGCTGCGGCCAATCTGCATGACAAACTTGCCATCTTGCGTGAACTTCAAGAGCTGGTCATCGGCAACCGGCTTGACCCTTGGCAGGCCATTCGTGGGGCAATTATTTCCGCCCAGCCACACGAATCCTTTGTTGTCGATATAGATGCCGTGCTCGCGCTGCGGCCATTCATAGCCATTGCCATCACCGCCCCAGGCCTTGATGTAATTGCCCGCGCTATCGAACACGATCACCGGCGGCGCAGCCATGCCTGCCTGCTCGGGCTTGAGCGTCCGCGGCCGGTGCAGGACCCAGACATTGTCCTGTGCATCGATCGCAATGCTCGAAGCGTCTCCGAGCTTCCATTTGGCGGGCACCTTCGGCCACGCGCGATCCACCTCGAACATCGGTAGGCTACGGCCCTGTGGCTGAGCGGCCTGAGCCGAAAATGCCGCACTCGAAATCCACTTCTCTCCCACTGCCGCGGCGACGACCAACGCACTTAGAACTGCCCAGTTAACCCACTTCCGTTTCATGGCTTCCTCCCCAAAATTGTCAGTTACCGGAATTCCTCTACCACACGCCCGGCCAGGGCTTGCCCACGACAAACTTAGGGTTGGCGCCCTTGCGCGGCGTGTATTTCTGGACTCGGCCGGTTCTCACTTCGGCGGTGTAGAGATTGCCCTCTTTGTCCGTGGCGAATCCGTGCACGCCCCACATGCAGCCCTGGCAGGTGCCAAACGTTCCCCACGAATAGAGGAAGTGTCCCTCGGCGTCGTAGGCGAGGAGCTTGTTCGATCCCTGGTCGGCGGCCCAGAGAATATGGTCGGAGCCCATGTAGATGCTGTGAATATTCATCGGCGGGCGCGGACCGAAATCCCACTGGTCTAAAAACTTGCCGTTTTCGTCGAACACTTGCACGCGGCCGTTGTTGCGGTCGTTCACGTAAACGCGCCGCGTGGTCGGGTCGACGGCGATTCCATGCACGCTGTTGAAATAGCCGGGACGCGTTTCGTTGGGAGGATTGCCCTTCAATCCCCACTGCAAGAGTTTCTTACCGTGCACGTCGTACTTGATGACGCGTGTGCCGTCGTAGCCGTCGGCCAGATACCAGGTGTTGGCGTCCATGAAGGCCATGAACGTCGGCCGGCTGAAATGCGTATCGTCGGTGCCCGGCACGCCCGGCGTCCCCAAAGTCAGGATGCGCTGTTTGCCGTCGTGCGTGAACTCGCTGACAAAATGGTTGTCGGCATCCACGATCCAGATGTTCTTGTCCGGGTCGTACGGGCTGATCTCCACGTCATGAGGCCGGCCCCAGATCTTGTCCCATTGCGACCAGTCTTCGATCATCTTGCCATTCCGATCGAACACCACAATGACGTGCTCCCATCGCCAATCAACGCCTGGGCGGCCGTCGTGCCCATCTCGGGCGTCGGGGCAATTTGGGTTCTTTGGCATCGCCGCGGGGTTGGGAACGCCGCCACAGCTTGGGGTCGCGCTGGCCGTTTCGCGCAACGGCACGCCGGGACCTACGGGGAACTTGATGCTCGGCCCAATGTCAGGGAGCCAGGTGGTTTTGAACCTCGCCGGAAGCACAGGCAGCTCGCCTTTCTGCGTCACAAACACCCGGTCGGGACTCTCGGGGAAAACATCGGTCGCCTGCGACCAGGTCCACCCCTCATGGTTGGGAAGGCTCTCCGACAACGGCTTCGGCCAGTTCTGCACCGGATCGTAAGGGCCGAAAACGTCTTGCCCGCCTTTGAGTCCGGGGATGGCCGCGAACCCCTCTCCGGGCGCCTTCTTCTGCTGTCCCTGGACTATGCCCAGCCGGTTACTCACCAGGATGACCGCGAGTAAAGCCATGCATACAGCCGCAATCTTTAGCGTTCGTTCTTTCATTTCGGTGCCTCCGCGACTCTCGAATCGAGGGCGTCCACCTGCCCAGAATCGTGCCACACTCCACAAGCAGGTGGTACACGTGGCAGACTCGCCATACGGTCAAATTGCGCCAACCATACGCCCGCCACACCTTCGAGTCAATTGGAAGCAACACCGTTGGGAGAGTGCATCCCAGATTGGCCACATCCCGAGAAACGCGCTGGTCGGAATTTACGGCTAGTTTCCGAAAAGCAAGAACCCCACGTTAAGACGAATTTTTCGCAGCCCGCTGGTTGGTGTAGCATCACTCCTGGCGATCCTGGCTCAGCAGGAAGCAGAAGTATGAAAATATTAAAAGCAGGCATAGTGCTCATCGTAGTTATCCTGGCCTTGACGCTCTTGACGCTCCGCGTGACGGGTCTCGAGCCACAATACCTCGACTTGAACGACCTCCGCGCCCACCACATGATCGCCCGGCCCGGCTTGTGGCTGAAAGGCGAAGTCGTCACCACGCCCGTCACGGATTGGTCGTTCGTCGACAAAGTGGAACACCCCGGACGCAGCCTCAACACCGTCCTGGTGGAGACGCGAACGCCCTATTTCATTCCACACTCGGTTCGCACGATACCTTCCGTGCGCAACGGCCGGCTCTACATACGTTCGCACCAAGACCGCATGGACTTGCAGTTTCCAAACGACAAGTCTTGGACATCCAACGTGGCCCGCGATCCCCGCGTGCGCATAAAGATCGGCGATAAATTGTACGAAGCGACCCTGGTGTTGATCGCGGATCGCGCCCAAGCTATCGCCGTATTAGGCGGAAACCCTGAAACTCTGCAGAACGGTCCCGACGGGCAAGAACATGTCGTTGGGTATAACCATGTTTATCGCGTTTTCCAAAGGAACATCCCGGAGTACGGCGGTAACCAGCCATCCCCGAGTTCGGCGGGGCTTAGTCCTGAGAATAAGCCTTAAGAATGAGGCGGAGCCTTGCTTTCCGTTTGTTAAGGTTGATGACGCCCACACGTTCCAAACTCCTGAGGCTCGCGGGAAGCTAGCTATCGTCGCCGTGCAAGAAAACGGAGGGCGAGCCGTCAGTCGTGGTGCTTGACCTCCCGATCGGCCATGACCTTGTCGCGATAGGCCCGGCTTCGCCGCCTTTCCTTCTTTGCGGTGCGAACTCTGGCCTTCGTGATTTCCAGCGAGCTGACCGTAAACATCGACGGCAGTTGCTCGAGCTTCGCGCTTTTGCACGAGGGGCACACCGGTAGGTCCGAGGCGCGCACGAGCACTTCGAATTCACTGCCGCAGGATCGACATCGAAAATCAAACAGTGGCATGGCCTGCGCCTCCTCAATTTTTTGAAGTGCCAGAGGCGGCCACTCCGCCGGGCGGCAGCCTCGACGGAATTGACCGCCTCCAGCAAACATACGAGCAGAAAGTCGCATGAATGGCGGAAGGCGTCAATGGCGAACGAGCTGCGTATTCTTATTGTACTCGCGGTAGCCGCTGAGACGTTCAAGCTGCTTAGTGACGCTCAGTCGCCGGTTAGGCGACACATCTTTCTGGTCGAAGATACCACTGCCAAAGGCGCACCCGAAGCAATCCCTTATCACTATCTCAATCGCATAACTCCCGAGAAACGGCATTCTCGGACAGCGGGATTTCAGGCTGGCCCGCATTCCGAGAATCCGTGCCAGCTCAACCGGTCGATGCAACACCATCTAATCGGCTGATCGGACAACACTTCTCGCAGGGAACTGATCTTTCCGAGCTGTACTCAATTAAACCTAAACAGGACAGTGTTTTCCGTCTGTATTAACGCCCGAGTTCGAATGTAGCTCTTGAGGCTCCTGTTACTAGATTTTGAGCCAGTGTTGCGTCGACCCATTGAGACCACCGGACTTATCAGCAGTTGGCGCTGGTTCTTGGGCCTTACGCTTAAATAACGTCGGATCGGAATATGTGAGAGGAACTACTGTCTTACCAAAACGACGAAGGTTAACCTGTCGCCGTTGTAATTTTCAGTGATCTGCCAGCAACCGAGCGTTGGGATGAAAATCCCGGCTACGATAAAAGGATGGTGTGAATCATTGGTCCAACCGTTATTGACATGTTCGTCCGTTGTGAGCGGTGGAGCGGGCGCGTCTAGGCGTTTGCCGGTCACCGTCAGATTCGGCTGATTTTCTGTGCGCCAATCGTAGCCTTCATGCCACCAAACGAGCTTGTTTCTGAATGCCGAGGCTGTGGGTCGGTAACTGTCATCTTCGTTTTCCGCTTGCTCCGCGGCGGACCAAAGCGGTAAGCCTTTCCATGTTCCATCCATCGGTAGCTCGGTCCAAAGATTCTCCGTACCAAACCAAAACGAATCTGCTGGAAGCTCTGTCGGATACGGCGACGGTGGGATGAAAGCCATCAACGGAGGCCTGGTGACGGGGCAGGAATCAGAAGAGTTTGGGCTTCGGCTAACAGCAGCCTCGATGCTTGCCGCAAGATCACGCTTCGGGCCATACCCGTCACCAGCATCACTCCATACGAGGAATAATAGATTCGCTGACCTTATGAAGTCAGTCTTTTTGCCCTCCAAACGTCCAGGTGAGTGCGGGGTTCCCCGAAACGAATAGAGATACAGATCACCCTGCCTTTGTTCGACAACTTGAACGGCATCGAAAGTCTCTGATTTAGGCAAAAACAGGATATCAAAATCACCTTGCTCCGTGCGATAGAGCGCGGCTCCTTCCTGGTCAACGAACAGATTTCCCCATTTCGACGCTTGAACGCAGTTAACTATGAATCCGTGGTCGATCAGATTCCGCGCCAGGTCCATAGCATCGACATAAACTGGGTCGATAGAAGACAGTTGAGCTTGAGCAGCTTTACCTGTGCAGTCAAACGATTGGGCGAGCAACGACGATTGCATGAAAGCGATAAGAAGCATGACGGGGAGTGCAACGCACAGCCTCATGTGGGCTTCCTCAGTAACGCGATCTTACACCCAATTTACACCCAAGAAATTCTCCCCCGGGTCCAAGTCCCGAGAAACGGGGTGGTCTCAAGGGGTCGACGCAACACTGGCTTGCAGTCTATCCGCCGGAGTTTGAAATCCCAACGTTTTTCGTGGCCGTTGATTCAGACGCAGAGCGATTTCGTCCAGGTCCGA
>Ga0066680_10000230_pt1 | contig 16804 bp, 21 predicted proteins | sample GraSoiAngelo_129_FD_62297 | JGI IMG/M metagenome (GOLD analysis project Ga0066680, IMG submission 62297) | Grasslands soil microbial communities from the Angelo Coastal Reserve, California, USA - 14_0927_12_40cm | ecosystem: Environmental > Terrestrial > Soil > Grasslands | place: USA... | reverse complement strand
AAGATCAGCGCGCGGCGCTAGCTCGTGTGGAGGCCGGTTTCGTCGTCGCCCCGCACAAAGCGGTCATTTCCCCGCACAGCGCCTCTCGTGATGTCGCGTAAGTTGGCGGAGGGCGAGGGAAACGACCGTCCCCTTCGACCAGCATCAGAAGTACGCGAGTTCCCTGCTTACTTCCTTCGTCGCGGTAGAAGCAGATTAGCAAAACGCATTAGCAGGGGCAAGGCCGCTCGCCGACTACCGCTAGGTCCGCTACACTCTAGCGATCTCAATGAGCACTGCGTTGCGATGTGGAGGACGTCAAGTTCTGTATCACTACGCCAGCACGGAGGCTGCCATCAGTATCATCCGCAGCCGCACTCTTCGAGCTACGAGCATTCATCACATGAACGACGCTAGAGAGTTCAAGCATGCACTCGACGTAGTCCGAAACCAGCTCAGGATTCTTCGAGACCAACAGCAGCCGACAGACGCCCCATTCTTTGAAGCTTTCGAGGAGAGGCTCACCGGCATTCAAGGAATCAACATTCACGCGTTCTGCCTAAGTGAGCATGATGATCAACTAAGCCAATGGCGAGCCTATTGTAGGGGTGGAGGGTACGCCCTCGGCTTTGATGCTGAGCGGCTGGCCCGTCTCATGGAGCAGAACGGGTTCCAGTTGGCTCGGTGCATCTACGCCCCCGAAGAACAAGGTGCGAAAGCGCGAGATTCTCTCCAAGGAGCACTGAGTGTTTTCCGTCAGTCGGTGGGGCGTGGCGAAGGGGTTCAAAAAGCCATCGAGACAGCACGAGGCGGCTTCTTCCCTGGATTCGTACTTACGGGGCCGTTCTTCAAACATCCTGCGTTCAGGGAAGAAGCTGAATGGAGACTCGTCGCGTTTCAACACGACCCTGATGATCCGAGACTGGATTTCAGATCCGCACCGGATTTCATCGTCCCCTACCTAGGGTGTCAGCTTGAGGAACTGCCGCTTGTCAACGTTGTAGTCGGACCCACGCCTGAACCAGAGTTGGCGATGATGACAATGGGGAGAATGCTCCGGCGGTTTGGAGTCAAGTACCAACAGATTTCTCGGTCGACCGTTCCTTATCGTGGCCTTTAGGCGTCCAGCAGGAAGTTGAAGGTGCGGAGGAAGACACCTCTATTGTGGTCCGAGAGGTCATGGCGGTATTCTTTCGCCGGCTATGATCACCGTGCTTCTCGTGGTTCTTGTTGTCGCAGTCCTCTACCTTGCCCTGCGCGTCCAGATGCTTCAGAACGCGATCCTTCAGCTATCGCGCATCGTGAACAAACCCCGGCTGAGGCTCCGCGCCATTCAGAACGAAATCAAGGAACTTGAGGACGAGCTAGAGGGACTTTACGATCTCGGCCGTCACGGTGCTGCGACTTCGGAGGACTTTGACGCAATCGATCTGATTCGCGAGAAGCTCGACCGGAGACTCCGTGCGCTTGCGGGTCAACGCGAAGCCCGACCCGCCGTCCAGCCGACCAATGAAGAGCGTGGCCGAGAGACAGGCTGACCGCTTCCGCTTGGGTGGAAGGAAAGAACCACGGAAACACTGATCCTCATCGCGGCCACGCAATGAATACAGACCATCTCGAACACCTTAAAATGATCCAGGCGGCCATCGCCCGAATGGCGCAGAATTCCTTTGTCGCAAAGGGTTGGTCAGTGACCCTCGTCACCGCAACTCTGGCCCTTACGGTTACCGAAAAGCAGCACGCCCTTGTTCTCCTCAGCATCGTGCCCGTTTTGGCGTTCTGGTCTCTCGATGCCTTCTACCTCCTTCAGGAGCGGCGCTTCCGCGTCATACATGACCAGATTCTTCAGGACGCCGCCGCAGGCCAGCCAGCCACTTTCCTCATGGACACGCGACAAGTCAGACACAAGGCGGCCGGGGGTGCGTCTACCTTCTTTTCTCGGACTGTCCTCTGGCTTCATCTTCCTTTGCTTTTCGTCGTTCTGTCGGTAGGCCTCGCTGCCAACGCCGAGACAATCCGTAGCCTCCTTACCTGCATCGCCACCGCCCTTCACTTGAGGTGACGTCATGGCGAGACGCGTCTTCTTTTCCTTTCACTACAAATTCGACATCTTCCGGGCCAATCAAGTTCGTAACGCGAATGTCGTTGCGGGACCAGATGTGGCGGGCTTCTTCGATCACTCCGAATACCAGGACGCCAAGGCTCAAGGCGACGAGGCCATCCGTCGCATGATCCTCCGGCATCTCGACAATACTTCCGTCACCGTAGTCCTGATAGGGACCTACACAGCGACTCGGCCGTGGGTGCAGTTTGAAATCGCTGAATCCGTGAAGAGGAAAAACGGCCTGCTCGGCGTTTTCATCCATCAACTCCAAGGCCACAACCCGCGTGGACCTTCGGCGATGGGCTCCCTACCGGCTATCCCGACCGGAACTGAGTTCCCTTGGTACTTTTGGGATGCCGACGTGAGGCGATTCGCGACCGCGATTGAAGAGGCTGGCCGACGATCCGACGCGCTGAAGCGCCCTCCCCCGTTCGGTCTTCGAGGTTTGCTGCGTTAAGCTCCCGGAGCCTCGCCCTCCCGCTTTCGGGATGATCTCGGAAGCGTCATAGCATTCCGCTCGAAGCTGTCCTAGCGTTGAACCACACACTCACCTTGGATCAAACAGGAGGCCCAACCATGGCTCAGTACAAGATCACCGCGACAGTCAGGACAGAGAACAAGGCCCCTCGACGTGGCGAGCGCGAGTCTCTGCGCTACCGGCTGCTCTCGATCATGAACCGCGAGGGTGTTTCGCAGGCGACTCGCAGATCACTCACGGTTAAACGTGTGGTGTAGAGCGAGGATCATTTGCGGACCTGATCGTGGACGATGACGAAGTAATTGGGAAAGGGAGGACTACCCAATGAACACCAAACTGAAAGCCGGAGTCTCCGCAGCGTTGGCCCTCGCGCTCGTGGGTTGTACTTCGCAGACCACGCGATGGGGTAACCCTGCTCTCTTTGGCGGGGCGGGGACTGCAGACAGCTACCAGGTGCTACAAGGAATCGAAGCAAGAGATGGGCGGCTTCGACCTCGCCTCGACAGTACAAGCCGACGCACAGAGACTGTACGACCTGTGCATGACAGCGAAGGGATACACGAAGTGAACCGAGGCCCAAAAATCTACCGAAAAATCCGAGACGCCTTTCTTCTGCGCCAACCAGCTTTTTTCCCCCCACTAGGGGCCTGAAGAAAACTCCTGCCGCCCACTATCGAAAAGAGGCACACACCATACCCTTGTCGAGCGGCACACCAACGCATTTCATTCGGCGGGTACATAGGACGACGTGCTGTGGCGTCGAATCAGGAAGTCTCCGCCACGCTCGGGGCAAATAGTTGAATCAGTGGGCGTGTGTTGATTAGTTAACACACAGACAGACCTGCCTGCTACATCAGCGGGGTCAGCCTGGGCGCGTATCTGCTACACAAACCCCATGAGAGGAACTAAGGCGAAGGAACGCATTTCTGTTGTTCACGCTCTTGGCGGTATCGCCGATTCTGCGCGAGTCGAGCGCGTTCTCTGGCTCGCTTGTGTTGGCTCTTGAGGCGTCGTGTCCACGCTGTGTCTGGCATCGCGGGCCTGAATGGTTTCCCGCATTCGTGGCAGTGCATGTGCGCCACGTCAGCAGCGTAGTGTCGTCTCACTTCGTATCGAGGGAGGGGCCAGCGTCCTCGGAGTACTTGGTTACGGAGCGGTCCGATGTCGAAGTCACCGAGCATCTTCCTCTTGGTGAATCTCGCGCGGGTCAAGGTGTCGACCGCTGTGCTCCCTCCTGTCTCCAAGTCTGCGAAGGCTGCACGGTCGAACTCCTCGTCTCGGCTGTCGAGCCAAGGTGTGAGTCGCCAGTCTATTCCTTTCGTGAAGAGGTCGGTGTTGGTGATGATGCACCAGGCGGTGCAGTAGAGTCTGGCGTCGTGGCTCCAAGCTAGGACGGTCACGAGTCCTTGTGCGAGGCGCTCTCGGTGTTCTCGATCCAGGCGTTTGCGCCACGCGCTCTCGCTCTCTGTGGGCCGGCCTCGGTGTCGTAATGGGGCCTGGATCGTGGGCCAGGGATCTCCCTTGAACCTCCTTGGTTTCATCTGGCTCTTGGCTCTTTGCCTCATGACAGACAGAGTATCGAGGGGCAGTACTTCGATCAAGTTATTTTAGGATCAACCATTACAATTACTTACACATCTACCTCAAATAAGCCCGCTCAAGTTAAACGCTAGCGCGTCGATTTGCCTTTGTACCTGCTGAGATACGAGGTTGGGCCGCCAAAAGCCCATTCATGCAGGAGGAATGTCGTGGATCACGAGGGGCTAGGCTGGCTCCTTCCCCTTTTTCGGTCTTTGTCAGTGTGATGGGGTGGTCGGTAACGCAGGCCTTTGAGCTACGAGGGTAAACCTCGCGGAAGTGTAGACGGCGCTGTGCTGGTGACTGCACCGTGTAATCTGCATACCTCGACTCCTAACCACACGTAAAACCACACATTCTCCACACGCTCACCACAGATCACCAGCCAAGCCGGCCATGAGGTTCGCATGTGGTTGGACGTGTGCAGAACTCAAGGATTACGTGTGGTTAGGAGTCGTACTGTGCAGAATGCACGGTGCGGTCACGAGCGCAGATCGCTGCACAGATTTCGGAAGGACTTGCACCGTAACCCTGACCTACCGTCTCGCCTCGGCCAGCCTCGTACTACCCCGCAGGGCACTCGGCCGAGGACGGGGACCACCCTAGCCCGCGTCCCGCAGCATGAGGGAGCGCGGCCAATTGGAGATCAAACCTTGGACCAGCACCACGAACAGCAACACACGAAACCAGACGTTCCCCTCAGTTCCCCTGAAGCTGACCAGGCGCAAGCTGAGGTCGAGCTTCGGAAACGCCTCGCGCCGGCCGATGGCAGCACCAGCGTGACGCTCGGCGCCATCCCGATTGATCGGATCGTGGTGGACGAGAAGTTTCAAATCCGCAACTCACTCACCGAGGACTACGTGCGGCGGTACACGCAGCGCTACAAGGTCGAGGCTGAGCTTCCGCCTGTCGAGGTCGCCCTCGTGAACGGAGCTTACTTCCTCATTGATGGCTTCCACCGCCTCGAAGCGCTCCGTCGCCTTGGTCGCACCGAAGCCTCCGCTCGAATCCGTATCCTGCCCGACCTCAACGCCGTGCTGTGGGAAGGCTTCGAGATCAATTCGCGGCATGGCGTCCACTACACCAAGGACGAGCGCCGGAAGGGATTCAAGCTCTATCTGCGGATGGGCCGGCAGTACGTCGAGGGCAAACCTCGCACCCCTCGATGGCTAAAGTCACTGAACCAGATCGGCAAGGAGTGGGGCATCTCTCCACACACGATCAAGAAGTTGATCCAGCAAACCGACCGCAGGCTATGGGCAGACTACGAGGCACGTGGTGAGGGCCGTCTCGAGAATGGCAACGGTGGTCTCCGCGCGTCGAAGAAGATCACGCCTGAGGAGATCGCCAAGCGGAGCATCGCGAACGTCCTCGCGGTCGCACAGGGCATCACGTCGCCTGAGGCTCGCGGTGAAATCATCGACAAGACGGAAGCCGCTGCCGAGGAAATGAAGAAGAACGCACCGTGGACACCGTTCGCGGAAGTGGAGTTCTAGGTCATGCCTACTCGCGTAAGCCCGGGAGCCGTCTCGGCAGCGGTGAGCACTCGCTGCGAGAAGTGCCGCGCGGTCTGTGGTCAGCGTCGTATCTGCGTCGTTTGCAACAAGCGCATCTGTTCCCGCTGCGCCTCTGACTGGAAGAAGCTCAAGCGAAAAGCCTGCATCGGTCTCTGCGCTCGCACCGCATACGCTCGACTCAAGAATCCTCCGCGACTCGTCGTGACATTTATTTTTGATCAAGCAAGGAGCACACGGAAAGGACAGAACTATGGGAGTGCCTATCCAAACACGAACCCGTCTCAACCTGATGAAGCAGTGCGATTACCGTAAGAACGGCATCGGCTGCACGCGAAAGCGTAAGGCCATCGCCCGGTACTGCGAAGACCACTGGGATCGCCTCGCGACCACTGGCCATCTCGACGGCCGGCTGATTCCGCGCTCGACCTACCGTCCGCTGCAAGCCCACGCATTGCGGTACATCACGTCTCACCAGGATCACCCGCTCATCATCAAGGCGCTCGACCACATTCGCGCCCAAGTCATCAACCCCGGTCGCATGCCCAACCCACCCTACCGCAAGCCTCGTCGCTCGCTCTCGCAGATCATCGAGCAGCAGACCTACCTCGAACTTCGTCGCCTGCAAACCCCTGTCCCTCTCATGAAGGGCAACGGCACCGCTGGCAAGACCGTCACCGTCGACCGGCCAGACCCGGTGAGCGCGGAGGAAGTACTCGCTGTGTGCGTCGGAGTCTGGCTCGCGGTGCAACTCGATTCGCGTCTTCTCATCAATGACGGCGAGTGTATGAACTTCGCGCTCGCGAATGGCGTGCTTCTCCTACGGATGTACCGTCGCGTCGTCGCATGGGGCGCAGAAGGACGTTCCGCATCGAGCAGACCACCGGGAGCGAGAGTACGTCGTGCCCTCGGTGAGATCCTCCGTACCCTGTCGTTCACCTACAACCAGATCGCAGAGAAGCTCGCTCCAATCGCTCTGACACCGGAGCAGATTAGAGCGGCAATTGTGGATACGCTGCCCCTACCAGAAGCCACACCTGACGAGCGTGTGATTCCTCTACCCGTCGAACCCGTGGCTCCTGTCCCTGCCCCACGTCTGACGCATTACCAGCTTCCGCCTCGTTACCCTCGCCCGATGATGCGCGACATCCACTCGCCCGCCCTCATCGCGAAGTGGCAGGAGAACGAGAAGCTCTGGCAACAGTGGCCCGATGGAAAAATCCCAATCACCTACAAGGAGAAAGCCTCGTGAAGATGTTCGCGGTTGCTCTCTGCTTGTTCCTTACCCTCACCATGCCGAGCACCACCCTCGCCAACCACGACACGTGTGGTGACTCGCTCTGTCGCAACATCACCATCATGGTCAACGGCCAGGCGCTTCGCTGCGTCGTGTGTGGCTCCGTCGCGAGATGCTCCTAGGCTCAGACTGATGCCCTACTCCGATCCTGAGAAAAACCGCGAGTGTCAGCGGAAGTACCGCGAAGTTCACCGCGAAGAACTCAAGGACTACATGCGCCGCTGGCGAATCCAGAGAAAGGAAAGAAATGCCCTTCGACGTAGAAGCAGCGAAGACAACACTCCAAGCGATCCTAGCAGCCACACGCCTGCGTCGTGAATGGATCGAGCGGGGCGAAGTTCACGCTCCCGCAGTGCCGTCGGTTCCTGAACTCACGAGCGAGGACCGCTCTCCCTTCGTTGCTGACGTTCCCGTAGAACAGCCGCAGCCCGCTGTCGCCGCTCCCGCTCCTGAACCAACCCCCGATACGCACCCCGAGTTGTTCATCGAAGTCCGTACTCCTGAATTGATCCGTCTTCGGGGCATCGAAGGAATCAGTAACGACTTAGGCCGGGAAGTCCTCAGCGGAAAGATGATCGTCACCTACCGCCGTCGTCTACCGACCGATGGGGATGCGGTGTTCGTACTGGTTCCACCGAAGTCTCGCACGAAGCCAGACGAGGAGAAAATCGAGTGGCCTTCGTGGGGTGAGTTTCTTCCCATGGACCCGCGCTTAAAGAAGTACGATCCGCTGCCGCGCGGCTGGAGTCTACGTCGCAATAGTGGCTGCCTTCGAGCAGACGGTTCAATCGAGCCGTAATCCCTCAGCAATTTCACCGCACGTTCCGCACAAATCCAACTTCAACCCAATCAAGGAGATTCACCAATGGCTACTCGTTTCTCAAACGGTCAGGTGTCTGATCCCGGTCAGCCGACCACGCTGGAAGGTCAACAGTCTGCCGAGTCGACCCCGCAGCGAATCCCGCAGCAAGGCCCGATAAAGATTCTCTACAACACGGAGACTGGCGAAACGATGGTGCAGGAGTCGCGTCCGAGCGGGATGAGCGTCTCTCCCTCCAGCGAGCAGGCATCAGCCCGTAACGCACAGGGCATGCTCGTGTCACTCAGCACAGCCGGTCCGAAGGACGTGATCACACTCCCCAACGGACTCGGTGATTCCTCGGCCGAGACGTGGGAGCAGCTTGGGATGATTCGCAAGCTCTCCACTGGTGGCTACGAGCTCGTGGGCCAGGAGCAGCCCGCCGCACAGCAGCAGCAGCAGGACAAGGACAAGGACAAGCCCAAGGTCGAGCCGGCCGGTGATGTAACGAACGTTCCCGGCACGAGCCAGGACGTTGACGCCTTCCAAGCTGACCTCGCGAAGCGGTCACCTGTTGGCTTCGACGGACTACTGACCTCACTCGTGAAGACCGGAGAGATGCCCTCTGCCCTCGTGGCCGACCTCGCGCGACAGAGCGGACAGGAGTCTGCGGAGTTCACCGCGAACGTCGAGCGCATGACGAGCGAGTACGTCGCCGCTGGACGTTCCGCACTGTCCAACGTGGGCGTGACCGCACCAGAGGTCTTTGAATCGTGGGCCAGAGCCGAGCAGCCCGAGGCGTTCGACAACGCGGTGCGGGATCTTGTCGGTTCGAAGTCCGTTGCGAGGATGCAGGATCTTGGGCGCAGGTTCGTTGCCCAGAACAATACGAAGCTCGCCTCACTGATCATGAGCAAGGGTGTTGAGGCTGAAGTGCGCGACGGTCGGGTGTGGGTGAAGCGATCCGACCTTGGCCTTCCTCCGACCAAAGCGCAAGGTGACTTTGGTCGCGCCACGCACTCGACGCTGCAACAGATGATCCGCGAAGGTCACATCACCATCTCGTAAACCACAACCAATAAGGAGACATGATCAATGGACAACCAGAAACCGACCGAGACTTCAGCCGTTGATGAGCGCATCGCTGACGTGCTGAACCGCCGTGCTGGCGCGTCGTCGTCCGAACAGTATCCAATCAGCATTCAGCAGGGCAGCGAGCCGATGAAGAATCGAGTTGGCGCGGGGCAGCTAGATGCCACGGTCGCGTGTTCGCAGTTCAAGGAACCGGAGAAGCCAAAGGGCTTTCGCCCGGCTGACGAGTTGAACGAGAACCATCCGGAGCCGAGTGAGGCCGAGACAATCGTCATCGGCGATTCGGTGGTGATCCGGCCGAATCCGCTCTATCGAACCTGGGAAGGCAGATTCACTCCCGGCGCGGACGGCCGATACGAAGTACTGCTCAACGGTCAGCGCATGGTTGGAGACGCGGCGCTCTCGACGGTGTACGACGCGCTCCGAGCGCAGCAGGGAGCGAAGTGAGATGGACGACAACATGAGTCTTTAGCTAGGAAATGGCCCGGTCATGTTCGTCCTTGTCACCGAGGGCGGCTGTAGCCGGGCCTTTTCCCGTTTTTGTCGCTTGCGGTGCCGTGCTGGTGCGCGTCGTGGCGTTAGGCTAGACTCCCCGCCAGCCATCGAAATCGAGGTGCGTCTATGCCGTCAAGTGCTGCGTACGCCGTCCCATTCCGACTGCTGATTGTTGTCGGTTTACTTATCGCTTGCGCTCACGCGCGATTAGCAGCAGGTGAAGCTCGGACGGGAAGGATCCCCTTCCCCGGTGGCGTGATGCTTGAGTGGAAGATCGACGAGATGACAGATCGAAAGCGATGTGCCGTCTTTACGCCGACTAGAGCAATCTACGCGAGCATCCAAGCGGATGAGATCGTGTCCTTCTGGATACCTGACGGAGCATCCCTAGCCTCAGCTCAAATGCCCGCCCTCGTAAGGATAGACTCAAATGCGCCATTTAATCTCGTGGTCTCGGACACGCCGCGACTCCTCGACGTTCCGAAGAATCGCAGCCGTCAAACAGTAGAAGCGCTGTACCGCCGCTCGAAGATCGTGGTGCGATTCTACACTTTTCCTAGCCGAGACGAACGTACCGTGCAACTAATCATAGGCGATGTCGCGTCCGCCTATGAATACGCCGTGACGAATTGTGGATGGAAGAGACTGAACATAGAGCGCACCCCGCTCCCAAAGGAGCCTGACGTTCATAAGGCCGACAACGGCTATGTGTTTGCGACTTTCGGCGGCGAAGCCGGTTGGACCGTCAGCCTCTTGTCGAAGGATCAGTCGTGTAGGTTATCTACGAGTTATTCCAGGACGATATTCAGCTCACGCAATGGATCAAGCGAGTACATCACTCCTTTAGGGGCAATTATGTTTCACCGTGCGGACGGAAACGTCACCAGAACGCTGATGCATGACAGTTTCAGCGATGCACCAATCGCTGAGTTCATGAAAGCTGCTGAGGAGACCGGCGAGTATGGTTACGTTCACATCAAGAACGAAGCGCCGACCTCGGTCTACGGCCTTGCCGAAGCGCTTCGGTACATCGAGCAAATCTGCGGCGTGACCCTACGATAACTGATTCTGACGTTTGCAGGGCTGCCGACAAACCCGGCATGCGGGGCAAACCGCACCGGATGGGAGCGCACGCCGTGGCACGCGACGCAGCGGGCGGCGTGGGAGGCGCTGAGGAAGACGAATGCCGGGTAAGAAGAGGCCGTTCACTCGCCGGGGATGCCGCCGTCATCATCGTCATCGTAATAGCCGTGCTCGCCTCGCTCGTCGGTGAGGCGCGATGGGCGAATCGAAGCCGCTGAGATCTGTAGAGACAGCGCGCGACGCGATATGGACGGCCACGCAATTCCTCTACTACGCCTGGTTCCTCCACGACGCCGTGCGACGCGGCGCCATCACACCAGAGACCTTCGACGACGAGATCGTCGAGGAGGGGACAGCCGCCCTTCCTCTCCGCTGGCCGCGTGAGCACCGGACGCAAGAAGACCTCGTGCGCTGGTCATGGAACAACGTCCTAGCTGCGATGTCGATTAGCGCGATCGCCGCGGACAGCGCGTTGGACGATGCTTTGGGTCCGAAGCCGCCCACATCGGCCGCGCTGAGCGATCGGGACGCTGCGCGCGTGATCGTGTACATGCTCCGCTGTGCCAACGCGCACGACCCGCTGAATCCGCGATGGGAGTGCCGCGGACCATATCTTGGTGTGTTCCGAATCAACGCTCTTGGCTTCGAACTCGACACGACGGCTCTTGACGGCCAGCCCTGGAACATCGCCCATGTCGGCGGCGTGGACGGATACTTTAGGCTGCTGGACTACTGCCTGAAGCTTGTGGCCGCGGCGACGCGTGGTGCGGGCTGACGTGCTCGCGGCGCAGGGCCGGCGTGGTGTTCGAGCGGTGGGTCACGCCGGAGGACGCCCACGGCGACCTCATGCGTGTCGCTTCGCTGAACTGATCCTGCGGCCATGGTCCTGTCGTACGTCCGGTACGTAGTCGAACCTTGCGGACGTTCAGTGAGCCTCGCGATGGATCGCTGCTGATTGGACAGATTCCTGAACCTCGTTTCGATCATCCTCGGCAGGGTCGATAAGACATCGGTCAACCTCGTCTCGATCGTCCTCGGCGGCGTCGGCCTGTTCGTCGTCCTCATGAAGTTCAACGTCCCCGAGCTGAACCTGACATACCTTGGGACGAACCCGTTCGCCATCAAGCGCGACGCCATCGAATCCGTCATGACCTGGCTCTTCACCGGACTCACGCTCGTAGGTCTGTTGATCCAGGTCGGCGCCGCCATCTGGGGCGACCGCCTTCCGGAGCGGGTTCACGCGCTGCGGGTCTACGTCGCGCTCTTTGTTGTCACGCTCATGGTTGCAGTGGTGCTGGTGCTGCTCTTGAACTCGCTGGGCAACTGGCTGGCCCGCGCGCGCTGGCTTCCGCAAGCCGTCGAGAACCAGAACGACGTGTACAGGTCCGCCCGCTTCGTGATCGAACACGACGGATGGCGCGACGATCAGCTCGCGGTGAAGGCCACGCTGCCAGATCCCGAGCACTACAGAAGAGGGAACTTCGAGACGGCAGCCCGGCAAGTCGAGCAGATCGAGAAGCTGCTGGATATTCCCGTGCGAACGACGGACCTGAAGGTCCGGCTCGATGCGCTGAAGCCCTTCTTCGAGCGTCACCAGAGGGGGGCGCGATGATTGACGCTAGGTTCAGGAACATCGACGGGCCGGACAAGCCGCGCCCGGTCGAGGCGATGAACGACGCTCGCCTCTGGCACCCCTGGCTCCGCATCAACCGCGTCCTGCGCGTGATGCTGCACACGCACTGGAGCGCGGAGGCGTGGTCTCAGGTCAGGGTGGAGTTCAGGAGGGCGCTCGCGCTGCGGAGTGAGATTCGGCGGGCGGGGTGGGAGGACGACCGGAGTTATCTGTTGAACGTGATGAGCCTGTTGAGGATCACGCTCGTGATCGTCCGCAGGAACAGAAGCGGAGCGGCGTGTACGAAAGACTCAAGCAGCCAGGTCGCCGATGTGCCCAGCAACTCCTCAAGAACGTCCGGACGATACCGAATCAGGGAGCCCATGAAGAACATCGTGAGGTAGGCTGCACACATTTCGTCCATCGGCCAGGTTGAGCCGTCGTCTGCGGGGCATAGCTCCGTCAGGACAAAGTCGCCCAGTTCGTCATCAATGTAAATCGGATGAACGCATCCAGATAGCGCATTCAAAAGGAATTGAGTGTGAGCAGCGAAAGTGGTGTTAGTCGCAACGGGCGGGTAACTTTGAAAGTAGGTAAATGCCGTGTTGGCGGGCACGAACAGATCGAATAGCCCGCGTGCGACATTATGGTGGACTGTTACCTGTTGAAACCGCGCATTGAAGGCCGCTTGGACGGCTGCGGGTTGTGCGGTTACGGGCAAGAGGTTGGGCAGGGCCAGCATCAACCACGCCTGATTTCCGTCGTTCAGAAGTCGGACGCGCGCGTAGCGACTGACCTTCGAGGGACCGACTGCTACTCGATCATACTGAACAGAGATTTCTGAAATGTAGGCGAGCAGTCGCGCGAGTTGAAAGTGCACGTTCTGAATGGACTGCGCGAAGATCAAGCGATAGAAAGACTGAAAAACCCCGTCCTTCTTAACTCGCACGCGCATTTGAGGCAAAGTGCTTGGAGCCACACCGTAGTCCGGCGTCAGCCCGTGAACCTCGTTGAACTTGATCCCTCGGACGGCTAGCGCCGCCTTGGCGAGGTTTATGAAAGAGTAATAGTAGAGAAGTGCGCTGGATCTGAACGGGAGAGCCTTCGCCGATCTGTAGTAGTTCTCCGCCTGCCGTGTGAACGCGGCGAGCCTTCGGTAGGCGCGCTCAGCAGCATGGGGAGCGATACTCGGCGAGTAGGAGCCTACGAGTTGTAGCCCCTCGGATCGAACATCCGCGACAAGTCGAAGTGAACCAAAGAGTTCGTCGGCAAGATCGAGCGTGCTGGTTGTCCAAGTACCAGCATGTGGCATAGTCGCCGGAATCATGCGCAGCCAACCTGTAAATGGACGAGCAGGCGGGATTGCGATGGTCGTTGTCCCCCTAGTTCATCCCCTCGTACCGCACCTTCGCCATAGACTCCGCCAACACGCTCAAGGGACGGACCTGGGCGTTACGTTCCGCTACGAGGCGACGACGATCAACTACCGACGCTAGTTCACTTCCTTCAGTTCAGGAAACAACACTCGGTTCAACGCCTCGGCCAGCACGGCGAGGCTTGGGCCGAGTCCGTATCGACGCCCCACGCTGCCGCCACTGTGGCGCGTCAGAGCATCATGCAATTCCTCGCTGAGACCGGCCGCCCGACAGCGGTCTTTGAACAGGTGCCTCAGCGAGTGCAGTCCTGCCTTCCGTGGATCGGTGATGCCACGCTGATCTACGAAGCGCGCAAACCATTTCGAGAGCGCATGCGAGAGTCGCGCATGTGGGCCAGGCTGAATCTCAGGGAACAGCCGGCCACCTTGCGGGACCGAGGCCACGTAGTCGAGCAGTCCGAGTCGCAGAAGCTCGGAATGAATTGGGGTTCGAGCCTTCGAGGCTGCATTCTTCAGCCGGCGCTCGGCCGTTGGTACGAAGTCGAAGAACCAGATGCCCGCCTCTTGCCGAACATCCTGAGCCCTCAATCCCGCCGCTTCCTCGGCACGGCAACCGCTGGCGCACGCAATGAGCGGAATCCATCGCTTCGCCCCGGTGAGCTTGCTGAACTCAGGCGAGCCGAAGATGGCTGTGAGGTCTGCACTGTCGTAGGGCAGTCTCCGCTCGATGTTCTGGTGATCCCCTCGGACAATGCGGGTGATGCCCTCGAACGGGTTAGTCTCAAGATGCCCCTGTGCCACGCCATACCGGAACACCGTGGCACAGATGCCGAGGAGCTTCTTCACCGACACCGGAGAGAGCTTGCCATCCTTGGACAGTGAGCGATTCGACGGTGCCGCGAGCAGCGAAGCCTTGTAAGCACGGCAGTCGGACTTGGTGACCTCACGCGCCGGCTTGTCCCCGCCTACGATGGCTGTGAAGCGACGGTAGGCTGCGCGAACCTCGAACTCCGACTTGGAACCGAGCTTCCTCTCGGTCAAGTACGCATCGAGCAGTCCGTCCACACTGACGCCTTGCTCCTCCACACGCTCACCCGCGATTTCTCCCTTGGTCCGTTTCACGCCAACTTCGAGTGTCCGAAGGCGAGCGTGAAGTAAGGCAAGGGCAAACTCGCGGCGACGGTGCGAAGGAATGGTCAAGCCCTGCTCGATCAGCACGTCATCGAGAAGTTTGGAGACGAGGTCCACGTCCTTGAGCTTGAGAGCCGCAGCATGGTCATCGACCGCACTGGTCAGGGCATCAAGCTCGACGTTCAACTGCTCGTCATCCTCGACATTCCGCTTCGCTCGCCAGCTTGCGTCCTCTGCTTCCGCGCGGGACGAGTAGAGACGGGCGAGGGACTCAGGATCGGTTTGCGCGGAACGGGCGCGGAGCGTGAGAGCCTGAAACATCCTCTCCACTCGCTGCCCTTCTTCGAGGCTGCGGAGCTTCGCCACGTCGAGGCTGGACGTTCTCAGTGACTTCCAGATTTGAGCCTTACCGCCGAGCAGTGGGCGAAGCCGCTTGGGGACGTTGCGATGGTAGTAGTACACGGTTCCTCGGCGCATGAGCATGGGCCAACATCTTGACATGAGACCTCTCCGTCGCAGTAGCAGAGTTCATTAGCACCTGCGACGAAGAAGGCCAAACTCGCTGCGTTTATGCGGTACTTCTGAGATAGTGGCGGAGGGCGAGGGATTCGAACCCCCAAGGGCCTCGCGGCCCGGTGGATTTCAAGTCCACTGCCTTACCAGTTGAGGCTAGCCCTCCGTGCCAGAAACAGCAGCTACTCACGATACATCATGTGCTCGCCAGGGCAGCGAACACCCGATGGGGCTAGTTACGAACTAGTTCGGTAGCACTATGAGGAACGAGGCAAGCGCTGAGGAAGGCATCGCGCTCGGCGGTCGAGACGGTAGAACCGACCTACCTCAAAAACCTTGGCTCGGCCGGGAAGCTCGGAACGGAGTTGCCGCGAGTGTAAAGGGACTGTCTCCTCGGAGGCGAAGTCCTGCCCACACTGCGGCGTACCGGTCTCGGCCGCGGCCTCGAACGAAGTTGCCACGGCTTCGCCCGCCACAAAGTCCAAAAGCAAGCTGAACGATAGACTGGCACTCCTTGCCGTCGTTTCATAGTCGCTGGTGCGGCCGCGTGGTTTCTACTTCCGCCTTCCGGCCGAGAAGAAGCCGGCCGGGCTCTCAAGAACATTGTGCATGCCGAGCAAACCGTAACGGATGAAACCTTCGACGTTAGTGCCGGCACGTATAGACAAATGAGTTTCCGGCTCCGCAAGGAGGCGCAGGTCTCCGTGAGGCTTGCAGTGCGTGACGGCTCTGCGGTTGATCTCTACCTGATGGACAGCCAGCAAGGCCGCGAACGGCAGTGCTACCACTCGGCGAGTGATGCAAGGGTAACCGGCGTTCGCTGAGCTACACTGCGGGGCATACAGGGAGGCTACTCATGGCGCTGAAGCCGATCGCCTACGTCCAGGCCGCATGGCACACCGAGATCACCGACCACTGCCGGACGGCGTTCATGGCTGAAATGGCGAAGCACGGATACGGGGCGGCCGACGTTCGGCTGTTCACGGTGCCGGGCAGCCTCGAGATCCCGCTGATGGCGCAGAAGCTCGCCCAGACCGGCCGCTACGCGGCAGTCTGCGCCAGCGGCCTCGTTGTCGACGGTGGGATCTACCGGCACGACTTCGTGGCTCAGGCCGTCTTGCACGGGATCGTGCAGACCTCTTTGGAGACGGGGATCCCCGTGCTGTCCGCCGTGCTCGTGCGTGGCCATCATCGGCCAGCTCGCTGCCGTCGCCTGACGTCTACGGCGAGGCCGCGCGGCCGCCGGGGCCCTGGCCGCGCTTCACGACTCTTCCTCCTGCGGGGGCCGCGCGGCTCGCCGTAGACCTAGCCGCTCGAGCCGAGGGAGCACTTCAGCGGCGAAATACGGCAGCTCCTTCAGATAGTCCGCAAAGTTGATGGCGAGACCGTCGAGACCCGCGGTCTCGAGCCGCGCGAACTCCCGCGTGATCGCGTCAGGATCACCCACGACGCAGTACGACCCGCGGGCGAGGGCGCGGCGCGCCAGCGAATTGAGGCCGCTGTGCACCAGGCGCTGAGGATCCATCGGTCGGCGACCTTCCTTCGCATGCAGGTCGGCCAGATAGCCGATCGCGCCCCAGTCGGCGTGATCGACGACGTACTGGAGATAGTCGTCGGCTTCCTTCTGGGTCGGACGGCAGACGATGCCGACCGGTGTCCATACCTGGATCTCGCGGCCGCGCTCGCGCGCCAGTCGCTTGGTTTCCGCGATGCGCGCGGTGCTGGCTTCCGGCGTCTCCACCGCGTCGAAGTGC
>Ga0066680_10000207_pt1 | contig 17289 bp, 18 predicted proteins | sample GraSoiAngelo_129_FD_62297 | JGI IMG/M metagenome (GOLD analysis project Ga0066680, IMG submission 62297) | Grasslands soil microbial communities from the Angelo Coastal Reserve, California, USA - 14_0927_12_40cm | ecosystem: Environmental > Terrestrial > Soil > Grasslands | place: USA... | reverse complement strand
GCGCGTCGGCGAGCCAGAAGCCTGCGTTGTGCCGGGTCGCCGCGTACTCTGGCCCCGGGTTGCCGAGGCCGACCACGGCGCGCAAGCGTCAGCTCTCTTTGCCGCCCTTGGGCTTCTCGGCCTTCTCCGCCTTCTCCGCCTTCTCGGGCTTCTCGCCCTTCGCCTCGGGCCGGGCCGGCACGCCGCCCTCGGCGGCCCCCTCGCCCTCTGCTTCTTCGCCCTCGCGCACCTTGCGAATCAACTCGGGCTCGGCCACCTCGGTCGCGGCCTCGGGCGTCGGCGCCGCCACCTCCTCGGCGCGCGGCGGCACCACCGTCGCGATCGTGAGCGCGGCTTCCGTCAGGATCCGGGCGTTCGCGATGCTCAGGTCACGCACGTGCCGCGAGTCGCCGATCTTGAGCGCCGTCACGTCCAGCTCCACGCGGTCGGGAATGTTCTCGGGCAGCACCTCGATCTCGACCTCGCGCGTCACCTGATCGAGCACGCCGCCCGCGTTGCGGACGCCGTCCGGGTTCCCCACCAGGTGGACCGGGACCTTGAGCGTGACCTTCTCGGCCGCGTGGATCTCGTAGAAGTCCACGTGGATGATGTCGGGTCGCAGCGGATGGCGCTGGATCTCGCGGATCAGGGTCTTCACCGTCTTGCCCTCCACCGCGAGCTCGATGATCGTGCTCTCGGGCTCGACACCCTGCAGCGCCTTTTCGAGCGCTTTGGCTTCGACCTCGAGCGACTGCGTGTCGCGCCCGTGGCCGTAGATCACGGCGGGCACCTTGCCCCGGAAGCGCGCTTGGCGCGCCCCGCCTTTCCCGGTCGCCTGCCGCGGGTTGGCCGCGAGCGATACGATGTGCGCCATAGAGTCAGTTACGCGTTGTAGGTTGCACGTGGCACGATGGGCTCAATCGAACAGTGAGCTCACCGACTGATTGCTGTGCTCGTAACCGATGGCCTTCGCCATCAGCCCGGCGATCGACAGCACCTTCAGCTTCTCGAAACCGCGCTCCTGGGGGATGCGGATCGTGTTCGTCACCGCGACTTCGTCGATCGGCGAAGCGCGCAGCCGCTCCACGGCCGGCCCCGACAGCAGCGCGTGGGTGGCGAAGGCGTAGATCTTGCGCGCCCCGAGCCGCCGCAGCGCCGCCGCCGCCTCGGTGACGGTCCCCGCCGTGTCGATCATGTCGTCGGGGATGAGGCAATCTTTGTTCTCCACGTCGCCCACCACGTTCACGACCTCGGCGACGTTGGCCGACGGGCGGCGCTTGTCGATGATGGCGAGCGACGCGTTGAGCCGCTTCGCGAACCCACGGGCCGTCTTCGCCGAGCCGACGTCCGGCGCCACCACGACCGGATCGAACAGCTGCTTCTGCCGGAAGTGGCCCACGAACACCGGCGCCGCGTACAGGTGGTCCACCGGAATATCGAAGAACCCCTGTAGCTGGTGCGAATGGAAGTCCATCCCCAGCACCCGGTCCGCCCCGGCGTGCGTGATCAGGTTCGCCATCAACTTCGCGCTGATTGCGACGCGCGGCTGATCCTTGCGGTCCTGGCGCGCGTAGCCGAAGTACGGCAGCACGGCCGTCGTGCGCGCCGCGCTCGCCCGCCGCGCCGCGTCGATCAGGAACAGCAACTCAATCCAGTTTTCCGCCGGGGGGTTGGTCGGCTGGATGATGAACACATCCCGGCCGCGCACGTTCTCGTCGATCTTGACGAAGATCTCCCCGTCGGCGAAGCGACGGATCGTCACCGCGCACAGCGGCTGCCCCAAGTGTTGAGCCATCTCCTCGGCGAGCGGCCGGTTGGCCGTCCCGGCGAGGAGCAACAGCTGGCTCCGCGACAGCGTGAGGTCCGCCATGTGAGCGCTGCAAAATAGACGGCAAACAGCGCCAAGCCAAGTGGTTATTTCGCGGCGCGCAGCAGCGAGCGGCTCGCCGGGGTGAGCCCGTCCACGTCCCAGGCGTTCATGCGGTACACCGTCGCTCCCTCCCCGCCGGTCCCGGCGACGGGGCGCACCAGGAAGCCCGAGGCGGTGGTGTCGAAGGCGAGCGCGACGAGCACGGTGCCGCGCGCGCCGCGCACCGTGAGGCGACGCGTGGGGCGGGCGGCGTGGGCGGCCCGGGTCGAGTCCGCCTGTCGCGGCGCTGCGAACCCGGAGGCCGTGATCGCCCGCAGCCGCTCGAGGTAGCGCGCCACCCCGCCCGAATCGGTGGCGCCGCCGTTCAGCACCCACGCCTTCGCCGCGCGCTTGAGGGTGTAGCGGTCCTTACCGCGCTCCACGTCCAACACCGCGATGCTGTCCGGCTGGAGCGCGGCGATGCGTTTGTCGCGCCAGTCGTCGACGCCCCGGTCCACGAGCTGGGCCAGGCGCCCGCGCCACAGATACACGTGGGTGTCGCCGGGGCGGCGCACGTAGGCGCTCGAATACACCGAGCCCCGGGCGCCGACGATGAGCTGCAGCAGCGGCTTGCCGCCGCCGCGGAGGCGCAGCCAGCGACCGGTGGCGCTGTCCACGTTGAGCCGGCCGAACGACGACGAGTCCTGGGCGACGAGCTCGGGACGAATGGTGTCCTTCAGGGCCTGGAGTAAATCGCGCACCTGATCGACGGCGGCGCGGTGTTCGTTCACGGTCCAAGCGGTGGGGGACTGTTTCGCCAGTACGACCGAGTCGGCCGCCTTCACGATCGCGATCGTGTCCACCCCGGCCTCGGCGAGCGCTGGCAGGGCGAGCGATCCCGTGACCGTGTCCGAGCCGCGGGACAATAGCGCGCTCCCGCCCCACAGCAGCAGCAGCACGGCGAGAGCGATGGCGATGAATTTGAGCTGGTTCGAGGTCATGCGGCCCCCGTCGCTGCGAGCGGGCGGTACGTCCGCCGCGTGGTGCGGCGCCGACGCGCGAGCCAGAGCGCCCCCGCCACGATCAGCAGCGCCGGCACGCCCACGACGTCGCCCCACTTCGCAGCGTTCTGGGTGGCGGCGCTCGTGAATACCACTTGGGGCGGCGCGCGATGCTTGGAGCGGATCGCGATGAGGGCCTCGTCCTGCGCCAGCCAGTCGATGGCGTTCTGGGCGAACACGATGTTCTCGGGCGAATTCTGCGCGAACCGGTCGCTCGCGAAGTCGCTGCTCCCGACGACCACGACGCGACCGCGCGGGACCCCGTGCGCCGTGTCGCCCGGCGCGGGATTCACCAGCAGCGCGACGAGCCGGCTCTTCAAGCTGTCCCGGCCGAACTCCCGCGTGGGTTCGATGAAGGCCGTGGTCTGCTGCGTCCCGGCCGCGCGACTCGTCACGAGGAGGGACGTCACCGTCCCGGGGGTCGCGCGGGTCGTGTCGACGTGGCTCGCCCAGGGCAACAGCACCCCGCTCAGGTCGGCGTTCACCGGCGATGCCTTGGTGCTGAGCGCCCGGATCCACAACGGATACGACACGAGCACCTGGCCGAACTGGGCGGGGATCCCGACCTGGACGTTCGCGGCGAGGTCGTACACCATGTCGGAGGCGATCGCGATCCCGTAGGGCTTGAGCAGCTCGTTCCAGGCGACCGGATGGGAGAACGCGAACGGCCCCTGCATCGAGAGCTGCATGCCTCCCGCCATGAGGAACAGGCTGCCGCCGCGGCCGAGGAACGCGCGCAGCCGCGTCGCCTCGGGCGTCTTGAGTGAGTCCGGGGTGCCGGCGACCACGATCACCTTCACGTCGGGCGCGATGACCGTATCGGTCAGGGCGAACCCCTGCAGCGCGTATCGGGCGCCCAGCTGCTCGCGCAACGCCGCGAAGCTGCGGCGGCCCCGCTGCGCCGCCTCGTCCGCGAACTCCCCGAACGCGATCACCGCCTTCGTGGGGCGGGTGAGCGAACGGATGTCGGACGTGAGCCGGTACTCGAGGTCGTTCGTCTGCTGCACGAAGGGGATGGTCTTGACCCCGTCGGCGAAGCGGACGGCGATCCCCAGGTATCCCTCCTTCACCTGCAGCTCGGCGCGCCCGACCACGTTGAACTGCACCGGTGGGATTCCGAGGCTCTGCGCCTCCCGCCGCGCCGCGCTGTCGGCCGAGGGATCCTCGATGACGAGCTTCACCTTGCCCCGCCCGGCCGCACGGTAGTCGCGCAGCAGGTCGTCCACGTCGCGCCTCAGGAACACCACCTCGGGCGGCAGCGCGCCCGAGGCGAACAGCTTGACGGTCACCAGGTCGGGCAGCGTCCGGAGCACGTCGCGCGTCGCCGGGGACAGGGTGAACGACCGGCCGGGGGTGAGGTCGAGGCGGCCGCCGATGTTCCGCCCGAACAGGTTCACCACGACGGTCGCCACGGCGAGGAGCGTCGTGCCGAGGCGTAGCCGCTTGAGCGGCTCGCCGCGCGGCGTGAGCTTGCGGGACAGGAGCGCGAAGTAGGCCAGCACCAGAAACAGCGCGGCCAGCGTCACGAAGTAGATCGCGTCGCGCAGGTCGATCACGCCGCGGGCGATCCCCGTGAAGTGCGAGAGCACGCCGAGCGAGGCGGCGATCGCGCCGAGGCGGGGTGGAAGGCCCACGACGAGGGGGTCGTACCCCACGAAGATCAGCACGAAGATCACCGCGGCGGCGACGATGAACGCCGTGATCTGGTTGCGCGCGACGCTCGACGCCCACACGCCCACGGCGGCGAGCCCTGCGATCAGCAGCGCCGCGCCCAGGTACTGCGCGAACAAGACGCCCACCTCGAGCTTCGCGCCCAGCGCCAGGCCGAGCGGGATGGTGAGCGTGAGCGCGAGCGCGATCAACAGAAACAACACCTGACCCACGTACTTGCCGACGAGCAGCTCGAGCTCGGTGATGGGCTGCGCCAGCACGACCTCGAGCGTGCCCGCGCGCGTATCCTCGGCGAGCGCGCGCATCGTCACGGCCGAGACGAGGACCAGCAGCAGCCACGGCAGCAAATCGAGCATCGGGCGCAGCGAGGCCGTGTGGTACACCTCGACCTGCGGCCAGAAGAGGTAGGCGTTGAGGCCGGTGAAGACGACGAGCAGGATGTACGCGGTGGGCTGGTCGAACAGCGCCTTGAGCTCGCGCCGCGCGATGGTGCGGATCGCGTTCATCTCACGGCTCCGGCGCGCCCTGCGTCAGCTGCTGGAACAGGTCCTCCAGGCTCCCCGCGGCTTGGTGTAGCTCGTACAGCGTCCAGCCGCGCGCCTTGGCGAGCGCGAAGATCGCGGGCCGCAGGTCCTCGGTCCGGTCGGCCGTGAGCGTGAGCGCGACGCGGCCGTCCGCGCCGGCCCGCTGGGGCGCCACCTGGCGCACGCCCGGCAGCCCGGCGAGCGCCGCGGCCACACCCTCCCCCGTCGCCTCGACCACGATCTCGACCGCCCCTTCGGCCTGGCGGATCAGTCGGTCCGCGGGCCCGTCGGCCACGATCCTGCCGCGGCTGATGATCAGCAGTCGGGAGCAGGTGTGTTGCACTTCGGAGAGCACGTGGGTCGAGAGGATCACGGTGCGGGCCTTGCCGAGCTGGCCGATCAGGCGCCGAATCTCCACGCGCTGGTTCGGATCGAGCCCCTCGGTGGGCTCGTCGAGCACCAGCAGGTCGGGGCGGTGCAGGATGGCCTGCGCCAGGCCGACCCGCTGGCGAAACCCCTTCGACAGCTCACCGATCGGCCGATAGTAGACCGTCTCGAGGCCGGTCCCGGTGACAGCCTCGTCGAGGGCTTGACTGCGGGCGTCCCCTCGGAGCTCCCTCAGATCCGCGATGAACCCGAGGTACTCCGAGACCAGCATATCGCCGTACAGCGGGTTGTTCTCGGGGAGATAGCCGATGCGCCGCTTCGCCGCGCGCCCTGCCTCGACGAGCGGCACACCGTCGAGTCGGATGTCGCCCGTGTCGGGCTCGTAGTACTGCGTAATCAAGCGCATGGTGGTCGACTTACCGGCGCCGTTCGGGCCGAGGAAGCCGACCACCTCGCCGGGGTCGACCGCGAAGGACACGCGGTCGACCGCCGTCACGTCGTCGAATCGCTTGGAAACGCCCTCGACAGCAAGGAAAGGCATACGCGGCGGAGCGCACGGGTTGTGGGCGGAGACATGCTAATCACCCGCCGTGGGGTTCTTCAAGCCCCCCGCCCCCCGCCCCCCCGCCTGTTGCTTACAGCGACTTGAGGAACGCGGTGAGCGCGGCGCGATCGCCGGGCGGGAGCGCCCGGAAGCGGTCGCGCGCGCCGGCGGCCTCGCCGCCGTGCGCGTCGATCGCCTGCTCAAGCGTCGTGGCCCGGCCGTCGTGGAGGAAGCGCTGGGCGTCGCGGAGGTCGATGAGTGGCTCAGTGCGGAACTGCGACGGGGTCGCGAGGCCGAGGCAGATGTCCGCCAGATCCGGCCCCATGTCATGCAGCAGCAGGTCGGTGTACGCGGCGAACTCCCGGTGCCGCAGCGCGGGGACGGGGCTGTCGCCCGTGCGTAGCGTCGGGATGTGGCACGCGGCGCAGCCGAGGCCCGAGAACAGCTCGCGCCCGCGGCGCCCCGCCGTGTCGAGCCGCGCCGGCGTCGGCGGCGCGAGGAAGCGCACGAAGTCGTCGGTGAGGTCGAGCTGCTCCTGGGTGATCTCGGGGTCGGGGACGGAATCGACGCCCTCCGGGATGGGCTTGCCGCCGATGTTTTCTTCGGTCGGCTGCGCGGGGTCGGTGATTCCCATCTCGGCGACGAACGCGCCGGCGTTGAACTCGGTGAGCGTTGCGACGAACGCCTTGCGGCCGAACCGCCCGAGCCGACCATCCACGGAGCGGTTGGGGCGGCCGCGAATGCCGTCGTGGTTCCGGTCGTCAGGGTCGGCGTAGGACAGGATGACGGAATCAGGGACCAGATCGAGCAGACCGCGCCCGAAGAGCACGGGGGTAGTGCGCTGGGCGCGCCCCGTGGCGGATCGCGGGAACGGCTCCGAGTCGATGCCCAGGGCCTGCTTCAGGGCGGGGATGGTGTGCTGCTGGATCACGAACCCGCCTTCCTGCACCAGCGGGTCGCACACGCCTCCCCGAAACGCCGTGGCGTGTACCTCCACCTCGTCGCCGCGCCCGCCCTTCGCGGGGTCCTCGTGACACTCGCCACAGCCGGTGGAGTTGAAGAGCGGTCCGAGCCCCGTATGCGGCGTGAACGCGCTGTCGAAAACGACCTTGCCGCGCGCGAAGCGATCGCGTTCCGCGGCGCTCAACCCGCGCACGGGATCGCCCGGCTTGAGCGGCTTCTCGCAGCCGGCCGCGATCAGCACGAGCAGGCCGGCGACCGCCGCGCCTCGGGTCACCGGGCGGCGGTCCGGTCGATCTCTACGATACGATCGGCGACGAGCCCCAGGGCGGTGCGGCGGCAGTCGGCGCGCACCACGTCGCCGGGCTTCAGGTCCGCCAGCGAGATCGCCACGCCCGCCCGCTCGACTCGCGTCGCCGCCACGGCGCGCATCGGCACGAGACGCAACGCGAATCCCACGCCGGTGATGAGCTCGAGCGAGCTCGCGCGCGGTTGCACGGTGTGAACCGTACCCTGATAGATGTAGGTGGACGGTTGCACCGGCGCGGACGTGAGCACCGGCGTGACCAGGACGGCGGCGAGCGCGGCAGCCCGTGGCAGCTTCACCATGCGTCCCTCCCGAGTTCGTTCACGGTTTTCCCCGACCGATAGTGGCGGCGCCCGACGGGAGAGTCAATGTCGCGCGCCCTCGACAGCTACGGGGCCAGCTTCTCGAGCTGCTCCGTGGCGTGGTTCAGCACGTCGGCTTCGGCAGCGAGCGTTTTCGCGGTCACGCCGATCTGGTCGTCCGCTTCCTTCCAATTCCTCTGCTCGATCGCCTCGCGCACTCCGGGAAGCGTTTTTACCCCGTACCCCGTGTAGTAGCCCGGGGCGTAGATCTCGTGGCGATACCAGGGCCGGCGCGGCAGGCCGTCGCCCAGGAGCGCGCGCTCGCTCTTGAGCAGTGTCGTGTTGACGGCGGCGGCCTCGGGGCGCGCCAACGTGGGCGTCGCGACCGCCGCGGCTTTCGTGAACGCCTTCTCGTAGCGGTCCGCCGCGCGGGTGAGCCCGTCCAGGGCGTTGTCGAGCGGCGCGAAGTTGAGGAACGGCGGGACCTCTTCCCGGGCGGGCGGCACGGAGGTCTGGCGCGGGTCCGCGGTGGCGGCGAACACGCCCTCGTCCAGCTCGCGGTTGCGCTCGCGCACTTCGTCCTGCCTGTCCTTGAGCAGCTTCTCGACCTCTTTCACGTAGCGCCCGACGGTCTCCGCCAGCCCGGTGAACTCGTAGGGGAGCACGTCGGCGTCGGCGAGCCGCATCACGGCCGTCCCGACGGTCTGCGCCAGGGCGCGGCCGTACACGAACGCGGTGTCGTCGAACGTCGTGTACCACTTGAAGTCGTCGTAGACCGAGTGATAGATGCCGCCGCCGTCCTCGCCGCCGAAGCCGAGATTGAGCGACGCGATTCCCACGTGCTGCAGGAACGGCGTGTAGTCCGAGCCCGAGCCGAGCGCCCCGATCCGCAGGTCGGCACGCTGCCGCGCTTCCTGGCGGCCGTCCGCCGAGCTCGCGTCGGCGATGGCACGAAGCTGGGCGCGCTTCCACACCGTGAGCTTGGTCTCCGGGTCCTCGACGTCCTTGGCTACGTCGTTGATGAGCCGCTCGAGCGAGTGCGAGCCTCCCATGAACAGGTAGCCGCGCCCGTTGGTGTCGCTGTTCAGGTAGGCGACCGCCTTCTTGCCGAGCTCCTCGGCATGGGCCTCGGCCCATTCGGTCGAGCCGAGCAGCGCAGGCTCTTCGCCATCCCACGCGGCGTAGACGATGGTGCGCCGCGGCCGCCACCCCTGCTTCAGGAGCTGGCCGTAGGCGCGCGCTTCCTCGAGCAGCGTCACCTGGCCCGAGATCGGATCTTGGGCGCCGTTCACCCAGGCATCGTGGTGGTTCCCGCGGATCACCCACTCGTCCGGCGCCGCGGAGCCCGGGATGCGCGCGATCACGTCGTACAGCGGCTTGAGACTCCAATCGGACTTGACCCGCAGGTGCAGCTTCGCGGGCCCCGGGCCGACGTGGTAGGTGATCGCGAGCCCGCCCCGCCACTCCTCGGGCGCCACCGGGCCGGCGAGGGCCGCGAGCAGCGGCTGCGCGTCGCCGTAGGAAATCGGCAGCACCGGGATCTTCGTGATCGTCTGCGCCTGATCGAGCGGTAGGCGCTTCGCATCCTTCGTCGCGCCGACGCCCGGCGTGAGCGGATCGCCGGGGTACACCGGCATGTCCATCACGCTGCCGCGCTGCACGCCGTCGCGCGGCCGCCAGGGGCCCTGGGGATACGTATCGCCCTGGGTGTAGCCGTCCTCTTTCGGGTCCGAGTAGATGAGGCAGCCCACGGCGCCGTGCTCGGCAGCGACCTTGGGCTTGATCCCGCGCCACGAGCCAAAGTAGCGGGCGATCACGATCGCGCCCTTCACGGACACGCCCAACCGCTCGAGCCGCTCGTAATCCGCCGGCACCCCGAAGTTGACGTACACGAGCGGCGCCGTCACGTCGCCGTCGACCGAGTACGCGTTGTAGGTGGGCAATTGCTCGGCCTGCTGGCTCGAGGTCGCGTCCCCCGGCACCGGCGGCTCTTGCAGCTTCGCCACGAACTTCGTGGGGGCGACGAGCTCCACCACGCGCTCCTTGGGCGTGGGGAACAGCACGTCGAAGGACTCGATCTGCGCGTCGAGCCCGAAGCTCTTGAACTTCGCGAGGATCCACTCGGCATTCGCCTTGTCGTACGGCGAGCCCACGTGATGCGGGCGCGCCGACAGGTGGCGCATGTACTCCCGCAGCGAGTCGGGCGAGGGGTTGGCGCGGAACTTGGCCTCCCACTCTCGCTCGACCTTGGCCGACTCGGTCGTAAAGCCGCGAAGGTCCGTGGGAGACGGCGCCAGCGCGAGCAGCAGCAGACCCAAGGCGGGCGCGGTGAGCGGGCGAGCGGTCGGGCGCATGTATGTGACCTCAGTCGAGGAATGGAACGGGGTCGTGCCGCTACGAGGTGTGGATGGTTAATCGGTGGCGCCGGGACTGTTCAAGCCCTCATGGGAATTTCACGGCGAGTCCCGCTCGCGCGTTGCTGTGGATCGCCCAGGCTTCGACCGCGAGCGCCCCGCACAAGAGCCAGCGTCGCAGGCGGGGAGGCGCGACCGCCGCCGCACCCAGCACGTAGAGAGCGGCCATCGCCGTGTACGTGTTCACCCGGCCGACGCTCGGATGCGCCCCGAGAACCGGGTTCAGCTCTTCATAGCCGCGTCGCACCGCCTCACGCGTCTGTGTGGCGTCGATCCACAAGGCGACGGCGAACGCGCCCGCCAGGGCGAGATGCGACGCCTGCCAGGAGCGGTGGTCGATCGCGATGTGCTGCGCGGGCGCGACCGTGACGGCCGTCGCGGCGATCCAGGCCGCCGCGAAGCCCGTGTGTGTGGCTCTCGTGTAGCGACGTACCACCACTGCGAAGCACTCCGACTGAAAGAACCCGGACGCGAGGGGCTAAGTGTGCGTGCTGACGCCGTCGTCGGCAAGGCGCGAGGGGATGCTCCACTGCAGGCCCAAGATCGAGCGGAGCAGGTCCGCCCGCGAAGGGGTGGGAGAGGACACCTGGAGGCGCCGGGCCACCGCCGCGGCTTCCTCGAGCAACCGTCTCAGCGGCGCGAGTGCCCGCGTGCAAAGGACGGCCTGCCGCTCGAGTTTCAGGGCGATCGCATTGACCTGCTCTGCACATACGTCGCCCGTGAGCCGATGCTGGTACGCGAGGGCCCGTGTCCGCAGGGCCACCGCCGCCTGACACTGCCGGTCCTTGCTCTCGCTCAGCCGCGCGGCAATACCGCCGGCCTCTCGCGCGACGATCTGGAGCAGTGTCGTGAGCTGCCGCCGGTAGGCGTCCATGTCGCGGGCTCGCGGCGGCAAGGTGCGTGCCCCAAGCATTGAGACGAGCCCGCAGGTCTCATGTGGCGTAGCCGCGTCATCGCGCGCAAAGTGCTGCAGGCGCTGAGCGGAGCGCTATGGCGCCGACGCATCAGGCGGTGGTGGGAGTGGGAGGGAATTGGCCCCGGTGGACTCGAACCACCATTCCCAGATCCAAAGTCTGGTGTCCTGCCATTGGACGAGGGGCCAGTCTGAAAGGCTAGGACTCAGGCAACAGAATATAGACGCACAGACGCACAGTGGGGGACCGGCGGGAGTCGACGCTCGATCGACAGCCCCGCGGGGGTGTGCGGTGCGGGACGGGAAGCGTGGGGAGAGCTAGCGGGGCTCGCGCACGCGGCCGCGACCACCAGGGCCACGTGCGCGACGTCTACGCCACCTCATGGCGTCACCTTGAGGACCTGATCGTGCTGACGGGTGCGGTCGGTCACCTGGATTGCCACCTCCTCGCCCGGACGCGCGCGCTCGACCTTCTGGTGGTTCACTTCCATCGAGCTGATCTGCGCGGTGAAGTCCGTCGTATGGCCGTGGAACCGCACCTGGTCGCCCACCGCCAGCTCGCCCTCGGTCACACGCACGACTGCGACGCTCGGCCCCTTGAAGTAGTGCACCACTGTTCCGATGAGCTGTTCGGGCATGTGGCCTCCGTTATCCACTATATGCTTCGGGCCCGGGTGCCGCCACCGCGCGCGTGGCGGTCTTGATTAGCCGCTGCTGCTTCTCTCCCAGCATCATCGCGGCATCGTCACGCAACCGCTCGCTCGCGTAGACGGCGGCCATGGCGCCGCCCGAGCCACACAGCCGAACCCAATACGGGTGCGTCGCCGCGAGCCGCTCGTACAGCGCGCGCAGCGCCGGGTGCTTCCCGAAGACGGGGACCTCGAAGTCGTTACCGCCCAGCCGGCCGATGCTGCCCCACGTCGCGAACGCGGCGGCGTCGAGCACGACCGGCCCGCGCGGCGGCGGCTCGAGATGCATGTCGTCCCACCAACGGTAGGCGTCGGGCGTGGCAACGGCGAGGGAAGGCGGCGGCACGGCGACCAGCGCCGCCGCGGCGGGAGGCGGCGCCAGCCGGAACAGCCGCTCGCCCCGACCCCACGCCACCGCCGCGGCCGCGCCGCTCGCGCAGAACGCGACGTCGGCGCCGATTCGGGCGGCGAAGTGGAGGAGCTCGTGACGCGGGACCGGGTCGCCCGCGAGGGCGTTGACGGCGTGCAGCGCCGCCGCGGCGTCGCTCGAGCCGCCGCCCAGGCCCGCGCGCACCGGAATGCGCTTCGTCAACTCGATCGCGACACCGAACTTCTGGCCCGTCGCGGCGAGCACAGCCCGGGCGGCGCGCACCGCCAGGTTGTCGTCGACGGGACCGAGATCGGCCCCCCCCTCCACGGAGAGCGTCACGCTCCCCCCGTCCGCGGTCCGGGTCACGACCAGTTCGTCGGCCAGCTCGAGCAGCGCGAACGCCGTCTCGATCTGGTGATATCCGGACGGCGCCTCCCGCGCCAGGATCCGTAGCAACAGGTTGAGCTTCGCGTGCGCCGCGATACGGACCCGGTCGGGCGCCACTTCCGTCAGTCCTCCGCGTCAGCAGCGGCGCGCAGCTCGGCCAGGTGCAGGCGCATGCGCGATAGCGAGTACAGTCCGAGCAGCGTGATGGGGAGGAACGTGGTGAGGTGATAGCCCACCGCGTAGCTCACCGCCCGGGTGGCGCCGATCCCGTACACGGCCAGCGTGGCCCGCGTCGCGGCCTCGAACACGCCGACGAACCCGGGCGACGATGGCAGGGCGACCCCGAACCCGATGATCCCTTGCAGCAGCAGGGCCCCTTCCGACGGCACCGGCAGGCCGAACGCTCGGAAGCAGACCGCGAACGACGCGCCGTTCACGAGCCACAGCACGAGCGACCACGCCACCACGCCCGCGAGCCGGCTCGGATTCTTGAGCACCTCGAGCCCGGCCACGAGACCTTCGGCCAAATGCGTCACCCGGTCGGCGAGTCGCGCCGGGAGCAGCGCGTGGGCGACGCGCCGCAGCAGCGCGAGCCAGGGGGCGGGGCGGTGCACCACGAGCAGCGCGATGGCGAGCACCGCGCCGAACAGGGCGGCGCCGCCCCGGGCGATCGCCGCGAGCGAGGTACCGCCGATGGTGGCGGCGTGCGGAAACGACGGCGCCGCGAGCGCCGCGGCGAGGAGCCCGACGAGCACCAGTCCGTCGAGCACGCGCTCGACCCCCACCGACGCCAGGGCCGTCGTGAAGCGCACCGGCAGCGCCTGGTGCGCGGCGTAGGCGCGCGCGAATTCGCCGGCGCGCACCGGCAGCAGGTTGTTGGCCATGAACCCGATCGCCGTCGCGTGCCACAGCGGGAGCAGCGGGAAGCGGTCGCCGCCGCCGGCGCGCAGGATCAGCTGCCAGCGGAGCGTGCGCAGCGGGAATGTGAGCGTCGCGAGCGCGATCGTTGCGAGCATGAGCCACGGATTGACGCGCCGCAGATGCTCCACGAGCTCGCCCGCATCCACGCCGTGCAACGCCCAGGCGAGGAGCCCGAGCGTGACCACGAGCCCCACAACCCACGCCCAGCGCGACGCTGGACCGCGGCTAGGAGGTGGGGGAGGGCTCGACGGCGAGAGCAACGAGGTCGCAGACCTCTTCGACGAGGGCGCGGAGGTCGTCGCCCGAGGCTAGCCTGGCCGCTTCGCGCAGCTCCCGCGCCCGCTGCAGCGCGCGCTCGCCGCGGTACAAGAGGAGGCGAACGTCGACGGCGGGCAGCTCGGCGCCCGCGGGGCGAGCGGCGTGACCGGGGGCAGGCCGCACGGTGTCGAGCGACGGCGCCCGGAGCCGGGGGGAGGGCGGCACCTGCGCCGCGGCGGCGATGAGCTCGTCGAGCGACGCCGGGCCCACTCCACCCAACACGAGACGCTGGTACACCGCCCACGACCCCACGAGATCGGCCGACTCGGGCACCGCTTGTTCGGGTGCCGCCCGCGCGGCCCGCGCCGCCGACGGTTGCGGGGCGCGCGGCCCGACGGGAGCGGGGGTGGGGGCGGGGGCCAGGGACTCGATCGGGACTGCCTCCGGGACGGACTGGGGGGCCCCCGGCTGGAGCGCGCGCACGTCCGCGATCAGGCCGTCGAGCTCGGCGGCGAACGCCTCTTCGTCGTCCGCGTTGGATCGCGCCAGCAGATCGCCGACGCGGCGCAACTGGGCGGCGAACCCGGCTGGGTTGTTGACGGCCAGCCCCGAGGCCACGGCTTCGCGCGCGGCGATCGCGAACTGCGCGACGCGGTCCGCCAGCACGCCGCCGCCCACGTTCGCGAGCGCGCGGAACGTCGTGCCGAGGGTATGCGCGCGCAGCTCGCGCTGCGTGGCGGAGGGCGCCCGCTCGAGCGAGTCCGCGGCCTGCCGCAGGTGCTCCCCGTGGCTCACCAGCTCGAGCCGGCCCAGCGTCGACGGGCGCGCCACGGGCACGCCGCGAGACACGATGTGCGGCCCGGAGTCGCTGTAGTACAGCGTGCCGACGGAGACGACGTCGGGCTCCGACTCGATGAACTTGACGAGCAGGTCGGCGAACCTCCGGAACTCGGGCCCGTCCGGGTCGGGGCGACCTCGCTCGGCGACATCGCGCGCGGAGCGGGCGATCGCCGTGGCCGCCGTCTGGAACAGCTCCGCGACGGTGGCCGGCGGCTCGAGCCCGGAGCGCGACAACTCCGCGATGGCGCGCTCGATCCCCTCGAGCAGGTCGGGCAGGGGTGGCAGGTCGTTCACCGCGGCCAGGCCGCGCAGCGGCTGGAGCGCGCGCAGCACCTGCTGCAGCGGGTCGTGTGCCAGCGGATTGCCGCGCAAGGCTTGAGCGGCGCGGTCGAGCGCGCTCGCGATGGCGGCTCCCTCGCGCGCCACGAAGGCGCGGGCACCCGCATCGAGACCCAGCGCTTCGGCCGCGCGGACCTGCGCGGAGGGACGGCCCGCCAGCTGCTCGAGCTCCTGGGCCAGGGCTTCGGCCTTCGCCGTGTCGGCGTCGGTCCAGCTCGCGGCGCGACGCACGAAGATCTTCAGATCGTCCACGCCGCGCACCGCGAGCTGCCGCGTGCCGGCATCCCAGGCGCGGCGCGCTTCGCGGACCGCGCGGCCCAGCGCCTCCAATCCCGCGGCCGCGCGCGCGATCGCGGGCTGGTTCGCCATCAGCGCGCTGCCGCGGAGCGCGCGCGCCAGCCGCACCAGCTCGTCGGCGCTCGGGCCCTCGCTCTTCGCGAGCAACCCGTCGAGGCGCTCGAGATACTCCCCCGCCTCGAGGGCGAAGAAGTCGGACATGCCGAGGGGTTTCGAGGGACCGGTCATGGCGACTCCAAACTAACACTTGCCTCATCGATCAGGCGCCGCATGCGGCGCACCGCCTCCTCCAGCCCCCAGAACACCGCGTTGGAAACGATCGAGTGCCCGATGTTGAGCTCTTCGATCTCGCGGATGCGGGCGACGGGCTGGACGTTGTCATAGGTCAGGCCGTGGCCGGCGTGCACGGCGAGCCCGCACGCCCGGGCGTGGGCGGCGGCGCGCTCGAGCGCGCGCAGCGCGACGTCGCTCCGCCGCCACGTGTGGGCGTAGCGTCCGGTGTGCAGCTCGACGGCGGGCACGCCCAGCCGGGCGGCGCGATCGATCGTCCGCGGGTCGGGGTCGATGAACAGGCTCACCCGGATGCCGGCGCCCATCAGCCGCCGGACCGCCTCGGCCACCTTGCGACTGGCGCCCTGGAGCGCGAGACCGCCTTCGGTCGTGATCTCCTGACGGCGCTCGGGGACGACCGTCGCCTGGAACGGCTTGAGCCGCCGCGCGATGGCGACGATCTCGGGCGCCGCGCCCAGCTCCAGGTTCAGGACGGTGCGCACCGCCGTGCGCAGCGCGCGCACGTCGGCATCCTGGATGTGGCGCCGGTCCTCCCGCAGGTGCACCGTGACGCCGTCCGCGCCGCCCCGCTCGGCCACGGCCGCGGCGCGCACCGGATCGGGCTCGTCGGTCCGGCGCGCCTCGCGCAGCGTCGCGACGTGATCAATGTTGACGTAGAGCCGCATGCGGTCTTACCTTCGGATCACTCCACCCCCACTCGAGGCTTTCGTCCGTGAGACCACGACCGGCCGTGCTCGTCGCGTTGGGCGTCCTCGCGTGCGGAGGGCCGGGAGGGGGACGGCAGACGCCCGCGCCGCAGTCGCCGCAACAGGCCCTCGACCAATTCATGGCCGCCGTGAAAGCGAAGGACCTGGACCGCATGGGCGATCTGTGGGGTAGCGAGCGCGGTTCCGCCGTCGGCTGGATGAAGCCCGACGACCTCAAGAAGCGGCTCACCGTGTTCCAGATCTACCTCAACCATGTCGGCTATCGCGTGCTGGAGGGTCCGACCGCCGTGACCGGCCAGGACCGGATGCAGCAGTTCCGCGTCGAGCTGCAGCGTCCCAACTCGTGCACCGTGGTGTTCCCGATCCAGATGGTGCACGCGCGCAGCGGCGCCTGGCTGGTGAACGCCGTGGATCTCGCGAGCCTCCCGAACCCGGCGGACGCGTGCAAACGCTGAAGCGGGGGAACGTTCGGGCCATGAGGGACGTTTTGCTACTCGGTCAGTTCCAACAGGATCCCCGCGGTCGACTTGGGATGCACGAAGGCGATACGCCGGCCGCCGGCTCCGGAGCGGGGCGCGTCGTCGACGAGCCGATAGCCCGCCGCCCGGCAGCGTTGCAAGGCGCGCTCGAGGTCCGGGACGCGGTAGCAAATGTGATGGATTCCCGGCCCGCGTCGGGCGAGGAACTTCGCCACCGGGCCGCTCGGATCGCGCGGCTCGAGGAGCTCGACCTGAACGTCGCCGAACGCGAGGGCGACGATGGTGGCGCCGTCGGCGGTTTCGGGAGGTCCCGGCTCCAGGCCGAGGACATCGCGGTAGAACCCGATGGCGGCGGCGATCGACGGAACGGCGACACCGACATGGGCGACGCGAGCGCGTGAGTCCGCCATATCGCCCGTCAACATAACGATTGCACCTGAAGGAGTGGAGAGGTCATGGCAGTCAACAGTCATCCGGTGGCGGTCACCGACGCCACCTTCGGACAGGAAGTCGAGCAGCATAGCGGGCTCACCATCGTGGACTTTTGGGCCACGTGGTGCGGCCCGTGCCACATGGTGGCGCCCATCCTGGAGCAGCTGGCGGGCGAGTATGAGGGGCAGCTCAAGGTGACCAAGCTGGACGTGGACGCCAACCAGCAGACGGCGATGCGCTTCAACGTACGCTCGATTCCGAGTATTCTATTCTTTAAGGACGGCCGGCACGTGGACACCCTGGTGGGCGCGTACCCGAAGCCGGTGTTCGAGCAGAAGATCCAACAGCACCTGTCGTAGCATCCTCCC
>Ga0066680_10000201_pt1 | contig 17359 bp, 16 predicted proteins | sample GraSoiAngelo_129_FD_62297 | JGI IMG/M metagenome (GOLD analysis project Ga0066680, IMG submission 62297) | Grasslands soil microbial communities from the Angelo Coastal Reserve, California, USA - 14_0927_12_40cm | ecosystem: Environmental > Terrestrial > Soil > Grasslands | place: USA... | reverse complement strand
GGACGCAGGCGCGGCCTCGCGGTCACCTGTCCGCGTTGGAGGGGGCGAGGCGCGTTTCGGGACCGCAAGCTGGACCGACCCGACGATGACTGCGCCCGGCGTCTTCTATCCCAGAGGCGCCGACAGCGCGGAGGAACGCTTGCGATTCTACGCAAGCGAGTTCCCGATTGTCGAGGTGGACGCGACCTACTATGCGCTGCCCAACAAGCGAACGGCGGAGAGCTGGGTGGAGCGCACACCAAAGGACTTCGTGTTCGACATCAAGGCTCACGCGCTCATGACCGGACAGCCGACCGAGGTGACGCGACTGCCCAAGGCGATCAAAGAGGAGCTCCCGGCCGAGCTCAAAGAAAAGAAGCGCATCTATCGCAAAGACATGCCGAAGGAGCTGCTGGACGCCGTCTACGCGCAGTTTCGCGATGCGCTCCACCCGTTGATCGAAGCCGGGAAGCTGGGCGCGGTCTTCGTCCAGTTTCCGAAGTGGGTGTTCCCCTCCAATGAGGCGCGTGAGCTCATCCTCGAGACTCGAGAGCGCCTGGGGCTGCCCATCGCGGTTGAGTTCCGCCACGGCAGCTGGTTCAACGAGAAGAACGCGGAGCGCACGGTTCGATTCCTACAGGACAACAAGATCCCGTACGTCGCGGTCGACGAGCCGCAGGGCTTCAAGAGCTCGGTGCCTCCGGTCATCGTCCCGACGAACGACGAGCTCGCCGTCTTCCGATTTCACGGCAGAAATGCCGCTAACTGGGAGAAGAAAGACATTCCGCCGTCAGAGCGGTTTCGCTACCTCTATGACGTGGACGAGCTCGCGGACTGGACTCCCAAGATCGCGAGCGTCGCGAAGGGCACCAAGCAGACGCATGTCGTCTACAACAATTGCTTCTCCAACTACGGGACGACCAACGCGCGCGAGGCCGCGCGGCTGCTGGCGGAATTGCAGGCTTAAGTTCCCTATCCCGCCCTCTCGCCGAACGGGGAGAGGGCTATTTGTGATCGAGATGCTTGGCCAGCCAGGCGTTGAGGTCCGATCCGTCCCGCCATGCTTTCGCCACGCGATCGCGCGCCTGCGGAGTCGCGATCCACTGCTCCACCGGCCACCGCTTCCAGTAGATCAAGCGCTTGTGGCGCAGTAGGTCGGCCCGCGGGTGGTCTTGCGGGTACGGAGGCGGCACGCGCTTGAGCTCCTGGCCCTCGACGTCGTAGCCCTTCTTGCGCAGCGCGGACACGATCGCGACCAGCTCTTGCCCCGAGCGGTCGGCCGCGATTGCCTCGCGCAGCCGCTTGAGCTGAACGTCGTCGACCATGTAGCGCCCGCCGGCCGCCACCAGGCCCTCCGCGTCGAGCGCGAGGTAGCCTCCCCGCTCGACATCGGCGTAGATGTTCAGCTTGTAGGGCGACTTGTCCGCCGAGAAGCGGATGTCGCGGTTGGGCCGCGAGACGCGGTGGGGCAGTCCGAACTCGGGCTCCAGGTCGGCGAGCAGAGCCAGCATCGGCGCCTTGACCTCGTCCTCGTACTGGCGGCGGTGGGCCTCGAAGTAAGTCTTGTTGTTGTTGGCGCGCAGGCCAAGGAAAAAACCCTTGAAGTCGCCTTTCCAGCCTTTGAATTGGCGCGCCACGCGGGCAGATTACTACGCACTGGCGTGGCCGTTGCCCCGGCCACCGGCCAGGCCGAGGAGTTCGGTCAGCCGGCTCAGGCGCTCATCGTCGAGCTGCTCCGGCCAGACGTCTCCATCGAGCAGCGCCACCGCACATGAATTAAGGAAGAGAGTGGTCGACTACGGATGTGGCTGAAGCGCCGGCTCGCGGCCCACTCGCAAGCTGCCCGATTTTCTGCGGATCGGGACCTCGTCAGGAGCTCTGTCCCGTCTCTGGATATATCGACAACGCCTCGCCTCATCGCGTTATCCCGTAGACGTTCGGGCATAGAAATGTGAAGCAGGATCGGTCGGTATCTCCTCCGCTGGCTACGTTGCCTAAACAGAGCCAACAAAAAAGAGGAGAAGGAAGATGCCGATCACGAACTCAAAAGAGAAATTCGGTCACGAGCTCGCGGAGATGTACGACGCCGAACACCAGTTTCTCCTGGAGCGAATCGCTCCGAGGCTGGGCAAGGCGGCTGCTTGATGCTCGAGGTTGTGATCACCGCTGGCGGTGCGTTCGCCGGAGCTCACGGCGCCGACAGCTCCGGTGGCGTGCAGATCGAGCTGTGGCAGGTCATCAACCTGATCGGAGCCCCTCTGCTGGCGGTCGTGTTCGCACGGCCCGTCATCGACGACCTGAAGGCCTGGCTCGGGTCGGACCGCAAATAGTCCGGAGCTAAGCCTTCGCCTCGACGCGGTCGCCGATGGCGATCCTGCCGCTGGTCAGCAATTCAGCGCGTAGACCGGCCCGGTGCACGAGCGGCTCGACGATCGGCTTTCCGATCAGGCTCGCAAGGTAGGTGCACGGCTCACACAGCTTGGTCCCGCGCGCCAGAACATCGCCGATCCAGAACTCCTTGCCCACGAGGTCGTTGAGCCGGACGCCGCGCGTCGTGATGTTGCGGCGCGTCTCCCCCGGCGCCAGTCGGATGCCGAAGTCGCGGGCCAGGTTCTCGATGTTCTCGGCCTCGATGAGCGTCACGTCTCGACTGGAGCGGTCGTCGCGCCAGGTGCCTTCGCGCCTCGCGTTGCGATCGCCCGCGAGGCCAACTCCGGCGACCGCCTCTATCGATGGGACGGCCTGCACGAGCGCGCCGGCGAGCTCCGCGATGTGGATGTGCTCGACGGTGCCCGTCAGCTTCATCGTTTTGAACTGTTGATCGTAGTCGGGGAAGTAGCGGGGAATCACAGAGAGGTCGAACCGGGGCAGGATGGAGCTCGGCGGCTCGCGCTCGAGCAGGAAGCCAAAGCTTTGCCGGACAAGGTCTTCGACGTCGGCGACCTCTGCGCCTCGGCCCCACCGTTCGAGGTCGGCCTTCGTGACCCAGACCGCATGCCACGTGCGCTCGCCGGTGTGCTCAACCTGGACGTCGCAACTCCAGGCATCACCATCCTGGCGGCATCCCACCTCGACCACCGAGCGAAGCTTAGCCATGACCTGAGCCACACTCCTGTGCGACTTAATTAACAGACTATCCACCCTTGTGCTGATAATTCGTATGTACCCTTGGCCGGCCTGAGCTGGAACGATCTCCCAGGCGCCTTTCTCATCTACGATGCCGATGGTCTGGTGACCGAAGCGAACCAGGCCGCGAGCGAGCTGCTCGGGATGACCAACCAGGAGCTTGTCGGCTCGGCGGCGGAAGATGCGGGTTGGCTCGTCACCGATGCGGCGGAGGGGCCGATCAGCGTCCACCCGGTGATCGCCGCCCTGCGCGGCCGGCAGCGGGCGCGGGGTGTGCTCGCGAGGGCGCGAAGACCCGACGGCGTCGATGTCTGGGTCCAGGTCGACGCCGCTCCGGAGCTGGGCGGTGACGGCGAGGTGACCCGCGTCGTCGCCGGCATCACCGACGTCACCCACCTGATCTCGCGGAGCCGTCTGAGCGGCCGCAGCGCCGGGGACCACATCGTCGACGAGGTCACCGACCGCCTCGCCGGCGTCCGCCTCGACCCCGGGGCCATCCTGACGACGGTCACCAAGTCACTGAGCAGGCTCCGACCGGGGATCTGGGTGGCCTCGGTGATGAGCAAGGACCCGGACACGATGCGCGTCATCGCCACTGACGACACCGACGCGGCGGCGACCGCTTACGTCGAGGCAATGCAGCTGTCGGGCATGGTGAGGACGACGCCGATCTCATCCCGTGTCATCGAATCGGGCGAGCCGCTGCTCCTCCCCACCGTCTCGCTCGACGATCTCCAGGGCATGCTGAACGAGGAGATCCGCCGCTACCTCGATCTCCATCCGTTCGCCGGGGGGGCGACCCAGCTCGCCGTGCTCGTCGTGCCGATGCGCTCACGTGGCGCGACGATTGGCACACTGGGTCTCTTCGAGCGGCGCGGCTCTAACCCCCTGACTGAGAAGGATGTGATCTGGGTGCAGGAGATCGCGGACAGGACCGGCCTCGCCGTCGAGAACGCACAGCTCTACGAGGACGCCGTCCAGCGGCTCGATCGCCTGACCGCCTTGCAGAGCGTCAGCCTCGCGGTCAGCGCCAGCCCCGACCTGCGTCTGACGCTCAAGGTCATCCTCGACCACATCACCGCGCAGCTGAAGGTGGATGCCGCGGACGTACTGTTGCTCGACGAGACGGACAACACGCTTGCGCTCTCGGCGAGCACGGGCTTTCTGTCCACGGCCGTGCCCGACTACCGCCTGCCCGTCGACGAGGGAGTGCCAGGGCGTGCGGTCATGAGCCGGCGCATCGAAACGGTCACCGCCCTCAGCGCCTTCTCGCAGTTCCGCCGCCGGTCACTTTTCGCGCGCGAAGGGTTCAAAGCCTACGGCGCGGTCCCGCTCATCAGCCGAGGCAAGCTGCTGGGTGCGCTCGAGGTCTTCCATCGCGCGGCACTGACCCCGGACCAGGAGTGGATGGCGTTTCTCGACGCGCTCGGCAGCGTCGCGGCGGTGGCCATCGACAGCGCGACCATGCAGGAACGGCTTCGCCAGCGCCGGTACCTGCCCGAGGTCCGCAGGGCGGCGCGGGCCGCGCCCCCATTGAGCGCCACCGAAACCGAGATCCTGCGCATGGCCGTCGAGGGGATGACCAACCGCGAGATCGCCGTCAAGGTGCACCTGAGCCAGAACACGGTCAAGTTCCACATGCGCCAGATCCTGCAGAAAACGGGCGCCTCCAACCGCACCGAGCTCGCTCACCAGGCCGCCAAAGAGGGCTGGCTGTGACCGTTTGATTAACAGAACTACCCACCTGGGTAGCGAATTAGTCCTACGGGGAGTGAGCCGCCAGGCCATTACTTCTTAATCTCCAGGCAAAGGAAGCCTGGCTCTTACATGGCCTTCGTGGCGGCGCGGGCGGGGATCGATGACCTTGATGGTCGGCGCCTCTGTCTGGCCGCGGCCCTGCTGGTCGCGACCCTGGGCTTCCTGTTGACCCCACCCCTGGCGGGCATCCTGGTCTTGCTCGGCGTCGTGTCATGAAAGTCCAGGAGGGGGCGACCGTCGGCGCCTACAAGATCATCGAGCGGATCGGGCGAGGCGGCATGGCCACCGTGTACCGGGCGTACCACCCCGCCCTGGACCGCTTCGTCGCCATCAAGGCTCTGCCCGATTTCTTCGCCGACGACCCGCTGTACCGCGAGCGGTTCCAGCAGGAGGCCCGCTCGGTGGCACACCTCAAGCACCCCAACATCCTGGAGATCTTCGACTTCGGGTACGAGGACGGCCTCGCCTACCTCGTCCTCGAGCTGGTCGATGGCGGGACCCTAGCGGACAGGCTCGGGCAGCCGTTGGATCTTCGCGAAGCGGTACGCCTGCTGAGCCAGGTGGCCGGCGCGCTCGACCACGCCCATCAGCACGGCATCCTCCACCGCGACATCAAGCCATCCAACATCCTCATCCACACTGATGGGACGGCGGTCCTCGCCGACTTCGGCCTGGCGAAGATGGCCGGCTCGCTACGCAGGCTGACCAGCTCTGGCACGGTGATGGGGACGCCCGAGTACATGTCGCCGGAACAGGCGGCCGACGAGCCGATCGGACCCGCCTCCGACCTGTACTCATTCGCAGTGGTTGCCTACGAGATGCTGACCGGCCGCGTGCCTTTTCACGCCGAGACGCCCGCCGCCATCTTGCTGTCTCACGTCACCAAGGCGATGCCGGCAACACATGAGCTGCGAGGCGAGCTGTCCGCGCACGTCGAAGATGTTCTGCGGCGCGGCCTTGCGAAAAGTCCCGAGGACCGCTTCTCGTCAGCGGCCGCATTCGTAGCGGCTCTGAAGCCGGCGGCGTGGCCCGGACGCCACAGCGACAACGCCAACATGACTCCGGCGACACGGCGCCTTGCGCGCCCTTACCGCACCCCGGCCGTGCTCGTCGTTGATGACGGCGAAGCAAACCGCGAGCTCATCGAGGCTTGCCTGGCGGGCGTCGACTGCCATGTCCGTTCGGCGGTCGATGGGGTGAGCGCGCTCAAAGCGGTCGAGGCGTCACCCCCAGACCTCGTCCTGCTCGACGTCCAGATGCCGGGCATGGACGGATACGAGGTCTGCCGTCGGATCAAGTCGAATCCCGCGTCCAGGCTGATCCCGGTCGTGATGATCACATCGCTCGACGACACCGACGATCGCGTCCGCGCTCTGGAGGCCGGCGCGGACGACTACATGACCAAACCGGTCGACCGTGTGGAGCTCGTCGCGCGCGTGGCCTCCGCGCTGCGGCTCAAGAGTCTGTACGACTCGCTGGACAGCGCCGAGCAGGTCATCTTCGCGCTCGCGTCGGCGGTCGAGGCCAAAGATCCGTTCACCGAAGCCCATACCCAGCGTGTCGCCGAGTCGGCGAGGATGATCGGTGTCCGCCTGGGCCTCGGCCCGTCGCACCTGGACGCGCTCTACCGCGGCGGCCTCATCCACGACATCGGCAAGATCGGAATTCCGGACGCCATCCTCCTCAAGCCCGGGCCGCTCGACGCCGACGAACAGATCACGATGCACCTGCATCCGATCATCGGCGAGAACATCGTCGCGCCCCTTCGTTCCGGGGCGCGCTTGCTGCCCATCATCCGCAACCACCACGAGCATTTCGACGGGACCGGATATCCCGATCGCCTCTCTGGCGCGGGCATTCCTCAGCTGGCGCGCATCGTTGCGGTCTGCGACGCGTTCGATGCGCTGGTCAACGATCGCCCCTACCGCGCGCGCAAGACGGTCGAGGAAGCGCTCGCGATCCTTCGCGACGGCGCCGGCCGGCAGTGGGATCCCCAGGTCGTGGAAGTATTCGTCGCCGACGTGCCCGCGTTCGCCTCCCTTGGGGCGGCCTGAGGTGAGCAGCGTGAGCCAGTTTGTCGCCTTCTTGCAAGACGCGGTCGCGGTCGCCTTCGTGATCCTCGGAGTCGCGACGGCCGCTCACTGGCTCAGGCGTCGCGATCGCTCCATGGGCTATCTGGCTCTGGCAATCGTCCTGCTTGCCGCGGTCGCGGGCCTCGGCCGCCTCCAAGCGCATCTGCCCTTCATGATTCCGCTGCTGAGCGACATCAACCTGCTGGCCTTCGCCGGCTGCGGATACGCGCTTCTCCGCTATCGAGACACCCTGATCCCCCTCCCTCGGCGCTGGCATGCCTTCGCGATCACTTCGTTGGCGATAGCCAGCGTCTTACTCCTCGCCGCCGGAGCGATCGTCGCGCCGAGGCCGTGGCTCATCTCCATCGCCCTCGCATGGTTCGCCGTCTGGGGACTCTGCGTCGTCGAGCCCATCGTCCGGTTCTGGCTGGTGGCACGACAGCTGCCCTCCGTGCAGGCGTGGCGCTTGCGCTCGCTCAGCCTGGGGTTCGGCGGGCTGCTGGCCCTCCTGCTGTTCGCAATCTCGGTCGGCTCGTTCGTGCGCCAGCCGGCCACGCAGGTCGTGATCGAGCTTGTCGCTCTCGCCATCGTCCCGCTTCTGTACGCCAGCTTCGCCCCACCCTCGTGGCTGCGCCGGCAGTGGCGCGCCGAGGAAGAAGAGAGCCTGCGCGCGTTCATGGAGCAGCTCCTGCTCAGCGATGACCGTGACGTCCTCGCCAGGCGGGCGCTCGAGCTCGGGACGCGTCTGGTCGGCGGCGCCGCCGGCGCCCTCTACGACGCATCGGGAGCTGTCACGACCAGCCTTGGCATGGAGCAGGCGCAGGTCGTCGAGCTCGGCAGCCGACTCGGAAACATGGCGCGGGGCGTGAGCCGGGTGGTGGTCGCAGGACTCGAGCGAACGGCGCTGGCCGTGCCGGTTTCGGGCCTCTCCTCGAGGACTGTCGTCGTGCTCGCCGGCCCATTCACGCCGGGCTTTGGCGAGGACGAGGTGAATCGCATGCAGCAGCTCATGAGCGCTTTCGTGACTGCGCTCGACCGCCGCCACCTGATCGTGGAGCTGGAGCAAGCCAACGCGGCGCTCAAGGAGGCGAACCGTCACAAGAGCGTCTTTCTCGCCAATATGAGCCACGAGCTGCGCACGCCGCTGAACGCGATCATCGGATTCTCCGAGCTCCTGACCGATGCGCGCGACGGCCAGTTCGACGACGCGACGCAAAAGCGATTCATCGGACAGATCCTCACCAGCGGCAAGCACCTGCTCGGCCTGATCAACGACATCCTGGACCTCTCCAAGGTCGAAGCCGGCCAGATGGAGCTGCGGCTGCAGACGGTTTCCGTGGCCGAGGCGGTGGACCAGGTCATCAAGACAGTCGAGCCTCTCGTCGCCAAGAAGAACATCACGCTGCGGTCGAATCCACACAGCGTCGAACAGGTGCTGGCGGACGCCGGCAAGCTCAAGCAGATGCTGCTGAACCTCGTCTCGAACGCCATCAAGTTCACGCCCGAAGGCGGAACCGTGACGATCGACGTACGGCGGGGCAGAGACACCGTCCAGTTCGCGGTTGCAGACACCGGGATCGGGATCGCCCCCGCGGACCAGAAGCAGATCTTCCAGGAATTCCATCAGATCGACCACGGCCCCGGTCGCAAGCACGAGGGGACTGGCTTGGGCCTGGCGCTGACCAGGCGATTCGCGCTGCTCCATGGCGGTGATGTCGACGTGACGAGCCGGGTCAACAAGGGCAGCGTCTTCACCTTGACCCTCCCGCTCCGCGGCGCGGGGACTCCCCGGGTCGAGCACGCCTCCCCCGCGGCGAAGAACGGAGATGGTACGGGCCCGCTCGTGCTCGTGGTCGAGGACGATCCCGCCGCGGCGGAGCTCCTCACGCGCCAGCTGGTGGACGCGGGTTATCGCACCGAGCTCGCGCGCACCGGCACCGAAGCGCTGGCCAAAGCCAGGCAGCTGCAGCCCGCGGCGATCACGCTCGACATCATCCTGCCCGAGGTCGACGGGTGGGAGGTCATCACCCAGCTGAAGAGCGATCAGTCCACGAGCGGCATCCCGATCGTGGTCGTCAGCGTGGTCGACAACCCGGAGCTTGGCATCTCGCTCGGCGCCATCGACTACTTCGTCAAACCGGTCGACGGAAGAGAGCTGGTGAAGCGCTTGAGCGGGTTCCACCTGGAGCGCACTCCGGGCAAGGACGAGATTCGCGTGCTGGTCGTGGACGACGAGCCGGCGAACCGCACCTGGCTCGCCAAGACGCTGGAGCCCGCCGGCTTCACCGTGGTGCCGGCTTCAGGTGGCCGCGAAGCGATCCAGCTGGCCCGGTCGATCAAACCTGACTTCGTCGTGCTCGATCTGATGATGCCGGAGGTCACCGGATTCGACGTTGTCGAGGCCCTTCGGGCGGACGAATCCACCAGGGATGTGCCGATCATGGTCCTCACCGCGACGAACCTGACCGAGGCCGACAAGCGCCTGCTCAACGGACGGGTGTCCCAGATCCTGAGCCGCGGCTCATTGCCGAACTCAGACATCGTCGGCATGCTCAAGCGTGTGGTCGCCCATCGGAACGGTGCTGCGTGACCGGGCGAAACCTGATCCTGGTCGTCGAAGACAACGAGGCCAACCAGATGCTCACGCGTGCGGTGCTCGAGCTCGAAGGCTACTCCGTCGCGGTCGCCGGCTCGGCACCTGAGGCGCTGGACCGGCTGCGCGACGCGACGCCGGACCTGATCTTGATGGACATCCAGCTCCCCGGCGAGGATGGGCTTTCGCTGGCCCGCCGCCTGAAGGCGAATCCAGCGAGCTCCATGATCCCGGTCGTCGCGCTGACCGCGCACGCGATGACCGGCGACCGCGAGGAGGCGCTGCATGCGGGTTGCGTCGGCTACATCTCCAAGCCGATCGATACGCGCACGTTTGGCGCCGCGGTAGGCCGGTTTCTGCAGATGAACGGCGACGAGCGCCTGGTGGCTGGATGAACGGCCGCATCCTGGTCGCGGACGACGATCCCGCCAGCGCGGAGCTTCTCACGTACTGCCTGGAGGCAGACGGCTTCACCGTCGTCACCGCTCCGGACGGAAATCAAGCCCTCGAGATGGGCACGACCGGAGACTTTCAGCTGGTCATCCTCGACGTGCACATGCCGATGTACGACGGCGTCGAGGTGCTGGAGATGTTGCGCAAGCGGCACGTTCTCCATCCGATCAAGGTCATCGCGCTCACAGGCGATCTGTCCGAAAAGGTGCGGCATGCGCTCGAAGGTGGACGCATCGATTCCTTCCTGACCAAGCCCGTCGACCTCGTAGTGCTGCGCGAAGAGGTCCGGCGCCTGACAGCGGCATAGCACGGTCATGACCCCGGCGCTGATCGCCCTCGAAGAGGTCGCCTCGTCACCATGTGCGGGTGACTTTCTGGATCGTTCGCGGTTGATCGGGGTCGACGCCGCGCGCGACCGCGACGTCGAGTGCGAGGAGCTGGCCGAGCACCGCGAGCGGGACGGGGGTCAGCTCCTCCGGCAGACCTGAGAGGTCGAACAGATGCAGGACGTGGCATCCCTTGGCCTCCAGTCGCGCCCGGATCGAGTCAAGGTCCGCCGCGACGAGGCCTCCCCCATCGACGAGCACGATCGGCAGGCCCGCCTCGACGATCGCGATTGGGCCGTGCTCGAAATCGGCCACGGACCAAGCACGTGCGAGCACATAGCTCGTCTCGCTGAGCTTCAGCGCGATCTCCTCGGCGGTCGAGAAGTTGAAGCCGCGGCCGAGCACGACAGCTCTCGGTCCGATGAGCGGAGGCACGAGCGATTCGACCTCGCTTTCCCGATCGAGCGCGCCGCTGATGGCTTCCGGTGCGCGCTTCAGCGCCGCCCCGAACGCCGGGTCAGGATCCAGCGCCTGCGAGATGAGCGCCATCGCCAGCAAGCTCGCCGTGTAAGTCTTCGATGCCGGCACGCTGACCTCCGATCCCGCCTCCAGGGGGAGCACGAGCTCGGCGGCGCTCGCCAGCTTCGATCCTGCTTCGTTGGTGATCGCGAGCGTCAGCGAGCCCTGGCGTCGCGCCTCCTCGATGACCGCGATCACGTCGGGCGATTCGCCGGACTGCGAGATGCCGATGACGCACTGGCCGTCAAGCCGTGGCGGACGCGCGTAGTGCGTGAACAGCGACGGCGCAGCGAGCGCCACCAGCGCCCGGTTCCGCGCGCCGAAGAGATACTTGGCATAGAGCGCCGCGTGGTCTGAGCTGCCGCGTGCGGCGATCACGAATCCGCGTGGGGCGGTCTGGCGAATACGTCCCGCCATCTCCGCGGCGCGGCCCATGCCAAGGTCGAGGAGCCGAGCCGCCACCTGGGGCTGCTCGGCGATCTCGGCGCGGAACCTGTTCATCGACGCAGCAGTCCCGCGGCGAGACGAAGCGCACCCTCGACCGGAGGCTCCTCCAGCCGAATGCACCGCATCGCCAGCCGCTCCCGAACCGCGAACTCCAGGTTCGGCTGGTTGAGGAGCAGCCCACCGGCCAGGGCCACTGGTCCATCGTCACCAAGCGCGTGCTCGACTTCGCGCGCGAGCTGGGACAGCGAGGCCGCGGCTCGCTCGACGATGTCCGCCGCGCCGCCGTCGGTGCTCGCCGTTTCGAACACCGCTAACGCCAGCGCCGCCCATTGCATCGGCTCGCGCATGGCGTGAAGGGCGGCGATCATCTGCCGGGCGTCAGCGACGCCGCACGCGCGCAGCAACGCCTCGCCGAGCGCACCGAGCTGTGCTCCCGAGTCCACGCGGCGCATCACCTCCCGCGCCGCCTCGCGGGTGATCCAGGCGCCGCTGCCGTCATCGCCGATCATCCAGCCCCAACCACCGCGTTGGGCCTCCCGTCCGTCGGGGGTGCGGCCGTAGGCGACGGAGCCGGTGCCCGCGACAAGCGCGATGCCGGCGTCCAGGCCGGCGGCCGCCAGGACAAGTCGGGCGTCGTGCACCACGCTCAAACGGCAGCCCGGCAGCATGCGCTCGAGCAAGGCCTCGAGTCGCCGGCGCGCCGCGGGCACCTCTGCCCCGGCCGCGCCGGCGCAGCATGCCTCGGGGTGCATCGCGCCGAATGGGGAAAGCAGTGACGACAGGCGCTCGTCGACGAGGCCGGACTCGAGTGTGGCGACGTTGGCGCCGGGACCTTCGACGTCGATCACGTCGTGCCCGTCGCCGCGCAGACGCGCCCTGCTGGCGGAACCACCGATGTCCAAGCCCAAAAGAACGGGACCTAGGAAGTGCGCCGGTATTTGACCACTCCTCGGATCATCGTCAGCCGCGGCCGTAGCTCCGCGTCGAGGACCACGAGGTCTGCGCACGCGCCTTCCCCGATCCGGCCCAGGCGCCGCTCGCCCAGCACTCGCGCCGGGGCCGCCGACGCCAAGCCGATCGCACGCGCGGGGTTCATTCCGGGCAGCCTGGCCATCAGGCGTACGAGGTCCGGCATGGTCGCGGCGCTGCCGGCGAGCGTACCATCCTGCAAGCGCACCACCCTGCCGTCGCTGATCACGGGGCGGCCCGAAAGCTCGTACGTCCCAGGGGCCGCGCCCGCGGCCGAGGTCTGGTCGGTGGTCAGAGCGATGCGCGAGGCGCCCTTGACGCGCACGAGCTGCTCGCATACCGACCGATGCACGTGCTCGCCGTCGGCGATCAGGCCGGTGGTCACGCGCGGATCGAGAAGAAGCGCGAGGGCGATCCCCGGCCGGCGGTGGTGGACGGGCGGCATCGCGTTGTAGATGTGCGTTGCGAATGAGACGCCGGCGGCGATCGCCTTGCGCCCCTGCTCAAAGTCCGCGCCGGTGTGTCCGGCGGCGACGACGATGCCGGCGCGGTGCAGTCGCTCGATCGCCGCGAGCGCCCCGGGCAGCTCGGGCGCCAGCGTGATAAGCCTGGGCCGCGCCGCCTCGACCACGTCGACGTTCTCAGGCGTCGGGTCGGCGAGGTGCGCTCGGAGGTGGGCGCCGCGAAACGAGGCATTGAGAAACGGTCCCTCGATGTGCGCCCCGAGCACTCGCGCTCCGGGCGCCTCGGCGGCCGCCCCTACGGCGGCGGCGAAACCTGCGCCCACCTGGAGGGGGGCGGAGATGATCGTCGGCAGGAACGCGGTCACCCCCGACGCCGGCAGGGCGTCGGAGATGGCCGCGATCGCATCCGCCCCGGCCGCGGCGTCTTGACCGGCGTAGCCGTTGACCTGCAGGTCGATGAATCCCGGCGCGATCATCTCGCCCGGACCGGCGATCAGCTCTTCGTCGGGACGCTGCGGCGGCGGGCCGCTGCCGACCCATGTGATCATCTCGCCCTCGACGAGCACGGAATTGGCGGCGCCGGCTCCCAGCAGCGGACCGCGAAGCAGCGTTCTCAAGGCTTCCGCGCCTCGGCCAGCACGGCTTTCATGTCGCCGCCCGCGGCCTCGAGCCTCGCGCGCGCCTCGTCGATCGACAGGCCGGCGAGGTCGGCGACGATCCTCGCCGCTCTGTCGCGCAGCTTCTCATTGGACGCGACGACTCCGACCATGCGCCCCCGGTGGGTGTGGCCGAGGCTCGTGAACACCGCCGTGCTGATCATGTTGAGCACCACCTTCTGCACCGTGCCGGACTTCAAGCGGGTCGAGCCGGCGATGACCTCCGGCCCCGTCTCGACCTCGATCGCGATGTCGACTCCGCGGTTCATCCGTGAGAGCCGGTTGCACGTGATTGCGATGGTCAGCGATCCGCGCGCAGTTGCCTCCTCGAGCGCGCCGAGGACATAGGCGGTGCGTCCGCTCGCGCTGACGCCCACAGCCACGTCGCGTGGGCCGATCAATGCATCTGCCACCGCCGACCGTCCCGCGGCGCGGTCGTCCTCGCGGCCGTCGGCGACCGTATGCGCCTGGACCAGGGAGTCCGCGACGCCGAAGGTTGCCGGACACTCGGCGGCGTCCATCGCCGCGACCAGTCCGCTGGTGCCTGCGCCGAAGTAGTGCAAGCGGCCGCCGGAGCGCAGGCGGCCGGCGATCGCTTCGACCGCCTCAGCGATGTGCTCGAGTTGCGGTCCGATTGCGTCGAGGGCGTTGCGGTCGTCTGCGTGCATCAGAGTCACGAACTCGAGCGCGCTCATGTCGTCGAGCTCGTCGGCTCGAGGATGCGGCTCCTCGCTCATCGGACGATGACCGACCTGCCGCGGACGGCGAGAGATTCGGTGATCCAAGCGCCCGAGATGCTAGGGGCCGACGAGTATCGCAGCGAACGCATCGTGCATGCGCGAGCGAGAGGTACAGGAGGAAACAACGCAGATCGGGCGCTGGGGCGGCGCCGGAGATCCGCCGGACGTGGCGGGGCGGTCATCCTGTCATCCTGTCATCAACTCCGCAGCCGCATCCGCGCACACGCGCGCGGAGCCGTGGGTGGCGATGTAGGCCTTGGCTGCTTGCGGGCGGCACACGGGTACTCCCATCTCGACCACCACCGCGTCGGGACGGCGGCTGAGCAGCGCGTCGACCTGAAGGCGATTCTCCGGTTGGCGATGCAGATCGCGGACCACGATGACGAGGTCTTTGCCGGCAACCTCGGTGACGGTCTCGACGACCCGGACTCCACGCCTGGCCAGGGCGGTGGCCGCGCCCCACGGCACATCCCCGGCCGCAATCGATGCTGGTGGCTCGAAACGGATCACCGCCACGTCGCCGCCCACCCGCACCGCGCCGTCCGCGCGGATCGCACGCCGCGCCGCCTCGAGCCCGATTTCGTCACCATCCCGCCGGTCCGCGATTTGCTTCTCCTTGAATGGGGAAGCGAGTGCGCCGACGCGCGTCGCGGCTTCGGCAAGGCGTCCTTCTGTGAGCCTGCCCCGCTCGACCGCGGCCGTGATGGCCGCGACGATCTCGTCGACGACACCTTCGTCGCAGAGACCGCCGCCGACGCACAGGCCGTCGCACCCCGCGGCGAGGGCGAGGACCGCTCGATCGCCAAGGCCGTGGTGTTCGGCGAGACCTCGCATCTCGAGGCCGTCCGTGACCGCGACGCCCTGGAACCCAAGCTCATCGCGCAGGAGGCCGGTCATGAGCTTCGAGCTGAGCGTCGCCGGCCCTTCGTCGATCGTCGGGACGGCGATGTGCGCGCTCATGATCGCCCGCACGCCGGAGTCGATCGCAGCCCTGAACGGATCCAGCGCGCGCACGTGAGGGTCCTCGCCGGCGACCGGCAGTGCCAGGTGTGAGTCCACGGACGTATCCCCGTGCCCGGGGAAATGCTTGGCGCATGCGGCGACACCCGCACCCTGCATGCCTGTGATCCACGCGGCGGTGTGCTGCGCGACGGCTCGCGGATCTGAGCCGAACGATCGCACACCGATGACCGGATTCAAGGGGTTCGTGTTCACATCCGCGACCGGCGCCAGGTTGAGGTCGATGCCGAGGCCGGCGAGCCGGCCGCCGAGCGCGGAAGCCACCGCGGTGGTGAGCGAGGGATCCGCAGCGACGCCAAGGGCGAGGTTGCCAGGATATGAGCTGCCCGTCTTCGCCTCCAGACGAGTGACGTCGCCACCCTCTTCGTCGATCGCGACCACCAGCTCGGGCCGCTCGGTATGGAGCGCGGCCGTCAGCCTCGTGACCTGCGCGTCGGTCTCGACGTTGCGGCCGAAGAGGACGATCCCGCCCAGCCCCTGGGCCGCGCGGCGGCGCACCCATTCGGGCGGGGTCGTGCCCACGAAACCCGGAAACAGGCAGCGCAGCGCCAGGGCTTCCACCGAGGTCACCCCTTCACCGCCCCCGCGGTCAAGCCGCCGGCCAAGTGTCGCTGGAGGATGAGGAAGAAGGCCACCACCGGCAGGCCGGTCAGGGTCGCCGCGGCCATCAGCGGCCCCCACTCCGGACCGTGGTTGGTGGTGAAAGACGCCAGCCACACCGTCAGCGTTTGGTTATGCGGGCTGGAGAGTAGGACGTAGGCGATGATGTACTCGTTCCAGGCCTGGATGAAGCCGAAGATGGCAGTCGCCACCAGGCCCGGCCCGACCAGGGGGAACGTGATCCGGAAGAATGCGCTCGTCCGGGTGCAGCCGTCGATCATGGCCGCCTCTTCGAGCTCAACCGGGATGTTGGCGACAAATCCGCGCAGCGTCCAGATCATGAAAGGAAGGACGACGGCGAGGTAGATCGCGATCACGCCCGGTAGCGCGTCGACCTGGCCGGCGCTGTCGAGCAACATGTAGAGAGGAATGATCAGCGCGTTCAGCGGCACCATCTGGACGCCGATGATCATCACCAGGAACGCGGTGCGGCCCCGGAAGCCGAAACGCGCCGTGCCCACCGCGGCCAGAAAGGCGATCACCAGCGCGAGCGCGAGCATGACGCCGACGATGACCAGGCTGTTGCGTACGTCGTCAAGGAAGAATGGGCGCGCGATCGCGTCCTTGAAGTTGTCGAGGGTGAAAGGCGCCGGGAACCACTTCGGCTGGAGGGTGAGGATGTCGCGACCCGGTTTGAAGGCAGTGATGATCATCCAGTAGATCGGGAAAAGCATCACCGCGGCGACCCCGATCCCCGTCGCGTCGTAGACGAGCTGTTTGAGGCCGCGCGGGACCATGACCCGAGCGGCTGCCTCGGTCGCCGTGCGCGCGCGGCCGGCCTGGACGCCCTGCGCGGTCCCGGGCGCGATCAAGCGATCTCCGCCTGCCGGACGGTCTCCCTCACGTAGAAGAGGGTGACCACGATCAGGACCAGGACCATCAGCACCGCGATCGTCGCCCCCAGCCCGTACTGCGAGACCCCGAACGACTCCCGGTACGAGTAGATTGCGATCGTGTAGTAGTCGGCGCTCGGGCGCTGGTTCAGCAGCACGTAGATCTGGTTGAAGACTCCAAAGTCCCAGATCGTCGAAAGGCAAGTCACGATCAGGAAGATGGGCTTGAGCATCGGCGCAGTGACGAAGCGAAATCTCTGCCACGGGCCGGCGCCGTCGACCTCCGCGGCGTCGAGGAGCTCACCTGGCACCTGGAGCAGGCCGGCGAACACGGTGATGGTGACGAACGGGATGGCTCCCCACACCACGACGAGGACCAGCACGCCGAGCCCCTGCACCGGGTTGTCGAACCAGTTGTGGTGGATGAAGTTCCCCAGATGGAGCTGGGTGAGCAGGTAGTTGATGACTCCGAACTCGTAGTCGAACATCCACTGCCAGATGTCCACAGTCACGATCACGGGCGTCGCCCAGACAAACACGAGCGCGCTCATGACGACCACGCTGACCGCGCGCCGGACCTTGAGCAAGAGCAAGGCGATGAGCGTGCTCAAAAGGATGGTCAGGGCGACGCATGTGAAGGTGAAGGCCAGAGACCGGAAGATGACCTGGCGAAAGAGTGGATCGGCGAGGATCGCCTGGTAGTTGCCCAGGCCGACCCACTCGCCCTGGTGCGCGATCAGCTCG
>Ga0066680_10000200_pt1 | contig 17385 bp, 15 predicted proteins | sample GraSoiAngelo_129_FD_62297 | JGI IMG/M metagenome (GOLD analysis project Ga0066680, IMG submission 62297) | Grasslands soil microbial communities from the Angelo Coastal Reserve, California, USA - 14_0927_12_40cm | ecosystem: Environmental > Terrestrial > Soil > Grasslands | place: USA... | reverse complement strand
GTCGATCTCGAGGGTGGCGGGTGTCGTCCCCACCCTCCTGAGGGTGGGGGTGCGCGCGCGTGTACCTCGAGAGGCGTCGTGGCGCGATCGGCGTCGCCGTTAGAGTCTTTCGTGGTGCGGTTCACGACTCGACCCGAGCTGCGCGGCACCTTCGGGATGGTGGCGTCGACGCACTGGCTCGCCTCCGCCGCCGGGATGGCCGTGCTCGAGCGCGGGGGCAACGCATTCGACGCCGCTGTCGCCACGGGATTTGCATTGCAGATCGTCGAGCCGCATCTCAATGGGCCCGGCGGCGACCTCCCCGCGATCGTCTACAGCGCGGAACGCGACGACGTCGTCGTGATCTGCGCTCAGGGGACCGCACCCGCCGCGGCGACGGTCGCGCGCTTTCGCGAGCTCGACCTCGACCTCATTCCGGGTACCGGACTGCTCCCCGCCGTCGTACCCGGTGCATTCGACGGCTGGCTGCTGATGCTGCGCGAGTTCGGAACATGGACGCTCGGCGACGTCCTCGAGTTCGCGATCGGATTCGCGGAGAACGGTTTTCCGGTCGTGCCGAGGATCAGCACGACGATCGCCTTCGTCGAGCGGATGTTCCGTGACGAATGGACGACGTCGGCTGACGTGTTCCTCCGCGACGGCGTCCCGCCCGCGGGAGCGCTATTCCGGAATCCGGACGCGGCCGCGACGTACAAGCGCATCGTCGACGAGTCGCGCGGCGGCACGCGGGAGCAAGAGCTCGACCGCGCACGCGCCCTCTGGTACGAGGGGTTCGTCGCCGAAGCGATCGACCGCTTCGTGCGCACCGAGGCGATGGACTCGTCCGGGACCCGCCACGCCGGGTTTCTGACCGGCGAGGACCTGGCCTCGTGGCGAGCGACCTTCGAGCCGCCCGTCTCGCTCGAGTACCGCGGTCACAGCGTGTTCAAGACCGGCCCCTGGGGCCAAGGTCCGGTCTTCCTGCAGCAGCTCGCACTGCTCGAAGGCTTCGACCTCGCGGACCTGGGGATCGCGAGTGCCGAGCTCGTTCACACGGTCGTGGAGTGCGCGAAGCTCGCGTTCGCCGACCGCGAAGCGTGGTACGGCGATCCGGACTTCACAGACGTCCCGCTCGACTTGCTGCTCAGCAAGGCGTACGCGGACGAGCGTCGCGCGCTCGTCGGCCCCCGGGCGTCCGCGGAGTTGCGCCCGGGCGGTCCCGGCGCTCGCCTTCCCGCACCGGTCGGCGGTACCGTCGCGGCGGGCGTCGGCGAGCCGACTCGTGCGAGCGGAGACACCGTCCATCTCGACGTCGTCGACCGGTACGGGAACATCGTGTCGGCGACCCCGAGCGGGGGCTGGCTGTGGAGCTCGCCCGTCGTTCCGGGCCTCGGCTTCCCGCTCGGCACGCGCGCGCAGATGTTCTGGCTGGAGGAAGGGCTCCCGAACTCGCTCGAGCCGCGGAAGCGCCCACGCACGACGCTCTCACCGTCGCTCGCCTTTCGCAACGGCGATCCGTACCTCGCCTTCGGGACGCCTGGAGGCGATCAACAGGACCAATGGTCGCTCGTCGCCTTCCTCCACCATGTCGACTTCGGCCTCGACCTGCAGGCCGCGATCGATGCGCCGTCGTTTCACACGAACCACTTCCCGAGCTCGTTCTATCCGCGGGACGCGCATCCGCGAGAGATCGAGGTCGAGGGGCGGTTCGCACAGGACGCCATCGATGACCTGCGAGGACGCGGCCACGATGTCGTCGTGACGGACGACTGGGCGCTCGGTCGCGTCAGCGCCGTGGCCCGCGAGGACGGATTGCTGAAGGCCGCCGCCAACCCTCGCGGCATGCAGGGCTATGCGGCCGGTCGCTAGTGGGCGACTTCTCGATCCGTCTCGCCGGCCCCGACGACATCGGGCCGATGCTCGATCAGCTCGAGGCGTGACGCCCGCCCAGCGACGTGCGCTCGACGCGATCTGCGACACGTTCGCGCCGGGCTCCGTCGAGCTCGGCGTCCCTGAACAGGTGCTCGACCTTGCGCGTCTGAATCCGTCGGTCGAAGAGCGAGACCTGCGGCTGCTGCTGTCGCTGTTCGCGCTTCGGCGGTTCGCACGTCTGCCGGCTGCGCGGCGCGAAGCCGTCCTCCGCGCGTGGTGCGACAGCCGGCTCGCAATGCGGAGGGCCGCGTTTCACGGTCTTCGGAAAGGCGCGCTCCTCGCCTTCTACTCGCATTCCGATGTGCAGGAGCGGATCGGGTATCCGGGCCCGCTCGGGGCGCCCGCGACTGCGCGACCGAGTCGCATCCAAACCACGCCGGCAGCGGACCTCGACTGCGACATCTGCGTCGTCGGCTCGGGTGCCGGCGGCGGTGTCGCAGCCGCAGTGCTGGCGCAGGCCGGTCTCGACGTCGTCGTCCTCGAGGCTGGGCCGGCCGTGACCGAAGCCGACTTCGTCGGTGACGAGCTCGAGGCTTACCGCCGCCTCTACTGGGGCGCCGCCGCAGCCACGACCGAGGACGGCGGCATCGGCCTCCTCGCCGGCGAGTGCCTGGGCGGCACGACCACCGTCAACTGGACGACGTCCTTCCACACCCCGGGTGCCGTGCGCGCGGAGTGGGGCGGGCCGTTTCCCTCGGACGACTTCACGCGAAGCCTCGACACGGTCGCGGAACGCTCGGGCGTCAACACCGATCACAACGTTCCCTCGACACGCGACGAGATCATGCGTCGCGGCCTCGACGTGCTGGGATGGCACGTCGCGCCAATGCCTCGCAACGTCCGGGGCTGCGACCAGGACGGCGTGTGCGGCTACTGCGGGTTCGGCTGCCAGCTCGGCGCCAAGCAGTCGACGCTCGTGACGTGGCTCGAGGACGCCCATGCCGCAGGGGCGCGGATCGTCGTCGACACGAGAGCCGAGCGGGTCGTGTCCGAGAGCGGCCGCGCGCGCGGCGTGGATGCAGTGACGAAGAACGGCGCGAGCATCGCGATCCGCGCACGCGCGGTCGTCGTCGCGTGCGGCGCGGTGCAGACGCCCGCGCTCCTGCTGCGCTCCCGGCTCGCGAACGCGAATGTCGGACGCCATCTCCACCTCCATCCGGTCACGGGGATGTCCGCGCTGTTCGACGAGGAAGTACGGCCGTGGACGGGGACGATCCAGGCGCTGTACTCGGACGAGCACGCCGACCTCGAGAACGGCTACGGCCTCAAGTACGAGACGGGGCCGATCCACCCGGGCGTGCTCGTCGGCTTCTTACCGTGGCGCAGCGCCGAGGACAGCGCAGCGCTTCTCGCGGACCTGCCGCGCTCGAGCGGCATCGGGCTCCTGCTGCGCGATCGCGGTTCGGGCCAGGTTCGGCTGGCACGCAACGGACGGCTCCGCGTGCGGTACCGACTCGCGGACGATGACGCACGCCGCCTCCGCGTCGGGATCGACGGTGCGGCGCGGATTCTCGAGGCCGCCGGGGCCAGGCGCATCTACTCGTCGCATGCAAGGAAGCTCTTCTACGAACCGGGCAACGGGCGGCGCGAACGCTTCCTCGCCGACGTCGACCGGGAGGGGTTCGCGCCGGGGCGCTGCGCGATCTTCTCCTTCCACCACATGGGCTCCGCCCGCCTGGGAGCGTCGTCCGGCGACTCCGCGTGCAACTGGGACGGCGAGACCTGGGACATCAAAGGCCTCTACGTGATGGACGGCTCGTCCTTTCCGAGCGCGTCCGGCGTGAACCCGATGCTCACGATCGAGGCGATCGCGCACCTGAACGCGTCGCGTCTGGCGGCCGAGCTGGCCTGATGCAATACTGGATCCATAGTCGCTGCGTGACCTCATCGGCCCTCTGAGCCGCCTCGGACGCGGAGGCTACGATCGCGCGATGGATTCGCTCTACAAACCGCAGGGCGTCGAGCAGCGTTGGCAGCGGACGTGGGAGGAGGAAGGCCTGTATGCGGCCGACCCCGACCCGGACCGCGAGCCGTTCGTGATCTGCATCCCGCCTCCGAACGTCACGGGCGACCTGCACATGGGTCACGCGCTGAACGCGTCGATCCAGGACCTGCTCATCCGCTGGCACCGCATGCGCGGGTTCAGCGCCGTGTGGCAGCCCGGCTACGACCATGCGGGCATCGCGACGCAGAACGTGGTCGAGAAAGAGCTGGCCAAGGAAGGCCTGACGCGGCACGACCTCGGCCGCGAGCAGTTCCTCGAGCGGACGTGGGCCTGGCTCGAGAAGTACGGCGGCGTGATCATGGGCCAGCTGCGACGTCTCGGCGCGTCGCTCGACTACCGGCGCGAGCGGATGACAATGGACGAGCCCTATGTGCGTGCGGTCCTGCGCTGGTTCGTCCACCTCAACGAGCGTGGCTACCTCTTCCGAGCCAACCGCATCGTCAACTGGTGCCCGGGCTGCGCGAGTGCGATCTCCGACCTCGAGGTCAACCACGAGGAGACGACCGACACCCTGTACACCGTCCGCTACCCACTCGCCGACGGCCCGGGTCACATCACGATCGCGACCGTGCGGCCGCCGACGATGCTCGCCGACGTCGCGGTTGCCGTGCATCCCGGTGACGAGCGCTATCGCCACCTGGTCGGCAAGGAGGCGCTGCTGCCGATCGTCGGGCGGAGGCTCCCGATCATCGAGGACGAACGAGTCGATCCCGAGTTCGGGACCGGCGCGGTCAAGATCACGCCCGGCCACGATCCGATGGACTGGGAGATCGGTCGCGACCACGGCCTGCCCGAGCTGACCGTGATCGGCCTCGACGCGCGGATGAATGACGAGGCGGGCGAGTTCGCCGGCCTCACGCAGGCGGAGGCAAACGAGCGCATCGTCGCGCGGCTCGAGAGCGAAGGGCTGCTGGAGTCCAAGGAGCCTTACCGGCACGCGGTCGCGCACTGCGACCGCAGCGGCGACCGGATCGAGCCGCTCGTCTCGCTGCAGTGGTGGTGCGACATGACCGAGCTCGCAGCTCCGGCGATTGCCGCGGTTCGCGACGGGCGCGTCCGTTTCCGCCCGGAGCGCTACACCAAGGTCTACCTGGACTGGATGGAGGCGATCCGACCCTGGTGCATCTCACGCCAGCTGTGGTGGGGACACCAGATCCCGGCCTGGTATTGCCCGGACGGGCACACGACCGTTGCCGAGTCCGAGCCCGAGGCATGCCGCGAATGCGGCTCGCGCGAGCTGCGACAGGACGAGGACGTGCTCGACACGTGGTTCTCGTCGGCGCTCTGGCCGTTCGCGACCCTCGGCTGGCCCGAGGACACGCCGGAGCTACGCGCGTGGTACCCGAACGACGTCAGCTCGACGGACCGCGGAATCATCTTCCTGTGGGAGGCGCGGATGATCATGGCGGGGCTCGAGCTGATGCGCGACATCCCGTTCCACACGGTCAACATCCACTCCACGATCAACGCGCCGGACGGACGGCGCATGTCGAAGAGTCTCGGCACGGGAATCGACCCGCTCGAAAGCGTGGACGAGTACGGCGCAGACGCGACGCGGTACGGACTGCTGAAGATGTCGTCCACGCAGGACGTGCGTTTCTCGGTCGGCCCCATCGAGGAGGGGCGCAAGCTCACGAACAAGCTCTGGAACGTGTCCCGCCTGATCCTTTCGAACACCGCGGGCGCGACTCCCGATGCCAGGCCCGAAGCGCTCGAGGAGACATGGATCCTCGCGCGGATCGAGAACGCACGCGCGGAGCTCGAGTCCGCGCTCGCCTCCTTCGACTTTGCGGACGCCGCGAACGTTCTCTATCACCTGACGTTCGACGACTTCTGTGACTGGTACGCGGAGGCGATCAAGCCGCGTCTGTACGACGGCGATGGGCACGCTCAGTCGACCGCGCTCGCTGCGCTGGCGCGGCTCCTCGCGCTTCTCCACCCGGTGATGCCGCACGTGACCGAAGAGGTCTGGTCGCACCTCCCGGCGCGAGAGAGCCTGCTGATCGTGGCCCCGTGGCCGGCTCCGGACCCCGCTTTCGGGTCGGCTCTGAACGCGCTCGATCGAGTGCAAGAGGCGGCCGAGATCTTCAGACGGAGCGGCGTGCGCGTCCCGCTCGGTCCGGAAGAGACGCGGATCTTCGATGCCGTCGTGAAGCCGGAACGCCAGAAGGCCAACGGGAATGCCGCGGCGGAGATCGAGCGGCTCCGGAAGGAGATCGCCCGCGCCGAAGGCATGCTCGCGAACGAGCGCTTCGTGCAGAACGCGCCGGCGCACGTCGTCGAGGCCGAGCGCGAGAAGCTGGAGCGCTATCGCCGTGAGCTCGACGCTCTCACCAATTAAGCGGTCTGACCGGCCACACTTGGCGGCGCCTGACGCGCGATCACGCGGCGCGCTGCGGCGTCCTCAGTCGCGCCCAGGCGGCCAGCCTGGGCGCTCCCTGCGTCCTTGCATCGCTTGGTGCTCGCGCGCCATGCATCCACCAGTGTGACCGGCCAAACCGCTTGGGTCGAAGCGCTGTCGCCCTGGCCCGAAGAGTTCGGGCTCGACCGGATGCGCGCGCTGCTCCGCGATCTCGGCGATCCGCAACGCGCATATCCGTCCATCCACGTTGTCGGCACGAACGGCAAGTCGACAGCGGCGCGCAGCATCGCAGCGCTGCTCCGCGCCGAAGGCTTGCGCGCCGGCGTGTACACGTCGCCGCACGTCAGCGGCTGGAGCGAGCGGATCCAGGTCGACGGAAACGACGTCGACTTCGAGCGCGCCGTCGAACGGGTGCGGCCACACGCCGAAGGCGCGACCCAGTTCGAGGTGCTCACCGCCGCCGCGTTGACCGAGTTCCGCGAGCAGAGTGTCGACGTCGCCGTCGTCGAGGCCGGTCTCGGCGGGAGGCTCGACGCGACGAACCTGATCGATGCGCGTGTCGTTCTCCTCACGAACGTCGCGCTCGAGCACACCGACGTCCTCGGGGAAACGCGCGAGGCGATTGCGCGCGAGAAGCTCGCGGTGGTGAAGCCCGGTGCGATCGCCGTCCTCGGCGAGCCCGAATGGGCCGAGCTTCTTCCCGACAACGAGGTCCGGACCGGCGGCGGGCGCGAGGCGGCGGCGGCGTTCCTCGACAGACCGCTCGGGCGGGAGGCCGAGATCTCGCTGCCCGGCCGGCTCGAGTGGCGCGGCCCGGACGAGCTCTGGGACGGCGCCCACAATCCGGCCGGCCTCGACTGGCTGCTCGAGCGACTCCCAAAACGGGACTGGACCGTCGTCGCCTCGATCCTCTCGGACAAGGACGCCGAGGCGATGCTCGAGCGGCTTGGACGCGCCGGGCGTACTCTGATCGCGACGCGTTCCTCCAACGCCCGCGCCCTCGACGGAAAGGAACTGGCGCGCCGCGCCGAACCGTACTTCGACCGTGTCGAATCCGACGACGATCCTCACAGCGCTCTTCGCCGGGCCCGCGGTGCGGGGCCGGTCCTCGTCACCGGCTCTCTCTATCTCCTTGCCGATCTCAGCCGCGCCGACTAGAACCTGGGCAATGGCCAGCGTGGGGGAGCGGCTCACGGTGTTCGCGTTCGCGGCCTTCGTCGTCCTAGCACTCGTCGGCCTCGCGTTTGCCGCGGGTTACTTGATCGGGAGAATCCTCCTGTGACCCTCGCCAGCACCTTCAGCGGCGCGCACGACTTCTTCAGCTCCGGCACGTGGTTCGTGATCCGGAACCTGCTGCTGTTCTTCGTCGTCATCTTCTGGCTCGCGACCGCGTACTGGGTGTACAAGGACGCGCGGCGGCGGATCGAGGATCCGTGGCTCGTCGCAATGTCCGTCGTCCTCGGGCTGATCCCGCCGTTCTTCGGCGCGCTCGTCTACATGCTGTTTCGCCCGCCTGAGTACCTGGAGGACGTCCGCGAGCGCGAGCTCGAGATCAAGGCAATGGAGGAGCGGCTCGCGCGCCGCGACCTGCACTGTCCCGTGTGCCGCGCGGAGGTCGGCGTCGACTTCCTCGTATGTCCCGTCTGCACGACGAAGCTCAAGCAGGCGTGCGTGAATTGCAAGGCGCCGCTCGAGGCCTTGTGGCAGATCTGCCCATACTGCGAGACGCCGGTCGAACCGGCAGCAATCGAGTTCCCGACGTTCGAGGCGCGACCGCCGAGACGCCGGCGCCGCTCTGAGTAGACTCCCGCGCTCGTGGCAGTCGAGCGGTCGCTGATTCTGATCAAGCCGGACGCGATGGAGCGCGGTCTGGCCGGTGAGATCCTGTTGCGGATCGAGGGGCGCGGGCTCGTGCTGCGCGCGGGGAAGCTGCTTCGCGTCGACCGCGCGCTTGGGGAAACGCATTACGCCGAGCACAAGGAGAAACCGTTCTTCGGCGAGCTCGTCCAGTTCATCACGTCGGGGCCGACGCTCGCGCTCGTCGTCGAGGGGGAAGGCGCGATCGCCACGCTGCGAACGACGATCGGCGCGACCAATCCCGCCGACGCGGAGCCGGGCTCGATCCGCGGCGATCTCGCACTCGCGATGCCGGACAACCTCGTGCACGGCTCCGACTCACCGGAGTCGGCAGAGCGTGAGATCGCGCTCTGGTTCTCGGACGATGAGCTCGTCTGAGCTTCCCGAGTACGCGCTCGTCAACCGCGAGCAATGGACGCGCGTGAACGCCGAGTTCACGGACGCGAACGCGAACGCGGCCTGGTCACAAGAGGAGATCACGTGGGGGCAGACGCATGCGCGCGAAGCGGACGTCGGCGTGCTCGGCGACTTCGCCGGCAAGGACGTTGTCGAGCTCGGCTGCGGCACCGGTTACTTCGGCGCTCGTCTCAAACGGAATGGCGCGGCGCGCGTGGTCGGCGTCGACGTCACGCCTGCGCAGCTCGAGTCGGCGCGTCGGGTCAACGAGGCGTCCGGGCTCGGCCTCGAGTTCGTCGAGGCGAATGCCGAGGCGACGGGCCTCCCGGATTCGTCATTCGACCTCGCGGTCTCGGAGTACGGCGCGTCGATCTGGTGCGATCCTTACAAGTGGATTCCCGAAGCGGCGCGCCTTCTGCGCCCGCACGGCGAGCTCGTGTTCCTTCGCAACTCCACCTTGCGTGTCCTCTGTACGAGGGAGGAGATGCCGTCCGACACGGAGACGTTGCAGCGGCCCCAACGTGGGCTGCACCGGATCGAGTGGCGGAACCCGGACGAGGTGGAGTTTGCGCTCGGGCACGGCGATTGGTTCCGGCTGCTGCGCGTGACAGGCTTCGAAGTGCTTGATCTCGTCGAGCTCTTCGCAACCGAGGACACGCCCGAGTCGACGTACTACGAGTTCTCGCGCGCGTGGGCCGAACGTTGGCCGCTGGAGGAAATCTGGCGCGCACGCAGGCGTTCGTGAGCGCGCCGCCCGCCCCACCGCTCCTGCTCGCATCCACGTCGCCGCGGCGAATTGCGATCCTCGAGCAACTCGGGATTCCGTTCGACGTCGTCGCGCCGCGGTACGAGGAGCAGCCCGTGCAGGGCGTAGACGCGGTCGAGCTCGCCCGCAAGCACGCGCGCGAGAAGGCACGTTCGGTCGCGGACGAGGCGGGCGACCGGCCCGTGCTCGGCGTCGACACCGACGTGGTGCTGGACGGGCGCATCTACGGGAAGCCGCAGAACGCGACGGACGCCGAGGTCATGCTCGAAGAGCTGTCCGGCAGGACGCATCTCGTCGTCTCCGGACTCGCGCTGATCACGCCGGGATGGGAAGTCGTCGAGCACGAGTCCACCCGCGTCGCCTTCCGGAAGCTCACGCCTCGCGATCTGGCGACGTACATCTCCACGGGCGAATGGGAGGGACGTGCCGGCGCCTACGCGATCCAGGGCCGAGGCGCTGCGCTCGTCCGTCGAATCGAGGGCGACTACCTCAACGTCGTCGGGCTCCCGGCGGCGCTTCTCGTCCGCGTCCTCGCCGACCGTTTTGCAGGTGTTTACGGCTTCGGGTAGCTAGACTCGCCGGAGGGATGGGCTTTCTCGACAACCTCGGCGGCTTCGGGGGCCGCGATATGGCCGTGGACCTCGGAACCGCGAACACGCTCGTCTATGTCCGCGGGCGCGGCATCGTGCTCTCCGAGCCCTCCGTCGTCGCCATCGACCAGCGGACCGGGGAAGTGCACGCCGTCGGAGTGGAGGCCAAGCGCATGCTCGGGCGCACGCCGGGCACGATCTCCGCCATCCGGCCGCTCAAGGACGGCGTCATCGCCGACTTCGACGTGACAGAGCAGATGCTCCGTCACTTCATCCAGAAGGTGCACCAACATCGCTTCGCGCATCCGCGCGTGGTCGTGTGCGTGCCCTCGGGCGTCACCGGAGTGGAGAAGCGCGCGGTCGAGGAGGCGACGCTGTCCGCCGGCGCGCGTCAGGCGTACCTGATCGAGGAGCCGATGGCCGCAGCGATCGGCGCAGGCCTTCCTGTCGCGGAGCCTACCGGGAACATGATCGTCGACATCGGCGGCGGCACGACAGAAGTCGCGGTGATCAGCCTCGGCGGCATCGTCGTCTCGCAGTCGTTGCGCGTCGGCGGCGACGAGATGGACGAGGCGATCATCAACCACATCAAGCGCGAGTACAAACTGCTGATCGGCCAGCAGACCGCCGAGGAGATCAAGCTCGAGGTCGGCTCCGCGTTCGACCTGCGCGAGGAAGTGCAGGCGGAGGTGCGTGGCCGCGACATGCTCACCGGACTGCCGAAGACGGTCGTCCTCTCGTCGGAGGAAGTTCGCCGCGCGCTCGACGAGCCCGTGACGCAGATCCTCGAAGCGATCAAGTCCACGCTCGACAAGACGCCGCCCGAGCTCGCCGCGGACATCATGGACCGCGGGATCGTCCTCGCCGGCGGCGGCGCGCTGCTCACGAACCTCGACGAGCGGCTTCGCCACGAGACGCAGATGCCGGTACACCTCGCCGAGTCGCCGCTGACGTGTGTCGCCGTCGGGTCCGGACGCAGCCTCGAGGAGTTCGAGGCGATCCACCGCAGCGCCCGCGCGCGGCGTAACAGCCGCAACCACCGCTGATACTTGACTTCCAACTTACGTAAGTCTACATTTACGTAAGTTGTGGCTTACGTAGATCCGCTTGACGCACTCGGGGATCCGACCCGACGGAGAGTGTTCGAACGACTCCGTCGAGGTCCGCTGTCCGTGACGGAGCTAGCCGAGAAGCTGCCGGTGAGCCGGCCCGCCGTGTCGCAGCATCTCCGCGTGCTCAAGCAGGCCGGTCTAGTCACCGAACGGAGAGACGGAACGCGACGTCTCTACCGCATCGATCCCGACGGCCTCGGCGAGCTCCGCGACTACTTCGACGACTTCTGGGGCGACGCACTCGCGGCATTCCAGGCCGCGGTGAAGAAAGGAGAGACATGAGCACGACGACCATCGAGGCGGTCCATCGAAGCGTGACTGTCGACGTGACACCGGAACAGGCATTCGACGTCTTCGTCAACCACATCGCGGACTGGTGGCCGCTCGAGACGCATTCACAGTCGGCGATGCAGGAGAACAGTCGTCCGGACACGCTCGTGTTCGAGGCCCGCGCCGGCGGGGAGGTGTACGAACAGCGGGGCGAGGAGCGGCACCATTGGGGTTTCGTCACGGTCTGGGAGCCGCCGCACCGGTTCGTGCTCGACTGGAAGGTGAACCCCGACTGGGCAGCACCGACCGAGGTCGAGATCACCTTCACGCCCGAGGGCGGCGGCACCCGCGTCGACCTGGAGCATCGCGGCTGGGAACGCCTAACCGAGGGGGCGCCGGAGTTCCGCGCGTCCTACAACGACGGCTGGGTGCCGGTCCTCGACCGCTTCGGGCAGGCCGCCAACGCGTAGGTCTGCCGACCTAAAGCCACCATCGCCGCGGACCGCGCTAACCTAGGGCGTTCCGTGCCACGCCACCGCAGCGTCAGCGCGGCCCTGGACTCCACGGTTTCCAGACCACGGCCGCAGCCGTTCCCCTCCCGCAGTCGCTCCGCTCTCCGGCGCAGGGCCGTGGTGGGGGTGCTCCTGCTGTTGTCGCTCGTCCTGATCACGATCTCGTTCCGCCAGCCCACGACGGGCGCGCTCCACGGCGTCCAGGGCGCGGGAGCAACGGTGCTGCGTCCGTTCGAGGTCGGGGCGGAGCGCCTCGCACGTCCCTTCCAGGACGTCTACGGGTACTTCCGCGGACTCGTCCACGCAAAGCGGGAGAACAAACAGTTGCGGTCCGATCTCGACCGCGCGCGACAGCAGCTGATCCAGTTCGAATCGGCGTATCGCGACAACCTGAAGTTCCGCGACCTTCTCAAGTACATCGACGGTCCCCGCTTCCCATCTGACTACTCGCCGGTGCCGGCGCGGATCATCTCTCGCCCCGAAAGCGAGTTCGACCAGCAGGTCGTGATCTCTGCAGGCTCGAACAACGGCATCGCACAGGACACGCCGGTCGTGACCCAGGACGGCCTCGTCGGCCGGGTCACGAATCTGAACGGGAGCGCGGCGAGGGTGACGCTGATCACCGACGACGAGAGCGCCGTGCAGGCCATGGACCAGCGGACGGGGGCGATCGGTCTCGTGCGAGTCGGCCAGGGGCAGGGCCAGCTGATCCTCGATCGCGTCGGGAAGGACGCCAACGTGCTCGTCGGCGACGTGATCGTCACAGCGGGCACGCGGTCGAAGCAGTATCCGTCCCTCTTCCCGCGCGGCATCCAGATCGGTCAGGTCATCAGCGTCGGCCAGACCGACACGGCCCCGTACAAGGCGATCCAGATCCAGTCGTATGTGAACTTCGGCTCGCTCGACTCCGTGATCGCACTCGTGACGAAGAAGCACGTGCCGGTGGCGCCGTGATCGCAGACGCGGGCAAAGCAGCTGCGGTTCTCTTCGTCGCCGTGATCGTGCAGGTGTCGATCCTGTCGAACGTCGACATCCTGCACGGACGCCCGAAGCTGATCCTCGTCACCGTGGTTGCCGTGGCGTTGTTGCGCGGTGCCGTGTTCGGCGCGGTTGCAGGATTCGGCGCCGGCTTCCTCGCGGACACGGGGACGTTCGGCATGCTCGGCTTCACGTCCTTGCTGCTCACGCTCGCGGGTTACTGGGCGGGACGGTACGGCGAGACGACTGGACGCGACCGCGCGCACGCGCCGGTCCTCTCCGTCGCCGTCGTCGCCGCGCTGTACCAGTTCTCTGCACTGATCCTCCACTTCATGCTCGGCCAGCCCGCGCCGGCTCGCGAAGTGCTGCTGATCGGTCTAGCGCCGACGGTTCTCCTGAACGTGCTCCTGACGTTCCCGGTCTACGCGCTCGTGCAGCGGCTGCTGCCTCCGCACGGATGGGCGGAGCGGGCGCGCGAGGTGCGGCTGCTTGGCTAGGCGCGCGAAGGAAGTCCTCTCCCGGCGCTTCCTCCCCCGGGACCCCCGCACTGTCGGCCCATACCGGTTGACGCCGTCACTGGCGCTGCGGATCGGAGTGCTCGGGATGCTGGCGCTCGTCGTCTTCGCCGTCCTGTTCCTCCGGCTCTGGGCGCTCCAGGTGCTCTCCGGTGCGCAGTACCTCCGCGCTGCGCAGAACAACCAGCTGCGCACCGTGCGCGTGCAAGCCTCGCGCGGACCGATCCTCGACCGATATGGACGCGTGCTCGTGACGAACAGGGCCGGCACGGAGGTGCAGATCTGGCCGTCCGACCTGCCGAAGCGCCGGTCGGATCGGGTGCGGGAGCTGCGTGAGGTCGCGAGGATCGTCGAAGTGCCGCTCTGGCAGATCGCCGCTGCGATCCGCAAGCATCGCAACGATCTCCTGACACCCGTAACCGTGAAGACGGGCGCCAGCGAGGTGCAGGTCGGCTATCTGTGGGAACGGCGGGAGGACTTCCCGGGAGTCCGCACGGCGAACACGTACCTCCGCTCGTATCCGCATGGCTCGCTCGGCGCACACATTCTCGGCTACGTCACCGAGATCTCGCCGGCGCAGGTGAAAGTCCTGGCGAAGCAGGGCTACCACCCCGGGGACGAGATCGGACAGGCCGGGATCGAAGCGTCGTACGACCGGTACCTGCGCGGCACGGCCGGTGTCGCCAAGCTCGTCGTCGACTCCCTCGGCCGCCCGCGTACACACCTGAACCCGTCGACGATGGCGCATCCGGGGAACGCGGTTCGCCTGACGATCGACCTGAAGCTTCAGCAAGCGGCCGAGCGCGCACTTCAGATCGGGATGGAGGACGCCCGCGCATCCCAGTGCTACGGGTGCTGGAACGCGAACGGCGGTGCGATCGTCGCGCTCGATCCGCGTGACGGCTCGGTCCGCGCGCTCGCGTCGTGGCCGACCTACAACCCCAGCGTCTACGCGGGCCGCGTCTCGCTGCGAGGCCTCGATGCCGCCGGGCTGACCCCGAAGACCGCACAGCCGCTCAATTACCCGGCCCTCGACCGCGCAGTCGATGCCGCGTATCCGCCGGGCTCGACGTGGAAGCCCGTGACGGCGCTCGCCGCGCTGGAGGAGGGACTCATCACGCCCTACGAGAACCTGCAATGCACCGGCTCGTACACGGTCGCAGGGCACACGTTCAACAACTGGGATCCCGCGGCGAACGCGTGGATGGATCTTCGGACCGCGGTCGCCGCGTCCTGCGACACGTACTTCTACCGCGTCGGCTATCGCTTCTACGGACTCCCGGCGCGACTCGGCCCGCGGCTCCAGGCGTGGGCGAGCCGGTTCGGTTTCGGGGCCAGCACGGGCGTCGACCTCTCGCCGGAACGGACCGGCCTCCTGCCGACTCCCGACTGGCGGAAGGCCACGTACACGAAGAAGACGGACCCGCGCGGCTGGGAGATCGACCGCCTGTGGAAGCCGGGCGACTCGATCCAGCTCGCGATCGGCCAGAAGGACCTGCTCGTGACGCCGATGCAGATGGCGCGCTTCTACGCGATGATCGCGAACGGGGGAAGCCTCGTCACGCCGCACCTCCTGATGGACGTCGAGCAGCCCCCGTCGAACGGCCGCCGCGGCGCCGTGCTCCCGACGTCGCCGTTCGCCGCACCCGAGCCGACGAACGTCGATGCCGGCGCGCTCGAGGTCGTGCGGCAGGGGCTCCTCGAAGCGACGCACTCGCCGTTCGGCACGAGCGTCGGCGTCTTCGGCGGGTTCCCGGTCGCGATCGCCGGCAAGACGGGGACGGCGGAGAAGACGATCGATCCGGGCGACGGGTATCCGCGCATCTTCAACCAGTCGTGGTGGTGCGGCTACGGGCCCGCCGACAGCCCGACACTGGTGGTCTGCGCGCTGATCGAGAACGGTGGCCACGGCGGAACGGCCGCGGCGCCGGCGGCGCTCCACGTCTTCGAAGAGTTCTTCCACACGCAAGTGTCCACCACCGGACCCGTCCACTCCGACTGATGGCCGTCGACTACGTCGCCAGGAGTCGAGCTCGGACGCGACGGCGCGAGACCGCCGACGTCGCGGCGCTCGTTCGCAGGCTCGACTGGCTGCTGATCGGGTTTGTCGCGCTCCTGGTTGCGTACGGCCTGTGGGCGGTCGCGGGAATCACGCGCCACGACATCGCAGGAGATCCGAACTACTACCTCGTGCGACAGAGTGTGTACGCAGCTGTGGGCGCAATCGGGCTCGTCGCCGCCGTCGTGATCGACCCGGAACGGTATCGCGCATGGTGGCGGCCTCTCTTCCTCGGCACTGTCGGGATGATCGTGCTGGTCATCCTGCGCGGAGTCGAGAGCAACGGCTCCAAGCGCTGGCTCGATTTCGGCTTCTTCCGGTTTCAGCCGTCCGAGTTCGGCAAGGTGTTCTTCGTCCTGGCGCTCGCGGGCTTCCTCGCAGAGCGCGCGCAGAAGCTGGGAGAGGCTCGGACGACATTCCGAGCGGTCGGGCTCGCCTGTGTTCCGATCGCACTCGTGTTCCTTCAGCCGGACGTCGGGACCGCGATGGTGTATGCCGCCGCGCTCGCGGCGATCCTGTTTGTCGCGGGTACGCCGTGGACACACCTCGCCGGAGTCGCCGCGACCACCGTGCTTGTCGCCGTGGTGCTGCTCTGGGCTGCCCCGGCCGGAGGTGTGCACATCCTCAAGCCGTACCAGGTCAACCGCCTGACCGGGTTCTTCCACCCGCAGAGCGATCCCGGCGGGGCGACCTACAACATCGCGCAGTCGAAGAACGCGATCGGCGCCGGTCAGCTGCGCGGTCGGGGCGTCAATGGGGCAACGCAGACGAACTACGATTTCCTGCCGGCGCACCACACCGACTTCGCATTTGCATCGCTTGCGGAGGAGCGCGGCTTCGTCGGCGCGTCGATCCTGCTCGGGCTCTACCTGCTCGTCGTCTGGCGCGGACTGCGAATCGTCACGCTCGCGCGTGACGCGTTCTCGGCGATCGTGGCCGGTGGGATCGTGTTCGGGCTGCTGTTCCAGATCTTCGTCAACGTCGGGATGACGATGGGGATCGCGCCGATCACCGGTATCCCCGCACCGTTCCTCAGTGTCGGCGGCTCGTCGATGATCGCGAACCTGGTTGCCGTCGGGATCTTGCTGGCGATCCACGTCAGGGCACGCGGCGTCCGGCGCTGAGGCAGCGGCGCCTCGACGACCCAACTCGCCAACTAGTGCCTCTTCCGGTGATGCTGTTGAGCTTCTGGGTCGCTAGCACCAAGCCAGGGGCCGCACTCGTCCGCAGCCAAGGCTAGAAGCCTTGGTAAGGACGAGGGTGGACTCTGGCGCCGCGTGATAGCGGGCCAGGAGCCGACATGCATCACCGGGAGGGGCACTTAGGCGGCCTTCGCAGCGGGCCGCAGCTTGGCGCGTCGGGTCTTGATGGCGCGGAGGCGCTGGGTCAGCCGGGCCCAGGCCCAGGGCTCGACTTCCCTGTAGCGGAGCGCCGACTGCCCGCGGGTCGCCTCCAGGTACTCGAACCAGGCGTCTGCCTCCTCGATCAAGAGCAGCTCATGGGCTTCGCGCTGTCCGGCCACCAGACCACCTCCGGTCGCTGATGCGCGAAGGGTAGGTCCGCCGTCGGACGTATCCGCGCCGGACGTATCCGCGCTGGGGGAACCTCCCGGTTCCCCCAGACCCCCTCCACTGGTCCGCTCCGCGGACGGGCGGCTTCGCCGCCGGACGGCAAAAGGGCCGGTCCGAGGCCACTGGTACCCTGTGATCCAGATGTACGCCCACACTCACAACCTGCCGCGCACGCTGCGCGCCGCCCTCGAGGGCGCTGCTGCAGCGCGCGCGCACGAAGGAGATTTTCTTTGCGCTGGTTTCGAAACCGTCGTAAGCCCGAGGAGCAGGCGCCCGTCGAGGCTGCCGCTCCGACACCGGAGGCACCCGAGCCCGTAACACCCGAGCCCGCCTCAGAGGCGGGCGAACAACCCACCAGGCCCAAGCGCCGCCGCGGCAGTCGGGGCGGCAAGGGACGCTCCCGCAAGGCGACCGATGCCGGTCCCGAGCGGAAGGAGAAGGACGGCGCTCGTGCGGCCGGCGCCACGTCCACCGCGGCGGC
>Ga0066680_10000193_pt1 | contig 17444 bp, 16 predicted proteins | sample GraSoiAngelo_129_FD_62297 | JGI IMG/M metagenome (GOLD analysis project Ga0066680, IMG submission 62297) | Grasslands soil microbial communities from the Angelo Coastal Reserve, California, USA - 14_0927_12_40cm | ecosystem: Environmental > Terrestrial > Soil > Grasslands | place: USA... | reverse complement strand
GACGGCTCGCTGGTGCACCTCGCCGACATCGGTGAGGCGCACCTGGGTTCGCGGAACTACGACCTCGCCGGCCGGTTCGACGGCGCGCCCACGGCCCTGACCCCGGTCTTCCTGCGGCCCGGCGCCAACGCCCTCGAGGTGAAGCGCGAGGTCGTGGCCCGCATGACCGAGCTCGCCAAGAGCTTTCCCGCGGGGGTGCACTGGTCGATCGCGTTCGACACGACGCCGTACGTCACCGCTTCGATCCACGAGGTGGTGAAAACCCTGTTCGAGGCGCTGCTGCTCGTCACGCTGGTGGTGTTCTTGTTCCTGCAGAGCTGGCGGGCGACGCTGATCCCGGTGGTCGCCGTGCCCGTCTCGGTCATCGGCGCCTTCTTCGGCATGCAGGTGCTCGGCTTCTCGATCAACCTGCTCACGCTGTTCGGCCTGGTGCTCGCGATCGGCATCGTCGTGGACGACGCGATCGTCGTGATCGAAAACGTGGAGCGCATCATGGCCCAGGAGCGGGTGCCGCCCGCCGTCGCCGCCGACCGGGCGATGCACCAGGTGAGCCGGGCGCTGATCGCGATCGTGCTGGTGCTGTGCTCCGTGTTCGTCCCCGTGGCGTTCCTGGGGGGCATCACCGGCCTCATGTACAAGCAGTTCGCCATCACCATCGCGGTTTCGGTGGTGCTGTCGGGCATCGTGGCGCTCACCCTGACCCCGGCGCTGTGCGCCGTACTGCTGCGGCCGGTGCCGGAGGGAGCGCCGGCAGCGGGGGAGAGCGGCGTCGTGGCGCGAGCCTTCAACCGGTTCTTCGGTGGCTTCAATCGCGGGTTCCGCTCGGTGACCGAGCGCTACCTGGGCGCGGCCGGTCGCGTCATCGACCGCCCCCGGACGTTCTTCGCCGCCTTCGCGGTGGCGGTCGCCTTGCTGTTCGTCCTCGTGCGGTCCGTCCCGACCGGGTTCATTCCCAGTGAGGACAAGGGGTATTTCGGAATGCTGATCGAGCTCCCCGACAACGCCTCGCGACAGCGCACCGAGGCGGTCGTGAAGCAGGTGGAGACCTTTCTGCAGCAGCAGCCGGCGATCAATCACGTCGTCTCGCTCGTCGGCCTCAATTTCATTCAGAACGCGAACCAGACGAACGCGGCGATCATGTTCGTCATGTTGAAGCCGTGGGAGGAGCGGACCACCCCGCGCGATCAGTTCCCCGCGGTGCTGGGCGCCGTCAACGGCTATCTCTTCCAGCTGAAGCAGACGCGCGGCTTCGCGTTCAACCTCCCCGAGATCATCGGCCTGGGCACGACCGCCGGCCTCGAGTTGAATCTCCAGGACCGGGGCGTGAACGACGTGACGCGGTTCGCCGGGCTGGCGGGCGAATTCGCCGCCGACGCCAACGCGTTGCCCGAGCTGCGCGGCGTGTATCCCACGATCCGGGTGAACACACCGCAGCTGTTCGTACAGGTCGACCGCGAGAAGGCCAAGGCGCTCGGGATCTCGCTGTCGGAGCTGTTCCAGACGCTGCAGGCGTCTCTGTCGACGCTCTACATCAACGACTTCAACCGCTACGGCAAGACGTACCGGGTGCAGGCCGAGGCGCAGGCGCGCTTCCGCCAGACGCCCGAAGACATCGGCCGGCTGTATGTGCGCGGGCCCAATCAACAAATGGTGCCCATCTCGGCCCTCACCCACACGGAATTCCGGGCGGGCCCGAGCGTCATCACGCGGTTCAACGGCTTCACGTCGGCGCTCTTGGTCGGGGCCCCGGCGCCCGGGAAGAGCTCCGGGGACATGCTCGCCGCCGTCGAGCGGCTCGCCCAGGACAAGTACGCCGGCCGAGGTGTCGGCTACGCCTTCAGCGGGCAGTCCTATCAGGAGCGCGCGTCGGGCGGGCAGGGCGGTCTGGTGTTCGCCCTCGGACTCGTCATGGTGTTCCTGGTGCTCGCCGCGCAATACGAGAGCTGGTCGATCCCGTTCGCTGTGTTGCTCGGCGTGCCGTTCGGCACGCTGGGGGCATTGCTCGGCGTGTGGCTGCGCGGGATGGCGAACGACGTGTACGTGCAGATCGGCCTGATCGTCGTCGTGGGTCTCGCGGCGAAGAACGCGATTCTGATCGTCGAGTTCGCGAATGAGCTGCGCGCCCAGGGGCGGTCCATTAAGGAGGCCGCCCTCGAGGCGGGGCGGGAGCGGTTGCGGCCGATCCTGATGACCTCGTTTGCGTTCATTCTCGGCGTCACGCCCCTGCTGACGTCCAGCGGCGCCGGCGCCGCGAGCCGTCACTCGATCGGCACGGGGGTCTTCTTCGGGATGCTCGTGGCGACCCTGGTCGGGGTGTTCTTCATCCCGCTGTTTTTCGCGTCGATCCGCAGCTTGAGCGAGCGAGGCCTGTTCCGCCGCACCGAGCCTTCGGGGATCCCTCAAGCCGTGCCCGTCGCGGTGGAGGGCGACTGACATGCGACGAGTCACCTTGCTCACGTTCGTCGCGCTGATCGCTCTCGCCGGCGCGTGTGCCGTGGGACCCGGATATCGTCGATCCGCCGTCGCCATGCCCGACGGCTGGCGGCGGCCAGCGACGTCCGAAGATTCGCTCCGGTCATTCTACGACTCGCTGCGCACCGCCCGCGACACGCTACTTCCGCCCGGCAGGGATACGGTTCGCGCCGCGTTCACCTACAGCCCGACGCCTGGTCGAGCGGCCGGCGATTCGGCCCCGGCGTTCCAGTGGCCCGACCTGATCCAGGACCCGGTGCTGCGACAGCTCGTGGACACGAGCCTGCACCGGAACCGCGACGTACGCACCGCGCTCGCGGTGATCGACGAGTTCCGCGCGCAGTACCGCGCGAACCGGGGCGGGCTCCTGCCCGAGCTGACGGCCAACGGTCAGGCCGGCCGCAACCAGACGGTGTTCGGCACGTTTGGGTCGTTCACCTACAACGTGTACCGGGCGACGGCGGACTTGAGCTGGGAGCTCGACGTCTGGGGACGGCTGCGCCGCTCCATGCAAGCCGCGAGCGGCGAGCTGGGCGCGCGCGAGGAAGACCGGCGCGCGTTGCAGCTCTCCGTCATCGCCGACGTAGCCGCGGCTTACGTCGACCTGCGTGCTGCGGATCTGAACCTCGCGATCTCGCGCCGCACGCTCGACTCGCGGCGCCAGACGCTCGAGCTCGCCCGCCAGCGGCTCGAGCGGGGGCTGATCTCGGAGCTCGACGTGCGGCAGTTCGAAGCGGAGGTCGCGACCCCGGCCGCGAGCGTCGCCGATTTCGAGCGTCAGGTCGCCCAGCAGGAGAACGCGCTGAGCGTGCTGGTCGGCCACAACCCCGGCGTCATCGTGCGCGGCCGTCCGCTCACCGAGCTGGTGGGGCGCATCTCCGTGCCCGCGGGCATTCCCTCGGCGCTGCTCGAGCGGCGACCGGACGTCCGCAGCGCGGAGGCCACCCTGCGAGCCGCGACCGCCCGCGTGGGCGTGGCCGAGGCGGGTCGGCTACCGACGTTCTTGATCACGGGTCAGTACGGCACCCAGAGCACCGAGTTCTCGAACTGGTTCGGGTCGGGAACGAACATCTGGCAGGCGTTCGCGGGGGTGTCGATCCCACTCTTCACCGAAGGCCGGCCGGGGGGCGAGCAGGTGAACATCGCGCGGGCGCGCGCGGCACAGGCACGTTCCCACTACGAGCAGACGGTGCTGGTCGCGCTGCGTGAGGTGGAAGACGCGCTCGTGGGACTGCGCACCGCGCAGGATCGGACCGCCGCGCAGGAGCGCCAGGTGATCGCGCTGCGCCGCGCGCTCCAGCTCGCCGACCTGCGGTATCAGAACGGCGTCTCGAGCTATCTCGACGTGCTCGACGCGCAGCGCGGTCTGTTCGCCGCGGAGCTCGGACTCACCCAGGCTCAGCGCGACCAGCTCATCGCCGGGGTGCAGTTGTACCAGGCCGCAGGCGCCGGTTGGCCCGGCGCCGAGGATTGATTGATTGACCGCGCCGGCGAGCCGGGTATGATTTCGCGCATGCGCAAAGGTCCCATGAAACGCGCGCGCCGTTCCAGCAGCGCCAGCGCCGTGGTGTCCTCGCTCCTCGAGACGGCCGAGGCGGTGGAGTCCCGGCTGGAGGCGGCGGTGAGCCCGCTTGGTTTGTCGCTCGCGAAGCTGGGCGTGCTCCACCCCCTGGCGGAGGCGGGCGCACCGTTGCCGCTCTCCGAGCTGGCCCAGCGCCAGCACTGCGTGCGCTCCAACATCACCCAGTTGATGGACCGGCTCGAGAAGGACGGGCTCGTGCGCCGGCGCCCCGACCCCGACGACCGCCGCGGCGTGCTCGCCGCGCTCACGCCCGCCGGCGAGCAGGCGTACGCCAAGGGCATGCGGGCGCTCGCCGAGGCACAGCAGGCCATCGTGCGTGCGCTCAGCGCGGGCGACGCGAAAAGCCTCAAGAGTGCTCTCGACGCCCTCACTTCGTGAACTGACTCGAGAAAGGGGATTCCCGTGCGCTACGTCGTCCTCGTGGGCCGCGTGCTGTACTCCGGCATCTTCTTGATGACCATCCTCGGCCACTTTTCCCAAGGCTACATCGGCTATGCGACCCAACAGGGCGTGCCGGCCGCCGGGCTCCTCGTCCCGCTCTCCGGGATCATCGCCATCGCGGGCGGCCTCAGCGTGGCGCTCGGCTACAAGGCCAAGATCGGCGCGTGGCTCCTCGCCATCTTCCTGATCCCGGTGACGCTCGCGATGCACAACTTTTGGGCCGTGACCGATCCGATGATGCGCGGAGTGCAGATCGCGATGTTCATGAAGAACCTGTCCATGCTCGGCGCGGCGCTGCTGATCACGTACTTCGGCAGCGGGCCGCTGAGCCTGGACGCTAGGCACGCGTCAGCTGGATCAATGTGATCTCGGCCGGGGCGCCCAGCCGCAGCGGCGGTCCCCAGTAGCCGGTCCCGCGACTCACGTACAGCCACATCGCCTCGAGGCGATGCAGCCCGGCGACGAATGGTTGGAACAACCGCACCAGCAGGTTAAAAGGGAAGTACTGGCCGCCGTGCGTGTGGCCGGAGAGCTGCAGGTCGAAACCGACCACACGCGCCGCGAACGCGCTCTTGGGCTGATGGGCGAGGAGCACCCGCACGTCGCTTGCGGGCGCGCCGGCTACGGCCGCCGCCGGGTCGGAGGCCGGGCCCGGCCCGCCGCCGGGCGCCGACAGGTCCGTCACGCCCGCGAGCAACACCCGCCCTGACCCGCGGCGGATCACGCGATGCGCGTTCACCAGCGTGCTGAAGCCGAGCCGCTCGAGCTCGCGCACCCAGCCGGCCGCGTCCCAGTAGTACTCGTGGTTGCCTGTCACGAAATACTTCCCCAGCGGGGCGGCGAGCGCGGCGAGGGGCGCCACGTCGTCGCGCAGCGCGCGCGGAAACCCGTCCGCCACGTCGCCGGTCAGGGCGATCAGATCGGGCTCGAGGCCGTTGGTCGTGTGCACCACACGCTCGACGAAATCGCGTTTCAGCATGGGGCCGACGTGCAGGTCGGACAGCTGTGCGATGCGGAGGCCTTCGAGATCCGAAGGAAGCCGCGCGATTGGTACGTCCACTACCCGCACCAGCGCGGGCCGCCGCGCGCGCCACAGACCCACCACCAGCACGGCGACCGCACCGCCCACGACCGCCAGCCGGAAACCGGCGACGCCCAGCCAGGCCCGCACATGCAGCGCGTCTCCCGCCAGCACGAACACGATCAGCAGCGACGACAATCCCATGGCCGTGAAACCGGCGACCTCGAGGCCGCGCTTCGCCGGCAGCCGCTCGGTCCGTCCGGCGACGAGCGCCACGAACGGGGCGAGGACGAGGAGCAGGATGCCCAGCCAACCGAGCAGGCGCCACCCGAGCGGCAGCGGCGGGGGGGCGAGCAAGCGCTGCCCCACATACAGGTGCAACAACGTCCACACGGCGGCCACCACGACGATGCCCGGGAGCATCCCCCGGCGCCGGGTCGGGGTCTGGTGCGGCGTCTCGGTCTCCATGACGGTGGTAACGTCGCTCGGGCCCGAGAGGTTGCAGCGGCGCGGTCAGTAGTGAACGCCCTTGCGGACCGCGAAGCCCCAGCGGCTGCCGGTGAACCCCTTGCCAAAGCGGTAACCGACGGCAAACTCCGCCACATCACCGCGCACGGAGCGGGTCGGCCCGATGCGTAGCGAGAGGCCGACGTCGCCGCCCAGGCGGGGCTCCTCCGTCGCATACCACGCACCCCCGTAATCGAAGAACGGCGCCAGGCCGACGCCCATCAGTCCCCAGGCGTCGTCCGCGAGCAGGATGCGATCCTCCAGCGCGAGCCACGCCATGCGCCAACCCGTGAACTCGTGGACGCCGAACACGCGCGGACCGTTCTGCGTCGTCCAGAGATCGAACTCCTCACCGAACTTGGGCCGCCGCAGGCGAGACCCCTCGAGATGCAGAAGCAGCGTGTGGCCGCGCACGTTCTGGCTCGCCACCGTCACGGCCCCGGAGATGCGGCCCGAGTCGGGCACTCCGGCGGTGAAGACTCCGTTGCCGGCGCCGCGCACAACAACAAAGCCCCCGACCCATGGCGCCGCGACCTGGGCGCCCAGCTCGACGCCGACGCCCGCTTTACCCGGCGCATACCCCCACGCGCCCGGCGCCGCCCACAGCCCCACGTGCAGCAGCTGCGAGATGTCCACGTCCTCGCGCCGGGCATACGAGTTGAAGCGCTCGAGCACCTGGAAGCCCACGTGCCCCGCGTCAAGCCCGACTCCCAGGGTGCCGAACGCAGATCGGGGGACTGCTCGGGTAGTGTCTGGCGCAAAATCCTCGCGACGCCATTGGCCGGCGAGCCAGACCCGAAGATAGGATCGCGTCGTGGCGTGAGCTGCGAATCCCGCGACGGCACCGAACCGCAAGACATGATGTTCCAGGAACACCGTGCGACCTGTCGTATCCACCTTCTCGACAGTCGGATCCAGCACTCCGTCTCGGAACACCAACACGCGCTCCGATGCGGCCTCTCCCTGGATCGTGAGGGACCGGCGCGCGGCGGTCTCATAGAACGGCACGCCGAACACCCCGCTGCCGTGCCTGCCGTCGGACTTGTCTTGGTACAGGGCCAGCAGCTGGGTACGGCGCGAGAAGAAATGTGGATTCAGATAGCCGAGACTGAGGATATTGCGGTCGGGCGTCTTGTTATAGACGGCGGTCAGTGACGTCGCCGTTCCGAGCAGGTTGTCCTCGACCAGCCCCGCCAGCCAGCTGACGTCGCCCCCCGCCGACGAGTAGCCGAGCTGTGGCTTCGTGCTCCAGCCGTCGGTGGTGGCGACGCGGAGCGCCAGGTGACCCTCGAGTCGCGTGGTATCGATCCGCACGCGACTGAAGACGCTCAGGTTGCGCAACGCCCGCTCGCTCTCGGCCACCCGCGCCGAGTCGTAGCGGTCCCCGGGATTGACCAGGAGGGTGCCGCGGATGACCCCTGCGCGGGTGCGGGCGTGCAGCCGGTTTGCGAGCCGGGCGATGAAGCTGGGCGCATCGGCTTCCTGGAGATCGAACACGTTGCGGTTCACCACGATGATCGTGTCGATCGTGGGCGCAGACTGGGCGGTCAGGCGGTCGGGCGGACGGGCGGTCAGCAAGCCGAGCACGACGCCGACCGCCTGTCCGCCCGGCCGCCAGACCGCCCTACTTGACCAAGTCAATGCGCTGGTGCAGCGAGTAGGTCGCGTGGCGAGCTGGCTCGTTCCATTCCGTAAAATACAGCGTCGCGTCGACACGGCCCGCGATCTGGCGCAGGCCCCGCGTGGCCAGCCGGAAGGTGCCCCGCACCGAGTCGGGTTTGAGCGGGGGGCAGAAACAGGTCACCGTGGCATACGCGGGAATGCGGGCGTCCGCGGGTCCGAGCGCGTACGGCACGTTCTGCCGCAGATCGCGCGCCCGCCCGAGGTCGAGCGCCAGCGTTAGCGAGTACTCGTCGCCTTCGCCCTCGGCGGGATTGAAGTCGTAGCGCGCGAGCCCCACGTCCCCACCACCCCGCCCCGTGTCGATCGCCAGGCGCGTCAGGGTGAGCCGGGGATCCTGCGTGACCGTGATACGTCCGTGCCACTCCCAGCGGGCGGAAGACTGGACGCCGAGCGTGTCGTCGAGGCGAGACGTCGAGTCGCATGCGAGACCCAGCAACAACGTCGTCACGCACAGGCGTCGCGCGACTGCGTTGCACAAAGACGTCCCACGGAGGCGTGAAAAGGATGCCACCGTCAGCGAGACTCGCTCCTATTGTTGGCCATGACGCTGCGCGCCTATGCTCGTCGACTGTGGGTACACGAGGTCGCCGTGGAAGTCTCGGTCCAGGTAGCCCGTTTGAGCAGAACGCTATCCGGACCCGGAGCGGGGCCGCGTGCGGACCAGCTCGTCCGGGCGGCGCTCTCCGTCAGCTCAAACATAGCGGAGGCCTGCGGCCGGGGCACGATCCCGGAATTCCGCAAGTTTCTACAGTATGCTAGGGGGTCGGCCCAGGAAACTCTGACACAACTGCGGGTCGCGGCGGCGCTCGACCCGATCCAGGCGCGCGCTATTCACGAGATCGAGGGGCGAGTCGCGCTCATCATCAAGACGCTCGGGCGCCTCATGGCGCACCCACCGCCGGAGAGATGACGAATTCGTGCTACGAGTTCGTGTTACGAATTCGTGTTACGACTTTGTGCTACGCCTTCGTGTTACGACTTTGTGCTACGTTTCTAGTATTGCCCGAGGTATCGATTCAGCTCCCATTCACTGACCTGCCCGATGTACTCCTGCCACTCCTCGCGCTTCGCTTCCACGAATCGCTCGTAGATGTGCGACCCCAGTGCGTCGCGGATGACGTCGTCCTTCTCGAGCATGTCGAGCGCCTCGTGCAGATCGCGCGGCAGCTCGTCGATGCGGTACTTGCGTCGCTCGCGGAAGCTCATGGTGAAGATGTTCTTGTTCACCGGGTCCGGAGGGATGAGCTTCTGCGTGATGCCGTCGAGACCGGAGGCGAGCTGGACGGCGAGTGCGAGGTACGGATTCGCCGAGGGGTCGGGCATCCGTAGCTCGCAGCGCGTGCCGATGCCGCGGCGGTCGGGGATCCGCACCAGCGGCGACCGGTTGCGCTGCGACCAGGCGACGTTGGTCGGGGCCTCGTACCCCGGCACCAGCCGCTTGTAGCTGTTCACCAGCGGATTGGTCACGGCACAGAAGCCGCGCGCGTGCTTCAGGAGGCCGGCCACGTACTGAATGGCGGTCGCGGAGAGCTCCCACTTCCCGGCGGGATCGTGGAAGGCGTTCTTCCCGCCCTTGAACAGCGACTGGTGCGTGTGCATCCCGGAGCCGTTCTGACCGAGGATCGGCTTGGGCATGAAGGTGGCGAGGAACCCGTGGCGGTACGCGACGTTGCGGACGATGAACCGGAACGTCGCCAGGTTGTCCGCGGTCTCGAGGGCCGCCGTATAGCGGAAGTCGATCTCGTGCTGCCCCGGTGCGACTTCGTGGTGGCCCGCCTCCACCTCGAACCCCATCGAGACCAGGTCCCGGATGATCAGGCGCCGGATCTCCTCGGCCCGGTCCACCGGCGTCTGGTCGAAGTAGCCGCCGTGGTCGTGCGTCTCGGTGGTGGGCTGACCGCTCGCGTCGAGCTGGAAAATGAAGAACTCCGCTTCGGCCCCGGCCATCATCTCGTAGCCCAGCGCCTTCGCCGCCGCGATCTGCCGCTGCAACGCCTGCCGCGTGCAGCCCGCGAACGACGACCCGTCGGGGTTGTAGATGTCGCAGATGAGCCGCGCGATGCGCCCCCCCTCGTCGTCGTAGGGCAGCACGCGGAACGTCTCGAGGTCGGGCTTCAGGACCATGTCCGACTCCTCGATCCGCACGAACCCCTCGATCGACGAGCCATCGAACATGATGTCGCCCTCGAGCGCCTTCTCGAACTGGCTCTCGGGCACCTCGACGTTCTTGTTGACGCCCAGGATGTCGGTGAACTGGAGGCGCAGGAAGTTGACCTCCTGCTTCTTGCAGAGCTCGAGCAGCTCCCGCTTGCTGGCGCCGGTGGTCTTTAGGGCGGTGGCCATAGCTGCGTAGACGGGTAGACGGTGAGCGGTACCTAGGACTAGCCTCTAGCGGTCGCTCACCGTCTACCCGTCTGTCTCAAACGTCGTAGTACAGGAAGAACTCGTACGGATGCGGCCGCAGGGCGACGGGGTCGACCTCCTTGGCACGCTTGTACGCGAGCCACGTCTCGATCAGATCGGGCGTGAACACCCCGCCCTCGAGCAGGAAGGCGTGGTCCGCCTCCAGCGCCGCGAGCGACTCGTTCAGGGAGCCCGGCGTGTTCTTGACGTGCTTGCGCTCCTCCGGCTCGAGCTCGTACAGATCCACGTCCATCGGCTTGGGCGGCTCGATCTTGTTCTTGACGCCGTCCAGGCCCGCCATGAGCAGTGCGGCGAACGTGAGGTACCCGTTACTCGAAGGATCGGGAGCCCGGAACTCGATCCGCTTCGCCTTGGGCGACTTGGAGTACACCGGGATGCGGCAGATCGCCGACCGGTTGCGCTGCGAGTAGATCAGGTTGATCGGGGCCTCGTAGCCCGGCACCAGCCGCCGGTAGCTGTTGGTGGTCGGCGCCGCGAACGCGAGCAACGCCGCGGCGTGCTTGATCAGCCCGCCGATGTACCAGCGCGCCGTGTCCGAGATCAAGCCGTAGCCGTTCGCGTCGAAGAACAGGTTCTTGGCGTCTTTCCACAGGCTCATGTGCACGTGCATCCCGGAGCCGTTGTCCCCGAACATCGGCTTCGGCATGAACGTCGCCGTGTAGCCGTGCTGCTGGCACACGTTCTTCACGATGTACTTGTACATCATGAGCTGATCGGCCATGCGGGTCAGAGTGGTGAACCGCATGTCGATCTCGGTCTGCCCCGCCGTACCGACCTCGTGGTGATGCACCTCGACGTCGATCCCCGAGGCGATCATCGCGAGCATGATCTTGGAGCGCAGGTCCTGAAGCTTGTCCACGGGCGGCACGGGGAAGTAGCCCTCCTTGTGCCGGGGCCGGTGGCCCAGGTTCGCCGCACCGCCATTGGTCCCCGAGTTCCAGATCCCCTCCTCGGAGTCGATGTGGTAGTAGCCTTCGTGCGCGTTCTGGTCGAAACGCACGGAGTTGAAGATGTAGAACTCGGCTTCCGGCCCGTAATACGCGGTCGTGGCGATCCCCGTTTTCACGAGGTACTGCTCCGCCTTCTGCGCCACGTAGCGCGGGTCGCGCGAGTACCGCGCACCCGTCACGGGGTCGGACACGTCGCAGGTGAGCGACAGCGTCGGCACCTCGAGACACGGATCGACGAACGCGCTCGCCGGATCGGGAAACAACAGCATGTCGCTCTCGTTGATCGCCTGGAACCCGCGGATCGACGAGCCGTCGAACCCGATCCCCTCCTTGAAGAGGTCCTCGGTGAGCTCCTTGAGCGGAATCGAGAAGTGCTGCCACGTGCCCGGCATGTCGGTGAACCTCAGGTCCACCACCTGGACACCGGCGTCTCTCGCCTTGCGGATCACGTCGAGGGCCGTCGCGGTCGCAGGCTTGCCCGCCTGAGGGGTGGCAGTGGGCTCCAACGTCGCAGTCATGGGTCGCTCCTCAAAGGGCTCGGGGTACTCACGCAGGTGCACGCTCGATGCCACGAACGACGAACCCGGCCGCCCTCGGCCGGGCGTGACAGGCTCGCAGGAATTCCCTATTTGGGGTTACGACTAGCATGCGGGAAGGTACCGACGCCGTTGCACGGTGTCAACCACTTTGTGTCGCGGACGCAACATTAGGACATCATTTCGCGATTCTGATCGCTTGCAAGCGCATGATGAACCGAGAAATGTGCAAAAGCTGCATTGTTTTCAACACGGCGGCATCAGCTATCGAGCGCCTCCACGAAGTGCCATAGCTCAACCGCCGAAAATTCGCCGAATCTGTCCTGGACCTCGCGCTCCGACCACTCGAGGAAGATCCAGCTCGTCGTGCGGTGCCGCTCGCCGCTCGCGAAGTGCAGCCGCCCCCGCACCGCCCCGGGCCCGACGTCGGGGTCGGGCTGTACCTCCATGAAGACGTCCCACCGCTCGTCGCCACGCTTCAACTCACCCATGTGCTTGGCGCGCTCGTGCCCGGGGAAGGGGGCGCTCATGAGCCGTTGCACGACGCCACGACCCTACGTTCCACGATCGTTCGCGTTGTACCTCGCGGAACGTGGCGTCGTGGCGTCGTGTCACCGGTCATGCCGAGTACACTACGCTGCCCTGAGCCTTCCCGCCAGTTAGATTTCCAGCCCTCGATGAACTGCCAGGCGTGCGGGACCGCGCTCGCGGCGACGGCAAAATTCTGTCACAAGTGCGGCGCCCAGGTGAGCGCCCAAGTGAGTCGTAGCCAGGCCGCCGGGTGGCGAGCCGGCCTCCCCTGGGGCGTGGCGGGTGCGGCGCTGGGAGCGCTCGTGACCGTCCTCGCGCTGAGGCTCGGCGGCTCATCGGGCGGCGAGATGCGAGATGCGGGAGGCGTGCCGGGCGATGACGCATCTCGCATCCCGCTTCCCGCATCCCGCTCCACGCCTCCCGATATCTCGCAGATGTCCCCCGAAGAGCGCGCCACGCGGCTGTACAACCGGGTGATGTCGCTCCACTCGCAGGGGAAGCCCGACAGTGCGGAGTTCTTCCTGCCCATGGCCCTGCAGGCGTACGCGATGCTGCCGGCGCTCGACGTCGACGCCCGCTACCACATCGGCGTGCTCGACCTGACGAGCGGCGACGCCGCGGGGGCGCTCGCCCAGGCCGACACGATCCGGCGAGTGGCGCCCACGCACTTGTTCGGGTTCATGCTGCGCGCTCGCGGGCTCGAGCTCACCCACGACACCCCGGGCGCCCTGCGCGCCTACCGCGCCTTCCTGCAGCACGAGGCGGCCGAGCGCGCGCGCCAGCGGCCCGAGTACGGCGAGCACGCGCAGAACCTCGATGCCTTCCGCGACCAGGCGAAGCAGGTGACCGCCGGCAAGGCGTCGCGTGGCAGTTGACGCGTCCCGCACGATCCACCTGGCACACAGCCCGGACGCCGACGACGCGTTCATGTTCTGGGCGCTCGCGGCCGGGAAGATCGACACGGGCGGCCGGCGCTACGTACACGAGCTGGGCGACATCGAATCGTTGAACCGACGCGCTTTACAGGGGGAGCTCGAAGTTACGGCGGTGTCACTGCACGCCTATGCGTACCTCGCGGGGCGCTACGCGCTGCTCGCGCACGGGGCGAGCTTCGGGGACGGTTACGGGCCGCGGATCGTGGCGCGCGCCGCGCGCCCCGCCGATCCGCGTGCGGCCCTCGACGCGGCGGCGCTGCGGATCGCCGTCCCCGGCGAGCTCACCACCGCGTTTCTCGCGCTCAAGCTGTTTCAGCCCGCCGCACGGCACGTGGTCGTGCCGTTTGATCGGATCGAAGAGTACGTGGCGGCCGGTCGGGCCGACGCGGGACTGCTGATCCACGAGGGCCAGCTCACCTACGCCGACCGCGGGCTGCATCTCTGGGTCGACCTCGGCGAGTGGTGGCACGCGGAGACGGGGCTGCCGCTGCCGCTCGGCGGGAACGTGGTGCGGCGTGACCTCGGGCAGGCCCTGATGCGCGACATCGCGCGCGACTTGAAGGCGAGCATTCAGTACGGCCTCGCCCACCGCACCGAGGCGCTGGCGCACGCCAAGGGCTACAGTCGCGGGCTCGACGACGCCCGCACCGATCGCTTCGTCGCCATGTACGTGAACGCCTACACCGTGGACTACGGCGAGACCGGCCGCCGGGCCGTGGCCGAGCTGCTGGCGCGGGCGCATCGGGCGGGACTCATCCCCGCCCCGGTCGACCTGACGTTCGTCGCGGCGGCGTGAGCGCCGCCGGCGGCCGGGCCGGGGCTATCCAGACGGACCGGGCGGCGCCATTATCCGGGTGAATCACCCAAGGAGTCGAGAGAGTGGCCGACATGGCGGGGCCCGTCCAGATCCTGGTGGTGGACGACGAGGAGCCCATCCGGAACGCCCTCAAGAAGTTCCTGCAGCAGCAGCAATTCGAAGTGTATGCCGCCGGCTCGGGGGACGAGGCGCTGCAGCAGCTCAAGCGCCATCGCATCGCCCTCATGCTGTGCGACATCCGCATGCCCGGCACGAGCGGCGTGGACCTCGTGCCCGCCGCGCTCGAGATCGAGCCGGAGCTGGCGATCCTCATGCTCACCGCCGTCAATGACGCGACCAGCGCCGCGTTGTGCATGCAGCGGGGGGCCATGGACTACCTCACCAAGCCGATCGAGCTGGCCGACCTGGGCCGCGCCGTCCAACGCGCGCTCAAGCGCCGCGAGATGCTGCTCGAGAACCGCCAGCTCAACCAGTGGCTGAAGGAGGAAGTCACCACCCGCACCGCCGAGCTGCAGCGCGCGCGCACGAAACTCGAGCGCCTGTCGATCGCGACGCTCGAGGCCCTCGTCAATGCCCTCGAGGCCAAGGACCCCTACATGCGGGGCCATTCGGCGCGCGTGGCGGACCTTTCGGCCACGGTCGCCCACCAGCTGGGCATGTCGGAAGAGGACGTGGAGCTCGTGCGGATCGCGGGCCGGTTGCACGACATCGGCAAGATCGGCACCCGAGAGGCGGTCCTGAACAAGCAGGGCGCGCTCACGCCGGAAGAGTTCGAGCACGTCCGGCAGCACGTGATCATCGGGTCCCAGATCCTCGCCCCCCTCACACACCTTGGCGACATCATCCCGGCAGTACGGCATCACCACGAGCGCTTCGACGGGACGGGCTACCCGGACGGCCTGCGCGGCGAAGCGATCCCGCTCTCCGCGCGCGTCCTCGGAGCCGCCGAGGTCTACGACGCGCTCACGACCTCGCGGGCGTACCAGGAGAAGATGACCCCTGACAAAGCCATCGGCCGGATCGCCGATCTCGCGGGGACCGTGCTCGATCCCACGGTGTTCGAGGCGCTGTCGAGCGTCGTGGCCCGGCGCCGGACGCTGGTGTTCCTCGACGAGGGCGGCGTCACCAGTACCGACTGAGCGGTTCATCCCCCATCCCCCGTGCTGATCGCCGTCACCGGAGCCAGTGGATTCGTGGGACGGCACGTCACCGCGCTGCTCGCGCGTCGCGGTCACCACGTCCGCGCACTGGTCCGTCGGGACGGGCGCGGAACGGCGGCCGAGGGACTCCCCGCTGACCGTACGCCGGGCGACTTAGCGGACCCCGCGGCTCTCGCCGCCTTGACTCAGGGCGCCGACGTCGTCGTTCATCTGGTCGGGATCATCGTAGAGGCGGGCGCAGCGACGTTCGAGGGGGTGCACGTCGACGGCACGGGGCGCCTGCTCGCGGCCGCGCGCGACGCGGGCGTCCGCAGGTTCGTGCATATGAGTGCGGTGGGCGCGCGTGACGAGCCGCAGGCGACCAGGTATCACCGGACGAAGTGGCGGGCGGAGCAGCTGGTCCGGGGCTCCGGCCTGTCGCACGCCATCTTCCGGCCATCCATCATCAGCGGTCCCGAAAACAGGCCGATCCGGACGCTCGCCCGCCTGCACCGCTGGTCACCCTTGGTGCCCGTGTTCGGTGACGGCCGTTTCCCGACGCAACCGGTCTGGATCGAGGATGTCGCGCTGGCGTTCGCTCTCGCCGCCGAGCGTCCCGCGCTCGGGGGTGTGTTCGAGCTCGGCGGGCCGGCGGCCCTGACCTACGAAGAGTTCGTGCGCGCCATCGGTCGGGCCGCCGGCCACCCGCGCCTTCTCGTGCACGTGCCGCTGGTCGTCGCGCGCGCGGCAGCCGCGGCACTCGCCATTGCGTGGCCGCTGGCTCCCCTCACCGTGGACCAGCTCCAGATGCTGGTGGAAGGCAGCGCCACTCCCGCAAACGCGCTCGAGTCGGTGTTCGGCGTTCGAGCGTTGCCTTTCGAAGAGGGGCTGACCCGATACCTGGGCGGGGGACGGCGATGACGGCGCCGCAGTGCGTCGTACTCGCCGCGGTGCTCTGGTGTAGCCCCACTGGGGGGCCGGCACAGGTCGCCGCGCACGATTCGGTGGTGTACATCCTCACGCCCGCGAGTCGCTTCGAAGTGAAAACCGGCAAAGCCGGGCTGCTCGGGTTTGCGGGTCACGGACATCTCGTCCGCGCCCGCACCGCGTCGGGGCGTGTCGTTTATTACCCGGACAGTCCCGCCGACTCGCGCGTCGAGGTGGTCGTGCCCGTCGACAGCCTCGAGGTCCTGACGCCCCGCGACACGGCCGAGATCCGCAAGGTCACCGAGACCATGCGGAGTGAGGTCCTCCACCCCGATCGGAATCCGCTCATCTCATTCGTCTCGACGACCGTGACGCCCGCGGGCGACGGGCTCGAGGTGCGCGGACGATTGACCATCGCCGGACAAACGCGCGACGTCGCTGTGGTCATGCGGCTCGAGGCCGCCGGGGACACGCTGCAGGCGATCGGGAGTTTCTCGGTGAAACAGACGGAGTTCGGCATCACGCCGTATCGCGGTGGCCCGGCGGGGACGGTGAGAGTGGCCGATCGGGTCGAGTTCAACGTGGCGGTCGTGGCGGTCCGCCACACGGACTCGGCGCTTCCCCCCTAAAAAAACCAGACCCGGGGCTTACAACTCCCCGGGCTGGCGGTCGGGCGAAGTGGCCGTCACACTTCGGCCGCGACCCTTGCCTGATACTCTGCCTGTTGTCGTACGACTGAGAGCGGCGGATGTTTCATCCGCCACGTCTGTTTGATGCACTCCCCCCGCCAATTGGTTGCATCTCCCCCTACCAGCGCTTCACCCGCCCCAGGCGGGACAGGGTGATCGTTTCAGATCGCGCACCCCGCCGCAGCACCACCTTGGTATTGGACAGTCCCCAGGCGATTCCGATCGGGTCGAACACGACCACCGGGTTCGAGACCTCGAGGGCTACCCCGTGTTCATCCGGGCCGGGCCAGCGCTCGAGGGGCGCCCACGAATCCCCCGCCCAGCGGTCGATGCGGAGGGAGTCCCGCGCGATGAGCAACCGGCGCCGGCTGCCCTGCATGACCGCGGCGTTACGGGTCACGGCGACGGCAGTGGTGACATCTTGGGCGGCCGTGTTGACAGCGATCCAGTCCAGCAGCCCTTCCAGACGGGGGAGTGTGATGGCCGTCACGAGGGCGAGAATCGCCAGTACGACCGCGAGTTCGGTGAGTGTAAAGCCCCGGCGCATGGGCCCAATAGGGGGAGGGCAGGCCTCCGGAGTGGGATCCGAACCGTGCAGCGAAAGGCGAGAAAACGCGGGATTTGCAGCCTAACGCGTCGCAGGGGAAAACGCTATGTTCTCACCCGGCCGCGCGTTGCACGGAGGCATGACACCTGCCCTGGCGCTGGCTGGGGGCACCACCAGCCAGTCTGACTCGGAGACCGACCGGATGCCGGCTTCGCGCCTGAAATTCGAATCGTTGCCTCACGC
>Ga0066680_10000186_pt1 | contig 17637 bp, 14 predicted proteins | sample GraSoiAngelo_129_FD_62297 | JGI IMG/M metagenome (GOLD analysis project Ga0066680, IMG submission 62297) | Grasslands soil microbial communities from the Angelo Coastal Reserve, California, USA - 14_0927_12_40cm | ecosystem: Environmental > Terrestrial > Soil > Grasslands | place: USA... | reverse complement strand
GTCACCAGATCGCCGCCGTTCAGAGTAACGAGGTGATAGCTCAGGTTCGGCCGGATACAAAGGAAGCTGGCGGTTTTGCCTTGGCGCTGAAAGTGATCGATGTGCTCGGGCAACGGCAAATCGCTGAGCCCATCCGTGTAATTCGCCATGAACATCTCCTCGCCCTCAAGATGCTTCTCGACGGCGCGAAGGCGCTGCCCAATGTTCGAGTTGAGGCCGGTATCGACAAAAGTGATTTTCCAGTCGTGAATGTCCCGATTGATCAGATTTAGGTTCTTGCCGTCGCCCGTGAGGGTGAAGTCGTTCGAGACGTATTCGTCGTAGTGCACGAAGTAATTCTTGATGGCATCGGCGCGGTGTCCGAGGCAGAGGACAAAGTCCTTGTGGCCGTAGTGGGCATAATACTTCATCACGTGCCAAAGGATGGGCCGGTAGCCGATGGTCGCCAAAGGCTTGGGGATGTTCTCCGCATAGTCGCGCAAGCGAAGCCCCAACCCGCCGCAGAAAAGCACTACCTTCATGGTTCGCTCACCTCTTCGAACGCTGCCGACGCATTTGCCGGGGGTGGCCGCAACTCTACTTGTTCCCCGGCACGACTCGGGAACCTGAAAGTCATTGCGGAACTCCCAAAAACGTCCTGTACCAATCGATGGTCCTGCGCAGACCCTCGTCCAGCGTGAACAGCGGCTTCCAACCAAGCTGCTCGCGAGCCTTCGTGGCGCTCAGATACTGATGCCGAATTTCATTCTTGGCGCGATCCTGAATGACCGGTTCCAGCGCGGAACCCATCAGGTTTTGAATTTGCTCGACCAGGTTGAGAACCGACACCGGACTTTCGTTCGAGAAGTTGAATGCTTCCCCGTAAAGCTCCGGTTTTTGGGCCATGCGTTCCGCGGAGAGCATATAGGCCGCCGCGCCGTCTTCGACGTACACGTAGTCGCGCAGGAAGGTTCCGTCCGAGCGGATAATTGGCCGCTCATTGCGAAGCACGGAGCGGATCGTGCCCGGAACGATACGGTTCCAGTTGAGATCCCCGCCGCCATAGAAGTTGCCGCAGCGGGTTACGACGACGGGAAGGCCAAAAGTCACCGCGTAGGATTTCGCAATGAGGTCCGCGCAGGATTTGCTGACGTCGTAAGGGTGACGCCCCTCAAGCGCAGTATCCTCGTTGTAAGGGAGTTCGTCTTGATCACCATAGGCCTTGTCCGAGGAGGCGATGAGAATACGGCGCACGGTGGGAGAACGCCGGCAAGCTTCGAGGAGCGCCCAAGTCCCGCGAATATTGGTCTCGAAAGTGGAAACTGGATTGTTGTTCGCGATGCCGACGATGGTCTGCGCGGCCAAATGAAAAACAGTGTCGATCTCGTATTCCCCTAAAATGCGCTCGAGGAGCGACTGGTCGCAGAGATCCCCTCGCACGACCTTTACCTTTTCGATGAGTCGCGCGCGGACGAGTTCGCAGTCCGGAATCCAATCGCGGATCAAGCAAACAACGTCCGCTCCGGCTTGCGTAAGACGCTTGACCAGCCAAGGACCAAGCAATCCGGTCGCTCCAGTTACGAATGTGGGACGATCGAGCCAATGGGACACGTTCAACTGCTCCTCTGGGCGCACTCCAACGCATTGAAATGCCGGTTCTGCTCGGCGCGCAGCTTGTCGCAAAGCCGGCCGGGAGGTAGTTCCACGTCGGAATAGGTAAGGGGCTGGTCCTTGGAAACATCGCGCTTGAGCCGGCAGCCATCGGAAAGACCCATGGGAAGGATGGATTCCTTCTGAGCGACGTCTGCGTTTTCAATCACACCGTAACAAGTGAAGCCACCGATGCCATCGAGTTTTTCAGCGGCCTTCAGGTCGCGCTTGGCAACCGTGAGCACATCGCAGACCGGCTTGCCAATCGGTGAAGTCGTAGGATCATGAAAAACCGCAGCGCGAGCGATGGTCGTAAGGACTTGTACTTGAGGGAGATGGTACGGCGTGTAGAACACGTAGAAAGGGCCATCCCCCATCTTGAAAAAGTTCATGTACTCCTTGTCGATGCGATTTTCGCTGTAGCCGATCACGAACGCACCGGTGTGGGGCTCCGCGCCGAGCAGGAAATCGACAAATCCTCCGTTCAGAAGCTTCTCTTTCGGGAAGAGACCCGCGCAGTCCTTCACATGAGAGCATTTGGGGCCGTACATGCCGCGCTTGGCAACGCCGAGACCCGTGGAGTTGGCCAAGATGGTGCACTGCATCGAAAGTTTGGTCCCGTCGGCAAACGAAGTGATCATTTCCGGGGACTGCTTCACGCGCTCCGCAAAGGCCTTCTGCGTTGCCGGAGTACGGTACGGATCGAGCAAGCCCTTGAGATTGCCGGCCGCAAGCGGGCGGTAGCCGATGGTTTTCACAAAACGGAAGAGGTTCGTGGCGACGCCGGGCTCGTCGCCGTCGGTGTAGGTGATGACGACACCATTGCGGTCGGCATAGGTCTTGAGAATGGGGCCAACGGTGGCGTCAAGGCAGGCGTTGAACAGCACGACATGCTTACGATGCTCGAGCGCAGAGAGAACAACCCGCGCGCCGCATTCCATGTCACTGGTGGCGTCGATGACCACGTCGATGTTGCGAGCGCCACACAGAAGAAGCGGGTCTTCGACGATGGAAACTTCACCCCGAGAGACAGCCTCATCGAGCTGGTCCACCGAAGCAATCTTCCGGACGTTGCTCAGCCCGCCCTCATGGAGCGTGTGCTCGGCCTTGCAGGCGGTCCGGTTGTAAATGGCGGCGAGGCGCATCCCGACGGCCGGCTTAAGGAGCTGCAAAGCGACAGCGCGGCCCATGTAGCCCGCCCCGACGATTCCAACGCGAATCGGCTGCCCTTCCTTCTCGCGTCTTTCCAATGCTGTGTCAACGATTACCATGATGTACCCACGGCCGGATCAGCAGCTGGCATCTCAGCCGTCAAATTTTGGCCACGCCAGGTCGTTCTGTGAAATCGTCCCCGGAGGCAGCGGCCAGGAAATGCCAAAGGCCGGGTCGTCGTAACGGTAGCCGCGCGCAAAATCGGGCGCGTGAAACGCCGTCGTGAGGTAAAGAATTTCGGTGTCATCCGCAAGCGTCTGATAGCCGTGCGCGCACCCCTCGGGGATATAAAGCGTGCCATGATTGTCGGCAGTCAGTTCGACACCCACCCATTGCTTGTACGTCGGGGAGCCGGGACGAACGTCCACGGCGACGTCGTAGAGCGCGCCCATCGTGCAACGAACGGTTTTCGCTTCCGCGTGGGGAGGCAACTGAAAATGCAAGCCCCGCACGCCTGATCTTTTGTGTGAGAACCCGACGTTCATCTGCTTGATGTCCGCGCGGAGGCCGTGGGCCTCGAACTCTTTCCGGCACCAGGAGCGCGCGAAGAAACCCCGATGATCTTCTTTCCTTTCCATCTCGATGATCCAAACGTCTTTCAGCTTCGTTTCCGTGAATCGCATCGTGAAATGTTCAGGTCGCCTCTCGGGATGCGGGAGGCCTCACACCGATCAGGCCGAATACGGTGTCGTACTGGGCCTCGAGGGCATTTCGAAGCGGTGTCAGGCGCTCCGCGATTCGCTTCTTTATCTCAGGAGCATTCGCCTCCATGGCCTGGAATCGTTTGATCAGGTCGTCGACCGTGAAGCTGTCAACCTTGAGAACATAATCTCCCTGGCCGGCCGTCTCCATGAGTTCGCGGCTCTTCTCGTGGTACGCGATGCCGAGGACGGGCTTGTTCATCATCAACGAAATGAGAATGCCGTGATAGCGGTTCGCAACGACCAGGTCCGCCCGGGAAATCTCGGAAACGAGGTCCTCAAGGTTCTGGATCGGCCGCGCGGTCAACAGATTCGGCGAATGCCCCGAGCCGTTCATCGCGGCCCGGATGTCCTTGATGGTTATCACGTCCGCGCGAACCTGCGTCGGGAAAAACAACACGGAATGGCCGCTGCGATCGAGCCATTCGGCAAATCCGGCCAGCTTGTGAACGTATTCTTGATAGCGAACCGGGTCAGGGGCCGGCCAATAGTGACTCGCGAAGAATGGAACCGGATTTGCCCCCACGACCGCGCGCGCGCCGTCCGATGGAGCCGGCCTTGGTTCCGGCAGGCGGAGACTATACACAAGATCCGGCAGAACGGGATGGCCGCCCTTTATTCCCATGCTCTTCATCAATTCGCTGGAGATGTTATCGCGATAGGAACGGTAGTCCACGCGATTCAGAACGCGTTTGAAGAAGAATTTACTCAGGGGCGAATCGATCGGACCAGCGCCAACGCTGAGGAAGGCTATTTTCGCACCGGCGCACTTGGCGAGCAGCGTCCATTTGTATAGCGTGAAAGGGTACCCCCAGGGACCACCATAGCCGTCATTCAGCTGCTGGCCACCTGCGGCAAGGAGAAGCTCGACCCCCTTCAAGCGGCGATAGGACTCGATCAAGAATTTCGGCTCGGCAAGAACGCTGACAATGGTTCGCGCCAACCAACGCGACCCAAGGAATAGAGGTCGGATTCCCGGAATTGCCTTGACTGTCCTTCTGAAGGCGGCCAGTGTGCCGATAACCTCCGGCGTATTTGGAGAGGCGTTCGGCTCAGGCGATGCAAGCGAAGGCTGCGTCACCGCCGCACGGGTCTCTTCCAGCCGGCGAATTGGGAAGCACTCAATGCCGTGACGCTCGCGAGAATCTGCGGGATTGATGGTGAAGCCGATGACCTCGGCTTCCGGCAGGCGCCGACGCACATTTTGAATAACCGTGGCGAAAAGCGCCTCGTCGCCGAGATTCTTCGTACCGCCGTGACCGATTATGCCTATCCTTCTCCTAGGTGCGGCAACTTGCATCTGGAACTTTCTCCGGTAAATTTCGATTCACGGACAACGGCCTCTTAATCTTTCTTCCTGGCCAAAAAGATCATTTGCCAGCCGAACCCCGCCTTTTCCTTCAGCGCCTCGATCTTCTGCTGGGAAATGAACAGACGAAAGAGAGCGTTCAACTTATAGGAGTTGACTACGCGCAGAACGCCTTGCGTGCCGTGCGGGATGATGGTGAATACTTTCAAGATTTCAAAGCGAGGAGCCAGCAGGTCCTTGAGCTGCTTCCGCCCGAGCTCATGCCGAATGTGCTCCGACGGCTGCTTGACCCAGCCCACGTCACCCAGACGGTCGATGACGTACTTGTTGCCAGTCGTGACGATTAAGAACCCTCTGCTTTTCAGAACATCTGCGGCCCGACCCAGGTATTTTGGCTGGTCCTCCACGTGGGCGATTACTTCCTGCGAGACAACAATGTCGAAGTGGTTCGCGGGCAGAGGCGCCTCGTAGATGTTTCCAGCGAGATACGTAATATCCGGCCGCCGAGCCTTCGCCGCGGCAATTGCTTCTTGGGAAAGATCGATTCCGTGCACGTCGCCGAAATTCGCGAGACGCTCCGTGAACCACCCGTGGCCGCATCCCAGGTCAAGGATTCGAGGATGATTTAAATGAGGCTCCTTGATCAGATTGAGGATCTCTTGGGCGCGACGCTCCGTCCAATCGTTCAGAACACGACGCTCCTGCCAGTGCTGCCAATGCCAGTCCCAAAACTTCCTCTGCTCTTCCAGGGAAGGGAGTGGCCTTGTGGGTGTGATCTTGCCCTGTGTGCTTTGCCTACTCATCAGAATTCTCGAATCCTCTGCATTTGACGTTGCAGCTGTGCGTATTCTTGGCCCGCCAACTCGGCCAGAGGGAGAAACCCCGACCACTCTCTCGCTGCCGCAGGTGAGGACTTGCGGGCACTTGAAAAGAAAACACACCTTCGCCGGCCCAAACCGCACCATAGTACCCGGCAAAGCGGATAGCACGAGAATCGCCAAATGCCGGAAGAGGTCCATCCATAGAATATGCTGATTGCAAAAGACTTAGTCGGAGTTTACTGCCTTGCGGAGGGGAGGCCGGACACGGGAAAGATTCAGACGTATTCCCAAATGTGGTACTGGATTACACAATTTTTCTAGGTTCCTAATCTTGGCCGGCGGTTTAGTCCAACATCTAGAAATAAGCCTTGCATTTTGTTGTGCTTGGCCACGAACGAGGTTGGCGAGCAACGTGCGAATGGTTGCTCAGCCCTGGCCAGGAAAGGTATGCTCATACAGACTAACCCAGAGTCTCATTCCCATCAGCCATCTTTCCGAAAAATGGGCGTTGTTCGCAACGTGCTCTCGAACTGGGGGAGTTATGCCGTCGCGATGGGAGTGAACTTCTTTCTTTCTCCCTATATTGTGCGACGCCTTGGGGATACAGGTTACGGCGTCTGGACTCTGATTCTTGCCCTCACGGGTTACCTGGGTCTTCTCGACCTGGGGATCCGTGGCGCGGTGACGCGCTACGTAGCGAGATTCCATGCTCAGGGGAAACACGACAAAGCCGGGAACGTGGCGTCCTCTGCCTTGGTTGTATTTTCCTCAGCAGGCGTGCTGGCGATCCTTGCCTCCTTAGTTCTCGCGACATTTGTGGTGAGTCGGATGAATATCCCCGCCCAGTACCTAATGGCCGCCCGCGTCGTTTCGGTTCTGACGGGTCTTAGCGTTGCCGTTTCTTTAGTGAATGGAGTATTCGGCGGAATCGTCGTCGGACTTCAACGCTTTGACCTCACTAACAGCATCGAAGTCGTTATCAACATCCTGCGGGCCGCCACGATCGTCCTCGCGCTGCATCTCGACTACGGCATCGTTACTCTGGCCTTCATCCAGTTGGGGTTCACCATCGCCCGCTGGATGGCCAACATAGCGCTTAAGCAATTTCTCTACCCCGAACTGCGGATTCGGCTCGCCGCCGCTGATCGAGCGGGAGTTAGGTTGATCTTTTCGTTCGGGTTGTTTTCTTTCCTCATGCACGTCAGCGCCAGTTTGATTTACGCCAGCGATAACGTTGTCATCGGGGCCTTCTTGCCGATAACCGCCGTTACTTTCTACGGGATTGCAGGAAATTTGGTTGAGTACACCCGCACCCTGGTGAGTGGTATCTCGCAAACCATGACTCCGCTCGCCAGCTCCATTGAAGCCAAACAGGACGAGTCACAGCTGCAGCGCATCGTGCTCTTCGGCAGCCGGGCTGGCACGATGGTTATGCTTCCCATTGCCATGACCTTTATGCTTCGGGGAAGCAGTTTTATCGGTATCTGGATGGGGCCGCAGTACGCTGAACTTTCTGGACGCGTGCTGTGGATTCTGTCCATCACACTGTTGTTCTGGGCGGGCAACTCTGTCAACGCGGGGATCCTCTTGGGGCTGAGCAAACACAAACCCATTGTGCCCGTCCTGCTGGCCGAAGGCTTCTGTAACTTGGCACTCAGCGTCATTTGGGTGAAAAGGATGGGCATCCTCGGTGTTGCCTGGGGCACCGTCGTACCTAGCCTGTGCTCGAGTCTGATCTTCTGGCCCTGGTACACGCGCCGCACGCTCGGGGTTCATCCCCTGGCCTATCTGACGTCCGCGTGGATTCGTCCGGCGATCGCAATCGTTCCGTTCGCGCTCGGCAGCTACCTCATAGAACATTTCTGGCCCGTCCATCACCTCCTCTTGTTTTTCCTCCAGGTCGCACTCGTTTTGCCGCTGGCCATCGTCGGCTACTGGGCAGTTTGTCTTGACCAGACACAGCGCAAGGACTACTCGCGCAAGTTTTCGCAATCCCTGGAGCGCGCCTTCGCACGCGGTTAGGCGATGGCACTCCGGCTGGCGGTGCCGGCGTTTATCCTGGTCATGGGAAACTCAGACTTGGCTGGCGAGCAGTCCAAGTGGGGAAAACTCAAAATCGCGGATGAGGTTGCGAAATTTCGCCGGCGTGGAACGCAGTCCGAGATAATGGCGCACGCGCGATGTCAGGCGGCCATTCATCCGCGGCTGTTCAGGGTCCAACTCCCAAGGATGCAGGTAAACACACACGGGACAGTTCTCCCGCGAATTAAGAAAGCCCATTCCCCAACGCGTGTACCAATACGGTAAAAGTCGAAAATAGGCCCCGCCTCCAAAAGGGGCGCGGACACCGGCCCACTCCAAGGTCGTCATCGGGAATTCTATGATTGCCCCGCTGGGAGTTTGGATGCGGAAGGGGCTGCGTGGCGCGCTTGGCATTCCATAATTCGGATGCCTCACGGGGAAGATGCTCGAATCGTACGAGAAGCCGAGCTGACAAAGAATATCGAGAGCCCAGAGGGAGTTCTGCGTGATGGAAAAGCTGGGAGCGCGGTACCCGCGCACTGGAGTCCCACTACAGTCCTCAAGCAACTGCTTCGCGCGCCGTGTGTCCTCTCGAAACTCATCCCTCGCCATCTCATACACAGTTCGATGGCGCAGACTGTGGCAGGCAATCTCGTGGCCTCTCTCGGCGACGCTCTTGACGACGTGTGGATGCTGCTCTGCGACCCAGCCCAGGGTGAAAAATGTGGCTTTGCATCTCGCTTCGTCAAGCAGGTCAAGCAGAATAGCCGTATTTCGCTCGACACGGCTCAACTGCGAATGCCACTGCTCGGAAGCAATCGAGTCACGGAACGCGGTTACATGGTAGTAGTCCTCGAGGTCGATGGTGAGCGCGTTTTTCATGCAAATCCTAGAATTCTTCAGTTCACCCAGCCTTGGAAACTTCGTTCGCCTGACCAGACACCTCGAGAGGGGACTGCCATTACGAGGGAAGCACGCGACCTACCAACCGTTTTTCTATGCGGATTACCATCAACCGGTATCCCATTGATAAGCAATGACTTATCATTGTGCTTTACGACCGGGGGGAGCGTCCGGGAGATTTCAGAAGCACCCAATCGCTACTTTGTGGAACAATCTTGCCATCGTCGGGCAGGAGGACTCGCCGGGGCCGTGACGACCCCCCGAGGGGTGACGCCGAATCCAGGTCGGCCAACTATCGACCCATTGGACGCTCGTCATGGCCCCCGTGAATGCCTTCGCGAAGGATCACTGAGTGCGGATATTAACCTTCACCAGCCTGTTTCCTAGCTCCTGTGATCCGACCCACGCGATCTTTGTTTACCAGCGATGCGCTCATCTGGCCCGCAGACCGGACAATGAGGTCATCGTCGTTTCTCCCGTACCCTATTTCCCCAGTTGGCTGAAAACGAACCGTTGGCGAACCGCATCTCAGGTGCCCACTGAGGAGCGGATCGGTTCGCTGACGGTCTATCATCCGCGCTATTTTCTGCTGCCCAAGATCTTCATGACCCTCCATGCAGTCTCCATGTTCCTGGGATGCAGGCCGGAGGTGGCAAGGCTGAACGAGCGCGCAAAATTAGATTGCATCGACGCCCATTTCGTCTATCCGGACGGCCTTGCGGCGGTGCTCCTGGGAAAGTTTCTCGGTGTCCCGGTGATTGTTTCCGCGCGAGGTTCCGACATTCATGCCTATCCGGCGTTTCGGACAATACGGCCAATGATCCGCTGGACGCTCCAGCATGCCGACGCGCTGATCGCGGTTTCGGCGTCACTGAAAAAATCCATGATCGAACTGGGCGCATCCGCCGATAAGATTCATGTGATCCCCAACGGCATCGATCCCGTCCGGTTCCAGCCGGTGCCTATCAGCCAAGCCCGGCAGGAATTGAATTTGCCGGTTGACGCTCCTTTCATTGTGTCGGTCGGAGCTTTGATCCCATCGAAAGGCCATCAATTCCTGGTTCGCGCATTTGGACGGATTGCCGGGCGGCACCCAGACATGCGACTCGCCATTCTTGGCGAAGGCCCTCTTCGCTCGCAACTCGAGAAACTGATTTTGGAATTGGGGCTACGCGATCGGGTTCATCTGCTGGGCAAGCGGCCCAACGAGGAGTTGCGGCTGTGGTACAGTGCAGCGACCGCGAGCTGTCTGGCAAGCGCCGGAGAAGGATGGCCGAATGTGGTGACGGAATCGCTGACCTGCGGCACACCCGTCGTGGCAACCCGCGTGGGCGGCATCCCGGAAATCCTCCAATCTTCGGAGTTCGGAGTCTTGGTGGAGCAGTCAGTGGACGCCATCGCTGCGGGTCTCGAAGAAGCGCTTTCGCGGTCATGGGATCGCGAAACAATCTCACAGCAGACACTTGCACGGACCTGGGAAACGGTTGCCGCAGAAGTAGAAGATGTTCTCCAGGAAGCGGTTCGTGGGCGCGTGCTGTCATCCGTTAGCCGCGCGAAGGAGCAAACCAGAAAAGCTCCTTAAGCCATCAAGCCAGGGGCCTGCCTCGCGCTCCGCCTTTCATTCGATTAATCCCCGAAAGAACGCAATACACAGGGATCTTGAGCCATTCTGCAAGCATTTCCTTACGGCTGCGGCTTTCTTCCGGAGCTACCTCCTGCGGCAAAGGCACAAGCAGGACATTCACTCGCGGCGCTAGGAGGGCGCGACAGCAAATGCGGATGCGGGCCAAGTGATGCGCGCTACTGACCACGAGCACGGTATGAATGTCTTTTCGTTCCTGTAACCACCGCGCGAGTGATTCGATCTCCATCCAAGTTCCAAATCGCCCGACCGGGATCCGCTCCGCCAGCGCTTCTCCGCCTTCAAACCAGACGAAATAGTGTCGCAAGACCGGTGGAATCGTCGCGGCAATCTCTAGCAGATTGATGGGCGCGGGGAGACTCAATCTCGGCAGTTTCCGGATTTCGAATCGGCCGACACTGAGAAGGATTCGTGGCGCGAGTTGCCGATTGAGGAGTCGAAGACCAAAGGCCTTGCGCGCCTCCAGTCCTGCCAAGACAAAAATGAGGTCCGCGTTAGGAACGCGCGCCGGCGTTTCGACGAGCGGCCTCATAGACATCTTCATACCCCTGGACCACCACTTTCCAATCTCTTTCTTCCAAGACCCTGCGTCGCGCCTCGTTGCCCAGCGCGATTCGCACATCTTCGTGCAACAACAGGCGCGCAGCTTGCCGGCAGAAATCCTCAATGTTGCCTGGTTTGAAGAGCATGCCCGTCACTTCAGGCTCGATTAGCTCGCGGATTCCACCCACGCTGCTTCCCAACACGGCTTTCCCCAGCGCCATGGCCTCGAGGGGCTTCAGCGGAGTAACCATCTCGGTCAAGCGGACACTCGAACGCGGATACACCATGACATCCATCAGCGAATAGTACCGCTCGACCTGATCATGGGGAACGCGCCCCAGAAACAAGGAGTAACTCGAACTCCCGGTCTCCTCGATCTCCTTCTTCACTTCGGCGGAATCCGCTCCATCTCCCACGATCAGCAACTTGAAAACCAGGCCGCGCTTACGCAACTCGGCCGCGGCACGCACCAGCCACGAAACGCCCTCCCACGGAAAAAGTGTACCGAGGTACCCAAGCGTGGGAGTCTGTCCCACTCCCAACTGCGCAGCCAGAGCCGCATCCCGCTGTTGCGGGACAAAACGGGCGGCATCGACCCCATTGGGCACATGGAAAAGCTTGGCCCGTGGAATCCCTCGCGATTCGAGATCGTCCACCATTGGGCGCGCGATAGCCACAACGGCGTCGGCCCGGCGCGCGACGCGGGTTTCCAAGTTTTTGCCTAGCCAGTAGCGCATCGATCGCGTCCCGATCGTTTTTTGCCTCACGACTCCATCTTCCCAGAAGGCGCGAATTTCATACACGAAGGGCAAGTGACAGAAATACGCCGCTTGAGACGCCGCCTGCCCGCAGAGAGCAGGCGAGTGAGCATGCACGATATCGTAGGAGCCGCTCTTGATCAGCGATACGACCCGGCGGCGGAGCAACTGCATCACCGCCAATTCGCGCAGGAATGGCCAGCGGCCCTGAACGGCTCGTCCAGCGAGGCCCACACCGTCCGTGGTGCGAAAATAGCGGACCCCACCAAAGAACGTTTCCGATGCGGACGGATCATCCTGCTGGTGCAAAGGGCTGGTCAGGACGCTCGGCTGCATGCCGAGTTGAAGCTGCGCTGCGGCGATGCCCAGGCTTCTCTGGGCGTAGCCGTCAAGCACCGGCCAAGAGTGGTCGAGGACATGGAGTATGCGCAGGGGCACGATTCAGAACGCTTTGTCGGCAGGACGCGCGGCCGAATCTGGTTCGACCGGAGATTCCTGGCGAATTGTCTGCCACGTGGGCGACAGTGAACCGGTCAGAAACTTCCCGATCCCCAATAAGGAGGCCAGATTCACGAGACAAAAATAATAGGGCAAGTAGAGAATCCTGGACGTGCGATCCCCGCTGCGCCTTGCCATCACCCCACCGATGCCCGCGAGCGCGTAGAAGACCATCTGCAGGACCAACATCAGGCGATAGATTGACGACTTCCAAAGAGCTGCTGTAGCGAAAAGCAAAAGAGACAAAAACACTGGGACTAACCATCGCAGCAGCTTGTGCGAGACCAGCGCGAACCAGTGGCGCGGCTGCGTCCAGGGGAGAAGCACACGCGGCGCGCGGCGAAGCGCGTTCAGGCTGCGGCTGATGATGCGTACCTTCCGTCGAAACTCCTTTTCGAAGCTGTCGCCCGCTTCTTCATAGCAAACAGCATCGGGTTCATACGCGCCGCGATAGCCCCGCGCGATGATCTGTAAAGGATTCAGGAGGTCATTGATATCGGTCGGGCGAAGAGGCGTGAACAATTCACGCCGTATGGCATAAATCGCTCCGTCTCCACCTACAACAGATCCAAACGCCGATTCTTTCTGCTTGAGCCAAGTCTCCAACTTCCAGTAGAGCCCTTCGGATTCCGCGGAAGGCGACTGTTCCGCACCCGTGCGATAACGGGCGCAACCCACAACGTAGCCGACGCGGGGATCCGCGAAATGTCGGACAAGCCAGCGAAGCGCATCCGGCTCGTACATCGCATTGGCGTCGGAGAAAACCAGAATTTCGCCCGAGGCTTGGAGCACACCCAGATTCAGCCCCGAGCTTTTTCCCAGGCGCTCCGCCTGGCGGACGAGCCGCACCGCACGCGGCGCGAACTCTCGGACGATTTCGTCGGTGCCGTCATCCGAACAGTCCGAAACGACAATGATTTCCAGGAAGCCGCGTGGATAGTCGAGAGAGAGAGCGTTCCGCAATTTCTCTCCGATAACCGCTTCTTCGTTATAGGCCGAGATGAGGAGTGTGACACGCGGAAGGACGTCTGGGGCCGAAGCACGGGTCTGGCCCCGCCTTCGAGTAAGTAGAAAGAGCAGCGGCGGATAAACTATAAAAGCGTAGAAAATCAACCCGGCTGAAACCCAGAACACGATCTCAAATCCCATTCGAGTCACAATCAACTCGCTCCTTTGGCTGGGCCCATGCTCCACGGCACAGGGTTTGGGCCGGCCAACTAATTCTTTGAATCGTCTTTCTTGCCCCTCTCTTTGGCCGTCTGCACGGCTTGAGTCGGCCTGCCAACGGCGATTTTCAACGAGCCATCCGCGGGATCCTTGAAACTGATGTACAGATTGTCATTCCGGTCTATGGTCATGAAGCTTTCGAAGAATGAATTTCCGCTGGAAGGCCTGATCATCTGCGTGTGCCACTGTTTCCCGTCCCACCAGGCGTGTTTCAACCCCATATAGCTCTCGTAGCTGATGTGTGGATTGCCGTTGCTGTCGAAAAGTTGCGTGGATTGGAAATTCTTCCAGCTCCAATCAACAAAGGTGGGGAGCTGTTCGATGACTTCCGTCACCCATTTGCCGCCTTGAAAGCGGGCGTATTTGAGCGCGTTGAGATCGTAGTAGCTGATGCGCGGATTGCCGTTGCCATCTAAAAGCAGAGATGCGCCCATACCGCGCGGCCCTGGAACCGGATTCCCTTCGGCGGTATCAATGACCGTCCGAACCCAGTCTTTTCCGTCAAAATAGGCGTATTTCAATTCATTTTTCAGCCAGGAACTGTACGCCAAATGGGGGAGTTCCTTGTCGTCCAGCACGAGCGAATTCCACTTACCAGACTGCGCGCCCACCTCAACGGAACGAACTTTCCACACTCCCTCTTCCAGGCCGGCAAATCGGAGAGCGTAGACAGTCTCCAGGAACCAGCTCAATCGAGGGCGGTCATCCCGAGTGAATTTTATTGAACAATGGTACGAGATGTTACCCGAGCCGGGATCCACTTCCTGTATCGACCACTTCAGACCGTCCCAGTGAGTGTATTTCATCTTGCGCGGCGTGTAGCAGATTCCGGGGTTATTATTAGAATCGAGACCGATTCCGGTGGAAAATTCTCCGACGTGCTTATCCAGCGTCATCTTATACCAGCGGGAATTGGCCGCGGATCGAAACGCGTACCGAAGTTCACCAAAACCCTCCGTCATGTAGTATGCGAGGTGCAGGTTCCCATCCTTATCAGCAACGATGGAAGTCTGCTCTGCGCCGGTGGTATCTACGTCCTCCACTGCCCATCTCCAGCTTTGCGCCAGAGCGCTGCCGGGACACAAAACCGCAAAGAGAAAAGCGAAGCAGAGAAACTCCGCTCCCTTAGGATGAGCTGTCCAAAAATTCCGAAACATAAACTCTCTCCTTCTCTGACCGGGCGTCGCCGCAGGGAAATCCCTCACGCGGGAGCCGCCACCTCTTCAGGGAGTTGCGCCGGCAATCCGCTTTCTTCTCCGACCCGACGCAGGGCGAACTCGCGCCGTTCTTTGCGGTAAAGCATCTTCAGAATCACGGCTATTCCAATCATTTCGTAAATCACATCAAGATAAACGACACCGAGGAATGCTCCACTGACCATGAACGCCAAGATGGCTGTTTCGATCATTTGGCTATACGGGATCAGCCAATGTGCCTCCGGTATCTTCCGGACACCGCGCCGGATGCGAGCAAGAGTCCACAAGCACGACCCCATCAGGATCAGGAAAAGCGCCACCCCGACAAACCCCTGATCCCCCAGGAGTTGGAAATAAATGCTGTGAGGGCCAGAGGAGGGGGCATCCTCCGGTAAAGGCCGCGGCTGATAGCGCTTGTACACGTCCACATTGGGGACCGCGTCGAACGAGCCTCCCATCGGATAATCCTGGGACAGTCTCCACGCCACGGTCCACGACGTGAACCGCATATCCGCTGAACTGTCTAAATTGCCACTCAGAAAATTCCCCATTCGATCCCTCCACGCCGACGGGGCAAAGGACAAGACCAAGAGAGTGGTAACTGCAAGAAGAAAGGCGCCGACGGCCTTGTGGCGGCTCCTTAGCGTTATCACCGTGATCACAACAGCCAGCCCCAAGAAACCGCCGCGCGAATACGTCAAAAGGACGGAAAGGACTCCCGCGGCGAAAAAAACCCGGAGGAGGATTCTGACCCATTTGCGAGGCTCGTCGCGCACGAGGAAAAAAAGCAGCGGCAACGCCATGTTGAGTGCCAGTCCGTAGGCGTTGTTGTCCGACAAGAATGAATCCGGCGGACCAAAAACGCGCGCGCCCCCCATACGCAACCCGAACTGGCTGCTCTTTAACGCGAGCATGCCAAGGCTTCCCGCGGTCACGAGCAAGATGTTCTTGAGACGTTCTTTGGAATTGATGACGAGCGTCATCACAAAAGTCATCAGCAAGATTTTGCTGATGTGACCCATTTCGTAGTCTGCGTCCTTCATGTTGCCAGCGAACAGCGGAATGTCCTGGGCGTGAATGTAGGTGACGCCGAACCAGAGCCAAAGAGCAATGAGCAACAGACTTTCCGCTGTTAAGAGAGCGCGTAGCGACTTCTTCGCGAAGACCGTACCCACCAAAGTTGGCACGGCCACAACGAGCGCAGCTGGAAACGTGTACGCATAACTCCAGGCAAACCGATGAGGATTGAAGTAGGTAACCCAAAACCACATCAAAATTCCGAAATAGGGTCTCACCAAGCAAATAGGAACCGCGCCGAGTAGGATCACGATGACGATGAAATCGCGCATTCCGGGCCTCTAGACTCCTACACTTCCCGCGTGCGACTCCCCGCTCGTCGAGCCTCCCGAAGAGAAAGCAGCCAGATCGCCCGAAGGCTGAAAAAACAGCCGGCTTAAATGGAAGGCAAAGTCCGTTGTGGACCAGTTTTCATCGATCTGCAGGCGGCGCAATCGCAAACGATCCGTGTCTGCTGCGTTGAAACAATCTATTGTCGTGACCGCCGAACGATAACCACAACTCTTCAGAAATTCCTCGGCGGCAAATCCGCAGTCTTCGAGCTTGCCGAACGGGTAGGCGAAATCCGCCATGCAAGCGCCCAGGCCGTTTTCAAGGAGCCGTTTCGATTCCAAGAGTTCTTTGCCGAATGCTTCGGGCTCAAGCCGGCTGACGACGGGATGCGTCATGGTGTGCGCCCCGAACGAAACGCCCCCCCGCTCCATGGTGCGCACCTGCTCCCAATTCAGCATGCGGTTTTCCAACTTTTCAGCCGGTGGCTTCATGCGCTGTTCGAACCCGGCAAACCATTCGCGACGCCAACTATCTGAAACGGACCGAAGATAGCAGACGATTTCCCAAGCCGCCCGAAGACGTGTCGCCGGGGAGGACAATTCGAGACGGCGAGGGCCATCCAATTCCATCTCGAGCCAGGCTCCAGGTGCCGCTTCCACTGCCGCAAAGACACGGTCGTACCAGGGTGCTTCACCTGTCTCCATGCAGCGTCCTATCAAATAAACCGTTGCGGGAATTTGATACTTCTGGAGCACCGGGAGCGCGTACGTGTAGAGATCTCGGTACCCGTCGTCGAAGGTGACGGCAAGGGTCGGTGGAACCGCGTGCCCCTCCTGCAGTTCACGGCAGAGCTGCCCGAGCGAAACAACGCGGTAGTGTTCTCGGATGTAGCGCATTTGCGTCTCGAAGACGTTCCGGGAAAGTCGCGAAAACAGCGGGACACCCTCCGTGCCTACGCGGTGATAGCAGAGAATGCCGAATTTTGGTCCAGCGAATCGCCGCAACCGCGGCCAACGCGCGCCGGGAACAGAGCACAGCTCATGTGTGCCCTCGAACCGCCGCGCAACCTGCAGCAAACGCGTGTGGTAAAGGCCAGCGGCCAGAGCGCGGCGACACGTATCCCTGAATCCGCCGGAAACCCACATCCCGGTGTCGGCTCCCCGAGCCAATTTGCCGCAACTGGCTGTGGTCTCAGGTCGCATCGACTGTCTCCCGGATTCGCTCCAGATGCTGACGATGCCAAAGCTCGAGCGCCAGCACATACCAGACAATCTCGCCGTAATAATTCGGCTGCTCCTTGTGCAAACTCGTTAGCCGGTCGAAAAAACCTGTACAGAAATAGCCGCGCTGGCGCGTCCGCGAGTCGTGCATCAGATCCTGCGTGAGTTCCCGCATGCGGCGGTCTTGCAGCAGCCACAGCGCGACGGGAACGCCGAATCCGTGCTTCTTCTTGTAAAGCACCTTCTCGGGCAGGATGCCCTTCATTGCCCGCTTGAAGATGTACCTCTTTTCAAATCCTTTCAGCTTGAGCGTGGCGGGTATTCGCCCAGAGAGTTCCGCCAGGCGGTCATCGAGTAGCGGATACCGCACGCGCACACCTGCAAGTTCCGCGGTGCCGGATACCTTCCGCAGGTCGTTGTCCGCGAGCGTCATCTTCATATCGAGATAAAGGATGCGGTTCAGCTCGCTGGAAGCCTTCGCATGAGAGAAATGCGCTTCCGGGATCGCGAGCCAACTCTCCGGGCCGACCTGTTGCAGGAAGTCGGCTTCAAAGATTTCCTGCGGCGGCAAACTAAGGAAGAATCCATAGGACAGGATGCGTCGGG
>Ga0066680_10000183_pt1 | contig 17710 bp, 14 predicted proteins | sample GraSoiAngelo_129_FD_62297 | JGI IMG/M metagenome (GOLD analysis project Ga0066680, IMG submission 62297) | Grasslands soil microbial communities from the Angelo Coastal Reserve, California, USA - 14_0927_12_40cm | ecosystem: Environmental > Terrestrial > Soil > Grasslands | place: USA... | reverse complement strand
TTCCCAGCGACGCGGCGACATAAAAATGGCCCCAGGTGGAATTCGGATCCGCTTTGACGGATTTACGGGCATAGTCCTCGGCCGTCCGGTATTCCACCATTCTTTTTGCTTGCCAGTCGGGGGACGATTCCGGGATCAGATCAGCGAACTCGATATAAACTCGGGCTATTTTAGAAAGCGCTTCTGCGTTCTGCGGGTCCCAAGCCAGAACCCTAAGAAGCTCGCTTCGCGCCTCTTTGGTTTTGAAACTCGCATACAATTCGTCGGCCTTCTGCAGCGACAGAGATATGGGCGAGCCGTCATTCACACACTGAGGACACCCTATCCTGCCCATTTTAGCTGGCCCGCCCTGGGAAAAGGCCGCCAGCGCCGTGACGATAAGGATAACCAGGGTACCGACGAGAATATTGCCAAGCTGCATCATCTCATCGGATCGAGGTGGGTTTGCCTTTTTCGTCCACCGCCACATAAACCACCTCGGCTTCGGTCACGCGGATCTGTTCTCCTGGTTCCCCGGATCGTTCAGCCTCCACTAGAACTTCGATGGTCATCGATGTTTTTCCTTCGCGCGCTACAGACGTATAGAAACTCACGACGTCTCCGACATACACCGGAGCGATGAAGCCGACTTCACGCATGGCCCGGGTAACAAAATTTCGCGCTGCTTGCCGCGAAGCCGCGATGGCGCCCGCCAAATCGATGTGGCTCAAGATGACCCCGCCGAAAATGGTTCCGCGCGCGTTGGTATCGCGCGGGAGCATAGTCACTCGTAGGGTCGGTTCCCGAGTCTCGGTCATCAACTCTGTTTCCAGACGAATAAAAAGCGCGGTGTACCGAAAAGGATACTCTGAGGTCGCTTGCGCGTTAGAGGTATGCGAGCCACGACGAATATTTTTTGTGTTTCCCTTTGATCACGTCAAAGAAGCTTTGCTGAATATCAGCGGTAACCGGACCGCAGGAGCCCGCGCCGATTTGGCGGTCATCGACTTCGCGGATGGGGGTCAATTCCGCCGCCGTCCCGGTAAAAAAAGCTTCATCCGCCGTATAGAGCTCGTCGCGCGTAAAGCGCTCCTCCACCACTTCATAGCCTTTGTCGCGGGCGATCGTTAGGATTGAATCCCGCGTGATTCCTGGGAGGATTGAGGTGAGCGGCGTCGTCTTCACCTTGCGGCTGCGGACGATGAAAATATTTTCCCCGCTGGCTTCCGAGACGTACCCTTCGGCGTCCAGCATAATGGCTTCGTCGTAACCGGCTTTCTTGACTTCGTTTTTGGCGAGAACGGAGTTGATGTAATTCCCCGCCGCCTTGCTCTTGGTCATCATCACGTTGACGTGATGGCGCGTGAATGATGAAACTTTTGCCCGTATTCCGTTCTTGAGTCCTTCATCGCCGAGATACGCTCCCCACGGCCAAACCGCAATACAGACATTTACGGGATTGTGGGGGGCGTACAAACCCATTTCTCCCAGACCGACAAGGGCCAACGGGCGAATATAACACTCCTTGAGTTGGTTCGCCCGGATAATATCGAATGTCGCCTGCTGAAGCTGCTCGATCGTATAGGGAAGGGGAAAGCCCAGAATCTTGCCGGAGTCGGAAAATCTGCGGAGATGCTCTTCCAGGCGAAACACCGCCGAACGGCCATCCATCAAGGCGTAGCAGCGAATACCCTCGAAATAGGCCGTGCCGTAGTGAAGGGCATGCGCCAAGACGTGCACCTTCGCCTCTTCCCAGGGGATGAGCTCCCCATCCAACCAAATTTTCTCGGTTCTCAGTGACATGATTCTTCTCTAGCGAAACTCTGCACGCGTTCGATTTCGGGCCATTGTACGTGCCCTGAGCACCGTCGGCAAGCGGAGCGAAAAAAAAAGGCCACCCGGTTGCCCGTGGTGGCCTCCAACGGTTAACCGATCCGCTATAACCCCTTTTTTAAATTTGGGGCCGGTTTAAATCCTACCGTGCGGCTGGCTTTGATCGTGATGACGGCACCGGTCTGAGGATTTCTTCCCTTGCGTGCTTTGCGTGAGCGTACGCTAAATGTCCCGAATCCGGGCATCTGAAAGCGCTTGCTTTTCTTGAGCACGCGAGAAAGGTTGTCGAAAGTTGCGTCGACGGCTTCCCCGGCGGCTCGCTTGTTAATCTTGGCGGCTTTGGCCACGGCATCGATGAGATCGCTTTTTGTCATTTGCGTTCACCTCCTCCTCTTTAACTCAATATTCCTACAAAACGGATACAATGCGATTTTACAAAAACAAGGTGTGATAATTCCGAATCCCGCTGCAAAAATCAACAGATTTTTAGCTGATTAATTTTTAATTGATCCAAGCGTTCATACAGCAGGCCATAGCGGACACCTTGATCGCTCACGATGACCTGTTCTGCGCGCCATAAAATCATGATCCTTTCAATCAGATAGGCGCCGGCCAAAATTACATCCGCCCGCTTGGGTTCCAATCCGGCAATTTTTTTCCGCTCCACGATACTCTTTTCACGATAAAGCTGAATCTGCCGCCGTACTTCCCCAAGCGCTAAACGAGTCCCGTGAACCTCACTGTGAGAATAATCCGTCAGCTGCTTTTCCACCGCTGCCAAGGTAGTGAACGTACCGGCAATCCCGACGAGAGTTAAACCCATGCATGAACCCCATTGGTCAAGGAGATTTTTGATCCCTCTGTCGATCGCCTGGACCATCGCCTCACATTCCTCGCCGCGAGCAGGGTCTGAGTGGAGAAACCGCTCCGTGAGCCGCACCGAACCCACATCCAGACTGCTCAACCGATAAACTCCGTTCTCCTTGCCCCAGATCAATTCCGTGCTGCCCCCGCCGATATCGATGACCAGGAGTTCTTTATCGCTGAGAGTCAGCCCTCGTTGCACCGCCAGATAGGAATAAGCCGCCTCTTCCTCGCCGCTGAGCACCCGGACTTCCAGTCCCAGCTGTTGTTTCAGGCGGGCCCTGACTTCACTACTATTTTTGGCGTCTCTAAGCGCGCTGGTACCACCCGCGACGAACTCTTCGACGCCAAGCTCGCTGCAGCGGTCGAGATAGCGTCGCAAAATATCCAGGCTTCTCCGCTCTGCTTCAGGATCGATTCGGCCGGTGCGATCGAGTCCCTCACCCAGTCGGGTAATTTCGGCGAGATCGTCCAGGACCTTAAACCGGCCGTCATTTGCCAGTTCAACAATGAGACAGAGAATCGTGTTAGTACCGATATCGATGGCGGCAAGCCGTTTCCCGTTCATCGCGCCAAGGCCGTCTCCGGGTTCGTTGTGGGTTTGCAAGAAGCTGTTTCTGTCCGCCTCATTGCATCGACGATCCAAGCGTCCATATCCGCCAGCGCCCGCCGCGCCAGCATTTCCTTCTTGGCTTTTCCAGGAACCTTTGCCGGCAACGAAGGAATCAAGCCGAAGTTGACGTTCATCGGCTGAAATCGCTTGCGCTCCGGATCCGTGATGTAGCGCAAGAGCGCTCCCAGCGCCGTTGTCGGCGGCGGAACGATCGGTTCCTTTTCCGCGACCAGCCTTGCGGCATTGATGCCGGCCAAAAGACCCGTTGCGGCCGACTCGATATATCCTTCCACGCCGATCATCTGTCCGGCGAAGAAAAGCGTCGATCGCCGGCGCCATTGCAGGGTCGGCCTGAGATGGAGCGGAGAGTTAACAAAAGTATTTCGATGCAGACTTCCGAGACGAACAAACTCCGCTTTTTCAAGTCCAGGAATCATCCCGAAGACTCGCCGCTGTTCCGGGTAGGTCATTTTGGTTTGGCAACCAACCAGGTTGTAAAGAGTCCGTTCTCGATTCTCCTGGCGCAACTGGACGACGGCGTAAGGCTGCTTCCCCGTACGTGGATCGACAAGCCCCACCGCTCGCATGGGACCGAAGGCCAAGGTTTCCCTTCCCCGGTCCGCCATTTCTTCGATGGGCATGCAGCCTTCGAACGGCACAAACCGTTCAAAGTCACGCGTCGCCACCCTCTCCGCCGACAGCAAAGCGTCGACGAATCGGTCGTACTCCTGACCCGTCATGGGCAAATTTAGATAATCGTCGCCGTCACGACCATAGCGCGAAGCGCGAAACGCCACCGCGGCGTCAATCGATTCCACCGTCACGATAGGTGAAATGGCATCGTAGAAATAAAGATGCTCCTCGCCCAAAAGCGAAGTGAGTTGTCTTGACAACGCTTGGGACGTGAGCGGCCCGCTGGCAAGAATGACGATGCCGTCCGGTATTTCCTGGATCTCTCGGCGAAGGATCCGGACGCGATCGAGCGCTTCCACCGCCTCAGTCAAGGAGCGCGCAAAGAGTTCACGGTCAACCGCTAACGCAGATCCCGCCGGTACGCGGTTAGCTTCGGCCGTTCGAATAACGAGCGAGTCCAGCCGGCGCATCTCTTCTTTCAAGAGTCCCGCGGGAGCCGTTAAGGAATTGGAGCGAAGCGAGTTGCTGCAAACCAATTCGCCGAAATGGCCGGTAGAGTGGGCTTCGGTCATGCGCTGTGGCCGCATTTCAAAAAGCTCGACGGCCACTCCTCGCCGGGCAAGTTGATAAGCGGCCTCCGATCCCGCCAGTCCAGCGCCGACGATGCGGACGATATTTTCCATGAGCTAGGGTTCCGCTACTTGGATGGAATAGCCGCAATCCTTGTTGCGGCAGCGCCGGGTCCGGCCGGCACGCTTGGTCAGTTTCTCCACTAGGATCAGCTCGCCACAGCGGGGACACGGCCCCGCCACCGGACGGTCCCAGGAGGCAAATTTACAATCGGGATAGCGGTCGCAACCATAGAAGACTTTTCCCCGCCGCGATTTTCGCTCCTTCAGGTTTCCTTCTTTGCAGTCGGGACACTTGATTCCCAGATCCACGGGCTTTTCCAACGGGCGGATGTTCTTGCATTCCGGATAACCGCTGCAGCCGAGAAATTTGCCGTACTTCCCCCAGCGGAGCTGCATCGGCCGGCCGCACTGTTCACAAAGCTCGTTGACTGGCTCTTCTTTCGCGATATGGATTTCACCATTGTCGTGTCGCTTGAAATTCTTTGTGTTCTTACATTCGGGATAACGCGGACACGCCAAGAACTCGCCGTTGCGGCCCCACTTGACCACCATCAGGGCGCCGCATTTGTCACAGGTGATATCCGTCGGCACCTCCTGGCGCTTGACGTCTCTCATCTCAGATGCGGCTTTCTTGAGGTCCCGCGCAAAAGGGGTATAGAAGCGCTTCATCGCCTTGGTCCATGCTTCTTTGCCCTCTTCGATCTTGTCCAGCTCGTTCTCCATCCCGGCGGTGAATTTAACGTTCAAAATGTCGGGGAAGCTCTCCACCAGAAGGTCCGTGACGAGAAAGCCGAGGTCGGTCGGAGCGAGCGACCGCCGTTCATCCGGGACCACATACTCGCGATCCAAAATATTGGAAATGATGCTCGCGTAAGTCGAAGGCCGGCCGATCCCCTTCTCATCGAGTTCCTTGATCAACGAGGCCTGGGTGTAGCGGGGCGGCGGCTGGGTAAAATGCTGCTTGGGGTCCATCGAAAGAAGTTTGAGCGAATCCCCTTTTTGCAAATCGGGTAGCATTCCCTCATTATCGCTATCCTCGTCCTCAGCCTCCTCTTCATCACGACCGTTCGTCTGCGTAGCCCGGTCGTCGCGCCCCTCGATGTACACTTTCATGAAACCGTCGAATTTGATCTGCTGTCCGGTGGCGCGAAAAACTGCTTCGCGCACGGGAATTTCAAAGACGGTCTGATCGAACAACGCGGGCACCATTTGACTCGCGACGAAACGATCCCAGATCAGAGAATAAAGCTGCAAGGCGTCGCGGCGCAAAAATCGCCGCACTCGCTCAGGCGCGTACTCCATCGCCGTGGGCCGAATCGCCTCGTGAGCATCCTGCGTGCCCTTTTTCGATCGATAGGTATTCGGTTTGTTGGGCACATAGCTCTTGCCGTATTGTCCCGCGATAAATTGCCGTACGGCACTCAGCGCGTCATTGGAGACACGAGTGGAATCGGTCCTCATATAGGTGATGAGACCCACGGAGCCTTCGTCGCCCAACTCGACGCCTTCATAGAGCTGCTGCGCGAGCTGCATGGTTCGCCTCGGCTGAAAACCCAGCTTTCGCGACGCCTCCTGTTGCAACTTGCTGGTGACGAACGGCGGCGTCGGATAACGGCGGCGCTCCTTTTTCTCGACTTCGCCGATTATCCATGAAGCACCTTCTAAGGATTTGATGATCTCCTGGACGCGCGGCTCATTCTCCAGGCGAAATTTCTTGTTATCGATTTTCTGCCCTTGCCACTGAGCCAGTCGGGCTTTGAACGAAGGCGGCACTTGTCCTTCCAATAAAGCGGCGAGCGACCAGTACTCCCGGGATTCAAACGCGCGGATCTCCCTTTCACGCTCGCAGACCAAGCGCACCGCCACGGACTGGACGCGACCGGCGCTCAATCCCCTGCGAACCTTGTTCCAGAGGAGCGGACTGATCTGGTAACCGACCAAGCGGTCCAAGATCCGGCGCGCGATCTGCGCATCGAACTTGTTACGATCCAGTTCTTGGGGGTTGGCGATGGCGTCTTGGACGGCCCTGCGCGTGATCTCGTTGATCAAAACACGATGAACGCGCCGATGGTTTTTTGCGACCTGGTCCGCGATATGCCAGGCAATGGCTTCACCTTCACGGTCCGGATCCGACGCGAGGTAGATCCTTTCCTTGCCCTTGACCGCCTTTTTTAGCTCTTCGATGACTTTTTTCTTGGCTTGAATCACATGGAAATCAGGCGCAAAGTTTTTCTTGATATCCACGCCCAACTTACTCTTGGGTAGATCGACAATATGTCCAACGGACGCTTTGACCTGAAAGTCTTTTCCTAAATATTTGCCCAGGGTTTTAGCCTTGGCGGGAGATTCGACGATGACTAAATTTTTCGCTGCCATAAAATCCAACTCATTTCTTCAAAGCAATAATGGGTCGTGCAATGTTTGATTATTCTACCCGGTATCTTTTGCCGGGGAGCTGTCGGAGATAGCCCTGCAACTCCAAATCCAAAAGAACTTCCGAAACTTTGGAGGGGCTAAAACCGCTGCTCTCGATGACCTCGTCAATCTGGAGGGAGCGTTCCTGCAGCAGGTGGAAAATCTTTTTGACTTCCTCGCTCGCATTTTGCGGCAGTCCCCGCCGCCCGTCTTTCGCCTGCTCACCGGCTCGGGTCAAAAGCTGCGGCGCGATCTCTTCGACAATATCCTCGACGGTTTCGACCAATTTCGCGCCTTGACGAATCAAACGATGCGCGCCGCGACTGCGACTGGAACCCACTTCTCCGGGGACTGCAAACACCTCTCGTCCTTGTTCCAGGGCCAGCGCCGCCGTAATCAAGGAACCGCTTTTCTCAGTCGCCTCCACCACCACGACGCCCAACGATAAACCGCTGATCAAGCGATTGCGCGGTGGAAAGTTGAAGGCCATGGGCCGCGTACCGACAGGCAATTCGGAAACCACCGCGCCGTTTTGGCTGATCCGACGATAAAGCGCCGCGTGCTCCGGCGGATAAGCGCGATCGACACCCGAACCTAAAACCGCGATCGTTCTACCGCCGCACCCGAGCGCCGTCTCATGCGCTGTGCCGTCAATGCCGCGGGCCAACCCGCTCACAACGGTGAACCCCAAAGCAGCCAGGCCCCGGGAAAGATCACGCGTCACTTTGCGGCCGTAATCGCTGGCGCTCCGCGAGCCGACCACGGCCACCGCTTTGTCATCCTCGGCACGGATCTCGCCTTTTACGTAAAGAAAGGGCGGCGGATCAGCGATCATGCGGAGCCGAGCGGGATAGCGCACATCCGTGAACGGCACGATGGTGACTTCCGCTTGCCGGATGCGGCGGATTTCGGTTTCGATTTGCTCCCATCCGGAAAAATTCACCAGACCTTCGATAACGGATTTATCGAGCCCCGGCACTTGCTGCAGTTCTTCCGCGGACGCAGAAAAAACCCGCGTGGGATCGACAAAATGAGCCGCGAGCTTTTTGAAACTTACGCCCCCCAGCCCTTTCACCTGACTGAGCGCGACCCACCGAGCATATTCGTTTTGAACCGGCGCGGACAGCGAAGACTCCTTCGCACAAGATATGGAAGCCTCAATCATATTCGTTTACGGTTTGTCAACCTCGGCAGAGTAGCAGCCGCAGCAGCCATGATTCGAGGGACGAGTTAGAAATGATAAGGTAAAAATCGGCTCAACGCCAGCACCTGGACTATCAAGGTTGTTCAAATGATAGTCTTAGCTTGGACGAGGTTATTGATTCTACAAACTTTTCTCTAATTCCAGCAAATTTTTTCCCACGCTAAAATGTCTTTTGTCACAATGGCGGGAAGACGGGCCAGAACGATCCGAGGGTTAGATTCAGCGGGAGCATCGCGGATGAGACATGAATGGATGCCTGAGCTAAAGACAAGATATCCACGGCTTACCCAACGCTCGGCCGGCAACGAACGATCGAAAAAGCGCTCAGGATCTCCCTTGATTCCCAGCGCGCTGAGTAAAGCGACAATATTTTCCCTAGCGTCCAAGTCGCGGGCAAATAATCCAACGCCTTTCTCTGGGTTCCCGAATTGCCTCTCATCTTTGCAGACCGCGTAGCGGGTGAAAGCCGGACTTAGCTTAATAACCGGCGGTTAGCGATCCGGGCCAGCCGAAGAAGCATCGGCCTCCTGGGCCTGGGCGAGCTGACGAGGGCTCGCGCCGGCGCTGCGCGCGATGCCTGCCAGGGTTCGGCGGGAAACCACCGAGCGAGGCTTGGCGGCGGTGATATCAACGGTGGAGGCGATTTTGTCGCGGTGCTTGATCAAGAGCCACTGCCGCTCCCGCATCCTCACGAGCACCCACGAGCCGCGGAGCTTCTTGCCATGAAGCGTGAACTTGAGATCGCCCTTCGCTAGCGCGCGATCGACGTCTTCCACCTCGGGCTCCCACGTGCCTCGATCCCAGATCATCACGGTTCCCGCGCCGTATTCTCCTTCCGGGATGACGCCTTCGAATTGGTTGTAATCGATCGGGTGATCCTCTGTCTGCATGGCGAAGCGCCTAATTGAGGGATCGAGGGACGGGCCTTTCGGAACCGCCCAGGAGAGCATGACGCCGTCGTGCTCCAGACGAAAATCGTAGTGCAGGCGGCTGGCGCGGTGCTTCTGGACAACAAACTCTAACTCCGCTTTCTGCGCCCGTCCCACTTTGCCCGCAGGCTCAGGGGTCACACCGAAGCGGCGTCTCCGATTGTATTCGGCGAGCCTGCCGAACCGGCTGAGATCGGTTTGTTGTGAGCGGGATTTCTTCATGATCGTTCTCGCGCTGACTAACCTTCGTTAACTCGGCTTGGCGCCTCGCCGTTCAAATCGAAGATCGCGACAACGGGCGCATGATCGCTGGTCCCGATTTCCCGATAGACCGAGCACTGAGTCGCCTTCGACGCCAAAGATTCGCTTGCCAGAATATAATCGAGCCGCCAGCCGATATTGCGCTCACGCATCCGCCGCCACGGCGCCCACCAGGTGAAAAGATTTTCGTTATCCGGATCGAGCGCGCGCCCAACGTCCACCAGCCCCTGCGCCAGAAGCCGCTCGAATATTTCCCTCTCATCGGGCCGCTGGCCGACCAGATCAGGATTTCGCTCCTTCGGATGAACGTCCCGCTCGGTGCGGGTGATGTTGATGTCTCCACAGATAACGAGTCGCGCGCCGCTCGCGTGTACCTCAGCAACGTACCGCTCCATCTCGCCCAGGAATTTCATTTTGGCCGGGAAATCTTTGCCGCCGTTGGGAACATAAACGGAGGCTACTATCAGACTGCCGATCTCGGCCGTGACGATGCGGGTCTCATAGTCAAAAGGAGGATGGAGGAAGCGCGGCTCCTCCGAGAAGGCGTCCCGCCGGATATGGAGGCCGACACCCGAGTAGGCCCGCGCGCCGTGCCAGTGGCACCGATATCCCTGCAGCTCGCAAATCGAGGGCGGAACCTGGTCGACCGTCGATTTGAGCTCCTGCAAGCAAACGGCGTCGGGCCGCTCGCGCTCTACCCATTCGAGGAACTGCGCCTCGCGCGCGCGTATTCCGTTCACGTTCCAGGTGGCGATCTTCAGAGGACTCATCTACTTTCTCCAGTTCCTGCTCGAGAAGTATAGAAAGAATTTAAACCAAGTTTAAACACGAAATCTAGAACTGGGGAGGCTTTACCTATTTACATTTGCTCCCGGGGAAATTTGCGATGGCGAGATGCTAGGCGGTAACGAGCTTCAACTTGTTCTTGGCGCTCTTGCCGACTTTGTTCCGCGGGAATCGAGACGCCAGATGTTCCAGTAGATCCCTTCCCAGGCTACGCTCCTCCCCGGATCGTTCCACCAGGCTGAAGCCGAGAGAAAAAAGGTCTTCGGGGGCGAGGCTTTTTTCCTTCTTGAGCGCTTCGAAGAGCGGGTAGGCCGAGTTCCGGCATAGGTCGCTGAGCAATTCCACGGCGGGATGCTGCCGGTGGCTCGCGACCGTAGGAGAGTGGAGTTTCAGCTGGGCCAAAGCGAGGTGAAATCTATGCTCGGGCTTCAACTCTGAAAATTCTTTGAGTGGCGTCAGAAAATCGACGGCCTCCTTGTACTTTTTGGCTTTGATGAGCCGCGTGCCCTGCGCGGCCAGCTGCTCGTACGCATAATTTCCGTCCGCTTGTTTGAGCACGCTCAGGAAGGCATTCTGAATTCGATCTTCGGCTCCGACAGCCGCCTGCAACCGCTTCCAAAGCGATTCCAGAACGTCCTGCCGCCACTTGCCGTCGAAGGAAGGCAACAGCTCGGCGATACTCCACGCTTTGCTCGCGTCGTCACACGCCAAAAACTCTTTAATGAGCGCGCTGCGCGCTTCGGGAATCTTGCGCAGAGCGCGGGCCGCCACATCCCGGCGCCGATAATCCGAATCGCCCAACTGTTCCACCAGGGTGCGGACGGAAGCCGGCGAACCGACATCGCCCATCTTGCGCAGCGCAAACTTCTGCACGTCGGCGTGGGGACTTTCCAGTAAGCGGGACAGCAGCGGCCGGGAATCCGCCGGCAACTCATGGGCGTCGAGTAATTCGAGCGCCAAGCGCGTAACCTCCGAAAACTCGGCTTCTTCAAGCAAGGGAAAAAGCTTTGCGTATTCGTCCTTGCGCAACTCCTGCTCGCGAAGGCAACGGAGCAAAGCCACGAGCGCATGCGCGCGGAGACTGGGGTGCTGCTCAGCCCCCAGGAATTTGCAGAGCCAACGTCGCGCTTGAGGGCGGCCAAGCTGTCCGAATAGTCGGATCGCCGAGATCACCGCCGGCCTCTGTTGCTTTACGTCAAGCGACGGCGCGAAGGCCTCGAGTTCATCGTAGAGTGCGTCCCGTTCTTTGGCGTCCATCTCCCGGATCATTGGGGTCATCAGATCACATACGGCTCTGTTAAACTCGTCCGTTCCGGCGCGAAGGATCTGCAAAAGCGCTTTTAACGCTGCCTTGCCACGTGTCGCGCATAAAATCCGAGCCGCGTTCAATTGCCATAGCCGCGAGGCATCGGGCAATCGCTGAGCCAGCGGCTGGACAACTCCCTGGCCGATTCGGGTGAGGCAGCGAACCACCCGCTCTTGAACACCCTTGTCCGGGTCCTCGAGAAATTTTAGCACCAGCGTCGTGCCATTTGCGGATTGGACTTCCTCGAAGTAACGCAAAGCGTAATCTTTGAGCACCGGATTGGCATGATCCAACACCGCTCCGACCGATTTGGTAACGCTGGCGTTATCCAACTTGAGAGCCGCCAGGACGATCATCGCGGCGCAGCGCTGCTCGACGGTGCCCTGGTCGATCAAATTGAGCGTTTGTTGAAGAAGGTTGCCCATTGCAGTTCGTAGAAGGAAAATAGATTAGGATTCACAGCTTCTGGTTTTTAGTTTCTAGTTGATCAGAAACGAGAAACTTGAAACTAGGAACTCCCCGCCGTCTTTTCAGGCGCAAAAAAAGCGAGAGTGCGCACTTCGATGCTTTCCCGGGCCGGTGCATCCGGCGGGCTCATGGGATCATCGAAGGCCGCATGGGCGGTCCACCGCGCTCGGCCGTCTTTCCCGCAATCGTAGGTCTTGAACACCAGCGCCTCGTTTCTCTCCATGTTGGGAAAATAAACCCAACGGTGATCCGGGTTGAAGGTAATGTGGTAGATCTCGCCGACTCGGTCCGGGTAGCGTCGTTCAGTCGCAATCAAATCCTCATTCGAAAGGCTCCGCGCGTCGGCAATGGCGAGCGGCGAACTCTGCACAGGCTTGTTGATTGGCCGCCATACTTGCACGACCGCGAAGCGGTGTTGGAGGCGCTCCGCGGCTTCGTCGGCCGGCAGCAAATCACGCACGCGCTGCGGCCCGGACCATTCGGTGTAGTCGTTGTGCACGTTCCGAACCGGCGCGCCGACCTGCTTCTGTTCTCGGGTCGCATCGTCCGCGGCGCGCAGAGTATGATCGAAAATCAAGACCTTCGCGGCTCCGGTCATCTCTTTCACCAACCGCTCGATTTCTGGATAGTAAACCGAACGAACTTCCTCTTCGTCATAGAAGTTCGCGACTTTGGTTTCATGTTTGACCAAAACGAAGCCTTCTCGCTCCAGGGAAAAACCGTACCGGCTCAGGCGGCCGTTATAGATCGTGACGGAGCGCTTTTCGTATTTTCCCGTGTGGGTCGTAATGCGCGGCCCTCCCGGCGCGTTGGAGTAAGTGACCGGCTTCTCGCCTGTATCCACCAGGTAGTTCAGAGAGACGGTCACGGAACCTATTGCCTCATCATGTCCAGCGGCGGTCTCCATAATCCCTCCTTCGAAGCTTCGCTTTCTAAGCTCTAAACACGCTCGCCTTGATCTTCTGTTTGTCTATCTAAAAGCTATCGCTAGATCAATCCGAGAGCAGCGAACCGGAATGGTTTCTGCCCCGGCATGTTCTATGGCGCGTAGCTAGACAACAGGATGTAAGAGACGCTCGCGATGATTGCTGACCCTGGGATAGTTAAAATCCAGGCCCAGACGACCCGCCCAGCGACTCCCCATCGGACTGCCGTAAGCCGTTTTAATGAGCCCACTCCTACTATGCCGCCCGTAATAGTATGAGTGGTGCTGACAGGGATACCGAGCGCGGCGGTACCAAAAAGCGTGAGTGCGCCGCCGGTTTCAGCACAAAAGCCATCTACCGGCCGCAACTTGACGATTCTCTGGCCCATTGTTTTTACAATTCTCCATCCACCAAAAAGAGTTCCCAGTGCCATGGCTGCATGGCAGGAAAGGACTACCCATAGCGGAACGTAAAAACTTGACCCCAACACACCCGCGGAAAACAGAAGTATCGCAATGATCCCCATCGTCTTCTGAGCATCGTTTCCGCCATGACCCAAGCTGTAGAGTGCGGCGGATACGAGCTGACCTTTACGAAAAAAACCTTGTACTTTACCTGGATGCCAGTTCCTAAATGTCCAGTACGTGACTATCCCCAGGATCAATCCAAGCCCAAGCCCCAATATGGGAGCTAAAACTATGAAGACGACTGTTTTGATGATGCCGTCCCACACGAGTGCGCCTGTCCCTATCTTAGCAACACCCGCACCGATTAATCCGCCGATTAGAGCATGCGATGAGCTGGTAGGTAAGCCTTGATACCAGGTAATAAGGTCCCATATGCAGGCCGCAATCAACGTAGCGGCTATCACTTTGCGATCGACAATCGCGGGATCGATGATTCCTTTCCCGACTGTGGAGGCCACATTCAACTGAAACACCAGAAAAGCCACAAAATTGAAAAATGCCGCCCACACGACGGCCTGCCGTGGCGAAAGTACGCGAGTGGAGACTACGGTTGCAATGGAATTGGCGGCGTCATGAAAGCCGTTCAAAAAATCGAAGGCTAAGGCCAAAGCGACGAGGCCAAGTAAATTTAGGTCCATGTTTTACCTATGGCTGGACGGGTCATCTTTAATTTTCGTTCTGAGGCTGCAACACCCTTTTTGCTCAATCACTTGCACCTGGAATCAAGCTAACAGTGCGCCGGTCACAGGAGCTGTGAGTTAAATCCAAAGGGTTTCGACACGTCTCGATACCCGGCGCCAGCAAACGGGCCGGATTCATTGATGCCACCGAGATCAGCCCTGCGAAGAGAGCTTCAAGCGCGATAACAGAGCCAACGGTAAGTCAGAAACCAATTCCAAAACGAATGACTGCAGTGTGGTGACTCATTTTGAAGCTGACATTCTTCTCCACCATCGTCGTACCGCGACGAGCGACCAAATAGCTTCTACGAGTCCGAACGGCCAAGCCCCCTGAAGAAATCCGTAAACCGATCCGAGTGCGCATGATAGAGCGAACCCCAAGATAAACCACCTACTGCAATCTTCCAATGCATAGCAAACTAACATCGCCGTAACCGCAAACAAGCCAAAAAACGTCAGTTTATCCATTTCGCTTTGCCAGTTTTCTTTCTTTCAAACTCCGGTAAATTTTCTCCGCCGTGATCGGCAACTCGAACAGCCGAACTCCCACGGCATCGGCCACGGCGTTGGCAATGGCGGCCGGCGGACCGTTGTTGGCGAATTCGCCGATGGGTTTTGAATCCAGCGGCCCCACGCCGCCGCCGGATTTTACCAGCACGGTTTTGAGCTCCGGGATATCGGCGGCCGTCGGCAGCTTGTAGTCACCGAGACTCGCATTGGTGATCCGGCCATTCTCCATGACCAGTTCTTCCATAACCCCCTGACCCATGCCCATGATCGTAGCGCCGTCGATCTGGCCCTGATGGCTGATCGGATTGATGATGGTGCCGACGTCGTGGGCGCTCACGATGCGGTGAACCTGCACGGCGCCCGTCTCTGGCTCGACCTCGACTTCCGCGACCTGCGCGCAAATGTAGGAGATATCTTCCGGATAGGGGTAGTCCTCATAAACGCTCACGGTCATGGGCTCGCTCGCCTGAGTCACCACTCGCCGCAAGGTGATTTGTTGTCCGGGATCTTGGCGCAGCCAGAACTTGCCGCCGTCGAATTCTATTTCATCGGCGCCGCATTCCAACCTGTGCGCGGCATGACGGAACAACTGTTCCCGTAATTTGCCGCAGGCTTGCATCACGGCATTGCCGGCGACGTAGGTTACACGGCTGGCTCTAACGCCGCTGTCGCGCGGCGTCGTATCGGTGTCGCCAATGAGCACCCGCACCTCCTCAATGGGAACCTTCATCTGTTCCGCCACGAGCTGGCGCAAGATCGTGTGCGTGCCGGAGCCCTGGTCGATCGTCGGGCTAAGCACAGTGAACGTGCCGTCGGGCTCGGCAGTCAGAATCACTCCGGTATCGCCGCCGCTGATGTGACGTCCCGAAAGGGCGATGCCGCGACCGCAGTTGAGGCGTTTGGGCTTCTTCCAATCCGCCGCGCCTAAAGCAGCCTGCAGCACTTCGCGGAAGCGCACGTTGCGCAGCCGATGGCCGACGGCGTCTTCCTCGCCTTCGCCGATGAAATTTCTCAGGCGAAACTCTGCCGGGTCCATGCCCAATTCCTCGGCGATGATGTCCGTATGCGAGTCGATCGCGAAGGCCGTCGCCACGGCGCCCGGACTCCGGTAATAACCGCCTGGAACCGTGTTGGTGTAGATCTGCAAAAATTCCAAGCAAGCGTTGTCGACTCGATACTGGCCGCCGGCGTAATGCCAGGTAGCCAGAGAAGAATTGGCTTTGAGCGCGCCGTAGGCGCCGCTGGCGTGGACCGCGCGGAGCGAGCGCGCCACGATCCGGCCGTCCCGTTTCACGCCGCTCCGTATCGTGATCACCGTCGGGTGCGCGGGATTGCTCGCGGTCAATTCCTCGGCGTAATTCATGACGATCTTCACCGGTCTACCGGATTCCCGCGCGAGAAAATAAGCGATGGGCAAATCGATACCGTCGCCTTTGCCACCAAACTCACCGCCGACGTTCACCACGTTCATGCGGATGCGATCCTCGGACAAACCCAACGCTTTGGCCATCTGGCTGCGCACCCCGAACGGATTTTTTACCGACGCCCACACTTGGATCCGGCCATCGGGATCGATGGCGACGACGCCGGCGTGCGGCTCGAGATATCCTTGATGCCGACCAGGAATGCGAAAGGTATGCTCCAACACTAAGTCCGCCTCGCGAAAGCCCTGCTCCACGTCGCCCTTGTGCCAAGCGAGCCGGGTCAGTCCGTTATGGACGTCGAGAGCTAACAGGTCTTTCGGGGCACCTTCATAGGCGGCAACGTCCTCATGGAGGCGCGGTGCGCTAGGCTGCATCGCTTCCAGCGGATCGAAGACCGCCGGTAACTCCTCGTAATCGACGTCGATCAGGCCCATGGCTTCTTCGGCCGCCTCCTGAGTGTCCGCGGCCACAGCCGCCACTCGATCGCCGACGAAGCGCACCACCTCCCAGCAGAGGACGGGCATGTCGCGAATTTGCTTGCCGATGAGATGGCCGGAAATCTGCGGACCGGTGATGACGGCTCTTACCCTTGGTACTTGGCGGGCTCTGGAAACATCGATGCGACGAATCCGCGCGTGCGGGTGCGGACTGCGGAGAATTTTGCCCCAGAGCGCGCCGGGTAGGTTAACGTCAGCGGCATAGATCGTGCGCCCGCTGACCTTGTCCGGGCCTTCCAGCCGCGGAATTGGCGCACCGACTACTTTGAATTCAGCCATGCTGTTTTTCCTCGGTTCATCGTTCTTCGAAGCTCTCGGAAATATTGAAACCGACCTCAATCCCGGTTTCATTCTCTCTTGCTAACTGCTCGCGCATCGCTTGGTACGACGGCAGGCCGAACCTCGCTTCTATCTCTTCACGCCAGATAGCGTCCAACTGCTCGCTTACCTCTTCCGGGAGTTCAAAGAAATAGTCACCCACGCGTCCGCTGCGGACTTTCGACGAATCTCCGCCCGGCGGAAGACCGCGCGAGGCGTTACGCGCCTCGCGCACCAAGTGATCATCGAATTTCGTTCCGTGCGCGCTCATGAACTCGATGGACGATTGTTTGACCACGATCTCGAGTAAATCTTCGTCAAGCTCGCAGTTGATGAACCGCGCTATTCTTCGGACTGTACTTGGTAAGTCTGCTTTCATATCTTCGTAGCAGAGCATCAAAACCTCGGACCTTTGACGTTGCTCCCACCACGACGAAACGTGACGCCAGTATCTCCGCCCGCTCTCCCGCGACATGAAAAATTCCCTTGCGAAGCTTCCGAACGGTATCGTCCCGGGTTCAAAACGCCAGCCTTCGTGGAAATGGTAAACTGAAACCAAGACATCTTTTGGGTCGCGCAGCGCATAAACATATCGCGAGCCTTTCGGGACTTCGGTCCAGGGAAGATGAGTCTTGAAAGCGCGGGGCTGAGCCACTTGGGGAGCGTCCAGGTCGGTACCCAAATCAAATGCCAGCTCGATCCAGGGAACCACCGCCGTAATCTCATCAAAATCCATCGAGCCGCGCGTTCGAAGTCCGTGGACAATTTGTTGCAGCCACGTCGTGCCGCATTTCGGATAGGTCGCGATCAAAACGTCCATCGGCCGTGGCCGAAATGAAATCCCACGGCGGAGACTTTCCTCGCTCGCCAGCGTCCCCTTGCGTTGGCGAAGCTCATCTAGCGTGGTCGCCCGTTTTAGGAGAGGTGCCGAGGACATTTTCTAAATTATACTCCTGACTACTGAC
>Ga0066680_10000169_pt1 | contig 18165 bp, 17 predicted proteins | sample GraSoiAngelo_129_FD_62297 | JGI IMG/M metagenome (GOLD analysis project Ga0066680, IMG submission 62297) | Grasslands soil microbial communities from the Angelo Coastal Reserve, California, USA - 14_0927_12_40cm | ecosystem: Environmental > Terrestrial > Soil > Grasslands | place: USA... | reverse complement strand
TGCTTCCCTAGTGGTACCGAATTTGAGAGATGTTGCGCGATTGCCAGCGCTCATCTCGCCCCCAGCGAAATGATATCGTGAAGCGGGGTGCTACGATGTCACCGGAGAAGTGCTCTCGTCAACCTGTGGAAAACTCAGGAAGTGTCGTAAACTAAAACACTTAGTAATGGTACTAGGCCTGCCTCTCAAGCTGAGTCTATTCTGCCTTCTCTTCATCCAATACGGAACTCGACACGGCGGAGCGGACGCTTGTGCCGTTCCAACTTGTTTGAGACAAAGTCCCCGCCAGGCAACCGCCGGGAATGGGGTTGTTTTCCGCGTGCGAGTCTAGCGGAAAATAGTTGGAACGGCACTAGTAGCGTGGGCGCGAGGCCTTTTGGCGATGACGGCGACATCACTCAAGTCCGACGACCCGGCGAAGGCCGCCAAGCGCGGGGAGGCAGTTTCCGTCGCGCACGCCCCCATGACGCTAACTATTTATTTGGCTTTCGCGGCCATCTATGTCCTTTGGGGTTCAACCTACCTCGCCATGCGCATCGGAATCGAAACGATCCCCCCACTTCTTCTTGTAGGAACACGGCACCTGGTTACGGGCCTGATCTTGTACCCGTTCCTTCGAGTTAGAGCGGGAATCCGGCCGAGCGCCGCACACTGGGGCACCGCTGCGGTTACCGGAATCCTGCTGCTGTTCGTCGGCAACGGGGGCGTGTGCTGGGCGGAACAGTTTGTTCCTTCCGGGCTGACGGCTCTGCTGGTAGCCATGGTGGCTTTGTGGCTTGTCGTGATTGAGTGGTTGCGGCCAGGAGGAACGCGACCGACAGGGCGCGTGGCGGCGGGAATCGTCCTGGGTTTCGCGGGACTCGTCTTGCTGGTGGGGCCGGCGAGATTGGGAGGAAGCGGCCGCGTCGATCCCATTGGGGCGGCGGTACTCGTCATTGCCTCGTTTAGTTGGGCCTGCGGTTCTCTCTACTCCAAGCATGGGAAGATGCCCAGTTCGCCGCTGCTGGGCGCCGCTATGCAAAGTCTCGCCGGCGGCGCCGTACTCTGGGGGGTCGGACTCTTGGCGGGTGAATGGCGTGGCGTGCATCTCGCCAGCGTCTCGCTGCGCTCGTGGCTGGCGCTCGGATATCTCATAGTCTTCGGCTCCTGCCTCGGATTCACCGCGTACATCTATCTGCTGAAGCACAGTGCGCCCGCGCGCGTGGGCACGTACGCCTTTGTGAATCCTGTCGTCGCGTTGTTCCTCGGCTGGGCGCTTGCCGGTGAGCCGCTGACTTTGCGCACGGGCCTCGCCGCGGCCATCATTCTCACCGCCGTTTGCCTGGTGATCACTGCGCCGCACAGAACTCCTGCCGAGTCAGAGGCAGCAATCCCCGTGCCCGAGGAAGCCTGAAGAAAAGTCAATTTAGCGCCCCATTTCGGATAGATTTGAGCTTTCGAATGCGTTAAGTTCGATGTGTCATGAACGGGAACCACACCACGGTGAAACGCGTTCCCGCGCTTGCGGCGATGGACCCCGAAGCCTGCTGGCGCGCCGTACTCGCCCGCGACCCTCGCTCGGACGGAAAGTTTGTTCTTGCTGTGCGTTCAACGCGGATTTATTGCCGTCCATCCTGCCCGGCGCGACGCCCTCTGCGACAGAACGTGGTTTTCTACGCGCGCCCGGAAGAAGCCGAGCGACAGGGCTTCCGACCCTGCCGCCGCTGCCGGCCGGATGAGCTGCACGCCGCCGCGGCGCTCGTCGCGCGAGCCGCTCGCGTACTCGAAAGCAGCAACGAAGAGAGCGTCCAGCTCGGCAAGCTTGCCGCTGAACTTGGGGCCACCGCGGGGACGCTTCGCCGCGCGTTCCGGCAATCCACGGGTCTCACGCCCAAAGAATTTGCCGACGCCCTGCGCGTGAAGCGCTTCAAGCGCGAGCTGCGGCAGGGCAAGAACGTGGCCGCGGCTCTCTACGAGACGGGCTACGGATCATCGAGCCGCGTCTACGAGCGCAGCAACGCCCAGCTCGGGATGACGCCGGCGACCTATCAACGAGGAGGAAAGGGAATGAAAATTGCTTACACGATCACGGACTCGACCATCGGAAGAATCCTTATCGGCGCCACGCATCGAGGCGTCTCGGCCGTGTATTTCGGCGATGAGGAGAAGAAACTTGTCCACGAACTGCGGCAGGAATATCCGCAAGCGGAAATCTCTCCTGGCGGCCAGCCGTTTTCGGCGTGGGTCCAGGCCATCGTGCGTCATCTGGAAGGAAAGCAGCCGCGTCTCGACCTACCACTGGACGTGCAGGCGACAGCGTTTCAGCGGCGCGTCTGGCAGGAACTCCAGCGCATTCCGTACGGGAACACGCGCACCTATGGACAGATCGCGCGGGCGCTTGGCAGGCCGCGTGCCGTTCGGGCGGTGGCTCGCGCGTGCGCGACTAATCCCGTCTCCGTCGTCGTTCCGTGCCATCGGGTCATTCGCGGCGACGGCAAGCTTGCCGGCTATCGCTGGGGATTAGAGAAGAAGGAAAAACTTCTGGCGCGGGAAAAGACACCGCGGGCCTGAGGGAACGCTAGAAACGCGGTTTCACGCGGGTCGCGCCCTTGGGCCAGTCCTGTTTGAAGCGGGAATCGGGAAGCTGGGCGTTCTTGACGATATTCGTGTAGTGAAACAGGAAGTAATCGCCCGATCCCGCTTCAAAAAATTTCTGCTGCGCGGGAACCCACGAAGACTCGTCGATCCACATCTGAATCTTGGAGATTTGGCTGCGCACGTGGTCGGACTTCGGGGTTAGCTCCAGCACGACAGTTTTCCGATTGTCGAAGTTTTCCTCGCCCAAAACGGTCATCAGGTAATGCTTTTTCAGGTTTTCGCCCTTCGTGCCGAACCCCAACAAAACGTATTGATCCACCATGGCGCGGTTCTTGCCGAGGTCGTACTCTTCGACGCGGTTGATTTTCGGGTTGTAGATGTAGAGGGAATCGCCGGTGCGCAGAATGGTGCGCGGATCCGGGTTTTTGATTTCGATGCGCATTTTTTCGTCGCGGCGCACAGCGATCTGGCCAGACTCCGTGGAGGCGTCTTTGACGACCGCCGTGTACTTCACATGCTCGAGGTCGGCAGTGAGGCTGCGGAACTCGCCCGCCGCCCTGTCGAGTTGTTTTACGACGGCCTCCGTGGTCCAGCGGGAGGCCGTTTGTGCTCCCGATGCGAGGCTAATCCAAGCGACTACAACACAGAGTCTGATGTACGTCCGGGAAAATACCGATCTCAAGCTTTGCCCCTGTCCCCTGCCGGAGTTCTTGGCACAATTCTCTTAAGTTCGATGCTAACACACGCAAAACCGTGACCGGAACAGCGCTTTCCGAGCAGTGTGTCAACCCACGCCAAGCGCCGAGCAAGCCTAGCGCTGCACCTGAACTTCGTAGCTGATGACGGTGCCGTCTGCGTCGCGAATGGGCTCGATGCGGAGGATGGAGAAACCCTTACCACGAAGATCCGGTATGGCGCGCTGCAGGGTATTGTGCAGATCGTTCGAGAGTTCGGGCGTACGAAACGGCGGCGCCAGAAGCCGCGCATCCACGCGGTAGGTCCGCGTGGCGCCCTCTGTTTCGACCAGGGTGACGCCACCGGACGCCGCCGGCAGCCCCACCTGCGGTTCGTCGTGGAACCAGCTCCGCGGAGTCAGCAGCACAAACACCAGTATGGCCGCCACGGCGACGTCGTATTGCCACGTGCCGCGCTCGTAGGACCAGAAGAAGATGCGTTCGAGGATCCGACCGAGAGAGCGCATGTCAATCCGCCGAGACGCCGTCCACAATCACACCGTCGCGCATGTGCACAATGCGGTCAAAATACGAGGCTGCCTCCGGGTTATGCGTGATCATAACCACCGTTTGTCCCAGGTCCTTGTTAAGCTGCCGCAGCATCGCCAGGACGATTTCGGAGTTCTTCGTGTCGAGATTCCCCGTGGGCTCGTCCGCCAGGAGGATCTTCGGCTCGTTGATGATCGCCCGCGCGATGGCCACGCGCTGCTGCTCGCCGCCGGAAAGTTCCGATGGTTTGTGGTGCAGCCGGCCATCGAGGCCGAGCATCTTCGTTACCACGTCAAACCGATGCGGATCGAAGCCGTCCCCGTGAATGTACTGCGCGATGGCGATGTTGCCCTGCGCGGTCAGCGTCGGCAAGAGGTTAAATCGCTGGAAGACGAAGCCGATCTTGTGGCGGCGCAGCTTGGTGCGCTCGGCATCGCTCATCGCGGTCAGATCATTGCCGTCCACCAGCACGCGCCCGCGCGAGGCTTGCGCCAGGCCGCCGATCACATACAGGAGCGAAGATTTGCCGCAGCCGGAAGGTCCCATGACGGCCACGGCCTCGCCCGGCAGGACTTCGAAATTGATCCCTCGCAGCGCCGGCACGTCCACTTTGCCCGCGCGGTAAAGCTTCCATAGATTCTCGGTCTTCAGTATCGCTTCCACGCTGAAAAGCCCCGGGAGGATGCACTCCTCGGTAGGCTGCCGTATTGTAGCCGCGATTGCCATCCCTGCCTAGCCTTTGGAGAGCAAGCGTGTGGCCGCCGTCACGTCCCTAAGCTGCGGAAAATCAGCCGGGCGCGGCCGAGCGGCATCGCATTGCGCTCCAGTGTCACAAGAATCCGCCGACAGGCGAAGGAAAAGCCGACGGGCCAGGTCTACGGTCAGTCGTAACAGAGGGCTTCCACGGGGTCTTTGCGGCTGGCCACCCAGGCCGGATAGCTGGCCCCGAATACCGCGCCGCTGAATGCAATTCCCGCGGCGCGCAACATCCATCCCGGCGTGATCAAGATGGTCAGCGTGGGAAAGACGGCCACAAACCCGGCGCGCACGGCGAAGCTCAGGCCGATCCCCGCGATGATCCCGAAGGCGCAAACCATGACGGATTCCGCGAGCAGCGCGCGCACAATGAACTGTTTGTCCGCACCGAGCGACTTCAGCACGCCGATATCGCGAGTGCGCTCGATAACCGTGGTGTACATCGAAAGAAAAATCACCAACAGCCCGATGGCGACGGCAAGCGCGATCATCGCGTCGATGAAGGTCTCCAACCCGGGAATATTGGTGGAAGTCATGAGCGAGAGAAAATCCTTCAGCGGGCGGATTTCGTAGCGCGGAAAGAGCTGGCGCATCTGTTCGATGACGTCGGGTGTATGCTCCGGCCGAGTGCACTTCAGGAAGAAGACGGAAGCCTTGTCGCGCGCGCCGACCAACTCCTGGAGCGTCGCGAGAGGAACAAAGAGCCGCGCGCCCTTGCCGTGCTCGACGACGCCCGCAACGCGCCAGTCGTGGTCGAAGATGCGATAGGTTTGGCCAGCAGTGACGTGCTTCGATTTTGCGGCCACGTCGTCCACCAGGAGGTCGTCCGGCCCTTCTATGTCCTGGCCCTGGAGAAACACGAAGCCGCCGGAGACTTCGCGAAAGCTCTCCTGGTCGATTCCATAGACGAGTTCAATGCCGGAAGTATTGAACTGAAAGAGCACTGGGGAGACATACTGAACGTATTTCAATTCTTTCAGCTTGTCAGCGATCTTGATGGGCATCGGCGATCCGCTGAAGGCCAGAAACACGGACGAAGAGGGCGCCTGCAACATGATGTCGGCGCCGACGCCTTCAATGCGCTTGGCCGTCTCTGTCAGCAGGCCGGACGTCAGCCCCACGATTATCACCACCAGCGTTACTTCCACCGCAACCGCCAGCACCGCGATCAGCGTCCGCAGCGGGCGGTGGAACAAATTGCGGAGGATGAATTCGCCCATCACGGCTTCTTATCCTCTGCTTCTTCGCCCACGCGCACGAGCTCCGCTCCGGCCGGCTGTTCCAGTTTGAAGCGGTCAGCGGGAATCTCTTCGTTCAGCGCCAGCTTCGTGACTCGCAAATCCAAGCGGTAATCGTCGTGCGGCCGCTCGATCCGGACGGTCCGCGGGAACGCCGGAACCGCATCCGATGCGGGAGAAGGCGCGGCGGGCTCCGCTGCCGCTACCGGTTCCCATCCGGAAAGGTATACGTCGGAGAGCAGCGCTCCATGCGGTCCGAAATTCTCGATGCGTGAAACTTGCAGGTCCGTGCGATCGAACCAGATTTTTCGCGCGATTTCGGTGCGGTAGCCGCCGCGCACCACCGTCAGTACGTAGTAGCGGCCTTTCTCGTCGTTGAATTCCTCGAACAAGACCTGCTCCTCTTTCCGGATCTCCGGCCAGAGAAACGCGTCCAATAGATGCTGCGGCCGGAGGTTTTCAATCGGCTTTTTGCTCTGCTTTTCCAGGCGCACCGGGCCGACGATGAATTTCTGTTTGGACGGCACGGAGACGGAAAACGTCTCTCCATCGCTCGCCATGTCGAATACGGTCTTGCCGATCACCGGGGCCTGCCCGATCATGCGCACGTCCGCCGGGCGCTTGGCCAGCAGGAACGCCTTCACTTCGTGATACTCCTCGATCAAGCCGCTGTATTGCGACCCGGCGGTGGGCTTCAGCTCGACGGTTGCCGTTAGGCTCTGCACGCCGCGCGCGATTCGGTTGTAGGCCTCGAGCAATTCCTGGAGTGTGGCATCTTTCACCACAGGCCTGGCCGATGCAGGCACGTTCCTTGTCGTCTTGATGGCCCTGCTGCAGCCGCAGGAAAGCGCTGCCAGTGTCAGCCAGACCGTCCAGATTGAGACACGCGCTCTCAAGGGCTTCGATCTCCTCCAGTACAAATGGAGCAATCCAGCAACCACCAGGTTGCCCGTCAACGCGCCGCGGGATGGAGGCGGATTAACGGCGTTTCTTTTTTGGCCTTTTCTCCAGGAGCAGCACGTTGTGACCCTCAGGGTCGTGAAGCACCGCCCAGGCTGCCCTTTGTCCTCTCGCGGGTTCTTCATGAACGACATGCTTGCGCCCGATCCTCTCCAGCGTCGCGGCCAGGTGCGTCACTTCCAGAAAGATCACCGCTTTGTCGCTGGACGGGTAATTCTCCGTTCCTTTCTTCTCCAGACAAAGGAAGGTGCCGCCCCCATCAAACCTGGCAAAATGCCCGGCGGCTTCCTCCTTCAAATCGAGCCCCAAGACGCGCAGGTAGAATTCGCGGGCCCGACTGAGATCCTCGAAGTAGAGTTCCATCCCAAGGAGATGCGGTCTTTCTCGATTCATCCTTGGCGCCTCACCTGGTTCCAATCTGCCGGAACTCCATTCGCACTTTGTTTGCGCGCCGACTCTTCGCGAAACGAAACGTCCCTTGTCTTGCCGAATTTGCGGACGCGATCGAGGTGGCTGAAAAGCTCCAGGGGAAAGAACTCGCCGCTAGCCGGCACCTCGACTTCCAGCGAGTACGGCAGCTCGTCCATTCATTATTCCGCGGCGGCCTCTGCCCCGCCGCTGTCGCCGAACTGCTCTCTGTACTCAGGGGATTGTTTTCGCACGTCCAGCCAGTCGAAGAACGCGTCCGGCGTCTCCAGCCAGATGCGGAACCAGTTGGCAATCTCCATTTTCTCCGCGCGCTTCGCGGCTTCGACCTTTGGGTTGCGCGCAATCATCTCGGCCCGGCGTCTGCCGAGCCGCGCGATTTCCAGCACGCGCTCGATTGCCGCCCTCTCGCCCTGCTTGCGGAACTTTTGCACCAACTCGTCCAGCCGAGTAAGGCAGACTTCCGCGTCCTCGAGCGTGCGGAAGTGCAGCAGATCGTCGAATTCCTCCTCGTACTGCTCTTCGGCTTCTTCCTGCTGCGTCAGGACAACTTTCAGCCCCGCATCTTTGAGCACTTCGGCGATGTAATCCGCGCCGGTCTTTCCTTCGGGGCCGTGCTCTGCGAGCAGTTTGCGGCGCAACTGTTCGATCTCGGCGGGCGTGAAACGCTCCGCGCCGAGCGCTTGCGCCGCGTCCAGGATCATCGCTTTTTTTGTCTTGAGGGTATCCGTCATCGCAAGTGGCTCTTGCGGCGCGCCTTTCTCCGGTGGGCTGGGGCGGGTGGAGGCTCGGGGTCAGCAGGCCGCCCGGCCATCAGACGGCGGTATCGTGCCACGTTGCGGTTGTGCTCCGCCAGCGTCTCAGCGAAGAAATGCCCGCCATGCGCGTTAGCCACGAAATAAAGATAGTCCGTTTCCGCGGGCGCAAGCGCCGCCTGAAGCGAAGCCTCGCCCGGATTGCCGATCGGTCCCGGCGGCAAGCCCCGGTAGCGGTACGTGTTATAGGGCGAATCGACGTGCAGGTCCGCGCTCGAGAGAACGCCCTTGTATTGTCCCGCGCGTTCGAGAGCGTAGATCACCGTGGGATCGCATTGCAGGGCTATCCTGCGCGACAGGCGGTTTTCGAACACACCCGCCACGAGAGGCCGCTCATCCGGCTGCGGCGTTTCCCGCTCAACGAGCGATGCCAGCGTCGCGACACTGTTGACGTCAGGCGCATCCGCGCCCGCTGCAATACGCGCCCAGTGTTCCTTGAACTTTTGCACCATGGCGTTGGCCACATCCTGGGCCTTGGGATGCCGCGGAAACTTGTACGTCGCGGGAAAGAGGAAACCCTCCAGGCTCCATGCGCGGGGAACGAGATCGCGGATCGGAGCGGTGTTGTACATTATATTCATGAATTCCTGCGCCCGCATAAACTTGCCGGTCTCCAAGTTCCGCGCGATGTCAAACATCGTTTGGCCCTCGCGCACCACGAAAGGCTGTTCAAATACCTTGCCGCTTGCCAGCGTCCAAAAGACATCGCGCTCCGAAACCGGATGATCGAAGAAATATTCGCCCGCCACGATGGTGCGCCGCGGATGTTGCCGCGCGTAGAGCTCGAAAGCAATTGCGCTGCGGATCACACCGTTTCTCTCCAGAAGATATCCCGCCGTGCGTAGCGATGCACCGTGCGGGATATCCACGAAGACTCCTTCCTTCGCGAAGCCCTGGTAAGGCGCGGCGATGCCTCTCCACAGCCAATAGGCGACCCCCGCTGAGGCAAGCAGGGCGAGCGCCACGAGCCAGACGGCCATCCGCGCGATAGACTTTTTGCGGCGTCGGGCCACGTCAGTCTCGCTCCTTCCCTCGATCTCGTTGCGCCAGGAATTCGCGCAAGATCACCGCTGCAGCCACGGCGTCCACGGAATTCTCTTTCCTGTTTTTCTTTCTCGATTTCTTTGCGTTCTCGAAATCTCTATGGCTAATCTTCTTCTCCTTTACCGCAAGCAACGCTTCAGCCTTCCAGCTTGACAGCCGTTCGTCCATCAAGTCGACCGGCAGACCGAGCTGTTTGCGCAGGCGCTCGGCGAATCGCTCCACCTCTTCAGCCATTTCGCCGCGCGTGCCGTCCAGGCGAAGCGGCAAGCCCAGGACGATACGCGTGACCCCGTACTCACGAACAAGGCCCCGCAGCCGGCGCAGGTCCTCGCCGCGATTCTTCCGCGCCAGCACCGAAAGGGGCCGCGCCAATCGCGCCTGGCCATCCGCTAAAGCCAGCCCGATGCGCGCCCTGCCATAGTCCAGGGCAAGAATGCGCCCCGGTTCCGGTGTGCGCTGCGGCGCGGGCGTCGCGTTCTCCACGCTCTGGCGCGACGAAATCATCTTTTCAATTATAGCGTGTCGGCCGGAACGGGGCTTCGATGCGTGAGAGGATGTTTTCTTTGGGTATCTGTCGATTCAACTTCACTGCGCCTTGGCCACGACAACGGGGCACAACTCCAACGACTACGGCTTGCGGCCGCGGGCGCCGGTTTGCCAGGCGTCCCAATAGCCGAGGATCTTCAACTGCTGATCGAGGCCGGTCGCCCGCATTTGCTCTTCGATTTCCGAGCGCGTGAGGCGCTTGCCAAGCGGCTCGGCGCGGTCAGCGATGCCCCAGGCTGTGACCGCAGCAAGCGCCGTGTGCAGCTTCAGCTCGCGGATGTCCACCTTGTCGAAGGTGTCGGACGCGGCGTGATAGTTCGGGAGATAGTTGGCTTCTTCCTGATTCGCCACGAGCGTCGGCACGCCTTCGAGCAGAAAATCGAAGTTGTCCGTGCCGAACGAGGCGTCGTAGGTGTGATTTGTCGCGCCCCAGGAGTCGAGCGGCTTCATCGCCTCGCGGACGCCGGCTTCGACGTCACGGCGGCCGCCGAGCGAATAGCCGGTGACGCGGCCGATGCCGGCATCGTAGGCAATCATCGCGCGAATCTTATCCAGCTCGGGGCGATGCGATTTTACGTACTCCCACGAACCGACCGTGCCCTGCTCTTCGCCGCTGAACAGGATGAAGCGGATCGTCCGCCGTGGCAGCAGGCCCGTCGCTTTGATCGCGCGGGCAGATTCGATCACGAGCGCCGCGTTGCAGCCATTGTCCAGCGCGCCCGTGCCCAGCTCCCAGGAATCGAGATGGGCGCCGAGGATCACGACTTCATCGGGTTTTTCGCGGCCGCGGATTTCGCCGACGACGTTTTCCTGCTCTACCGGCCCAGCGATCTTGTTCGGCATCGAGAAGTGCACGCGCAGGCCTGCGTGCGCAGCTACGGCACGCGCCAGGCGCATCGCGTCTTCGCGTGCGACGACAGCCTGCGGAATCTTGTCGATCTTGCCGTCGAGCGTGTTGGTATGCCGATAAAGCAACAACCGCTCGCGCGCGCCCATCCAGAAGATCGCCGCAGCGCCGCCTTTGATGGCGCGAGCGATGATGTCCGGCGGCTTCAAATACTCGTTGAACAAGTCGGCCCAGGTCGAGCCGATGTCGCTGTGCACGAGCAGGATTGCGCCACTTACCGAGCCCGCGCGGGCAAATTCCTGCTCGGCTCCGTATCCGACATCCACGAGCGGCGCTTCGATTCCAACACCCGGGATTGGCGGCGACCAACCCGTCGAGACCAGCCGCACCGGAAATTTCTCCGGCCCGAGAATTTCGAGCCGTGTTTCTCCCTCGCTCCATGTCAAGGGTAATGTGTATTTTTCCGCGTGTACATCCACGCCCGCAGCGTGAAACGCGGCCAAGGCCCATTCCACTGCCTGCTTCATTTGAGGCGAGCCAGTCACGCGGCCGCCGATTTCATCCGTCAGGCGCCGCAGGTTGCCTTCGAGCGGCGATGGCCCCATCACGAGCGGCAAAATCTTTGCTGCCGCCTCTGCACAAGAAGACGCCTCCGTTTCCGAGCACCCCGCGGCTCCCTGCGACGCTGCGCCGAGCTTCAAATCGGTCTTCACGGGCGGCAACTGCGCCGCCGCAGGGAGCAAGCTGGCAAGGAGGCAAAGCAACGCGGAGATCGGGAATATCAAGCCGGGGCGCATCGAATCGTCCTTTCCAAGAGTGCCTGTGCGAGCTTTTCTAGATATGGCTTGCGGCGCGCGGATTATACCTGAGAACGCTCGAGGAGTAGCTCGGCCTCCGGCACATCAATTGGTTTTTGTTGCTCTGTGTCCTATGCGCCTTTGCGGCAAATTTCCCGGCGCGATTCTTGGATCGAGGACGCAATCCGCAACGCGGGCAACCTGCGCCATCTCAGCGACGTCATGTACGCGGACGATGTGCGCGCCGCCAAGGATGCTGGCCGCGACGGTCGCGGCTGTGCCCCAGATGCGGTCTTCGGCCGTAGCAGGCGGGCCTTGCTGCGCGAGTGTGGCGCCAATGAAAGCTTTGCGCGAAGCTCCGACGAGAAGAGGAAAACCGAGTTTCGCCAGGTGGGGCAATTTGGCCAGCAGTTCGTAATTCTGCTGAAAGCTTTTTCCGAAGCCGACGCCTGGGTCGAGGATGATCTGCGATTTTTTCACGCCCGCGCGCTGGGCTCTTTTTACGGCCGCGCGCAAGCCCGTCACGACGTCCTTCATGACGTCGGGCGCAAATGGCGTCCTCTGCATGGTGCGGGGCTCGCCGCGGATGTGCATCAGGATGAGCGGCGTGCCGTGCCGGGCAGCTACTTCGGCGATGCGCAAATCATTCTTCAGCCCGGAAATGTCGTTGATGATTTCCGCGCCCGCCGCGATTGCGGCTTCGGCAATGGAGGCTTTCCGGGTGTCTATCGAGATCGGAATCTGCACACGCCCGCGCGCGGCCTCCAGCACAGGCAGAATCCGCTGCAGTTCTCGCTCTTCCGACACGCCCAGCGAACCAGGCCGCGTGGATTCGCCGCCAATGTCGAGCAGGTCCGCGCCCGCCCGCTCCATCGCCAAGGCATGCTCGATGGCGCGCGCCGGGTCGAGAAACCGTCCGCCGTCGGAAAAACTGTCCGGCGTGACGTTCAGCACTCCCATTACCAGGGTGCGCTCGCCAAGCTCGAGCGTCCCCGAGCGCAGCTTCAGCCGAAACTTCTTTCGTGCCAGCATCTCGTGCGAGGGGGATTTTACAGTGGAATCAGGAAAGATGAGTGCCTCGCCCTTCAGCAATCACGAGTCACATACTTTCAGTCCAGGTCGAAGTCGCGGATCGGTTTTTCGGCGGGGGCGTCCTTGGCCTTTTTCATGGCCTCTTCGAACTTCTTGGCCAGAATGTCTTCCTTGTGTGATTCCTCAAACCACGAATCGCGGAATTTGTCCTCGCGCTGCCGCTGCTGTTCGGCCAGGATTTTCTGCGCATCGGTCAGATCCACGTCGGGGCCTTTTTTCGGCGGCTCCTCGTGCGAGAGCACCACGCTGAGTGCCGCGTCGATAGTCAGCTTCGCGTGGCAGCAGGGGCAGGTCACTTGAACCGGCTTGTCCACACTCTTTGCCATGTCCCCATTTTACGCCTGTTGGGCAAAAAAGTCGGGGCGCCCGCCACGGCGGGCTGCGCCCAGGAGTCAGTTCGGGATGTCGTTTCGGCTACGCCTTGGCGGGATTTTCACCGCGGGCGAAGCCTGGCGCGGGCCGCATGTCCGGCCGCACGAGCTTCGGGTCCGTTCCCGGCGCGGCCTGCGGAGGCGGTGGCGGCGGTGTGCGCGGCTTTTCCGGCAGCGGCTTGCCTTCCATGATCAATTTCACCTCATTCGCATCGATCACTTCGCGGACGAGCAGGGCCTGGGCGACGTTCTCAAGCGTCTCCCGGTTCGTTGTCAGGATCTGTTTGGCTCTTTCGTAAGCGGCGTTGACAATCAGCTTCACTTCCTTGTCGATCTGGATGGCGGTGTCTTCGGAGTAGTCGCGGTGCTGCGTGATCTCGCGGCCCAGGAAGATGGCCTCTTCCTTCTTGCCGTAGGCCAGCGGGCCGAGGTTGCTCATGCCCCATTCGCAGACCATGTTTCGCGCAATCTCGGTGGCGCGCTCGATGTCATTGCCCGCGCCCGTGGTGAGGTGCCCAAGGAAGAGTTCTTCGGCCGTGCGGCCGCCCATGAGCACGGCGAGCATCGCTTCGAGATGTTCTTTCGTGTACGAATGCTTGTCGTCGGTCGGCAACTGCATGGTCACGCCGAGCGCCATCCCGCGCGGGATGATGGTCACCTTGTGCACCGGGTCCGCGCCGGGCGTCTTCGCCGCGACCAGCGCGTGGCCGGCTTCGTGATAGGCGGTGTTGCGCTTCTCTTCGTCGGACAGGATCAGGGACTTGCGCTCGACGCCCATGAGAACCTTGTCCTTGGACATTTCGAAGTCCGCCATAGTCACGAACTTCCGATTCTGCCGCGCGGCCCATAGCGCCGCTTCATTGACAAGGTTGGCGAGGTCCGCGCCTGAAAATCCGGGGGACCCGCGCGCAATAATGGAGAGGTCCACATCATCGCACAGCGGGACCTTGCGCGTGTGCACGCGGAGAATCTCTTCGCGGCCTTTCACGTCTGGCCGCGCCACGACCACGCGCCGGTCGAAGCGCCCCGGCCGCAGCAGCGCGGGATCGAGCACGTCCGGCCGGTTCGTCGCCGCGATCAGGATGACGCCTTCGTTCGATTCGAAGCCGTCCATTTCGACGAGGAGCGCATTCAACGTCTGTTCACGCTCGTCGTGCCCGCCGCCGAGGCCGGCGCCGCGATGCCGACCGACCGCGTCAATCTCGTCGATGAAAATGATACACGGCGCGTTTTTCTTGCCCTGCTCGAAGAGGTCGCGGACGCGGCTGGCGCCCACTCCGACGAACATTTCCACGAAGTCCGAGCCGGAGATCGAGAAGAAGGGCACGTTCGCTTCGCCCGCAATCGCGCGCGCCAGCAGCGTCTTGCCCGTTCCTGGAGGCCCCACCAACAGGACTCCCTTCGGGATGCGCCCGCCGAGCTTCTGGAACTTTTGGGGGTCTTTCAAAAACTCGATGATTTCCTGCAGCTCTTCTTTCGCTTCATCCGTTCCCGCAACGTCCTTGAACGTGGCCTTCTTTTGCTGCGCGGAAAGCAGCCGAGCCCTGGACTTGCCAAAGCTCAAGGCTTTGTTTCCGCCAGCCTGCATCTGCCGCATCAGGAAGAGGCAGAATCCCACCAGCAGCACGAGCGGCGCGACGTTGACCAGCATCAGGATCCAGTCGCCGCTGCGAACCTCTCTCACGCTGATCTTCACCGCTTTGTCGCGCAGCGTCTTGGTCAGGTCCGGGGCGCCTTCCTTGAAGATCGTGATGCGGAACTTGCGGTTCGCCGGTATCTGGTACTCTCCCTGCAGCTCGTAGCTGTTCGGTGAGAGGTACATCGTCACCTCTTTCACCTGACCGGCGTCTACCTTGGCCATGAATTCACTGTAGCTGGGTTCGTCATCGCGCGCGGATTGCCCGCTGGCGGAGACCAGCTTCCAGAGCATCACGCCCAGGAAGACGATCGAGATCCAGAAGAGAATTGTTTTTGCCGTCGAACTCGAGTTCACGTTGCCCTCGTACTCAAAATCCCGTCAGTCGCGCGAACCAGCCGCCGTGACTACTTGCGTCTGCGCCGGCTCCGCTGGCCGACAGCGTTTCTCCCGCCTCTCAAGAGGTCCCTCAGATTTTGGCCACGCCCGCTGCTTCCCGCCAGGCCGTAGCCGGTCCATACCTGATTAGATGCGGTGCGGAAAGCAAAGTAATCCGGCTCAAGGTTCACTTTGCGGCGAGCCGTCTTGTCGAGCAGCACCGCCAACCGCAGCGAGCGTGGCCGGCTTTCGCCGAGCCGGCGCAGGAGAAACTCCTGGGTCACGCCGCTATCGAGCACTGCATCCACCAAGAGCACGTCCCGCCCTTTCAAGTCCGGCCGCGCTCCGAAGAAAACTTCGCGCCGCGCGTGTCCGTCGTGGTCCACGTCGCGCACGTCCTCCCGTACGAAGTGGCAAACCACCCGGCACCTCAGCTGCCGGATCAAATCCGCAGCGAATACAAAACCCCGGTCCAGCGTGATGACCACATCCAGCCGACGGCCTTTGTACTCCCGTTCGATGGCCCGTCCCAAAGCCACAACCTGCTTTGCTATCCGGGAGGCGGAATAGCTCACACGCGAACGGGCGCTCAATCTCTCACCTCGGCGATCACCAATCCCGCCTGGGTCTGCGGGGTCGGCGCGTATTCTGCCGCCACGGGAAAGCCCCGGGCCCAAACGATGGAGCCGCCGCTGGTCAGCACCGGCCAGCTTTCCCGCTCCCACCGGCTGACCCGCTTTTCCAGAAACATGCGCTTCAGCTTGTGCGGGCGGCTGTGTCCCGCCGGTCGATACGCGTCCCCGGGACGCCAATTCCGCAACACGAGAGGGCTGCGCAGCCGGTCGCGGTCCAGGGCCACCCCCTCTAGCTTAGTCTCTCGCGCCTCACGAGGCCAGTCAATCACCCTGAGGCGGAATGCGCAACCCAGCTCCGGGACGCGAACCACCGCACCCCCGCTGCCGAGCATTACCTCGTACTCATAGACGCTGGTCAGTCCAGGGTTGTTCCTGAAGCCGCCCCTCGATGGCTGCGTTTTCCTCTCCGCGGTGTCACACCGGGCGCTCAAAAACGACAGCGCGTCCAGTTCGTGCCGCACTTCCACGTCGCCCGGCAGAATCAACCGCTTCCCACTTTGTCCCTGCCGGGCCAGTTCCAGCACCGCTTCCACGTGTCCCGAGGAGATCTGCCCGGTCCGCGATTTCAACTGTTTCACGATGCGCCGCACCAACCTCTTGCCCAGGGCCACGAAACCCTCTTTCTTCTCCGAGCATTTCCCGGTGAAATCTCTTGCTCTCCACGGTTCCAGCAAGTCCACAACGCGAATTTTCGCACCGCTCTCTTTTCGCTCGACCAGTGTTGCAAATCGCTCCTCCACCAGCGCACCCAAGACTGCTTCGTCTTCGCGGGCCAGTTCCGCGAGCTTTGCAAGATGCACTACCGTGGCCGGCTGAAACTGTTTTTCCAGCAGCGGGAGCAGCCGCCGGCGAATGCGCGCGCGCAAACGCGTCTCGTCGAGATTCGTCGCATCCTCGCGCCACTTCTGCCGCCTCGCTCTGAGGAACGCACGAAGCTCCGCGCGGCGCACTCCGAGCAGCGGCCGGATTACAGCCCCGGCAACGGGATGAATGCCCCCAAGCCCCGCCATTCCTGTTCCGCGAAGAATATGCGCCAGGACGGTCTCCGCCTGATCATCGGCCGTGTGCGCGACGGCGACGCGATCGACTCGCCCATCCCGCGCCAGCCGCTCGAAAAACTGGTACCGCAGCCGCCTAGCCGTTTCTTCAACGTTGGCGCGCGCCTTCTTTGCTTCCACCGCGACGTTCGCGCGGTCCACATGAAAAATGAGCCCCCGCGCCGCCGCCATCTTGGCCACGAACTTTTCGTCCGCGTCGGCCGCGCGCCCGCGCAGTTTGTGATTGAAATGCACTACGCTCAAGACGATGCCGAGCCGATCGCGCAACTCCTCGAGCAACAACAGCAGCGCGACCGAATCCGCGCCGCCGGACACGGCCACGGCCACGCGCTCCCCCGCCCGCACCGTTCCGTGTTTTCGGAGTGCGTTCAGGACGGTCCGGGGCAACGCTTCAAGTTCCTGCCGCGCGCCCGCGGCGCCTTTTCTTGCGCGAGTCACGAGTCACCCATCTCGATTCACGAGGGTTCACAACGCCGGCCGGCGCTTGTGCCAGTCCGTGGTGAGCTGGTAGGCGTGCGTGCACTCGATGCACACGTCTTCGCGCAGCGCATCGGCCACGAACTGAATCGCGATGGGCAGGTTCTTATCTTTTGTGAAACCGCAGGGAACGGACAGCGCCGGCAAACCTGCCACGTTGGAGGCCGCTATGAGCTGTGTCTTCGGCGCTGGAGGTTGGCGCGGCTCGCGTGGCTTTTCTTCGCCCGGTTTTGCCTCCGCGGCGCGCGCCGCCGCATCGAAGTCGCGGTCGAGGGGCGGAGCAGGCGAAGTCCGGCTCGGCGCCACCAGCGCGTCATAGTTGTTGAACAGCTCCGCCATCGCCGCTTGAATCTGCGCGCGCAGCCGAAACGCGTCCAGATAATCCGTGGCCTTCATTTCGAGCGCCGATTTCAATCCCGCCTTCTGCGTGTCGTCGATCAGCTCGTTCAGCTTCTCGCTTTCGATGAATGGCCGGAAAATCGCGGCCGCTTCCCCCTGGTACAACGCGACCGCAACCGGCGTGTACGGAAATTCCGGCAAGTCGGCTTCTTCCATCTTTGCGCCCAATTTCTCCAGCACCTTCACCGCTTCGTCAAACGCCGCGCCCACTTCCGGGTCGCCATCCTTCGGAAAATCCGGGCGCAGCACACCCAGTTTTTTCCCCGCAAGCGATCGCACGCGCTTTTCATCGTTCGGAACAAAGTAGTGGAAGGCCTCGCGGCGCGACGTCGCATCCAGCGGATCCTCGCCCGCAATCGCGTTCAACACCAACCCGCAATCAACTGCCGCCCGGCACATGGGTCCCAGCTTGTCCATCGTCCACGAAAGGGCCATGGCGCCGTGCCGGCTCACGCGCCCGTAGGTCGGCCGCAGCCCACTCACTCCGGAAAACGCGCTCGGCGTGATGATCGAGCCGAGCGTTTCCGACCCGATGGCAAACGCCACCAATCCCGACGGCACCGCCGCGCCCGGCCCGCTCGAGCTGCCCCCCGCCCAGTGCTCCAGGTTGTATGGGCAGCGTGACGGCCCTTGCAAAGACGCCTTCCCGTTGTTGTAGCCTCCCCCGCCCGCCAATTCGATCATCGCCAGCTTGGCCACGAGGATCGCGCCCGCTTCGCGCAGCTTGCGCACCACGGTTGCGTCGTATTCAAATACCTGGTCCTTGAACGGCGGCGCGCCCCACGTCGTCGGTATGCCGCGCGTCGCAAGCAGATCTTTCGCGCCATACGGAATCCCGTGCAGCGGGCCGCGCGAACGTCCTGCGGCAAGCTCTTTTTCCGCCGCGCGCG
>Ga0066680_10000140_pt1 | contig 18924 bp, 27 predicted proteins | sample GraSoiAngelo_129_FD_62297 | JGI IMG/M metagenome (GOLD analysis project Ga0066680, IMG submission 62297) | Grasslands soil microbial communities from the Angelo Coastal Reserve, California, USA - 14_0927_12_40cm | ecosystem: Environmental > Terrestrial > Soil > Grasslands | place: USA... | reverse complement strand
TGGACAAGAAAGGCCTTTGAAAGAGTTTTCAAGCAAACTGAATCCGATCTTGATATGAAACTGATTTATGATGTAGCTCATAATATAGCAAAGGTAGAAAACCACAAGATAGATGGTCAGCTGAAATCTGTAGTTGTTCACAGAAAAGGAGCAACAAGGGCCTTTCCTAAGGATAGGGAAGAAATACCACAAAAGTATCGAGATCTGGGGCAACCTGTTTTCATACCTGGTTCAATGGGTACTGGAAGCTGGATTCTCTTAGGAAAGCCACATTCAATGGATCTAAGCTTCGGTTCCACAGCTCATGGTGCTGGAAGAATGATGTCCAGATCTGCAGCAAGACGTAACTTCACTGAAAACCAAGTTCAAAAATCATTAGGTGATAAAGGAATTTTCATCAAAGCTCTTACAAGGGAAGGGGTAGTAGAAGAGACACCGGAGGCATATAAGGACGTGGATGCTGTGGCAAATGTTTCACATGAGCTTGGGATAGCAACCAAGGTGGCCAAGCTTGTTCCTATTGGAGTGATCAAGGGATGACCGAAGAAGACAAAGAGCTAGAACTTTTGAAAGCAAAAAGGTTACTTGAAATGCAAAAAAACATCTCTCAAAGACAAAAGTCTGGATCAAAGGAAACACCGGTAATAACGTTAACCCCTCGTGAAATAGTCGTTAAACAACTTGGGCATAGGGGCCTTGAAGTACTCGAAAATGCGGAGGTACAATTTCCTGAAGAGACTGGAATTGTAATAGCGAAGCTTGCAGAGCTTATTCAGACAGGAGAGATTACTGAAATAATCGACGGTGGTAAATTACTAACACTTTTTCGATCTTTAGAAATTAGAGTACGTCTACAAACCACCATAAATATTGAACAAGACGGAAAGTTAGTATCTTGGTCTGATAAATTAAAGGCAACTAGTAAGACAGAACCCAGAGAAACCTCCATCGATGAAAATCCCTAGCAAGTATATTAAGTAGGCAAACGATTTTTTTTTGATGCGTTCAGTCAATAGTAAAATTGAATCACTTTTGATTGCAATTTGTGACAGAGGTCTTTTTTTATGAATGGTAAACCAACCATTCTTGAAATTGCAACAACCAAATACGAAACTGATAGAGAACTTGTCTCAATAGCAATGGATAGTCTGCAAACCCTTTGCGGTGCGAAAGATGGCTTTTTAATAAGTAACCCAATGGAAAGATTTGGTTGGGCATTTTTTAAGGTACTAGTTAAAGCCGAGTTGCTATCTGCGATTCAACTAAAACTTGGAGATCAGATAGCACGATCTAAAGGAAAAAAGCTAGAAGAAAAATTTGTAAATTTCATGACGAATTTCTTTGAATACAAAAACGCAAAAGTAAAAGTAAAGCTTTTAGAAGACTAAACCCTTCTTCCTCTTTTGCCGCCTTTCTTTCGAGTTGTATCATGGGGGATGGGAGTTACGTCATCAATTCTTCCTATCTTGAAGCCCCCTCTTGCCAATGCTCTAATTGCAGCTTGTGCACCAGGTCCTGGAACTCTTGAACCAACTCCTCCGACAGCTCTTACTCTTATGTGAAGCCCAGTGAAGCCTTTGTCATGAGCAGCTTCAACCACCGCAGCTGTTGATTTCATAGCTGCGTAGGGTGACGACTCGTATCTGTCAGCATTAACATGTCTTCCACCGGAACTGATTGCAACAGTTTCGGCTCCGGACAAGTCAGTTATATGAACAATGGTATTGTTATAACTACTGTAAATGTGCGCTACGCCCCATTTATCTTTCGTTTCTTGTTCAGACAACATTTCAAAATTCTTTGACGGGTTTAAAAAACATTAGGATCTAAGATGAACCCAACCACATCTGCCTACAATTTTACTTCTGTTTCTCTCTATGTAGACAACTCTTTTGCCACTTGTAACGTAACCTATCTCATATAGTGGTGTCTTGGATCTTTGCGCAATATTCCTGACCCTATGCAGGTTTCTTGGAGGTACCGTAGCAACTATTTCATATTCTTCCCCACCGCAAAGGACAAGGTCAGCTAAATTCATTTTATTTTGCCTTGCAAAATCAACCACATCACGTTCCGTAGGAAGATTAATTATCACAAATCGTTTCTGGCTTTGTTTACTCATGTCATTTAGTGTAATGGAAAGTCCATCACTTGAATCCATAGAGGAAGAAAAATATTTTGCAGCTTTTAAGCCAAATTCAAGCCTAGGAGTTGGCATGAAAACTCTCTCTTTACATTTCTTTATGAACGGGGCATTGGCAGATACCCTATCTAAGATAATTTTTAGCCCCGATGAACAGTAGCCAAAAGGACCGGATGTTACAATGATGTCGCCTGTCTTTGCACCTCTCCTCATTGGCATCTTTCTCCCTGCGCCTAACATAGAAACCTCAATAATGATTTCTTTTCCTTCATTTACATCTCCTCCTACTATTCGTATGCCAAATTCTCTGGATGATCTTGCGAAACCGTCTGCTAATTCGTTTACTTTACCTACGCTAAATCCTCTAGGTATTGCTAATGAAATCGTAGCATACTGAGGCTTGATTCCTTTACAGGAAAAGTCGCTTACGCATGCAGCGAGGCTTTTTCTTGCTATTTCTTGTAATCTCATGCCACGAGGAACATCAGTACTTTGAACTAGCATGTCAGACTTCATAGCAAAGTTAGTAGTAGCTATTCTAAGTATCTCTAAATCTTCGGGTACAAAGCTTGATTTCTTTCCAAAACGTTGTTGAAATAGCTTAATAATTTCTGCTTCGTCTGGCTTCTTCATAGCTTTTCTTGACCAATTTAGAAACTTGTTTTTTGATAGACTTTACCTTATTCAAATTGTTAGACTCTACTGATATTCTTATGACGTGCTCCGTATTTGATTGTCTAACAAGTGCCCAACTATCTTCGTCTATTATAGACTTGACACCATCTGTTGTTATTATCTCGCTAAATTGCCTTTCCATTTTCTTTAATAAAATCTTCATTGTTTTTTTATGGAAACGAGAGTCGACATTCACTTTGGATCGAAGCTGAAAATACCCTTCCATGAATCTTACTATCTCATTGAATTGCCTAGTTCCTACCATAGAAGCTATAAGACCACTTGTGAGCAATCCATCTCTGCACATGTTGAACTTAGGTAAAATGAATCCAGCACTGCTTCCTTCTCCTCCTGCTTGAGAATTTGTCTTTATCATTAAATCTACAACGTTAGCTTCTCCAACTTTTGATCTCTTGACACGTCCTCCTTCTTCTCTGATAAATTTCTCAATTGCAACACTGGTATCTATGCTGAGAACGATTTTTTTGTATCTCATTTCAAGAACTTTTGCAATTCCTAAACCTAAAGTTACATCAGGTGCTTGTTTTCTACCATCTTTTACTACTACAAGTCTATCTCCATCTAGATCAAAAGCGAATCCTATGTCGGATTTTTTTGAGGCCCGTACCAGATCTTGCAGTCTGTCGTAGGTGGGATCAGGTCCACGAGAGGCTTCTCCGGGCTTTTCATTTATTGTTTTAACCTTACATCCTAACCTTTTGAACAGCTGTGGCGCTACTTTGAAAGCAGCACCTCCTCCTACATCAAGAGCAATTCTTGGGGCTGCCCTCAGATTTCCGATTAAATCTACCGCCTCGTCTAAATAGTCTGAGTTAGTTTCTAATTCAGTACCAATTTTCTCTTTAGAAAAAAGCCTTTCTTTGATCATGTATCGTAGTTCTGACTCGTTAACCCCTCTTCCTTCTACTATGAACTTCAGTCCATTCCATTCCATAGGATTGTGAGATGATGTTATGATTAGTCCAGCTCCGTATTTTCTTGATTCCCTGAATACTACTGGTGTTGGAGCAACACCCAAATTGTAAACTTCAATACCTCTCTCCATCAAAGAAGCTACTGCTATATTGGATAGCATATTACTTGATGGTCTAGTATCTGAAGCCACAACACATTTTTTTGATTTAATGAGACGTGAAAAATTTCTACAGTAGTAAATGACGTCATTAAGATTAAGATCATTTCCAAAAATTCCACGAACTCCAGAAATTGATACCTTCAACGAGTCCAAAGCACAAAGGCTTTTTATAAACTCTGATGACATTGCGAACCAATGCCTCGATAGCTCAGCCTGGTAGAGCGAACGCCTCGTAAGCGTTAGGCCGCGGGATCGAATCCCGCTCGAGGCTTATATCAAGTTACATAATCACAAAATAGTTTGTAGTTGAACAGAGTTACGTTACGACAAAATTTGCAATGATTCAAAATCTTTTACTGTCATCATTTTGTTCATCAAGAGTTTCTATATCAAGTTCAAGTTCTTTTGCCAATCCCTTCCACCATGCCAAGATTTCTGTCACGTCCACTCCCCTCTGACATAAACCAATTTACACCTTTATAGATCTGTCGGTTGTTTCATCGTAGTTTTATTATAAAATATTATGAAATTAGATTTTGAGGAATAACAGTCAACCAAAAATGTACAATCCATTAAATTTCTAATCTGAGACATTTCAAGTCTTACGTTTTGAAAAATTGTTCTAAAATAGAGGAAAAGAACAACAGCTGCTTATAGTTCGAGTCCAAAAGAATCTGCAAGACTCTGGAATTTCTCGTACGACTCCAAGTATTGCTTACCTTTTGGAGTGATAACAAAGGTATTCTTGCCGTCGTATTCAATCTTGTTTAATAGGCCAGCGCCAGTAAGATTTTCTATAAATTTTGAAAGTCTTGAATGTGATAAATTAGCCTTTGTTAAAAGTGCTGTTATGTTAATTCCATTTACACCACTTTCCTCAGTGACAGTAAGCAAATCTCTCACTATTTGCATGCTAGTTCTATACGTAACCATGCTCAGTGAATATATTGGGTGGTGATATAAGGGTATTACTCATTATTGTTTTCAGACATGCAGATATTCGAGGGATCATATTAGAAGGGATTTTATGGCTTTTTACTATTTGAATAACGTTGGATTTTTCTTGTGTTGAGGGATGTTCCAATTGTTGTATTGAGAGAGAGTATTATCCAACGGTAGAATTTGGAAAAGTGGGGGTGTTAGTATTGCCAGAGGAAAAGAATGGAATCGAACTTCTAGCAAAAAAACATGATATCAAAATCAACGTTCTTCCTAGGATAGGAATATCATACAAGGAATCCAATAAGCCTGACCAGATCCTTGCTTATCAGCTAATGGGAAGCGAAAAGAATGGTAACACATGCCCATTTCTTGACACAGAAAGTAATGAAAGGTCTCCTCATGGAGGATACAAATGCAGAATATATGAAAATAGACCCATTGCTTGCCGTGCATATCCTATAATAGAAAGTTCTCCAATCATCTTGGACCCAAAATGCAAATTTTGTGAAACTTGCAATGTTCCTTCTGGAAACATAAACTCTGAGCTGGAATCTTTAATCGAAATTAAAGGAAAGATAAAAACGAACGCCCCCTACGTGTTAAGATATGCTACAGGTATTGGTGACACAGAAAATAAAAATCTAGTAAAAACTGGTTGGTTCTTAGTTTGATCTATTGACTCTTTCATGACTACCAGGATAATACTCAGAAATTTTTTTGGAGTAGCACTTGCTACATAAAGGACCTTTTATGTTCCAAGTTTCCATCGGACGGTATACATGATCTAAAGGACCATTACATAGCGAGCATCTTTGTGTTTCTCCCAAATTGATAAAGTTCGTCGTTTTTCGTTATAAAAATCATGTTAAATACTACCGCAAGTACAATAAGACCGCGGTAGAATGGATGGCTAGATGTGGACCTCCTGCAAGAGACCTATCGGTCACCCTTCTGCCGCAAATCTAAACCAAAATCCTAAAAAAGATCTTGGACTACCCTTTGGATAACGCTGATCTCTTCTTCTTCTTGTTTCATCTTCTTCTCAATAACCCGGACCATTGAATCTTGCCACACGTGATGTGAGAAGAAATTATGGTAAGTATTTGCAGCAATCATCTCATCGTCTACTACCGTATCCTCTAGAAACTTAGTCACTACTGTATCTGTGAGCTTTAGGATTCTTTGATTTAATTTAATACTCTTGAATATAGGTTCTAATTTTGAGACATCCTCCTTGAAATCACCTTTAGTAAGTAAAATCTTCTCATGAAGGATCTTGAAATAAACAGCAACAAAAAACAGAGTAGCATATCTCTTAGTCTTGTGACCGCCTTTCTTACCATAGTTCAATACCTTCTTTGCATACTCTTTTACAAGATACGGGAATAATAGAAGTCGATAGTCATCTTTCAACTTCTCATTGAACACTTCATCATACTTACTTCCCCTCGGTAAAAATTGAGCGGGTGAACTATATGCTTCAGTAGGACGTTGCTCTATTCCTGCTACAAATGCCTGAATTGCGTCTTTTGCTACTATTACTTTCTTGTGATTATCTGGTAGATACTTGTTGTATAGATGGTCTCCCACAAACTCGCTTTGCTGGGATTTTGTTTTACTATCGAATGAACCTGCCTGTATTTCGTAAAAATAACGAAGGTTCTCCATCTGAGATTTGATGGATTTGTGAAAATCCATCAAAGATACTAGATCTTTTCCTCTTACTGCATTCTGTGAATTTCTGTATTTTGTTATGTTGTTTTGGTCAAGCTCATCTGCAGCTTTGATGATTGTTACCGTTATACTGCCTTCTAGATTATGCGTACGCCTCGCATGATCCAATACTGAGTTTGATGTCTGAGCGCCATTTACTATCTGAGGTGAATGCAACGCTATGGAATTGTCCTCTAATTCCTCAAAATCATTTACTACTATTGTTATTCCGTTATTGTAATAGAAGAACTTGTGCGGCAACTCTTGCAAAGTTTCTCGTAGACCTTTGTTTACCGTTGTTTTGAATTGCATCCATTGTCTGATGTTGGATTCAAAAACATAGTCTCTATTCTTGGTAACGAAATTGGTCAGTTCTCTCAGCTTTAAAATACCCAGTAAAGTATTCTGGTATCTAAGTTTACATTCAAGCCTAATCGATGCCTTCTTGCCAGCAGCTGGTTTCTTGATTCGATCCCAGAGTTTTTGTATGATTATTCCTATATCATAGATTTCAATAGAATCATAGTTATCGTTGTCCACTTTCTGGTCGGTCACATATACACACTCGATTTTCAGATTCTTCTCCCGAATTTGAGTGACCAAATGAGCAAGTTCTGGACGCATTTTCGAAATATCTTTATTTTGAAGCCTCTTGACATCTTCTTTGAATTTTGTTATTGCTTCAATAGAATGAGAACTACCATACTTTGATTGAAAAAGATAGATTTTATCCTCGGAAAAGTCTACTGGTAGATAAGCATCAATTCCAAGATCATTAGGTCCATCAATTATTGCATCAGTAGCATCATCTTCAGTTGCCTCAAACACTCGTGTCAACACCCATTGCAAAAAGTTATGACCTTTCTCGATTTCATTCTGACTACTCTCTGCATATTCTTTAATACTATCTCTGATATTTTGGGCAAATCCTTCAAGGGGTTGTCCATTAGTATTTTGTAGAGAAAGAGATCGAGCGCCTGGTATGTATTCTAACAATCCATTACTTCTTTCAACCAAATTGATTTGAGTACAAGGTGGTCTATTTAGAAAAGTTGGTTATTATGATATAATCAAGGTGAGGAAGGGATTCGAACCCCTATAAATTCGCTCTGCAGGCGAACGCATAACCACTCTGCCACCTCACCGCGATCAAAAAAGTTTTCAATGAGCAATTAAATGTTTTAGATCAGAACTTTGCAAACTGCTTTGAAGCCAGTCTGACATCTTCCTCCCTGATCGTTTTCCTTCCTGCATGCACAGACATTTCCACGGCGCTTTTTGCAATTGAACCGCCAATTTCTTCCAATATCCTTCTCAACTCGATAGCAGATTCATCGCTAACTCGTTCGGCTCCTGCCTTTTTCAAAATTCTATACATCACGGAGAGGCCAAATTCGGACGCTGTCATATTCTAATTTTAAGGACCCATGATAAAAGACTTTGAGTAGAAAAAAACTAATCAAGGATCGATTTATACACACTATTTTCTTGCTAAAGTATTAGTTATGAATTGGCTTACTGATGCCCACATTCATTTGACTGATCCTGAATTCGAATCAGATATGCAGTATATACTGACAGGTATGGACAAGATGAAAATAAGAGCATGCTGTGTCTCAGTAGACTATGCAAGTTCATTGTTAACACTTGAATTAAGCAAAAGAAGTCGTTTGGTTCAATCTTTCGTCGGTCTTCATCCCGAGAAGGCTAATGAAGATTTAGAATCAATGACAGAATTAATAGAAAACAACTCGAAACGAATCTCTGGATTAGGTGAAATCGGACTTGATAAGATATATGCCTTGGATGATGCTGGTTTCCATAGACAACTTTTTGTTTTCCATAAAATGCTTTCGCTAGCTGAGAAATTAGGTAAACCTGTGTCCATACACTCTAGGAAAACGCTTGATGAAATATTTTCTACCCTTTCATCGTATTCTCTGAAAGGAATTCTACTGCATTGGTTCGCAGGTAGCAAAAAGCAACTAGATAAAGCCATGGACTTGGAATGCTTTGTTTCTTATGGACCCGCAATGATTTATTCTCATGATAAGCAGATTCTTCTAACTCAGACAGATCTTAACAAAATCTTGCTTGAAACTGACGGACCAGTGAGATTTTCGAAATGTTTTGGATCCAAAACAACACAGATAACTTTTCTTCCTAGCGTTCTCTTTTGTGTATCTCACGTACTCCATAGATCCTATGATGAAATGCTAGGTATTTTGGAAAACAACTCAAATTCGTATCTGGGAGTATAGGTATAAAAAACCCCCTTACCATTCGAAAATGTGAATAGAATCAGGCGAATTTCCACAGAGCTATTATCTTCTTATAGAGTAAAATTTGGCACTGATTTTCAAGAAAACAAGAAAGCACTAGACGAAATAGCAATAATCAGGTCCAAAGGGCTCAAAAACGAAATAGCAGGCTTCATAACTTCTTACCTGCGAAGAGAGCTTGAGGAACAGAAAGAAAAGGAATCAGAATCTGCAGCTCACACAGAATCTATTCGTGAAGCCGAAGAAATAGAAGAACAGATACTAAACTAACCAGAAACGACTTGTCAAAAATTCAATATAAAAGGGGTTTACTGTCTTAAGATATGATAACAGTCAGATTTCTTGGAGGCGCTAGAAAATTATTTTTACGTGATAAACTGGTCGTGGAAGAAAACTCCATGTCAGTATCCAACCTGCTAAATTATCTTCAGAAGACTGTTAAGAATCCGCTATCCCTTGATGTAAAAAATATTCTTGTTGTAGTAAATGGTATAGATTCTTCAGCCTTGCAAGGTCGGAATACTAATCTTAAGGATGGAGATATGGTAACCATAATTCCACTAGTACATGGAGGAAGTATGAATAGAAAGCGGTTCACCATTATTAACATGAGCGCAGAACTGATGCGACTGAAAAAAATGGCAGACGATCCAATTAGATTTCTTGAAATATTACGTGAGAAATATACTGATCTCATAATTCAAGGTATTCAGGCTGATTATGTACTTAATCTTGAACACGCAAAGAGGGTTCTGAGTGTATCGTTTGCTGCTCAAAGGGCCTGTCTACTACTTTCCAATAGAATGGAAATTGATATTCTAATGAGATTCACATGTACAAGGCAGATTAGTATTGCTATTGCTAAAGGAGGCCTACGAAAAGGCATGGATTCTATTCTTGTAGTAGTCGGAAAAAGATCATCTGCCGATGAACTTTTCAGAGAAATAAAGCACATGCTGAGAAGTAATTGGACTTTTGAGAATAACTCAAAATTCATCCAAAAAGAATTTGCAATAACTAGGAGGGAACTTGGTTGTATAATATCAAAGACTCCACTTGAGGATATACTGACAGAAAGATCAGCTATTTTACTCCATTGAATCACGTTTCAGCTTTAGAGTGCTCACTATGTCACTCTCTCTGAGCACAGATGTGCCAGCAGTTTTCCCAAGAATCTGAACAATTACATTCCAATCGAATTTCTCTAATGATACCTTGTTTTGAATACTCTTGGCAATGGAATCTATTACCTCTTTTGATGACAACGCTGAGCCTCTCTTCTCGATAGTTATTCTATAAGTATCTGTCCGTTTCATCATTTTTGTATGGTTTTGTACAGATCTTACTATGTTCTCTGTATCGGTTTCTGTGGTTTCTTGAATTGGTATGAATCTATGACAATATCTAATACTCCAAGGCTCGTCAATAATTTTCTTTTTAATTTCTCTGACGATCATAAAAGGATCTAGTATGGTAATCACAGTAATAATTCCAGAAAAAGGTGTGATCTCCACCCTAGGGACAACATCCTCAAAATCGGCTAGAATTTTCGAGATCTCATTAGAAGCCTCTTCCTCAAGGTGTCTGCTGCATGTTATGATTAGATTCAAACTACAGTCGCTAATTCCTTCTCTTTTACTTTGCCTTCTCGTATTATCTTCAATTGGTTGCCAGCAACTTCAACAACGGTAGATTCGCCGGGATCAGAAATCTTTCCGGCGTCAAGAAGCACATCGTAGCCTGAAAATTTATCACGTATTAGTTTTGAATCGTTGAAAGGAGGAAGACCAGAAAGATTTGCACTAGTCCCGACGAGTAACTTACATTCCTTAAGAACTGATAATGCGCAGGGATGATTGGGAACTCGTACCGCAATTTTACTTTCGAGATTTAAAGAATTTCTAATTTGCTCTTCTTTTACTTGTAGAATCAGTGTCACGGGTCCTGGCCAGAACTCGTTTGCTATTTTTTCTGATAGTTTATCAAAAAAAGCAATCTTTGCGATATCTTTTTTGGAATAGCCAAGAACTGGAAGTTGTTTTGTTTTTTCCCTGCCTTTTATCTTGTATACCGTTTTGACCGCTTCATGATTATAAGGGTCACATCCTATACCATACACAGTATCAGTAGGTATTACAACAACACCACCCTTCTTTATTATAGCCAAGGCCACTTTGATCCCATCCTCATTACACTGCACAATCACAGATCACTTTGATGGAATCTAGTAAATTATCTCTTGTTATAAAAATGATATATGATTGGATGACATTCTATTGACTATGGATGAAGAAATTCCCCAATGTAAATGTACACCGGGTGGAAAGACCTATGTAAATGAAGACGGTATGAGCATCTGTGTTTTATGCGGTGGTTGGATAGGACCATCTACGTAGAAGTGATTAATATTAACATGAAAACTGTAAATCCTTTATAGGAAATATTTTCTGTTAGTGCTATGTCTGACGAATTTGAGAATGATTTTGAGGATGAGTTTGATGATGATGTGGGGGATGAATACGGCGAAGTTGAAGATGACGAAGACAGCTAAATTCTCAATCCAAAGGATTCAGCAAACTCTCTAAAACCACGATAGGCCTGTAGAAACTCTCTTCCTCTCTCGCTAATTCTATATTTGCATGCCCTTTCTGACGTTGTCTGCTCTATGAGGCCTTGTTGCACAAGCATTTCCAAGATTTTTGAAAGCCTACCGTAAGAAACATTTGCTTTTCGTATCAGGTAAGTTACATTAGCACCCGACTCGTCAGGCGCTTCATCCCTAGTAGTAGCAAGTATGTCGCCTATTATACTCATGTGTGTTCTATACGTTGCTGCCAAACCGTACACCTCTTAGGGGGGCTTGAGAAATCGGTATGAATAATGCTCCTAATCCAGCGATTTTTGTGGAAATAGAAATGAAGTAAAGTACTGATTTCGGGAAAACGGCTGAATACCATCCAAGAAATTCACCTAGGGCAAGTAAACCTAGACCTGTTGCTACGAAAATGGTGCTAGTTTTCCTGTTCTCCATATATGACATTACAGTCTCAATTGTCCCATATACCAATAGGATAAAAGAAATTGACCTTATAATATGCTCAATTGAATTACCTGGTATAATGAAAAGGGGCATTGTTATGGATTTGAAATATCTTGATTTTGGGAAGAAGGACTTTATACCATGAGAAAAAGCAATGAAAAAGTATCCTACTGTCTGAATTCCCAAGCCGAGTGTTTGAATCCACACATCGATCTTTACGTAATTTAGCACAAAAGATTCTACGAGATAACCAAAACCAACAACACCAAATCCTATGCTGATTGAAAAAAAGGCAATATTTAGTCTGAATAGTGTTGGACTCCCAGTGTTCTTGAATCCTATATATGCAAAAATTCCTAGTACAAGTCCAACTACAAAACCTAATAAGTTGAGAGCCGTTTCAAGTGCAAATTCCAACTATGCGCACTAGCCTCTGAAATTAATTAAGTCTTACAGTGGATTTTTTTCTACCATTCATCAAGAGTTCCAGCTGTAGTGCCTTCATTATCTTTAGCGTAATCTCCCAAAATATCGGAGTACCTGGTATCTTTGTAGGCTATGAACTTCACGTACTCTCCATATGTCATGTCAAGAGAACAGTGCGAACACTTAACATATGAAAAATCGTCCCCAAGCTCAGCTATCTCCTCGCACCGGGGGCATTTTACTTTCATACGTATATCTTGTACTTCAATCCTAATATCTCTTCTTAAAAGAATAAATTGCTACGCTCTACTTGTCTTGCTATGGCTAGAGCGTGCACAAAATGCAAGAAAGAAATTCCTGATAACATTGATCTTGACCCTATTGCATCCGCATATCCTTGTTGTAATGAATGTTGGTCTGAATGGAAGCAATACAGAATCATGGTTATGAATGAAATGAAACTTGATATGTCAATGCCCGAACACAGAAAGGTGCTAAAGAGATATGAAAAGGTCTTTGTAGGTGTCATGACCCCCGAAGGTGACGTTATAAATTTTGCAGATGAAAATCAGAGAAAACCAGACAAGCCTTTCTAGACTCCTAATTCCTTCCTAGCCCTATCAGGAATGGTTAGACGGATTTTCTTTCTAGAATCTTCGTCAAGTGACATAATTATTCTTCTAATACTTTTTGAAAGTATTGCCTTTTGTTCTTTCGATAATGACATATATATTTCGAATATCCCATCAAGATGAAACAACACTATCTTTTCGGGGTGATCTACAATCTCTGTTATGTAGTTTGAAAACATGATTGTTCGCTGTTCCTCTGACAGGTTACATAAGATCTCAAGCCATGTCTTGAACAACGTTGAGAACTTGTCAAACTGTATTGTGGGTCCAGCTTGTAATGCGTTATTTATGATCTCTCTTCTGTCTTTCTGAGGCATTGAAAAAAATTCTGATAGTCTTTTTAGTAAGATCGGTTTTCTTAGAAATTCGGGCAGACCTGCTAAATTTACTATGATATTTCCTGCGTAATTTGGCTCAGACATACAAAACTTGGAGCAATTCGTCTACACTAAAATTGTATTGTTAAGATTTGGCTTAAATATGTCCACTTACGCTTTCCCTCTATGACTTCTATAGTTATTGTAGGTGGTTTTTATGGTGATGAAGGTAAAGGAAAGATAGTTTCCTATCTTGCAATGAAAGATAATCCTTCAATAGCGGTTCGAGGTGGTGCAGGCCCTAACGCGGGTCATACTATAGAACATAACAACAAAAAATACAAAGTGAGAATGTTGCCAAGCGCATTTCTGAATCCTAGTACAAGATTGCTAATAGGACCAGGCGTCGTAGTCAGTCCTGATATTCTTCTTGGTGAGATACAGGAATTCGGAGTAAAAGATAGGGCTTTTGTTGATTATCAATGTGGTATAATTGAAGAATCTCACAAGACATCTGATTCACAAAGGAGGTTAAAAGAATCCATTGGTAGCACCGGTACAGGAACAGGTCCTGCCAACGCAGATAGAGCAATGAGAACTTTGAAGCTAGCAAAGGACATTGAATCTCTCGCACTGTATCTTGATGATATTCCTAACGCAATTAGTTTTGCACTACAAAGAAAGGAAAAAGTTATTGTGGAGGGAACACAAGGGACTTTCCTCTCACTCTGGCATGGCACATACCCCTACGTGACATCAAAAGATGTTACCGCATCAGGAATATGTGCCGATGTAGGAATTGGACCTAAGAGCGTTGATGATGTTGTGATTGTTTTCAAATCGTACGTTACCAGCGTAGGGAAGGGGCCACTGAAAGATGAGATTAGCCCGGAACAGGCTGTAGCAAAAGGGTGGCAGGAAGTAGGTACTGTTACAGGAAGACAAAGACGTGCAGCGGAATTTGATTTTGAGCTGGCCAAAAGAGCAATCATGCTAAACAGTGCAACTCAAATCGCCCTTACCAAACTAGATGTTATATTTTCTGAATGTGCACATATGCAATCATTCTCTGATCTAAGCTCGCCTGCAAAATATTTCATAAAAACTATTGAGGATCAGCTAAAAGTACCGGTAACTTTGATTGGTACTGGACCCGATGTAAATGACATTATAGATAGAAGAGAGTAATAAGAATAGTAAACGACTACTTTTAATGTGGATGATCTTGGAGGAAATCTATGATAAAGCTTCCATACTACATAGAAATTTACAATACAACCGAGTTTTCCAGACTAGTCTGTGCTCTAGAAAGAATTCCACGCACCTCCTTCTCATTTAATCTTGATGGACGAAATGTTGTTTCTGTGCAGATGGATGTTCTAAAGGAACGACCAGTAAACTATTACGTTCCAACCAATAAAACCGGTCACTATCTTTCATATGGACTTAAAACAGACAAGGAAGATTGTGATATTGTAAATACAATAACAAACCCTACATATCTTTATTCTCCAATTGTAAAGGTAAAATCATTACCAAACACACTCAAACCAGAATCTAACGTGGATCAAGATATAATGTATGAACCGCTTGAACTAGAGGATCTTACCAGTTTGATAAAGCTAAGTTATGGATTTGAAGAATCACCATTCCCACTATTCGCTTTCTCACATACAGGAAAATGGTTTGTAGGATTGTTTATGAACTTTAACGAGTCTGACGATAGTTCTTACTTTTGTCACGTCAAGCTTGACTACGAACCGACGAAACCATTCCTGAAATACTCTAGTAAGGATGGAACTGAACCGACTTTCGTAAATTCCATAAGTGATCATGGTTACTCGTATCTTAAGGTAATAAAGCTAAAAGACAAACATCCTCTAGTCAAACTATGATCGATTTCAGAAAACGGATGAGAGCTTCTTCGTCAGGTAAGAGCTTGATAATTCTGGCAAACGATTTGGACGAAAATAAAGTGGATAAATTGGAAAGTAGAACGTTGACGAACATCAAAACACTGAACAAATATCTTTGTGCCATAAAACTTAATTTTCATGTAATCTTACCGTTGAGTAAAACAAGTCTTACAAAAATAAATCGGGCTGCACATGATGTAGGTTTACAAACAATAGCGGACATAAAACTAAATGATATTGGAAACACAAACAGAGTTGCTATAGAAAGATTATGGGAATGCGGGTTTGACGCAGTAATAGTCAATCCTATAATGGGACCGAAAAACTTGAAAGAATTAGTTGAAACCTCTCACAAGGATAAGCACGGAGTAATCGCTCTTGTTCATATGAGTCATCGTAGAGCAAAACTTGGTTACGGGCTAGGAGTAAGAGATCCTATCACTAGCCAGATGTTGATCCTTCATGAACTATTCCTGAAATGGTCATACTTACTGCATGTAGATGGGGTCATAGTTGGGGCAACTGTTCCGGAATTAATTACGTCATGTAACAAGAAAATAAAAAGTCGTTGTGAAATTTACTCGCCAGGTGTCGGAACTCAGGGTGGCGATCCTAAAAAAACGCTGGATGCGGGGGCTGATTATCTAATTATAGGTAGAACTATTCTTAATTCAAACGATCCCATTTCTGAAGCAAAAAAACTCCAAAAGCTAACTCTCAAATCCTAAATCTCTGACTTTCTTCAGTAAATTTTGAGCAGTTTTGTAAGTTAGCCTCTGCAAGGCATCATTAAATTTGAGCCAAATGAAATTGAGATGTTCGTGCGAAAGCTTCACATGGTTTGTTGTCGTTCTTGCTAAGAAGAAAACGACTTCCTTGTGAACCAATTCACCATCTCGTTGATAATAATATTCTACCGTGTTCTCAAAACCTTCCACAAAGCTAACATCTGATATGCTGGTCTCCTCTTTAATTTCGCGCAGAACTGTTTGTTTTAGCGTCTCTCCCTTCTCGATATTTCCCTTTACAAAATCCCAATGGCCAGAAGGATAATTCAAAAGTAAATAGAGATTTCCTGAAGGTGATTCCTGGTAAAGAATTGCTCCAGCAGATCTTTCTTCTAACATGTTTCCAGAAGAAATTACTTTCTCAAGTATTTCTTTCTTCTATTTACCTAACCTACGGCCTCTTTTTTGATATGTCCTAATAGCTCTCATAAGGTCGATTTTTCTAAATTCAGGCCAATATACATCCATAAAAACAAGCTCACTGTAGGCACTTTGCCACATCAGAAAACCACTAAGCCTTTTCTCACCAGAGGTCCTTAATATCATATCCGGGGACGATTGAGGAAGATGGGAAGTATAAAGACACGACTCTATTACCTCTTTGTCTATGTCGTTTACATCAAGTGAGCCTTCCTTGATTTTATACGCAATTTTCTTTACCGCGTCTACAAGCTCATTCTGACCCCCGTATGCTATTGCTATATTCAGATAATGATCGTCGTAATCTTTTGTCACCGTTTCGAGTTTGTTTAAAATTTCTTTTAGAAAATCTGGCAACAGTTCAACACGTCCGATTGCTTTTATCCTCATACGATTTTTATGTATTCTGGGATCATTGTATAATTTGTATAATCGACTATTTATCAAATCATAAAGATAGTCTAATTCTTCATCATTTCTATTCATGTTTTCCACAGACAGAACATATAGCGTGATTATCTTGATATTTAGCTCTTCACACCAATCCAGAAGCTTTTCTACTGCATCAGCACCGCGAAAATGACCGTTTACTCTTAAAACGAAATTTCTCTTTGCCCATCTTCTGTTTCCATCTAAGATTATTGCAATATGTTTTGGCATGTCTCCACCCCGTATTTCCTTTTCAAGCCTTTTGGAGTAAAGGCTATAAAAACCACCCAACTGAAGAGCTTTTTCTTTTATTCGGATAATACCTCGCCACCCTTCTTCCTTCTGTATTTGTGGAAGAGTAGTGACGCTGATATCAGTATTACTGCAAGACCGCCTATTAGTGGTGGGATGAGAGTGAATGGACTCTCGTCCCTTGTCATCACCGTAGTGAACTGTGAGACTATGGGATAAAGGGTAATGAGTGCTATTATTCTCAATATGTCAGTAATTGATCTCATACTTCCCTTGAACCAACTGCTCAACAATGATCCTCCGAACATGCAACCTATTCCCATCCAAAGAAATGGCAACATTCCTGACACGAATAAGCCGACCGTTTTTTTATCCATAACTAACTTCAATATGTTGTCGGGTTTTGCTGAAGTTATTTCTGGATTCACTGCAGCAAGTCCAGCGGTTAACGAAGCCAATATCAGAAGAATTCCTGCTACTAGAGTGAAGATCCTTATGAATCCGGCAGGTGTAGGTTTTGTCCAATGAGACCAAGCTCTATCAACATCAAAAGCTCTTATCAGAAATGCCCCACCAAGGATACTAACCAAGACCGCAAAAATCTCTCTGGTCATACCAATGACAGTTGCAATTCCGCCTATTAGCAACAGAATACCTGGAACTCCTAGGAAGAACTTTGAATATTTTGAATCAAATGCAATGGCCTTCAGATATCTTCCCAATACTGCATATGAATATTCTACGCTCCTGCTTACTCGCATAACAACTCTTTTAACTGATACGACAGGCAAAACATTCTGAATTATTGGAATTACACTTTCATCATCTTCCCCATCAGATACAATAACTGCTCCGTTTGCAGAAAATTTTTCTATTATATTTTTTACTTGGGAAACAATTTTTTCATCGCCTTGAACTCCTTTATTTTCTGTACCAGATATTATTGCAACCTCTGCCTGGTATCCCTTACTCACTAGATCCTCAAACGTCTTTACAGCGGCAAAAATTGAATTTGAGTCTGCATCTTCTGGATCTTCGAGAGCTAGTCGTTGAGCAGCATCGATACAAGCATTTCTTCCCACAACTGGTGTGGTAACACCAGCTTTGCTTCCAATATCATCATCTCTGTCAACACAAACCACCAATAATCTACTGGTCTTTCCCTCAGTTGATTCTTTCTGTAAATTAGCTTCCTTAGTTGACATGTATATACAAAAATCGTACTTCCTATTAATTAATGTAATTTCTATCTGATCTAACAACAATTAAAGAAGACTTTGACTTGAACCTTAGGAAACTGAAACCTCTCACGGATGCGTCTCATTAGACTTTATAACCAACGAGTCAGACTCTTTCTTTAAAGAGTCGATTTTCGAAATCTCATCGTTCAAATCAGCCGGAGACATTCCACCTTTAATCCTTTTTGCCAATGAGATGGTCTCTGTTAAATATTCGTTATACTTTTCGAGAGATTCATCATAGTTGAGATAACTCTCCCTCCATTCTACCGGTGGGTTACTTTCTATTAGTTCCGTTATGAGAGATGTAATTTGTGTTGATGAGATCTGAGCCTTGCCAATAAAGTCATCAGGAGACATGGTCTTATCTAGCAATTCCTTGAAGTCCGATGCCATCTCTGTTGCAACTAATACATGTCGTTCTTTTATGCTCTCAAGTTCACTTTTATAGTCTGAAACAACAAAGGATGAACCTCTGTTCTGAGGTACGACCCATACGACAAAACTCGCAGCTCCTATGGTAGCTAATATTACGGCAGTAACAAGAATACCCTTTCTAGTTACCATTTAAATGACTCATTTTAGGGCTTTTAAAAGCATAACTCAGTGACAATT
>Ga0066680_10000132_pt1 | contig 19120 bp, 15 predicted proteins | sample GraSoiAngelo_129_FD_62297 | JGI IMG/M metagenome (GOLD analysis project Ga0066680, IMG submission 62297) | Grasslands soil microbial communities from the Angelo Coastal Reserve, California, USA - 14_0927_12_40cm | ecosystem: Environmental > Terrestrial > Soil > Grasslands | place: USA... | reverse complement strand
ATATCGATGCTCTGGTGGTGAGCACGGAAGACGAAGAAATCGCCGCCGTCGCTCGGACGTATGGCGTGGAGGTCCCGTACTTGCGCCCTGCGGCATTGGCTACGGATACGGCGGCGACGATAGATGTCCTGCGCCACGTCCTCGAGGAGGAAGAGAAACGGGGCCGCCGGTTTGCCTACCTTGTTCTGCTCGAGCCAACCTCGCCGCTCCGGGAGGTGGAAGATATCGATGGGGCCATCGAACGGCTGGTGCGGCACCCCAGCGCGAAGTCCATCGTCGGGCTGGCGAAGTCGGAATGCGCGCATCCTGAATTTACAGTGGTGCTCACGGCCGAACAGTTGATCCGGAGCTATCAGACGGGCGACGCCGGGTTTCGGGAGCTACGGCGGCAGGATCTCAAGGACGCGTATTTTTTTGAAGGCACGATCTATGTGTCGGACGTGGAGTATCTGTTCAAGACAGGCACATTTTACCATGCTCACACACTCGGCTATGTCGTACCGAAATGGAAGTCCTACGAGGTGGACGACATCTACGATTTTTTCGTGGTGGAAGCCATGCTCAAGGCGAAACAGAAGCAGCAGGACGTGTTCAAGGATGAAAACCGTGCGGTGAGGTTCCCGTGACGTTCAAGAAAAGCAAGATGTATCAGGAAAAGGCGCAGGCCTTGATACCCGGCGGCGCGCATACCTACAGCCGCGGGGACGACCAGTTCCCGTCCAACGCGCCACCAGTGCTGGAGCGTGGGCAGGGGGCCTACGTCTGGGACGCGGACGGGAATCGGTACCTCGATTATGGAATGGGCCTTCGTGCCGTGACCCTCGGCTACGATTTTCCGGAGGTCTCCGAGGCGGCCATGGCGGAGATCCGGAAGGGAAACGGGCTCACAAGACCCTCCGTCACAGAAATAGCGGCCGCGGAGACCATGGTCGACCTGATCCCATCGGCGGAGATGGTGAAGTTCGCCAAGAACGGCTCGACAGTGACCACGGCAGCCGTCAAGCTGGCCCGGGCCTACACGGGGCGCAAATACGTGGCCCGGTGCGCAGAGCACCCCTTTTTTTCGTACGACGACTGGTTCATCGGGAGCACGGTGATCACGGCCGGGATCCCTGAGGAGATCTCCCGACTGACCCTGCAGTTCCACTACAACGACGTCGGCTCGCTGGAGAAGCTCTTTACGGATTATCCGGAACAGATCGCGGGCGTCATCATGGAGCCGGTGACCAACACCCCGCCGGCGGACGGCTTTTTGCGGCAGGTCAAGCAAGCGTGCGCCCGGCACGGTGCGGTGTTCATTCTCGATGAGATGATCACCGGATTCCGTTTTCATCTACGCGGAGGCCAAAAGTACTTTGACGTGGAACCGGATCTGTCCACCTTCGGGAAGGGAATGGCCAACGGCTTTTCCGTCGCGGCGCTGGTCGGCCGGCGGGAGATCATGGAGGGCGGCGGCATCTTCAAGGAAGGCGCGGAACGGGTCTTTCTGGTGTCCACAACGCACGGGGCGGAGATGTGCGGACTGGGCGCGTTCCTGGCAACAGTCAAGGCATACCGGGAGCACGACGTCATCGCGCATCTGTGGAAGTACGGGCAGTTGCTGAAGGAGGGCATCGAAGGCATCGCCGAAGACCTCCACATCCAGGATTTCGTCAGCGTGGAAGGGTACGCCTGCTCGCCGGACATCATCACGCGGGGCGCCGACCGGCAGCCGTCCGCGGCGTTCCGCACGCTGTTTGTCCAGGAGATGCTGAAGCACGGTGTCCTGATCCCATGGTTGGCGATCAGCTATTCGCATCAGGGCCCAGAGTTGGCGATGACCCTGGAGGCGGCCCGGAAGGCCCTGCAGGTCTACGCGCAGGCTCTGGAGAGTGACATCGACAAGTATCTGAGCGGGCCGCCCGTCAAGCCGGTCTTCCGGAAATACAACTGACCACGGTATGAAACCGGACGTGAAACCGAAGGCCGTGACAATGCCCGGAAGCCAGAAGGCCCGGCCTCCGCGCATGCGGTACTGCTCGCGCTGCGTGTACCCCCAGATCGCGGTTTTCGTGACGCTGGAGGACACCGGCGCCTGCAGCGGGTGTCGGGTGTCGGATCAGAAGAAGGAGATCGACTGGAAGGAACGGGGCGAGATGCTGCGGGAGATCCTGGAAGAATACCGGTCCAAGGACGGCTCCAACTACGACTGCATCATTCCCGTGAGCGGCGGCAAGGACAGCTACTTCCAGACCTATACAATCAAGGAAGTGTACGGGCTCAAGCCGCTCCTTGTCACCTACCACGGCAACAATTATCTCCCCGAGGGGCAACGGAACCTGGAGCGGATGCGCCACGTCTTCGACGTGGACCACGTCATCTTCTCTCCTAGCGTCCGCGTGCTGGTGAAGATGAACCGTCTTGGCTTCATCAAGCAGGGCGACATGAACTGGCATGCTCACTGCGGGATCATCACCTATCCAGTCCAGATCGCGGTCAAACATAAGATTCCCCTGATCATCTGGGGAGAGCACGGCCCGACCCACATCGGAGGACAGCACTCGCTTTACGACCTGGTGGAGATGAACGCGCGCGCCCGTAAGGAGCATTACCTGCGCGGCTTCGACTGGTACGACTTCATCGAGGACACGGAAGGGCTGACCGAGCAGAACCTGCTGTGGGCGAAGTATCCCTCCGACGAGGCGCTTGAGGCGGTCGGGGTGCGTCAGATCCACCTGGGGAACTATGTGTACTGGGACGAGAACATCCACGGCAAGCTGGTAACCGACAAGTTCGGCTTCGAGCCGGCGCGCGAGCCGTTCGAGCGGACCTACCGGCGCTTCTCCAACCTGGACGACATGCACGAGAACGGCATCCACGACTATCTCAAGTTCGTCAAGTTCGGCTACGGGCGGGCGACGGACCATGCCAGCAAGGACATCCGCGTCGGCCATATGACGCGTAAGCAGGGCATCGAGATGGTCCGGAAGTACGACCATGTCAAGCCCAGGCGGGACCTGTCGCGGTGGCTCGATTACGTCGGGATGAGCGAAACGGAGTTCGACCGCATCGCGGACACCTTCCGTGACCCGCGAGTTTGGTGGAAGGACACCAACGGGATCTGGGTCAAGGACAATATCTGGGATTGAACGAGAGAAACATGGTACGCACGATCAAGTTCGGCAACCGGCTCGTCGGGGAAGGGCAACCCGTCTATCTCGTTGCGGAGGCCGGCATCAACCACAACGGCGATGTGGGTCTGGCCCGACAGCTCATCGCGGCCGCGCACAAAGTCGGCGCCGACGCCGTCAAGTTCCAGTCGTTCGAGACCGACCGGTTCATCTGCAGGTCGGCGCTCTCGGCTCCGCACGTGGACCGGGAGCTCGGCGTGGACGGGACCTTCTACGATCTCCTGAAGAAGTTGGAACTGCCGCCGGATGCCTATCCGGAGCTACATGCCTACGCCCAGCAGGTTGGCATCCCGATGGCTTCTTCGCCGTTCGACGAGCGCTACGTGGACCTGCTGGATCGGCTGGACGTGCCCTTCTTCAAGGTGGCGTCCATGGACCTGGACAACCTCGACTTCATCCGGTACGTCGCGCGCAAGAAACGGCCGATGGTGATCTCGACTGGCATGGGCACCTTGGCGGAGGTGGCTGAAGCCGTCGAGGCGGCCCGTGGAACCGGCAACCATGATCTCGTGCTGCTCCACTGTACGTCACAGTATCCACCGGATCCGTCGGATGTGAACCTGCGCGCAATCCAGACACTGCAGTCGGGTTTCCCCGATCTTGTGGTCGGATACAGCGACCACACGGTGGGAGTGCACGTCCCGCTGGCCGCCGCCGCGTTAGGCGCGGTCGTCATCGAGAAGCACTTCACCTTGGACAAGAAGATGCCCGGCCCGGACCAGAAGGGCTCGGCCGACCCGCAGGAGATGATTACGCTGCGCGCCCATCTGGACGATCTGGCCCGCGCGCGCGGGACGGGCATCAAGATGCCGACGGGCGGCGAGGAGATGGTCAAGAAGGCTTTCCGGCGCAGCGTGGTGATGGCAAAAGCCTGTGCCAAGGGCCATGCGCTCACGCGCGACGATGTGGCCCTCATGCGCCCTGGTACCGGCATCAGTCCGAAGTATGTTGATCTCGTGATAGGCAGGCGGTTGCGGCTCGATGTTCAGTCCCAACACATCCTTTCGTGGGGTGACCTTGAGTAACCAGCGCCGTTCTCGTCTCATGGTCTATCGGTGCGATGCCACGCCTGAGGTCGGATTCGGTCACTTGAAGCGCGGCATTGATCTTGTGGAAGCCGTGAAGGCGCGGGTACCGTTCGAGGCGCGATTTCTGGGCACGTTTGCCGATCGGGCGCGTGCCTTTATAGTCGGGCGGTTGGGAGAGGTGACGATTCCGGTCTCCAACGAGCCGAAAGACGACGGCAAGCTGCGGGCCATGTTGGGCGAGTTGCGTCCTGATCTGGCGGTCGTGGACCTCCTGGAACGCGACGCGGATCCGGGCTTCATGCGGATTTTTCGTGACACCTGCCGTACCACGGTAGCCATCACGGACGATGCCCGCAAGCGGGCCATCGACGCTGACCTGGTCGTCAACTGCAACCCTACCCAAGAAGCGTCCTGGTACGCGGAGCCGCAGCGCTATCGGCTTGGGCTCCGGTATTTCCTGGCAGACCCAGCCTTGACAGCCGAACGACGGCGCACGGTGCCGCCCATCCGGGGAAACAGGGCACGGGTGTTCGTTGGGTTCGGAGGGCGTGACGTCGGCGACAGCAAACGACGGATCGTCGATGCGCTGGAACCCCTCAAGGAGCGATTGCACCTGGATCTGCTTGTCACCCCGTTCAGCCCGTCGATGGAGACTCTTCTGGCCCATCTGAAAGCCACCGATTGGGACGCCGCGCTTCACCAGAGCCTTTCACCTCCGGCGCTGGCTGCGCTGATCGCGGACGCCGATCTGGCGATCTGCTCCATGGGAAATGTAGGGTACGAGGTCCTGCTGATCGGGTGCCCGCTGATCACTGTCAACCTCGTGTCCCGGCAGGACGAGATCGCGACCTGCCTGGCAGCGAGCGGCGCGGCGATCAACCTGGGCATGGTGGACCGGCTGGAGCCCGATCGGTTACGGGGCGCGGTGGCGCGGTTGGTGGATTCGGAGGATGAACGACGCCGGATGAGCAAGGCCGGACAGGTGCTCTGCGACGGGCAGGGGCTGGGCCGCGTTGCAGACCTGGTCGTGGACCTGCTCACGCGGCATCCGGATGCGGTGGGGAGTGCCGGCAAGGCGTAATAGGATGGCCAAGCATATGGACAACCGGATCGTCTACGTCGTACACGCGGTGGACACTGAGGGGCCTTTGTACGAGTCGCTTGCTGCCAAGTTCGAGCGGCTTCGAGAGACATTCGCGGTTCAGCATGAGATCGAGCCAACCTGGGAAAACTTTCGGAAACTCCAACGTGGCGATATTCCATTGGACGGGAAAGAAGCCTTCATCGCGAGCGCCTTCTCCTCGCACCTCGTGGACTACAACGACACCTGGGAAAAGCTGGACCGGATGCTCTTCAAGATCATGTCGCCGGACTTCCGGAACAAGCTGCCTGACTCCTTCGGCGGCGGGTGGGTCTACAACTGGCATTGCATGGATCATGTCGGCTACGAGGTGAACCCGCGCCGCCGGGACATCGGTTACCATAACATCTTCGACCACTACCGGGACATGATCGAGCGCACCGGTTCGCACCATGACGGGCTGCACTGGCACTTCCACCCCATGTCGACCTACCGCGAGGCGCACCGCTGCGCCACTTCCTACGTCAATTCTCCGCACCTCTACGAGAGCTTGTGCCGCCGCATCATCGAACGCCGGTGGTTTCCGGCGGTGTTCCGGGCGGGCTTCCAGGCCGAACGGCCGGACAGCCATCTCTTCCTTGAGCAGTGGATCCCGTTCGATCTTTCGAACATGGCCAAACGGGACGACGCCGAACTGCTCGAGATGCAGGCTGACCTGAAGGACGGACGTTTCGGCGACTGGCGGCTGGCCCCGGATGACTGGTCCGTCTACCAGCCTGACCACGACAACTACCAACTCAAGGGGCGGTGCCGGCGCTGGATCGGCCGGTCTCTCAATTTGCGGACGCGGATCGGGAACATCACTCAGGAGGAGGTGGACAAGGCCTTCGCGCGCGCCGAACAGGGCCTGCCGACGCTCATGGGGCTCAACAATCACGACTGGCGGGACATGTCGGTTGAGATCGAGGACGTCCGGGTGATGATCGAGCAAGCCGCGCGCAAGTTTCCCTCCGTCCGGTTCAAGTACAGCGAAGCGGTCCAGGCTTTCCGGAACGTCGTGTACGGCTCGGACGCGCGGTACGAGCCGCTGCAGCTGTCCGTCGAGTTGCGCCGGGAGAGCGGACGCCTCGGGCTTGTCGTGGATACGGTCGCCGGGCAGGTCTTCGGGCCGCAACCATTCCTGGCCATCAAGACCAGGTCCCAGCGCTTCATCCACGATAACTTCGATTTCGATACGTCGCGGCAAAGATGGTTCTACGCGTTTGATTGCGAAACGGTCCTGCCGGACGATATTGCCGAGATTGGGGTGGCGGCGAACGATCGTTACGGCTACACCGTTGTGAAAGCGCTGGTGCCATGAAGCTGACGCGCGAGGAAATGCTCCGGACCTTCCAGGAGACTACCTGGCGGAAGGGCATCGACCAGTGCCTCAAGAATTTCGAGGAGAACCTTCCGTACGTCGAGCGGACGGTGCGTGACCTCCGGTGGGAGGTGGCGGCGCCATCATCGGCTCTTGTCGTCGGCATGGGACCGAGCCTGCATCGTAGGGGCACGGCGGAGCGGTTGCGGCGGACGCCCTACGACGGAGTGCTCGTCAGTTCCGACGGGGCCTTCTCTTACCTAATCCGTCGGGGAGTCGTTCCGCAGTACGTGATCTCCGTGGACTACCTGGACTGGGTCGTGCGGTGGTTCGGCGACCCGGAGCTGGAGAAGCGCGGCCCCGACGGCTATTTCAAGAACCTCGACATCGACCCTCAGTTCATCAAGGACGACGCCGAGAGGCAGAACCAGGAGCTCATCCGGCTGGTCAACGAAGTCGGGCCGCGCGTGAAAGCGATCCTGCCCACGACCATCCCGCCTGCGATCGCGAGGCGGTGCCGGGAGGCTGGGATGGCGGTCTACTGGTGGAATCCGATCCTGGACGAGCAGGATCGACCGGAGAGCCTCACCCGCACGCTGTACCGCCGGGTCAAGGCGCCCTGCATGGCGTCGGGCGGGAACTGCGGCGCGGCGGGTTATGTCTTCGCGGCGACCGTTCTGGGTGCGAAGCGGGTGGGCTTGGCCGGGATCGATATGGGCTACTACCCCGACACGCCGCTCGAGAAGACCCAGTTCTACCTCGAAATGAAGGCGCGCACCCCGGAGTTGACGCCGGAGGAATACAAAGAGCTCATCATCCGGGTGACGAATCCCCACGACCGGACGACGTACTATACCGACCCGCCCTACTATTGCTACCGCGAGGTGCTGTTGAATCTCATCGACCAGGCCGGGGTGGAGACCCATAATTGCGCCGGTGGGGGAACGGTGTTTTCCGACCGTATCCGCTGGACGAGTCTGGAGGACTTTCTGCAAGGAGGAAGCAAGTGGATCTCTTGAAGGGAAACTACAAACTGGGCAAGAACGTCAAGGTGCCGGAAAAGAGCAAGGCCGAGAAAGATACTGAAGAATTCGAGCGCGAGGCGCTGGCCCAACTCGGCGGAAGCATCTGTTTCGTCTCGAAACCGAAGAAGCTGATCTGGGACGGTGAGGACGAGAGCGGCGCGTGAGCGAGTCCAGACAAGTGACCGATGACCGTGCCGCGAGTCCGTTCGGACCCGAGGACCTCCGGCGCGTCGAACAGCTGACGCGCGCTGAGACCATCGACATCGCCCTCCGCCATGCCGAGCTCAACCAGGGGTACGTCCGCACCGGTCGGTCCCTCCGCGACCTGCTGAAGTCCAGCCCCGCGCCGGCGCCTTCAACGCTGGTGTTCGGCCCAGGCCCCAGCAACCACCGGCGCAACCCGGCCGCCGTTCTTCTCCAGGCGCGCTATGCCGGGCCGATCATCGCGTCGGACGGCGCGCTGGGGTACCTGTTGCGGCGGGGCGTCGTTCCGCAGTACGTCGTGTCGGTCGATCCGCATCCGACGCGCATCGTCCGCTGGTACGGTGATCCCGAACTGGCCAGCCGTCGAGCGGATGACTACTTCCAGCGGCAGGACATCGACATCGATTGGCAGGGCGACGAGCAGGCGGTGAACCAGGACCTGATCGCCCTGGTCAACCGGCAGGGCCCCGGCATCAAGGCCTTACTGTCGACAAGCGTCGCACCGGCCGTGGCGCGACGGTGCCTGGAGGCCGGCATGGCTGTGTATTGGTGGAACCCGATGATGGACGCGGGGGAAGGGCCCGCCAGCCTGAATGCAAGGCTCCAGGAGCTGAACCCGGTACCCTGTATCGCCACCGGGGGCTGCACCGCCACGGCGGCTCTCGTCATGGCGGTCCAGATTTTCCGGCCTCGCCGGATCGGGCTCCTGGGTTTCGACTTCGGCTATTACCCCGATGTGTGCATGGACCACACGCAGTACTACGACGCCCTCCGCGTGCGCTTTCCCCGGGACTACGAGCGGTATTTCGCGCGGCTGGTCAATCCGGACCTCGGCGAGGCGTACCTCACCGACGTGAGCCATTACTGCCTTCGGACAGCCCTCTTGGAATTGCTCGATTTGATGCCGTGTCCCGTGTATAATTGCACGTCCGGCGGAATCCTGTTCGGGAAAGGAATCACGACACTCCCACTCAAAGACTTCCTGGGGCTCGCGTGATTCCCTAAATAGGACCACGAATGCTCAACATCCTCTTCATCAACCCAGTCGTGAGAGAAAAGGGTCTGCCCATGCATGTCCCTTACGGTCTGGGGATCATCGTGGCGATCGCCGAGACACTGGGCCACCGCTTTCAGGTCCTGGACCTGAACGCTTTGCGACCTCCGGATCAGGCCATTGTCGAGGCCTTGCGTGCGGACCGCTGGGACATCGTGGCCCTGGGCGGTATCACAACGACCTACGGGAGCGTCAAGAGGGCGTTGCAGTTGCTGGATGGCGCGCTGGACTACCGACCGGCAGTGATCCTGGGAGGCGGGATCATCACGGCGATGCCCCACGACATCATGTCCCTCCTTCCACGGGTGGACCTTGGCGTGATCGGTGAAGGACTGCAGACCTTCCCGGAGATCCTGGAGAGACTGGAGAGCAAGCGGGACGATTGGCAGAATGTGCTCGGGGTTGCTTGGCGGCGCTCCGATGGAAAGGTGATCGTCAACCGGGAGCGTCCGTTGGTGCCGATGCCCGAGATCGACCAGACACCGTATCCCGCCTGGGACTACTTTCCGCTCGACGTATACTTCTCCAACAGCTCGCAGTTGTTCAGCGAGGAAGCCTATTTCACCCGCCGCCGTTTGGACGTGAATGCGAGTTATGGTTGTGCCTTGATCTGCCGGTTCTGCTACCACCTGGGGCTCACCGGCGAGCTCCAGACCGTAGAAACCGAGGAAGGGAACCACGAAGTAGTCTTTGGGTATCGCCGCGACGTCCGGTGGCACAGCCCGCGGTACGTCGTGGACATGGTCAAGCACATGAAGAACAAGTACCAGGTGGACTTCGTGTGCTTCCTGGACGAGAACATGATGACCATGCACCGGTCGTCCAAGGGGCAATGGTTGACCGAGATCTGTCAGCTTTGGATTCAAGAAGGATTGCAGCCCCAGTGCGTCAGGGACAAGGTGCCCCATGACCTCGACAAATGCGACGGCGTGCATTGGGGCGGAACAAGCCATGCCAGCCAGGTCGATGAAAAGATCCTCCCGCTTATGCACGACGCCGGATGCAGTTGGCTGTGTTACGGACTGGAGTCTTTCAACGACCGCATCTTGAAGCAGCTAGGCAAGGGAGCGCTGAGGAAACATAATATCCAGTGCATCGAGAAAACGGTGAAGGCCGGGATCCGTCCCACGCCGAACCAGATCATCGGGTTCCCGTGCGAGTTCTTCGACAGCATCCGGGACTCTATGACAGCCTGGGAGGAACTGGGTCTGATGGTCAAGCCCTTCTTCGCAACGCCGTTCCCGGGCTCGGAATGGTACTACAAGTACCGGCAACTGATCCTGGAGCAGTACGACGGCAGCCTTGAGGCCTTTCTGCTGGATCTAGGCGACTGTACTGAAGTGACCGCCAACATCTCACTCAATTTCAACAAGTGCGAGCTTTACGGCCTCCGCGAGATGATGTTGAACAACGACAAGCGCGGTATCGACGAATACGAGAAGATGTGGCACCAGCACCACGATCAGCCTGTCCTCGATCCCGAGAAGATCCCCTGGTTCGCCAAGTACAAGACCGGTGAGGAGGACAAGTACCGTGAAGAGATCAAGGCCTACTCAGAAGGCCGGCTCATCGAAGTTGTGAAAGGTCCCCGCCCGACTGCATGATCTCCTTTCCTTTACAGGAGGTTTGCCGGTGACCGTCCTGGCTGTCATCCCGGCACGCGGGGGGTCGAAGGGGCTTCCCGGCAAGAACAAACGGGTGCTTGGGGACGTCCCGTTGATCGTCCACACTATCCGAGCGGCCTGCGCCGCCGCGTGCGTCACGGACGTGTGGGTGTCGACGGACGATCCGGAGGTGGCCGAGATCGCGAAGGATGCCGGGGCGACTGTCCCCGGTTTGCGACCCGCGACCTATGCTACGGACGAGGCGCACGTGTCGCTGGCGGTGCTGCATACCATGGATCTCTATCGGGAGCGGCATGGCGCCGATGCCGACGCGATTATGATCCTCCCGCCCACGGCGCCCCTGCGGACCAGCGAGGACATCGAAGCGGCCTGCCGGTTGTGGCAGGCGCGCGGCGCGGCGAGCTGCGTGAGCTTTACCCCGCTTGGCAAACCGCTTCACTGGCTGTTCCGCCGGGTGCCGGACCGTCCAGACCGTGTCACCCAGCTCCATCCGGCGTCCTTGGAGCAGCGTCGGCAGGACACTGAGACGCCGTACATCCCCAACGGGGCGCTGTATCTCTGCCGGAGCGAGGTGTACCGGACCCACCGGACGTGCTACGTGGAGGATATGGTGGCCTATGTCATGCCGCGTGAGCGGTCCGTGGACATCGATACGGAAGAGGATTTGTTGCTCGCCGAGCAGTTATTACGCCTGAAGGCGAGCCCGGCGGCGTCGGGGAAACCCCATGATTGATCCCAAAACCGTCTGTCTCCCTCACATGCCGATCGTGGAGGCCATGCGCCGGTTGAACGCCATGACCCCGCCCCAGTACGTGCTGGTCGTGGACGAAGCCGGGCGACTGTGCGGCACGATCACGGACGGGGATGTCCGCCGCGCCATCCTGCGCGGAGTAGACCTCTCCAGTCCCGTGTCGGCCTGCATGAGCACCAAGCCCATCGTCGTGACCAACGAGAACCGCCATCAGGCGATCCGCCAGCTGAAAGAGAAGAGCATTACTTTCGTGCCGGTGGTGGACGCCGCTGGGGTGCTGTTGGATGTCGTGACGGGCCAGCGAATCGTTACGGACGATGTGAGCGTGATCCTCATGGCGGGGGGACTCGGCACGCGCTTGCGCGAGCGGACGATGACGATTCCCAAACCTCTGTTGCGGGTCGCCGGGAGGCCCATCCTCCAGCGCATCGTGGAGAAGCTGGAGGCGGCCGGGTTTCGCCGGATCTACATCTCGGTCAACTACCTCGCCGACCAGATCATCGAATTCTTTCACCAGCACCAGCCGGCCGCGGCGGAGATCCGGTTTCTTAGGGAAGAGATGAGGATGGGCACGGCAGGAGCACTGTCTCTGCTGCCCGCGCGGCCCACCGGCCCGATCCTCGTGGCCAATGCCGATCTCGTCACCGAGATCGATTTCGAGGCCCTGCTGCAGTTTCACTTCGAGCACGACTACCACGCGACAGTCGGCGTGGCGATCCACGTGGTGGACATCCCTTACGGCATCATTGAGTGCGACGAACGGGGCCTGATCCAAGCCATCCGCGAGAAGCCCCGCCTCGACTATTTCGTCAACGCCGGGCTGTACGTCCTGATGCCGGAGGTCTGGAACCTGATCCCGGCCCGGACGTTCATCGACATGCCTGAGGTGCTGAACCGCGCCATCGAAAAGGGTCTGCAGGTGGGAGCCTTCCCTATCCACGAATACTGGGTGGATGTCGGCCGGCACCACGACCTTGCGCAGGCCCAGCGTGACTGGTCGGACGAGTGGCCGGAAGGCTGATCGGCAGGGGGTTGGGTGAAGCCTTATCGCGTGGTCGTTTTTGACGATGTCAAGCCATACCAGGCCGCTCTTGTGCTGTTGCGGACTCTGCTTGGCTGCAAGGTTTTTAGACGTTCCTGTTCGACCACCTTGCGGGCTCAGCGATGGCAGGCTCGTTTGGAAAAAGTCGGATGCCTAAGTCATCTCAAACTCAACGCCTGGCCTTACAGAAATTTCAATCCCGCCATGGAGCAGGCCCTCGGCGCCACAGAGCGACTCTATCCTGACCGATATGGGGGCCATCCAGTCGTTACCGCCGTTGAGGTTCTATACGGGGATAGCCGCGTTCACATAGCCTTTAAAAAAGCGATGTGCGAAGACCTGAGGCGCCATTATGAATACACCCTATGGTACGAGGCGCTGGGGAATGGTCTTGGAGGAGCTTGTCGGTGGTCTTATGCCCCTCTCCAGCCTGAGGACGCGCTTTCAGTCCTGGACGAAGGATCTGCCCAGGGAGGATGGCGACGGCTTACGATCGGGGCGCGCGTGCGGGCGAGGCTCAGGCGTGCGGTCGAGCGGGTAACGTGGGCCGTTGCCCCGATCGTGCTGATTCTGGGTTCGGCCTTTCGGCTGACGCGAAAAGATGCGTCCGGGCATGCGCGAGAATCCATGGAGTTCTGCATTGCGGTCGTCTCGCCATTCAGAGAACTGAACAGCCGGCTCCGCGGGCCGGACTTCCTGCTCGATGGCACCCGGATCAGAACCGACAACACGTTTTTTGTCCCTGTGGCCCCCATGTCGAGATCTTATCGACAGGCTATGGCGAGTCGGGGGCTGCGATGTGCAGAGGCGAATGGTAGTCTGACCTTGCGGGAATGGTGGAGAGCCCTGTCTGCCGCGATCCGCGTGTTCCGTTACGGGAGGTCGGCTCCTTCTTGGATGGGTCGAGCCGCGACCTGCCTGGTGAGCGAGTTTCTTCGCTGGTCAGGTTTCTTGTCGCGCTACCAAGTAAATCATTTCATCGGTTACGCGGATTACGGTTTGAGGCCCATCGCCCGCAATATCCTTCTCAGCAAAAGCGGGGCGTGTACCTGGCATTACTCGGATGCTGAGGGGGTCTTTGACACCATGCCAGGGCCGCTATATCGGGACAGGCTTTTCGGCTACATGATGTCTGATCGCTGCGTGACGTGGTCGGTTCGGTTTGCCAAGTTTCTTCAGTTGCACCATCAGATGGTGGGCGAATACGTGCCGGTTGGTTGTCTGTGGTCCGAGCACGTGCGAATGATCAAGGCAAGGGAGCTTTCATCCGATCTTGCTGGCCGAATCCGGCAGGGTGGGTGGCAGGAAGGACAAAAGATTATCGCCGTGTTTGATTCTGGCCTGGCCGACGAGAGCATCATTACTTACGAGGATGGTGTGGCTTTCGCCCAAGACATTATGCGATTGGTAGAGGATGAGCCGGGTCTCTTTTTCGTCTGGAAAGAGAAAAAGACTCCCCGACAACACCTTGACTGGGGAGGACGTGAGTTGGTGCGACTATACGAAAAGTTCAGGAAACATGAGCGGTGCTTTTTCCCTGGGCCTGCGACTTCCCCGTCCGAGGTGATGGCGATCTGCGACCTGTGCATCGGCTTTCCGTACGGCTCACCGGTTGTTGAGGCGATGGGGGCTGGAGTCAAATCGATCTACCATGCGCCGAACAAAAAGTATGTAGGGGGATACTATGACCGGGTTCCAAGTCTGGTCACGCACGACTACGACGACCTTCGACGGCGAGTCGGAGTTCTCCTCTACCGGACTTCGGAGCAGCAGTATCGCGAGTATCTGGAGACGCATGTGAAAGGCGACATTGACCCCTATCTGGACGGGCGCGGGTTGACCCGGTTCCGTCGGCTATTGACATCTCAAGGAACATGACGGCACGATCCTTCGAAGCTTTGCGCTTCTTCCTGCGGCGGCGCACCGCGCTGATCGCCATCCTGCTCATTGTGCTGGTCGTCTCAGCCGGACTCGAGGGCCTGACGGCCGGCGCCCTCTTTCCTTTCGTCGGCGCCATTGTCGGCCAGAGCATCGAAAACAGGGGTGGGCCCATTCTGCAGCTTCTGACCCGGGCGGTCGCCTGGATTCCGGTGCAGGACAGGGTGGTGGCGACTATGCTGCTGCTGCTCACGTGCGTCGTTCTGAAAGGGATCACGGTCTTGGTCCGTGAAGCGTTGATCGCCTTCGCGGGAGCGCGGATCGTTCATGAGGCCAAGCAAGCCCTTCTGGCGCGCCTGGCGACTGCGCCTTACACCTTCTTCGTCCGACCCACGGGCAAGGACCTTACTTATCAGCTCACCATTGCTCCTCAGAGCCTCGGCGCGATCCTGCTCTTGCTTCCTTATATTGCGATGCAGGCCTTCACGATGGCGGTGATAGTCGTCCTGTTGTTCTCCATGGACTGGCATCTCACCGTCCTCATAAGCCTCGCCGGCATGGCGGCTTACGGGCTTATCAGGCTCGTATCCCGGAGGGTTTCCTACGCGATCGGAAAAGGCCAGGCCGAACTCATGCTCGCCGAACACGGGTTCGCACGCGAATTCCTGCTTGGAATTCGTGACATCATTCTCAATCGCGCGACCGTGTTCTGGACGGGACGTTTGGAAGCAGCGAGCGATCGGTCTCGCCGCCTGTATGTGTCCGATCTGGTTTGGCAGGCCGTGCCTGGCGTCCTGATCGAAGTGCTGTTCTTTGCGGGCCTGTCGGCGCTCGTGGTGTATTACCGCTTACAGGCTGGCGGTTCCTCCGGAACTCTCCTGCCGGTGATGGCTGTCTATGCCTACGCGGTGTACCGATTGATTGGCACGATCAGTGCTTCAAGTCGCCAGGTCCTCAAGGTCAGCAGCAAACTGTCGGATGTCGAGTTGCTTCACGAGGCGATCCGGACGGTTCCGCAGCAACCGCTTGGCGTGGGCAGGAAGGACGTGACCGTGTGGCACGGGTTGACTTTCGATCAAGTCACGTTCGTCTATCCGGGAGCCGGGGAATCTGCGCTGCAGGATGTCTGTTTCGATATCCCGAAAGGGGCTGTCACAGCCATCATCGGAGCGTCTGGCTCGGGCAAATCAACAGTGATCAACCTACTCGCCCGGCTTCTGGAACCGACAGGCGGGCGAATCCTCGTGGACGGCGTGGATCTAGCGACTGTTGATCGAGATGGATGGCTGTGGCGCCTCGGGTATGTCGGGCGGGAGAACTTCTTCTTCGACGGAACCGTTGAGGAGAATATCCGCTTCGGACTGACTGCACCAAGCCGCAACGAAGTAGAAGCCGTAGCTGCTGTCGCCCAGGCACATGAGTTCATCACGCGGTTGCCACAAGGTTACGGAGCACCGATCGGGGACCGAGGGCTTTCACTCTCGGACGGCCAGCGCCAAAGGCTCGCGATCGCGCGGGTGATGCTGAGGCGACCGGAGCTCTTGATCTTCGATGAGGGCACGAGCGCGGTTGATCCCGCCTCGGAAGCGCTGATCCAGCAGGCGATCGCCGAGGTCGCCAAAGACCTGACGCTCGTTCTTGTGGCTCATCGCGTCTCCACCCTGCGCGTGGCGGATCGCGTCGTGGTCCTTGACCGCGGGCGGGTAGTTGAGATCAGGAGTCGCGATGAGTTGCTGGCCAGGCAGAGTCAGTACAGTCTGCTGATGGCCTCCCCAGCAGACCGGTAAGTCTCGGTGAAAGGCTCCGTCCTGTTTGTTGCGGTGCACATGGGTCCCTACCAGTCGATCGTCCCGCTGGAGTGGGAGTTCGGCCCGAACGCAATCCGTTACCTTCTGGAGGGACTTTCCAAAGAGGCCCGTCAGTCTGTCGGCGGCGAGTATTGGGACATGGCCCGGGTAGAAACAACGTATGGCGCGTTGCATCAATTCTTCCGCGCTGAATCCGTACGGGCGGTTGTCATCGGAACTTCGGACGGCGCTCCGGACGGCAACGTTGAGGAACGTGCGGCGCAGGAAGCGAAAGCTGCAGGTGTTTTCGTGTTCGTCGTCGAGGACTTTCCCGGCAACTACCGGCACACTCCGGATCGCCGCCTGGACGGTTTGTTTATCGAGGATGACCTCATGAGTGACGTCCATGGCTCGCGGGGGGTGCCGCTGGATCGCATCTACTGCACCGGCAATCCCCGCTATGACGCGCTCAAAGGTATGGATGCGAAAGGACTCCGCGCGAAGACGCGGGGAACATTGGGAGTCAAGCAAGAAAAGGTGGTCCTCTGGGCCGGCCAGCCGGACGGTGACAACTCATACCGGACCCTGGAGCGTCTCCTTCCGCATTTGCCGAAACGGAAAGTGAGGCTGCTGTTCAAGGCGCATCCTCGGGACAGGTTGTACCGCGAGGGGGCTTACAAGAAGATGCTGGGAGGTATGTCTTCGACGATAGACGTGACGTCGGAAAAAGAAACGAGTGGACTCTGCTGCGCGGCGGATTTGGTGATCACGCAGTTTTCCTCGGTCGGAGTCGAAGCCAGTTATCTAGGGACGCCGACTGTGTACGTCTTATTCGATGACCTCGGTAAAACCTATCTGCGGCAGCATAAGGGTTATGATTGCGTCCCATGGGCCACGCGAGGCGCGGCATTTCTTTTGGGTTCTTCTTCCAGGGACTTACGTGCTATAATCCGCGCCGCTTTATTCGACGAAGCTGGCCGGAAGAAGATCATGGAAAACTTTGCTGCCTTTTACGGATCGAGGCCTGCCAGCACACGGGCCGTCGCGGCGGTGATACAGAGGACCCTCTCAGGCAGCGCATAGGTTAGGTTGGAGAGAAGCTCATGGCCGGAAACGGCAACGATAAGCTGAAAATCCTGGGACAACCGGAGTTGTTGGACGACGGCAGCATGGCGTGGAATGGGTATGACCGGGCCCAGTTGCTCCGCGCCGTGGAAGAAGACGAGCCCTTCACGAGTCTGCGTCACCCGGAAGTCCGCTACGAGGTCACCGACCACTGCAATGCGGTCTGCATCATGTGCCCGCGGGACAAACACGAAAACGGGCGTCCCCACGGCATCATGGATCCGGAGAAATACAAACGCAGCATCGATGAAATCGTGGCCCTGGGAGCCAAGAAGATCGTGCTCACGGGGTTCGGCGAGCCGCTCATAGACCGAACACTTGAACAGAAGATCGCATACGCTAAGTCCAAGAACCTCAATACGTACATCATCACGAACGGGTCGCTCATCACGCGGGCACGGGCCAAGAGCTTGATCGAGGCCGGCCTGGACGAGATGCGGGTGAGCTTTTACGGGATGCGGCCCGAAACTTACAACGTTGTCATGGAGAGGTTGGACTACCATGTGGCGACGAGCAACCTCCTGGGCTTTCTGGAGGAACGGGCCTCGCGCGGGATGAAGAAGCCCAAGCTGGAGCTCTCTTACCTCGTGATGAAGGAGAACGAGTCCGATGTGGAACCGTTCAAAGAATTCTGGGAACCGCGGGCCGACGCGATCGAGATCTGGAAGCCGCACAACTTCGGCGACGGGCGCAGCTACCGCGAGCGTCACCAGGCTCTTGAGATGAAGACCACCTGCGGTCGTCCGGAGAACGGGCCGCTCCAGATCCAGTGGAACGGGGAAGTAATCCCCTGTTGTTACGACTACAACAACCAGATCATCCTGGGGAACGCCTTCGAGGCGCCGGTGTTGGACATCCTGAACGGCGAGAAGTACCGGTTGCTCCGCTGGGCGCACCGCAATAAAGAATTCAAACTCTTTCCTTACTGCGATCAGTGCGACCAGCTCCTGCCCCACGCCGACGCGCTCGTCTACACCAACCGGCACAACCTCCCGCCCGAGGTCGCCGTGCGGCTCTCGAATACGGATCTTTACGACCTGGTCGCAGACAAGGAGATCAAGCCGGAGAACGTCACCGAGCGCTACCGCGACGGGCTCATGCCGGAGCCGACCAACTCCCAATAACCATGCAGGTTCGACCGCTCAATCTCATCTCCACTCCTGTGCCGGTGCTCAACTCCCTGGGGCTGGACTTGGCCGTGGGACTGAGCTCTGATGATCCGGTCGTCGGGCGGCATCCTGCGGAGCCCTACCTGGTCTACCTGAGCATCTACTCCCCGGAAGGAAAATGGCTGGAACGCAGGGAGTTGGGGGAGATTCTTCCCCACCGCCGGCGGCTGTTCCCGCTCTCCGCACTCACGCGAGCGCTCGTGCCTTCGGAGGATCACTTGGTTGTGGTGCATCGTGTGCCTGGTTGGCTTGCGAATCAGGTAGGCTCCCTGGACGAACCGCTGGAGATGGACAAGGAGCCGGATTACTCGATGTTTCGCTCGCTCATCCAGTATGCCTATCCGGGGCGGGGTAACGGCAGCGTCATCTACGAAACCCCGCCGAGGTTGAACGTGCGCAAAACGGGGGCGCCCCCTTCTAACACTTTGACGTTCAGTTCGAAGATCGTGCTGTCGTCTAGCGTGAAAACGTACGTGGTCCCCATTCATTACTCGATGGATCCCGGCTACTCGGCAGTCTGCTGCTACCACTATCTCGTCTTTGACCAGTCAGGTCGTCAAGTACTTGCCCGCACTGTGACCATGCCGGCGTTCACGATTCAAGTTTTGGACCTGGCGCGGGAAATCCCCCAGGAGGCGATCCGCCATGCTACGGACTCCCAAGACGGGTTGGCACTCTTCAGCTTTGTGGCGTACAGCGACGATGCGGCATTGGCGCCGCTGATTGTCAACCTTGCGTCAGGTGTGGGTGGGGTATCGGTCGAGCACACCCACCCGGCCCAGGCCTTCCTGATGCCGTTCAACGACAAGGACAAGAACCGG
>Ga0066680_10000129_pt1 | contig 19194 bp, 30 predicted proteins | sample GraSoiAngelo_129_FD_62297 | JGI IMG/M metagenome (GOLD analysis project Ga0066680, IMG submission 62297) | Grasslands soil microbial communities from the Angelo Coastal Reserve, California, USA - 14_0927_12_40cm | ecosystem: Environmental > Terrestrial > Soil > Grasslands | place: USA... | reverse complement strand
GGGTGCTTCCTCTGCATGACAACTAGAACAAACCGCAGAGCTTGCCATTATTTACCAAGTCTCCGTGCGATGTAACGTGTACGTTCATTCTCATCCTTAATGCCTTTTGCAAATTGGTAAATTGCCCATTCATCAGCTTGGCGTTGTCTCCGCTGCAACCACTTCAGAACTTTGACCGTCTGTTTCTGTCGCTTACGCAGGGTTGCAATATCAGATTTTACTTGCTGTTCAAGCGTCTTACCCACTGTGACTAACTACCTATTAGTCAACTGTGCAGGGTGGTATATAAGGCTTAGCTGTAACTGCGCCGGATATGTAGCTTTGGTCGCACAGCAAAGAGCGCAACCAATATGATTAGAAAGAAGATAAATAGCATCGCTGAAACCCAATCAGTTGAAACTGCTATTTCTCCCGTAGGATTGATGGACCTGAACAGAGTAAGCACAAGCGATATTTCACCAGAAACACTTTGTTCCAGTATGGTAGTTAAGCTCAAGACCAGACTAATTGTTGCTGATAGGATTGCATTAAAACCTTTTATACCTTCTAGAGTTAGACTCAAAACAGTTGTTACAGTAGCAAAACTGATGGTCAAGTTTTGCATGATGGTAGCAATGACAGTCAAACCCCTAGATGGTATAGTAGAGACATCCTGAGTGACGGTAGCACTGAGCGATGTTAACACACTAAGTACAGGGTTAGGATTTGCTGTCAAACTAGCAACTAACGTAATGGCTATTTGGTTGAGTGATACACCAAGTGCTTGAGAAAGTGTGATGACTATGTTTTCTGTCGCAATCAATGTTATTACCAAGTCTTGACGCATGGTCGCTAACAAAGCGATAACCAGTGCGGTTGTCACACCTTCAGTTACAGTCAATGCTTGTGTTATGGAAGCAATCAATGATATGGTTGGACTTAGGGTGCTCGTCAAGTCCTGCTTCAGTGTTGCTGACAAGCTTTCACTCGCAGTCAATGCTATTGTGATATCTTGTCTAATTGTTTGTACTATGATATCTGTAACGCTAAGTGCACCCGAAGTGATATCTTGTTTGATTGTTGCTACCAAGCTATCTGTCGCAGAAGGCATAGATGTAATATCTTGTTTGATTGTTGCTACCAAGCTGTCTGTTGTAGAAAGTGTTGATGTCAATTCTTGTTTAAGTGTAGCAACTAATGAATCAATCGCACTAGTAGATTCTGCACGCGGAATCCTGATGATTGAGGGAAACTCAAAGTCAAGCTTATATGATGCACCTGATAACTTTGATGCGCCCTGCTCAAGTGAGAGCGCTCCATAAAGGTTGAATGAGCCGCTTGACAACAGCTTACCACCGTTTGTGAACATGCCTCGAAGAATGAAACTACCTGATGTTACACGCTTGTAACCATAGTCTGCAAATGCAGGCGCATTGCTTCCTATGAGCAAGCCGATTATGAAGAGAAGAACTAGACTTTGCTTGCGCATTTGCGGCTTACACCGCTTCTAATATTGATAGCTGTGGAATCGTGTATGTCCACGCAGCAGTCGTGCTGTCTGTCACCTGAAAGTCAAACCAATACATAGCACCATGAGCAAGTCCTGAGATTGTGACGGAAACAGACATTTGACCAGATATTGCAGCAGTCGGATTAGAAAACCTGTACAGATTACCGACAGTTGTTCCTGTAATCGCAGCCGAGCATGCAGGATTAGCAATAGCATCCGTGACAAGCCCGTATGCCAATCTAAACTGTGTGTTCAGATTTGCTGTACCCTGCTGCGCACCAACAGAGAATGTCAAGTAAATGTTTCCACTGCCATAGCTTAGTGTCTGATATTCCATAGGCGGATTTGCTGTCGTTGGAATGACCGACATGCCTGCCATCACAGCCGATGCAGTGGTATCAGAACATGTAGGTGCATTACCAGTCAATTGTATCACGTTTGTATTTGCCTGCAATGACGACTGGATGTCAGTAATCGTCAAAGTGGGATTGAAATAATTCACGACAAAACTTGTTCCAACATTTGTGACTGAAACATCAAACCAATAGGTATGACCAGCAACTAGACCTGTAATAACAACACCCTCACTTTGTGGAATAGCAAAAGCAGTTGTTGATACTGTCTTTAATGTGTATGCTTGGCCAACTGCTGTTCCAACTACTGCGGCTGCACATGCAGGCATTGTCGCAGTCGTTATATCAGAATACCTGAATGTCCATGCTGATGTTGAACCTGCAACGATTGTTCCAGAAGCTTGTGTTCCAAATGTAATTGTTGCAAAGATTGATAATGAAGAAGTAGATGTTACGGTATATACTTCCTTCAATCCTGCCATTCCACTTGCGGCAGCACTCGTTGTACAGGTAGCAGTTTGTGCAGTCAGAGGATAAACTACATTATCGGGTAAGTTGCCTGCATTGTTTGATGCCTCTTCTGAAATAGCAAATGTAGGTAAAGAAACAATCCACTGGTCAGTGCTTGTCGCTTGTGCAAATTGAATGTCAAACCAATAGGTTGTAGCGGCAGTCAAACCATTAAGGACAAACGAACCGCTTTGACTAAGTTGCATAGTCACAGCAGCTACTTGCTGTTCAACAGTATATTGCCTACCAATTGTTGTTCCCGTCGATGATGCATTGCATGTAGGCGTTGCGGTAGTACCATAAGCCACTTGCCATCTAGCTAACAATGCGGTAGCACCTGCTGCTGGTGATTTGACTTGGAATGTCAATCTAAAGTGTACTGTACCTGAACCAAAACCAACTGGCAATGTTTTGTATGTGACTCCAAGTCCACCCATTAGAGTTGAAACCGCTGCGGTATGCGTACATGTGTTCGCATTATCGCTTTCCATCAATGCAGGAAATTGGTTGATGGCCGATATGATATCGCTGATTGCTAAGTTTTGATTACTGTAAACCCATGTTGCCGTCGATGAATCTGTTACTTGCAAGTCAAACCAGTATGTTGTACTAGGAATCAAACCCGAGATTGTGACTCCTATTGTTTGTCCTAATGAATTTGCTGCGGCAGCCTGCGTTTGAATCGTATAGACACGGCCAACAGCAGTCGCACCTGACACAGTTGTGTTGCACGTTGGTGCTGCACCTGTGCCGTAGATGAATTGCCATGTGCTTGTTAGTGCTGATGTTGCAGGTGACGCAACATTGAATATCATGCTGACATATAGCTTACCTGAACTCAGCACAGCAGTTGTGTATGTGCTTGCAGTCGTAAATCCACCCTGATTGGCAGTTGCGCTTGTTATTGAACATGTGGTAGAACTTGTCACAGGTGTCTCAATCGGTGCTGATGCACGATTCCATGCATACGGACCTGTCGTAAGCACGACACGCGGAGTCAAGTACGCACCGTTTGTGCCAATTCTGATTGCTAGGAAATATGGCTGAGAAAATGTAGGTGGCCATGTCTGTGAGCCTGCGGGTGAACCAGCAGTTGCGCTAAGTCCAGTACAGACATTTGATGTGCTGTCAATTGAGCAACCTATATTGACATAGAAAAGACCGTTCGAATCAGGCGTGATGTTCTGCGTCTCATTAAAGATTAGATTTCCACTTGTTAGCTGGTCATAGATTGAGAACGCCATATTCTTGAGGGTTGTGATTGGATTTCCGTTGTTGTCATCAAGCCGTCCCTGAAAAGTCAGAAAGTTAGCCGGAGTTGATAGCGCATGGGCAACCTGTACTAAGTTGAAGTTGAAGGGCTGTGGCATTGTCCGACTTAGTATCTGGTTCCAAAACTGGCCTGCTTGAAAACCGATAAGCAGGACAACTGTAATAGAAAGGATTACGACTTTGCGATTGACGCCATCACCGCGCATATCTGAACGCGCAGTCATTATGATTACGTCCTAGCGATGGACCAAGTAATCTTTAGCGTGTCTGTATTGGCTAGAGTATCAGGTCCGAATTGACCTTCAGAATAAAGGACGATGTTTCCACCGCCACTTGCTTCCGTCTGAATGCAAGCTAATCCAAGACTACCTGAATTTGCTGTCGCAGTCCAAGTAAAAGTCTCGGTCGTCGTTACAGTTGCGCCCGCTACTCCGGCTGTGATTGTTCCTGCTGATATCGAACCACCATTGGTAATCCAGACAGTTGCAGGGCAGGCAGTATCAGTGGTTGTGACAGTATTGGATGAACTAACAGACATGTATTGAGCAATGTCCGCTGCCGTGCACGTTATTGTTCCAGCAGAACCAAAGACTTTGCACTGTTCAAAGTCACGACCACGATTCATAATCGAAACGGTTGGGTCAACGGTATATGTGATACCTTTACATCCTACATAACAATCTGCCGTCCAGTATTTGCCTGACAGCCATTGGCTTGCCAACCAACCCATGTTAGCAAATGCTTGGTCATGATGATAAATGCTGATTGTGATTTCAGGTTTAGATGAACTTGTTGCGACCAAACCATTGCGCTGCAACACGACAGGGATTGTTGCACCTGCAAATATCGCTACGAAAGCCGAAAAGCTTAGAACCGCAAGCGCAGTGATGGTCAAAACCTTCCTACGCCGAGTTGAGGTTGCGAACATGTAACGAACCATTACTGTGTATCCCCCTTAATAAGCTTTCGCACGAGGACGATGCCCACGATGCCTTTCTTCTTGCTCAACAAACATGACTTGGACGTACTTCTTCCATACCCCTTCAAATCTGGATTTGTCGCATTGTGCCAATGGGCACGAGCAGTATGACAATACACACTCGCCATGATAGCCGCCAAAGCAATGCGTACAGATGACAAGCCTACCCATTTTGACTTAGCTCGAATTTGCTCTCTGTTTAAGTCCGTAGGTCAAGATGAAGGGTATGAGTATTAGGAAAAAGAAACCCCATTGGATTGTTACATCAGGCACAACTGTTGTCGAGCCATAAACAATTGTCTTGTCTTTGACGATGACCTGCCAGTAGATGAGCAGCATCTCGACGAACGATAAGAACGGCCATATCCACCCGCGTGTCTCAAACGCCATTATCAATAGAATCATCCAGATGAACAGCGCAAGCGCCAGCGCAACTATGTCCATGACTTAGCTCATTTACGCCAGAAGTAAATTACTGCTAAGATAGCAAATGTTACACCGAAGTAAATCGGTACAAAGTTATTCCAAGCATATCCCATGAACGATGTTAGTGTTAGAGTAACAAGCGACATAGGTATCAATGTATCTTCATCTATGCTGCGCTGACCAAGTACGATTGCACCCAGAACAAAGAAGAAAGGCACAAAGACAATTATCAGAGGAAGCAGCCAATAGTTGATGCTACTGATGTCCGGTGAATTGACGCTGCGTGTTGATGTCGATGTAACAATCGATGTTGATGTAGTGCTAATAGTTATTGTTGTTGATGTATCTACGATTACATTCGTAACATTAGTAATCAATGATGGCAATCCAATGTTACCACAGAGGAATATTTTCTCACCAGTAAATGCAGGACTTGTAATCGGGTTAGTTGTACCTGTTGACCAATTGATGCTTTCACTTGCTAAAGCAGTCTGAATTGGAGTATCGTTTGCATCCCATAATTTAACGCCATCATACTTTGATATGACAGCTAGGGCATATGTCGTATGCGGCAGGATTGGAAGCAAGTTCAGATTGAACGTCACAATGTAGTTGCTCGTGTTATTGACAAGCGATGTCAATATATGCGGACTTTGCTGAATCAGAGCATTTGTCGGACTGATAGGATTGGTATTACCGCCATCAGTAATTATCTCATAGACTGTCAGGATTATGGGTGCAGTTGCATGACTTGTTATCACACTCTTAACGTCGATTGATATTGATTGTACGGCAGCGCCAGCCAGCGTGCTATTGAAGAGATAGAATGTTGTCGTATTAAAGAGTAATGTATGTGATGTTGTCGCTTGTGTACATCCACCTGCTGTAAAAGAGTTGACGACAGGCGATGGTATAATTCCTATTGGAGAGAATACTGCGATAAACCATAATGAACTTGCAGGCGCAGAATTGACAGTGAATGTAAAGCTTATCGGTCCAAATGTCTGCGCATTAGGTCGATAGACCCATGCACCTTCAGCTTCTCGTGCCTGCTGTGTCGCTGTTTGTGTAGCATAACGTACAGGTCCACCGGAAGCAACAATCAAACTGTTGGTGTTAGGATTTGATGCAGTCTCAAATGTTGTTACTAGACTACCAGCAAGAATATGATATTGTCCACTGTAAATGGTAGTCGTACCAGAAGCACTTACGCTATTACCACCCGAATCATGTATCGACAAAGCGATTGTGGGTTCAGTATCATAATTGCTCCACATGAATATTGAACAGAAATCAGCAAATGGACCACAGGTCGTTATAGTATCGTTAAGATGCAGTGTGACTGTTACTGAACTACCTGCGGCAGCAGGATTTGTAAACCACTGTTCACTATCGATGAACTCACTTGTAGGAAAACGTGTCCTTTGTACAATAGACCATGTATTGCTTGATGTGTCTGTTATGCTGTTGATTTTGACATGGCCACCGACCGCTGACTGACCATTGATAGCAAAATTAGAAACAAGCAATCCGGTAACAACTGATGGCGAGATTGTAAAAGTACAATTGATGCACGTTGTTGCGCTAAACTTATTTGACCCAGATGCGACAAGAGAATTTCCAAAGGCATGTACTGGTAATGAGTAACTGAGTGCACTCAGCATCATCATACCAAGTAGAAGCAGTAAACCAAATTGCTTTCGCTGGACCTGCATGTTACGCTGAATGACTGTGCGTCGTACTATTTAAACTATCAGTAGAAACATTGGGAAAGGTCAGCGGACAATAAATTGCCGCCGAACCAGTCATTTTATCTCAACGCTCATATAGCATTGAAATGCGACGAGTTGAATGCTAGGTAAACTTCCCTAACGTTCTTACGCGGACGAACCGCGGTAGAACATCAGAGCGATACCGATGGTTGCAACTAGAGGGATGACGGTGTTGAAGAGTACCTGAACTCCTGCGGGAACACCTGTCAGAGTCGCTGAACCGAACGCACTGAGAGCCGGAGCAACAGTGTACGCGGTCACGAACAGAGCAATTGCAAGCTCGATAACCTTACCAGTCGTATCTGCCATGTAGACTAAATCACCCGTATAGTTACTGTGCAGAGTAGTTTATAAACTTATTGCAAGTTTTACCCTATTAACTTGCAATTATCTATTTAAACCCACGGTATTTTGTCTTTTCTTTGCTGTGCGCTGCGAGCAGCGTGACAATCATGACAGAGTAGGCGCAAGTTATCAACGCTATTATTCTGTTCGACAGCAAACGCGACGATATGGTCAATCTCATACTTGTAAGCAGGAGATATTGTGCCGCATATGGCACACTTGTCACCTTTAAGGATTATCAAGCAATTAATGAGGGCTTCACGATAGACCACCTGTCGATATCTCCATGCAGGAGAACCCCAGACATGCGGGTTGTTCTTCTTCGACATGCGCATGGGCTTATTCAGATTCATGCTTGAGTACCTGACCATTTGCGAACGGCAACTTGTAGAAGGGAAAATCATATTTGATTAGCAGCGCAGCAGTTATGAAAATCGTGAACCAACTAGCATTTTCCCAAATGTTTGCCCAGATGTTAAAATACAATGGACCTACAATGTTCTGGAATAAACCTGCATTACCCAGAGGGAACAGCAGCGTAACGGGCAAGCCTACAGCGAACCAGCATAATGAATATGCGAGTATCGGAAGGCAGAGAGGAATTATCATGCGCTTGTTCCACGAGAAATGCCACAGCGCAGGCAGCACTCTGAACCCAAAGTAAATCTCTGTTGCTACTGCTGTATAGTATTGGTAATTGTACGGGTCATAAGTTAGGCCATAGAGGAAGAACCATATCATCTCGTGAACATACACAACGATGCACGCCAACCAGAATCCATACTTCAGCGCGGAGCGCAGTCCGATATTTCGTTTTGACCAGACAGCGTAAGCAACCAGACATCCTAACGCGAAGTAATCAATACTGTGCGATTCATGGCCAAAGATACGGGTGGTCATCAGCCAGTAGAACATTTGGTAAAGGGCATCAAGAATCATTTGCTTCGCCTGAACCTGCGCGGATGATTTAACGGAAACCAGAATCCAACAAAGAAACCAATCAGAGTAATTGGATTAAGTACATAGCCAAATTCCCTCACTTTGAATATGGGCTTGTTCTTTCTAACCAAGATGGCTGCATTGAAAGCGCTGAAGAACAGCCGCACGATGTTGCTGGACTTGTCATCATGGATATATCGTATCTGCGGTGCAATTGCTGCCTTATAGCCTGCCTTCTCAAATCTTAGGGCAAAGTCAGTATCTTGGAATGCTTCGATGTTGCGCAGCTTCAATGCATCAAGTATACTATGTTTTACAGACATGTTACGAAATGCCGCATGTTTGACTGTCGTGGCAGGCCAACCAAACACCGCATCATATTGCGGATAATATGCTAGATGTTGACGCACCCAATTTGGCGGCATGTATGTGTCGTCATTGCATATCAGAATGATATCGCCTGTCGCATTTGCAAGTCCGAGCAGCATCGCTTCACCTTCAGTAATACCACGTCCATCAACGGCAACAATCTCTGTATTGGTATAGTCCTGCTGCATCAAATACCCTTCGCAAGTCGCCCACTTGTTAGCGTTGACCCAATTGACAATGATGCTGACTTTAAGCATAGTCAATCCCCTTCAAAAACTTCTTGATGCCCTCTTTAAGCATAATTGGCCTACCCCCTACAACCTCATTATACCTAGTCATAGATGCTTGCATGCGGGAGATGTAATTAGGAAACTTAGGAATCGTCTTGATTGAATACACAGGATGGTTCATAGCAACAGCAATCATCTCGGCCAAGTCATTCATACTTGTTTCGATACCAGTACCAACATTAACCGGACCGACAATGTCATTCTGTGCCAAAGTCAATGCAGCATGAACAATGTCATCGATGTAGACAAAATCTCTTGTCTGCTTACCATCGCCCATGATTTCAAACGGTTTGTGTTCTTGTACTGCTCTAATAAAATGTCCTACTGGTGAAGCAAACCAAGTCTTAGCCATTTCATCTGAGCCATATCCGGCAAAGATACGCATCAGTGCAACTGGCTGTTTGACGGACATACGCTCGCATAGCAGCTTGGCGATAGAGTAATCATTAACTGGTTGTGTTGGTCCTGACTCGACCATTGAAAGCGGTGCAGTACCATAAACAGTTGAGCTTGATGCAGCAACAAGACGTGCACATGTCAACCGCTGTAGCTTTAGCACGCCCTGCCATCCGGCAATCGTATCATATGCTGTTTCCGCAGGTTCACGCATGTAGTGAAGAATGCTTGACTTGCTGCCAAAATGAAAGATGACATCAGGTTGATATCGTGTTAGCATATATGCAAACTTAGCACTCTTGATTACTAAGTCATCTTGAGGAAAAGCCCGCGATAGTAATCCGTATGAGGCATCATCAACAACAGTCACTTTGGCATTAGCTTTGTGTAGAGCCTTCACAATATTATATCCTATGAAGCCAAGTCCACCGATGACCATGCATCGTTTATTTGCAAGTGTCATGTCATTTATCCTTTTCATTAAGAAAACGCATGATGTTACGCCATACAATCGAATCAACACAAACAGTCGCGCCTGTTTCATCTGAAGGGTATGCACTTGTCGCACCATCAAGCCAAAGCTCTTGTTTTCGTTGTTCTAGTGCTTGTAACTTTTCCATCGCTTGTTTAAGAAGCTTTAATTCAAATGTCATACGACTTCGCCCTGATGGTCAAGCATCATTGTAAAGATAGCTTGCTGTTTCTTAGTCAAATGTGGCAACTGTTCGGGTATCTTGACTTTGCGTGTCCATGTTGCAAATGGTATGAGCTTGCTTTTGTCTTTGCATATTGCAACATACACACCTGATGCGCATGTCAATATCCATGAGCCAACTTCAACCAAATTGGTAGGAATGTCATAGTACCATTCTGTTTGAGTCACGCTTCCAGTTGCGTTATTCCAAATGCTTGTACCGTGATATCCGCCAAAGATTGCCCACATGATAACTAAGATGAGATTAGGACCGAAAACATAAAGGACAAGTCTCCATTTGTAATGCCAAAATGAATCAAAGATGCGGATGAAGTAGGCACGTATTGCGTATGTCAATAGTTGGTACGTATTAAATTGTGACGTAAAGAAAATTATCGAACCGCCAACACTTATTAGCTCATGTACCCAATAGATGCTAAAGCCAAACAGAAGTCCATATCTGATACTTCGTTTGTAGATGCCAACAGCTAAGCTTGATAGTAATAGCGCGGCAACAGATAGGAAATGGTCATTGTCAAGTGGAAGTCTCCACAGAAGAAGTTGTATCAGCAAATCAATCATTTGGGTTTACCTCGTGCTAGAGCATAGGCACAGGTTATACATGTTGTCAACCAGCTTGTTACTTCCCAGACATTAGGTATGATACCGTTATCAATCGCAACATGAACAATCGTACTGATGGGAAGCCGTGTGATTGGAAAACCTGCACTCGCCCACAGCAGATGAAACATGATAGTAGGCACTGTCCACATGAAGGCTTGACGCCATGTTGCATGATAATATCGCTTTGCGACGTGACCAAAAATTACCATCACGACAAGTCCCTGTGCGATGACCCAGAATGATTGATATTGAAAATACAAGTTAGTGTGGATAAGCAGGCTAAATGCATCCCATGCTGCTTCATGGATAACCCACATACCTACGACCATCTTGATAAACCATACGGCTGAGCGTTTGTGATATGCTGCCCACAGCGATGTAATTAGAACAGCTATGATTGGAGTTGCATGGTCAGCACCAAAAATGCGTGTGAAGAAGATTAAATTAAAAAGGTCGGTAGGCGACATTGCGCCTACTGTCCCAAGTTAAAGTTCGGTATGTGAATGATTTGTCCGGCGAAGAAACCGACTGCCGCACCGATGATAAGGATGATAAGCCAATTCATAGGAAGCCCCGCGTTCTGCGGTGTCTCTTTGATTGTTCTGACTGTCTGTTGTACGAAACCCTCAGTCAAGATATCATCCGCCTTCTTGCTAAAGTGTGCTTCCATATCCTTCAACTCTGGATGTGTCTCAGGGTCAAGTGGCTCGAATGTAAATTTGTCGTAGATTATGATGGGTTCTTTTGCCATGAGGAATACCTTCTCAGAATCCACTTGGTATCTAAGTCCGATTGCTCTGAATGAATCATCGGCCAAATTTGCCCTTCCCTCAGCGATTATCTTACGCTGTTTTGTCTGTCCTATTTTGACTGTGATAAAGTATCTGAACTTGCCACCGACAGTTTTCATTTCCACTAGAACTGATTCTGTTGAACCTGCCTTTGGTGCTGTCTTGACTGCCTTCTTACCTACGATGTCGCCTACGACCGGAATCTTTTCTACTATCTCTGACATGATGTTGTCCCTAACTCTTTTTTATGGCTTTTCTGAGGAATAGGATTCCAGCGATGATGCAGCCCGCTGCTCCAAAACCTGCCGCATGATTGGTAGCATAAACTGCCATTCCTACGATGATTGCTGTTACTCCATATGCCGCTAACTGTTGATTCATTGAGAAGCACCATCCTGCTGCTGAACCTCAGCGATTTTCTCCTTACGGAAAAATCCTGTTACCTTCCGCAAAGCCTTCCTGCCTTCGTTCTTGTACATGCCAACAGTCACGCCTTTGATGACACGTTTCATGTCGATTTCTTCTTTCTTTGTTGCCATGATGTATTTCAATACAAGTGTCTTTTCCTTCGTACTCAACTGGTCAGCGCGAAGGCGTCCATCAAGAAATGCTTGTGCCAATTCAGGAATCCCTTCATCGGTCATTTGTCTAAACGCTCCTTCAACTCAGACGTTAGTTTGCCGTGAATATCATAATGCTTTGTTGTCTGCCAACCAGATAGCTTCATTGAGCCGTCAACATAAACAACTTCTGTTGTTTCCTTCAACACAGACAAGTTCAACTTGCGTTGCTCATGACCATGCTGGTCAATTGATTTTCCAAATGATTCCTGCATGATTCTGGTTGTTGTCCTTAGCTCAAGCTGCTTAGGCTTGACTTGGTTAGCAATTGTGTATAAAGCATCAGAAATGATTTTGATGATTGGATGCATATCTAGCTGCCTCCGAACATACCCTTCAGAACACGCGATGTTTTGGCTTCCTCTACTCTTGCTGCTGCACCCATTGCTGCTACGAACTCTGCTCTGGACTTGCGCCCGCCTGATATCGCATTAACCTTAAATGTGTATGCAAAAAATTGGAAGTAATCACCGATTGAGACAGGTGAACCCTCCGGCCTATCATATGCAGATGCGAGCACCTTCTTCTTCTGGGAATCGCTCAACAGGTGAAAGCCAATAAGTTCGAATACGGTCTGATTGTAAACATGAGGGATTTCTGTCTTTGTTTCAACATTTGTCTTGTTGGTTAATTCTGTTAAAAGCTCTGCTTGTTCTGACCGCGCACTTTCCTTCAAGCCACCCTCGAATACCATTATCTAAACGCCGTCTGTATAGGTTTGACCAGAATCAACGGATAACCTTCCTTAGCCAATTCCTCGATTGCAATCTTAATGTTTTTAGGCTGAACGCCATACTGCTCACCGAAGGTCAACATATTGACAGTTGACTCAGGTTTATATTCAGCCCTCAATGCATCCTTTACCTTCACGATGAATGCAGCTTTGTTGTTGGCTGTTATCATGCGACCAACTCAATTTCAGTATAACTGCCATCCGGCAACGTTATCCAGCTTGACGGGCGGCTATCACGTTGTTCCTTCGGGATTGAATTATCGAACACGCGAATCTGTCCCTTACTGTGAGGCCACGTATATAAACCTTTATATGTCTGCCCTCACAGTGAAGGATTGTAAGCATGAGTCAGGTAGAAGTTCCACTTGTTACGAATCAGACACAAATTTACAGCCCCAAGTTAATCGTGGGCGATGTAGGGGCAGGTAAGACATTGCTCATGGCTTATCTTGGCATACTTGAAGCTGAGAAGGGACGACAGGTTTATTCTAATTTCCGGCTTGCTCCGGCTTTCGCTGACTCACATCCTGATATCGCAAAGAATTGGCATTACATCGTCAACTTCACGTATTTCTTCCGAGAGCGATTGCTGCGTGCAAAAGAACAGCCTTACACATCATATGAGGACTTGCTGCTTGTCGATGAAGGATGGGAGATTTGGGAAGCAAGAGAATCACTTAATCCATACCAAATCCTCATGTCACGTATGGTTTTCCTCAGTCGTAAACTTGGCCTAGAACTTTTCGTATCATGCCAGCTTTCATCATCACTTGACAAACGTGTCCGTTTTCTTGCTGAGTTCTGGATTCTCGCTGAGAAGAAATTCACGCAAAAGACTAAGCTACCGTTCTTCCGCTACTATCGCTGGTTGGTGAACGCACTTTCAACGCAATTGGAAAAGCTACCTACTGTAACAATGGAATCTGACTTAGCTGCACAAGTCTTTGGCGTATATGAAACTACACGGATGACTTCAACTGAGTTTGAAACCACGCTGAGTGAGCTTGATGCCATGTTCAACTCAGGTCCGCAGGAGCGTGCTGCTGAGATGGTCCATCAGGATGAATCTCTATTGCGTATGCATGTGCTTCGCTATCTCTCAATTCGTGCAGGTACAGAAGTCACTGTACAAGCTATGGGTAAAGACGCGCAGTTTGAACCATACAACAACAAGCGTATTGCTATCGCTTGCGGATGGTTAGCTGATAATAAATTGATAGATTTAGGACGAAGGATACATGGTTTGCGTGCTTATGTGGTTAATCCTGCAAATCCTTCAACAGCATAGCTTAAATAGATGTCAGCACAGGTTGAAAAGTGATGACTATCAAAATGTACCTCGGTATGGTGGGTATGATATTATTCACATGGGCAGTTGGCCTGTTGACCGGAGAATACATAACCGATAAAGTAAATGTTGCTATCATCGGAATGGGTGTTACATTCTTATGGTTTGTCACGCTACTGCTTCTCGCACAGGAGATAAAACGTGTCTAGCGACAGACAACGTACAAGAGTAACAGTTGTAACAAAGTCATCTAAGCAGAAGCGTTACCTACGACTTCTGAACGGCACAGTCAAAACCCTGTCTGAACTAAACCTATACAAAGATTTTGATAAGCGAACATTAAGGAAACTTGCTGCTGACCAACTGCGCCCACTACTACATGATTATGCAAAAGTGCGTCGTCAAGTTAGCCAAAATTACAAGCGTGACCATCGCAGCAATGTTCAGCGTAAGCGTGATGCTTTACCCTACATCAAGCGACGCAACGAACTTCAAGACAGAATCGAAAGGCTTGCTGGTACTGCTATCGCAACCCATCGTGGTTCAGATGAACGACTTGTCGGAGAAAGTTAAATTGCCAAAGTCGATTGAGAAGGTATTGAAGGCCAAGTTTCTTTGTCCATATTGCCATAAGCAGCACACACTTGAAGGTGAGATGGCTGCATGGGAAACACTAGGACGAGGCAGCATAAAACTAGAGATTGAAAGCTGATGGATTGTCCCAACTGTGGTTTAGCATTGTTCACTGCTGCCGAGAAACAATTATGTGTGAACAACCACTGCCCATATTGCTGCCCTGAGAGTGATACATGATGAATTGTCCCGAATGCACACGCAAGATGCTTGAATCGCTTGATGTCGTACAAGAGTCAGATACTTTCTATTATGTCATCTTCAGTTGCGTACATATAGGTTGTCATCTTAGCAGCGTTCGTTTAACTTACTGGCGTGAAGGTGTATGATAAACGGCATGTTCTTGTTCTGGTCAATAATCTTGTCATATACTCTAGGTATCGGCATCTGTCTTTGGTTGCTAGAAAAAATTCTTGATACGTGGTCGAACCAAAAATGACCAAGTGGCAGGGTTATCCGCATCTCGACCGGATTCACGGCATGAAGAATGAAGGCAGAGAATTACTAGGTAAAACTATCTTTCTGCAAGAAAAACGTGATGGTGAGAATGTCAGTATTAGCTTTACAGATAGGAATCCAGATGCGTTTGAATCACGAATGGTGCGGATTTCAAGTCATCATATGGAATCAGCATCGCCTGATATCCAACAGAGAATGATTGCTACGCCGGAATACAAACGGATATTGGAATTATTATTGTCAGAGCAAAGTTTCGGTAACGGACAGCTTATCGCTTATGGCGAATTGCTCAAGACAATCTCACCAACGCGTGTTGAGCCACAGCGTAAGCACATCCATTGGGTCATGTTCGATATTTTTAACGCTGAAACAAACACATGGTACACCGCAAAAGAAGTGTACAAGCTTGCCTACCACTTCAACATTCCAATGGTTAAACTTGTGCATGCATGCATGCCTGATACAGTTGAAGCATTGATGGCTGAACGTGATTTAGCAATCAAATGGTGTAGACGACATCGCCGTGAAGGTGTTATCGGCAAAGCCTACATTGATGGCCAGCTTATCGCGTTCAAAGAAAAGGTTGACGTTCTGAAACTACCTGCACTTCCCAGAAAAGTATCGGTTTCATATCCTGCAATGCCTGCCGATACTATTCAGCGTGGTCTACAACACGCCTTCGATGATGCCGGACTAGATGGCTGGAAAAATAAGTCGATTGCCATGCCTCTTGTAGCAAAGCATCTTCAGCTTGAAGCATCTGAGCACAACTACGCTGTGCCTCATAACATGTTCGAGTTATATTCACAGTGGAAGCTGCCTAGCACTGGTTTAGGTTGTCCGGTGGAAGGTTAACATGACACCAACATTCTTTATTCGTCTAGCAGTAACAATTAACAGCACATTTGATGGTTGGATTAAATGTCCCGCACATGGTTATCAGCATGACATGCTCAAGCATGGTTATCATGGCTGTATGTATTACCTACGATGTCAAGTGCCTGACTGTAATTACACGGTTGATATCTAATGACAACTTCTCGAATGAAAGTAACAAGAACTCCGGTCTTAGATGAAAAAGGACGTTGTATGTTTTGTGGAAAAAGAAGTTGCTTTACTGAATGTAAATGTGGCATCCTCTATTGCCGAACAACTGGTCGTATCATAACAAGTTGGTGTCGAAATCATGACTAAGCACGAGCACATCTGGACTTTCAAAGGCAAGAAGCGTGGCTATGTCTGCTACGATTGCGGCTTAACTGTGATTGATGCTCCGGCAGAAGTTAGCGGCGCTGACCCTGCTTGGGCAATTGAAGGCACGCGCGAAGATTAGGGCATCTAATTGATATTCACACCCGCTGCGGGTGTTTAATCTTTGGTCAATACTTTTGTTGCATTTGACGGCGAGGGTATCGGTGAAGCACACCATGAATATGTTTTGCTTGCCAACAGCTTAGGCCAAACAATCAAAGCTGAGAAAGGCAAATTCATTTCTTGGGAAGAAGCACTTCCCATGTTCACACAGGAGAAATTATTGCACACCCGCAACGTCTGGTTTGCAGGCAACTATGACATCAATATGTTAGGTAAGCATGAGTCAGAGAAATTCCAACGTGAGCTTTACATCAACGGTCAAGCAGAATATCTTGCCAATGATGGCACAAAGTATTTCCTCAAGTATATCCCCCGTAAAATTCTCAAGATTCGTAAGGGTGACTCAAAAAAGACTTGGATGATGTACGATGTCTGGGGCTTCTTCCAAGCATCATTTGAGAAGGCACTTGAACAGTGGAAGATAACCAGCGATGCTTTAATCAAAGAAGGTAAAGCTAAACGTGCTGTATTCAGCTATGATGACATGGAATTCATGGTGCAATATAATGCTATGGAATGCAGGCTGCTTGTTCAACTGATGGATGCACTCGAATCTAAACTGGTTCAGGTAGGCGTTCAATTACATGACTATCATGGAGCCGGAGCTATCGCTGCCCGCTTTCTCAACGATGTAAAGCTGCGTCAACATCTTCCTAAAAAAGTTACAAAGGAAGTTCATGATGCACGCATGACAGCCTACTTTGGTGGCCGCGTCGAATTGCTTAAGCGTGGTGAATATACGCATGTCTATTCAGGTGATATCAACTCAGCTTATCCTACCGCGATGTTATCATGGCCATCACTTGTCAATAAGCACTGGTCAAATGTATCAGGCAGTAGCTTAACAACAGATGATTTTGCAATGGTACATATAAAATGGCGGCTTGACCCCACCAACTCAATCGGCATTTTGCCATATAGATGTCATGATGACTATGTTGTTTTTCCAAATGCCGGAGAAGGGATATATCACAATGTGGAAGTTCAAGCCGCATTACGATACATATCAAAATGGCATATTTCTGGTAGTATGACTCTGGGAAAAGCCCTGCTTCTTGACAAGCCTTACTCATTCCCACTACGTGAATACATCATCGAACGTGCGAAACAGAGGCTTGCCTACAAAAAAGCAGATGACTTTGCACATATCCCGCTTAAGCTTGGCCTCAATAGTCTATATGGCAAAGTTGCGCAGAGGCCGCAGTTTGCCGGACACAAACCATTCTTTAGAGAACTTATCGGCGCTGGTTACATCACAGCCTACACTCGTGCCAAGCTGCTTGACAGCGCCGACCCTGACAATACCATTATGTTCGCAACAGATTCCATCAAGTCGCTCGCACCGATTCCAAATCTACATATTGGTACTGCTCTAGGTGAATGGGAAACAGATGATTGGAGCAAAGCAGTCTTTGTCTTAGCAGGTGTGTATGGATATCAAGATAAGAAGAAATGGCACGATAAGACTAGAGGGTTTAAGGCACTTGATGTGAACGAAGTTTTCAAACGCATAGGTAAAGGCGAAATCATCGGTGGTCATGACAAGCAATTTATGGGTATCAAACGGCATCTAGCACAATATAAGGCATATCCTGAACCATGCAGGTTTTACGAAATAACAAAAGAGATTGATTGGGATAATAATGCCAAGCGCGATTTTGTAGGTGGCAATTCGCAATCAATCCCTTCCACATACAAAGTTTCAGGACCGTCAAAGGCATATTCACCAAGATTTTCACAAGATGATGAGCAGATTACAGATTATGAGGAAAATTGAGTCTAATGTCACCGTTTTTTACACTCAGAACTCTTATATATGACTGTGCACAGGTATTATTTGCAATGAACACTATTGCATCACTGACAGACGGCGCAAAGCGCGTCTCTATCACTGGCAAACTCGTCTGGGTAACGCCGGAAGGTCCCAGAACTGGTGTCTCGAAGTCGGGTGTTGCATACACCGTCATCTCAACCCTCGTGAGGGATGAGACTGGTAGTATCAACTTGTCGATATTCGGTGACGCTGCGAAGTTGGCCAAGAAGGGTTCGCTGGTCGCTGTCACTAACGGCTACGTCACGTCCTTCAACGATAAGCTACAGCTTAACGTTGGAAGATTTGGCAAGCTGAGCATCGAGTAATTAGAGAGCAAAATCATGACCTCTAAAAACTCCCCCCTTTCTTTGTCAAAGCGCAAGTTGAAGAGACTTGCCAAATTAGCAGAAATTTACTATGTGATTGCACATCTTTGTAGCGTACTATTCATCTTCTTTGCAGGCGGCTTCATGTTTGTCTTTATCAATATTCTAAGCACCATGCCTGCCAGCAAGACTATCTATGGTTCGCTGTACAACACAACGATTAGTTACTCGCCCAATTTTATTGGAAATTCGTTGTTCATCAACTTAGCTATCGTTACACTAGCATGTATCTTCCTAGCACCATTCTTCAATCATCTAGCATCTGATATTGAAAATGAAATCAAAAAAGCTAAGATGCAAACGACACTCAAGTTTAATGGGTTGAAACCTGTATGAGAATCAGCAGCGCTCTTATCGGTTTGGCAGCAGCAATCGTCGTGGCATCATTGATGATTATCTTCACTCCACAGCCAGCAGCAGGTACAAGTACATACTGGTTCGGTGTGACCGGAACACTTGCAATCGAAGTTGCAAGCGGTATGATACTTTTCATAGTATCAAAAGTAGCAGATGAGATAGCAAATGATATAGAAGCAGAAAATGAGCTTGCTGCGAAGCGTGCACAAGTACAGCTTGAATTTACCATTGCAGAAGCAGTCAAGAAGGCGTTAGCAGTATGAGAAGTGTCAGTGCATTCTT
>Ga0066680_10000127_pt1 | contig 19277 bp, 20 predicted proteins | sample GraSoiAngelo_129_FD_62297 | JGI IMG/M metagenome (GOLD analysis project Ga0066680, IMG submission 62297) | Grasslands soil microbial communities from the Angelo Coastal Reserve, California, USA - 14_0927_12_40cm | ecosystem: Environmental > Terrestrial > Soil > Grasslands | place: USA... | reverse complement strand
TGTTTCTTTTCAATTGGAACGATTATTACCTGAACCAAGTCCCCTTCACCAATTTTCAGAGCGTCTCTTTCTGCTTCCGGAATTGATATTCTTCCGTTGCTTCCTACTGTTGTCTTAAAGGCTCCCCATGACAAAAACTGTGGAACCGACTGTGACATCTTGGACCAACTCTCCATGGCCTGTGTTTGCAAGTTTCCAACGTTTCGCATAAACTCAGATTGAGTTTTTGTGTTCGTGTCTACAATCTCCCTTAATGTATCGGCAGGATTGAATTGTCCTTTCTGTTGGTTCATCAGCTCGCCAAAGGTCTTGAAAAAGTCCATCTGAGCCTTTCCACTTTTTTGTATCCATTCTTTGAACATGGTGGCTGGATTATATTGGTTGTTATTACCGTCCATTGGTTACAGATGGTAACACCTACAATATAAGCCTATTGGTAACTATTGGTATTCATTACCAACTCAGGTTCTAAAAAACGGAGCACTAGCTCCGAAAACTTTTTTGGTTCTTCAACATGTGGAACATGTCCACATCCTGACATCTCTACAAATTTTGCTGCTCTGATTGCAGCCATAAACGAGCTTGCATATTCTACTGGGATCAACTTGTCCTTTTTGCCCCATACTATCAAGGTGGGGCAAACTATCTTTCGAAGATTATCTTCCAACGTGGCTGAGTTTCTGATACCTAAGACAGTAGAAAGAAACGCAAACTTTGCGTTTGGAAGCGTCATTCTGGTAACAAAGTCGTTTACTAGTCTTTGTTCCACATCTCCTTTTTCTACCATCATGCTAAAGGCAGAGTGGGCATTATCATGGGTAGGATAGAGTGCAGCCAACATGTATGCATCAAGCGCAGGAGTGGATCTCTTCATCATTCCTGAGGGTGAAACTAGGACGATTTTTTCGATAATGCCAGATTGAGTGCTTGCACATTCTGCAGCTACCTGTCCTCCTAGAGAAGAGCCAATCAGATTTGCTCTTTCAATACCCAACGCTCCCAAAAATCTGAATACAAAATTTGAAAGAAAATCTATCGTATAGTCTACAGAAGGTTTGTCACTGTAGCCAAAACCAATCAAATCGGGCATTATCAACCGATATTTTGACCTCAGGTGGGGAATTACACCAAGCCATCTTTCAGCAGAAGCACCAAGCCCGTGGAGGAAAACTAGGGTTTCTTTAGAGTCGCCGTCCTCCAGATACCTCGTGTTGTGCCCCGCCACATTTATGAATCGTTCTTCCAAGAATGATTGATTCGCGGTTTCTAGGTAAGATAACCTTTTCCGTAATAACAATTAGACAGGATGTTAGGATTATTGAATCTCGGCTAGCTTTTTAGCCGCGTCTGTTTCGCCATTTTCGATGAGTTGCTTTATTGTAGTAATGGAAAAGTCAGCATCCTCAAATAGAAAGTGAGTATCTTCTCGGCGCTGTATCTTTACTATCTGATCTATGATCGCACCTCTTTCACCAGCAAGCTTACGATATTCTTGTTCTAGCTTGGCAAGCTTCATTTTAGATTGCTCGTCAAGTGTAGTCTTACTTAGAATTTCGTGCATCTCTCGAATGAGTACAAGGTATCGATTTATCACTTTTGACATGCGGACGTTATGCATTGTTTTGTCGGTGTACATGATATCTCTTGCCCTGTGCCACGCTTCAAGCACGTTTCTTGGGATTTCGTGTTGTCGATGAGGAAAGAGATCCACAACATAGACTTTCTTATCATTCCTTGGAGACGCATCTATGACCTCACGAAGGGGCGTGTTACTAAGTAGCGTACCATCCCAAAGATATTTGCCATTCATCTTAGTCCAAGATATTCCATAAAATGGATATCCTGTACTAGCGATTACGTGATCTGCTGTGATGTTGTCGTACATGCTATCAAACACAGATGGTTTTGCATTTTCAACGTCAGTTGATGTGATAATAAGCCGAGGCCTCTTTGGATCCTTTAATTTTTTAAAATCAACGTACTCCATTAGAGTATTCTTCAATGGTGTTATATCGTAAAGATAGGGCCACAAGAATGGAAAAAAGTAATCTGGTGTTGGCAAAAACCATTTTGGAAAAAAGGCCTTGGGATTGCCCCAAAAGGCTGAGTACATAGAGGCAAAGTAGGGTCTAATGTTATCAGGCAAAGCTGGAGTAACATACTCTGCCAAATCTAACCAAAAATCTTCCAAGTTTTTTGCAGGATCATTTTTTGAACCAGCAATTATTGCAGCATTTACTGCACCGATTGAAGTTCCTGCTACGATATCAAATTTTATACCATGTTTATGAAGCGTTTTGAAGACACCGCACTCGTAGGCTCCAAGCGAGCCCCCTCCTTGTAAAATAAGGACGGTCTCGGAGCTCATCTTCTCCTTTTCTAGTTCAGACACACTTTGCATTTGAAATCAATTGATCTAGAAAATATTAAAAGGTTTTACAGTATATTGCAATAATCTGCAACTGAGAACTACTATAACGTTCTAATATGATGACTCCATTAATACTTGCCTGTGAGTTTCAAAACAATCAATCCAGCCACCGAAGAGGTTCTTATGGAATATCAAAACACCAACAAAGAAGAACTACATAAGATGGTGAAAAAGTCAAGGACTGCATTTCGTGACTGGAGGAAAAATATCAAGAGGAGAGCAGATTACTTGCATATCTTTGCTCAGGAGCTACGAAAGAAAAAGAGTGAGCTTGCACGCGTTGCAACAAATGAAATGGGGAAACCTATCAAAGAATCAATTTCTGAGGTGGAAAAATGTGCTTGGGCAATGGAATTTTACGGAGATAATGGTGAAATCTTTCTAAATCCTGAAGTTGTCAACACTGATGCTCGTAAGAGCTACATTGCTTTTGAACCACTTGGAGTGATCGGAAGCATAATGCCATGGAATTTTCCCTATTGGCAGGCTTTGAGGTTTGCAGCCCCTTCTCTTATGTCAGGAAATACAGTAGTGCTCAAGCCCGCAAGTGCAACCATGCAATGCGGGATAGAAATAGAAAATACATTAAAAAGAATTGGATTGCCAGAGGGTGTATTTCAGACAGTAGTAGGTGATTCAAGTATAGCAGAACAACTTATAGACTCTGATGTAAATGCAGTAACATTTACTGGAAGTAATGTAGTCGGTGCAAAGGTGGCTCAGAGGGCTACGTCTCAGATAAAAAAATGCGTTCTCGAGCTTGGTGGCAGTGATCCTTTTATTGTCTGTTCAGATGCCGATATCGAAAAGGCATCAGCTGGTGCAGTAAAAGGAAGGTTCATCAACTGTGGTCAAAGCTGTATCGCATCAAAGCGTTTCTTTGTTGTCAAAAATGTAGCGAAGGAATTCATTGAGAAATTCCTTCACAAGACTGAAAGACTAAAGGTCGGAGACCCATTGTCTGAAGATACAGATGTAGGACCATTGGTAAATGCAGCTGGTCTCAATAAAATAGAAGATCTTGTCAAAGACGCAATTGCCAACGGCGCGCAAGTGTTAACTGGAGGAAAAAGATTGAACAGTAAGGGATACTTTTATGCTCCTACTCTTTTGGATAAGGTCGCCACTAAGATGAGAGTGGCCAACGAAGAAGTCTTTGGGCCTATAGCACCAATAACAGCAGTGGAAGACGATATGGAAGCAATAAAACTTGGAAATGATTCTCAATTTGGCCTAGGAGCTAGTCTGTGGACTCAAGATCTTGAAAAGGCAAAAAAACTATCTGAATTAATTGAATGTGGCATTGTTACAGTAAACAATGTGGTCATATCAGATCCTAGGATTCCGTTTGGTGGAATCAAACAAAGTGGATTTGGAAGAGAGCTATCAAGATATGGTATGCTGGAATTTGTTAACATGAAGTCTGTAAGGTTCTACGATCAGCTCGTAGTTAATCATCACGTAGAGTAAAGACGCTCCGATTATTTTTTATAAATCCTTAGCGTTCCTGCCAAAATTGGCTTGTCAGTTTTTGCCAGCTCTAAACTAGCTGCCTTGTCACATTGATGTTTTTTGAATCAGTAAGAGATTTACCGATTAATTCTAGGTGTTTTATCTGTAATTCTGTACTGATTCTTTGCAGTGATTCGAAGGTGTAAATCCATTGTCTTAGAAGATCAAGATATTCCTTCCATGCACTGTCAATGTTTTTGGCCCCTTTGTTCCTTTTAGCCATAAGTTATATCTGTAATTCCTTGATAAAACCGAATCAAAAGTCAACTTTTCAGGAAATAGCATGTAACCTTTTTCTAACTCTCTTGCGATAATATTGCATGTCCTTTGAGAAACTGTTAGATAACATCATGAATACTGATCATCACATTAGATACGTCACTATCTGTGATATGGAGGGAAAGGAAATCCAAACAGCTATACGAAAAGATGTTGCGCCTTTGCTCAATGACGAAGAAACCAAAGAGACACTTCATTACGCGGTGAATGCATGGAAGACACGAAGCAAGTTTGCACCAAAGATTGGGAAAGGAAAGTATGTCCTAGCTGTATATGAAAAACTCAGGAGATTGACGATGCCTCTAGGAGACAAGCACTTGCTTCTGATTACCTGGGGGACTGATGGTGGCACGACTGACATAATCGAACATCTTCAGAACATGTTTTCTGGAGATTACACTCGTAACTGGTAAGGTAGAAGAGACATCCTAAACATCCGGTTTCAAGGAGCTAGCAATCTTTATCCTTTAGAAAATCTACTATACAACACGGACTACAAATTATTATATGAGAAAATTATGGCACTTGACCCTAAGATCCGCTTTGCAACAATATTTGATATGAATGGTAAAGTAATGATAAGCGGCCATCGCAAGGGGGTAGCAAATCTTCTTTCACCAGAAGAGAGTCAAAAGTCACTCCAACTTGCAATCAATGCCTGGAAATCTCGTAACGAAGTTTCAGATAAGATTGGAAAGGGAAAATACGCACTGGTAGAGTATGAAAAGCTAAAAAGAATTACCATGCCATTAGACCAAGATCACATTCTCTACATAACTACTGATGTGGAGGCTGACCATGCCCCCATAATTTACAAAGCTTTAAGATTGAAGCATGATATGCTTCACAGTCCAGATGGAATGCCTTGAATGTTAGTACAGAATTTTTCAGATAAATTAATGAATACTAAATAATTGGTCTAAATTTTGGCACGACCACGTTTTAACTTTTTAAAATAGTCCATTATGCAATCTTCATGAGTGTATCTAATAGGATCACAGGAAGTTTGACAAAACCAGCAAATACCTTTGCGATATTCTGGTAACTAGGTCACTCTCATAACATCATGTGCGTCGCTCCAAGTCTTATCTTTGATCTAGGACTATCTTCAATAAACGGTGTTCTCAGAGGTAAGTTTACAAGATAACGCTGAAATTTGAAAGTTCTCTCTAGTTTTGAAAATGCAACTAGACGCTCTCAAAGTCTGATTCTGTAGTAATCCCAGCGCTCTGGATTAAACGGTTTTGTAAATTCTATCTGTTCTCCTCGCTGAACTCTACTCGAAATTACATCTCTTAATGCAAAACTTGCCAAGTACTTGTAACCCTTGGCTTGGGCTTGCATTGCAAATAAGAGTCTCATCTCACGCCCTCCTCTCTGGCCCCAATATCCCATTCTGATAGCAATCGGCTCCAAAAATACCGTATTTGAAATTCCATAGTTCGGATCGCTGATTCCTGGACGCAATTTATATCCCTCAAGAGGACCGCCCTTGGCAAAACCAACTATCGGTCCATTCTCGTTTCCAAGTCTCAAGGTATTCAGAATCGTATAAGGGTTCATGACAGATTCGGCAAATTCTTCTTTTTTGAATTGTAGAGGAAGGGGCAACTCTTCATGTATTTGAGTCAGAGTTTTTATGAAGTCAGGATCTCTTCGTCTTGGCATTAATTCTATAGTGGACACAAATTTTGCATTATCATAGACAAGAGACGCCTCAATTTGTATCTCCTGTTCGCGCAATTTCATAAACGACAAAACATTGTCCATGAAATTCTTTCTCATTTCTTTTGGAAGTGAACGTAATACTCTTTGGCACATCTCAGCATCGTTGTTAAGAAGATCTTCAAAATATGAAACAGATCTTCTTACGATGTAATACGGATGCCATGCCAAGGCATGGGCGTTTTTTTGAGCCATCTCCATCGCTTTTGCAAAATCTCCAAGCGCGTATCCTCCTATTCTATCAGCAACTGAAAGAAACCAACCAAGATTTCTAAAATGCTCTTTCTTGCTGTCGTCATAGTTAGTGATATTTGATCTAGATAAATATTCATCAATGTTTTTCTCAACAGTCAGACTTATCTGATCAGTCCAGGGATATGTCGTCCTTAGAATTAATGCAGCAATCAAATTTTCATCGATACCGGCATCCCTTAGCAACGAATGAAGTTTTTTATCGGTCAGGACAAATTTTACGGCATCTTCTTCATGGGGTTTGTCTGCAGTCTTTTTAGGATCATAGTCATGAAAGAGGGCAGCGACAAAAAGATATGGAAAATCTTCCTTTACAAACTTACCATGTAGACTTTCCCATTGAGCTCCAAGCAGTGCTACATACGTAACCTCCAGTTCATGGATGATATTGTGATATCCGTAATAATCTACGCCAAGTCCATTTGACTCGAATAGTTCTACGGTATAATCAAGTATCTCAGAATAACATGTTCTATCTAATCCGTTTGTAACCAATATTCTTTGAATCTCATCTCGTAATGCTACTGGATTTTGGCTTTGTAGCAACAAAAGAGGATCAATCATGTAGGTTTTAAGTTCTACCCTCTCTAATTGATATACTCCTATATCAGAAGGTAGGAAATTCTTCCCAGACTTGAAGAGGAGCTATTTAGAGCAAATTCGTTTATGCAATTGTTCTAATGCCTTGTTTCCCATCTTTCTGTCAAGAAGATCAAAGACGTCGATTTCCATGCTTTCCAAATTTGCGTCTTTTTTGGTTCCATCGTCCATACACTATATTACTATGCGAGCGTGATGAACTCTACGCTGTTCCCTGCTGTTACAGACCTGATTTATGCATAGAAAAATGACAAGTAAAAGTCAAATACAAGACTTCTACAAGGAGCCTATGCGTCACTTGTCATATCCACTTATCGCAATAATAATTCTTTCAATGGGTGTAACAACAGTCCTTGCACAGGTACAAAGCCAATTTGCTGTCAAAGACCCTTCAAGTGCGCAATCATATCCTGTAAACTATAGTATAACAAAAGGAACGGTAAACGACATGTCAATTAATACAGGCGAAACCTCGCTTATTGTATCAATTCAGTCAACAGGAGATGGTAATCTGACAATTGCACTTCCAAGGACACTCATTGATGCCAAGATAGGTGCTGACGATGATCAGTTCTATGTCCTAGTAGATGGCGCTGACACTGATTTTGGCGAATTAAAGACTGATACTGATAGAACTATAACGGTGTCTTTTCCTGATGGTACCGAAGAAATAGAAATAATTGGAACCCAGGTAGTTCCAGAGTTTGGCAGTGTCGCTTTTGCAATACTAGCAATCGCAATTCTGTTTATGATCGTTTTCTCCGCGAAAACTAGAATAAGAATTGGACAATAACTATCACTATTTTTTGTTGCAAGTATCTAGTCGATTTATTAACTGAATCCTGCACCAAACTGATCTCCGTATTGGAGGGGATCTATGGAATCAGAGCTTTTCAATTTCAAATACAAAAGGGCCTCTCGTTTACTACCTGTATTGCATCTTCATCTTTTAGATGATATTGTTTTTTTACATAATTTAGATACTTTTCTAGTTTCTGTGGGTCTTGTTCATCAAAAGAGACCTTGTCTGAAACAACTAATGCGGCAACTTTTTCGATTTGAGAGTTATGCTCAGAATCACCCAACAGTCTCCTAACGCTCGCGTTGGTTTTAAGTGATTGGAAATATCAAATTATGCAAGATGTGAAAGTAGAGGCTCACGTGTCTTGTCTGTCATAGTAATGAATCAATTTTACTCTCAATATTTTTGATGAGATAGTAATTCCCACTTTTGGCAGGGGAATTTTTTATAGTATATAGATCAAACCTATTCGAGGGTAAATAATGCAAGCAGAAAGACTAGCTCTTAATTCGGATTTGAGCATCTTTGATTCAGAGCCAGATTCGAGTCTCTATCAGTACAAGCTACAGCTAGATAAAGTGAAAGAGGAACTTATGAAATTTGGTTTGTCGTCAAACCAGGCTAAAGTATATATATATTTGTCAAAATGTGGGCCAAAAAAGGCATCTGATATTTTCAAGGCTTTAGAGTTACCAAGAACTGAAACATATGGCATTCTTAATGCATTGCAAAATCATGGAATTATAACAGCTGAATTTTCTTCGCCTGTGATCTATTCCGCGTTACCTTTGAAGGATACGATTGAGACTCTGGTAAGTGCGGAAAAAGAAAAGATCAATATACTTGCTAGACGCGAAAGCAAGCTTGTAGAACTGTGGGACGAAATACCAGCGTATGTTACAGAAGGGAACACCACAAGAAAAGAACAGTTACAAATGCTACAAGGTAATCCGCAAATTCATTCCAAACTTAGACAGATGATCGAAAGTGCAAAAGAAGAGATCAAGATTTTTTGCACTCTGAAGGACCTATCCAGCTTTTACCACTCAGATATTGTTGATATTTTGTCAAAATCAGTCGCAGATGTGAAATTCATAATTACTCCCGTCAGTATGATACCAGCATTTGCACGAAAGATCAATAAACGAAGGATCAGGATCATGTCAAACAATAAGACAGAAAATCAGTGCTTTGTAGTAAGTGATTCAGAAGTTCTTATTTTCTTAAAAAACGCAAATCATGCACCAAGCAATGTCTTTTCTATTTGGACAGATTCAAAGGCACTTTCAGAATCGATGAATATGCTGTTTGACTGTTGTTGGGAAAAATCTGATTCTATTCAATGATCTTGGACTGAAGCGTCACTAGTAACTGTAAAAGCAAATAATCAGGCTATTGTGGAGAATCAGTATCAGATTTTTTGATTATAGCATCAATCTTCTTGTTCAATTCTTGTATCAAGTCAAAGGACGACTCGTGTTTTTCATCGAAATCTTCAAGCTTCTTTAAAATGTCACCATGATTTTCTTCCAACTCTTTGATACGGCATAATATGTGATCTTGTATCTCTGCCGTCTTCTTCTGTCTATTGTATATCCACCAACTTATCACCGCGCCGATTATTGTTCCCGCTATAATGCCTAAGTATGTGGAAGCCGCATTGGTCATGTCCACGCAATCTTTCGAGATTTCGGGCACGCATCCCCATATGGAAAACAAGATTGGAAACATTCTCCTATGTTGCAGACGGCCGAATAGTATTTTTACATTTTCTATTAGTGTCAATTAAGGAGCTTGTAAATTGATAGTGCTTGTTAATAGAGATTATAAAAATTGCGTATAATCCATCAGTGAAGCATATTGTTAAGGCATTTTAAGGGGAAATGGACAAGGGAAATGATGTCTGAGAATATAGACAAGGATTCAGATCTATCGGTAAAAGCAGAGGAGTACATAGAGGTAATCAGTACGGAAGATGAGCGAATCAAGATAATAGGAGAAGAGCTTGCAAACGATACAGGAAGGGCAATCTTTGGAAAGATATCTCAAGGAATAGCAAGCACGAATGATCTAGCAAAAGCACTAAACATATCGCTTCCACTTGTAAATTGGCACATAAATCGACTTTTGAGCGTTGGTTTGATCAAAGTAGAAAAGGTTGAGATGAGCTCAAAAAATAAGCAGATGAAATATTATGGACCAGTAAAGACTGCGCTTGTGATTGTTCCACCTGAAAACGCAACAGAAAGCAATGTCTCAAAATCAAAAAAGGAAACTGTTCTATTGCAATTACGTCATTATTTGGCTGGTATTGCGGCGTTCATTGTTGGAAGCTCTACAGTCTATGTTGCTGAAAAAAGTCAGATTCCAAATGAACCTGTCACAGTTCCGCAAATGGCAGCAAAAAATCTTCCACAGGCTACAGAATCTTTGCGTGAAGCTGCACCCACCGGTGGTTCAATGACGACAGTGCCTTCTTCGCCTTCAGAGCCTTCAATTTTTGCAGCAGAACCTACAATGATTTTACTTGCGTTACTGGGTGGTGCTGTAGCATTCTGTGTTGTCTTTTTTGTACTTCGTTATATTAAGAGACGAAAACAAAGACTTCAAACAGTGAAAAACTAGAATTTTCTTACCAATACGAAGAAAATACAAAATGCATGATATATGAAATAATTTTACAATTATTTATAAAAAAATTAAGTTAAAATGAAATTTAATCAAAGCCTATAAACACTGTTATTTACTATAATGCTAATGACAACCAAAAACAAAATCGTGTTAGCTACACTTGCTGCAATTCTAATCGTTTCAACAGCAGTGTTTGCCAGCATGCAGGCATCTAAAGACGAAGCCTACGGACAACAAGTACCTAATCTATATCCGTCAAGAGAGAGAACAATTTCTGTCACCGGAACTGCTACAACATCAGTTTTGCCGGATCTTGTGACGGTACAGTTTGGAGTTGACACCGAAAGCAAGACAGCTCAGGAAGCCATAAGCTCAAACGCCCAAATAATGGATACCGTGGTTTCTGCCGTGCAAAACCTTGGAATTACCAAAGAGGAGATAAGCACAGCTGGCTTCTCCGTATATCCTATCTACAACGATACGATTCCAGATCCTCGTACAGGAATTCATAAGAACGTGCTGGCAGGATACAGAGCATCAAATACTCTGTATGTGAAGACTACAAAGCTTTCACTGGCGGGAAACATTATTGATACTGCAGCAAACGCAGGCGCAAACAGAGTAGATAATGTATCATTCTCACTTTCTCCGGAAAAGGAGCAAAGTATTCAGGATGATCTCTTGAGCAAGGCTGTCTTGAATGCAAAGTCTCGGGCAGAAAAGGCACTTGATCCGCTAAGCCAGAAGATGATTGGTGTAAAAATGGTGAACCTCTCGGAATTCAATATGCCACCTCCGCCGACATACTATAGCGCAGGAGCATCTCTGATGGAAAAATCTACACCTGTATTTACATCAAATCAAGAAGTAACAACTACTGTAAATGTCATTTTCTTAATTGGAGATCAGTAGCTCCACTCATTTTTCTTTTCATATCTGTACTTTAGACAATTATACTCAGTAAATTTGCCACCCTCGCTCTGGTTTTGAAATACTAACATCTTTTAAGGACTACGACATATCCCAGATAGAATATGGAAATAATGGGAAGAGGTTTAAGACAGATAATTCAAGAAACACCATGTTACGTTCATCTATTTAGTAAATTTGCAGCTTACAAATTATTTAACAAACACAGTCCGCTCTATGGCTCTGCTGATATCATCAACGTGTGTAATTTGCACTGTGAACATTGTTATTGGTGGCTTAACAGAAAAGAGAATGACGAGCTTACAGTAGAACAGTGGCAAAAGGTAATAGACGAGAAATTTAAGAAAAATCATGTCTTCATAATTACCCTCGTTGGTGGAGAGCCTACTCTTAGACCAGATGTGATAGAACTATTTGTAAAACAGTTTCCAAAACGAATCTCAATAGTTACAAACGGAACGCTGCCACTAAAACGCATTAAGAATCTATACTTCTATTGGATTTCAATAGATGGCACACAGAAAATTCACGACAAAATACGCGGAGAGGGAGCGTGGGAGCGCACAAGAAAGAACATACTTGATTATGTCAACAACAATGGGGAAAAGGCATGGAAAGATATCTGGATTACAATGACTATCAACTCACTAAACTATAAGACTGTTAAAGATGTTATAGACGAATGGTACGATTACTCAAATAAAATTGGATTCCAATTTCACACACCATTTATGAAAAATGATCCACTTTGGTTTCCCTTTGGCCCTGAGAGAACAAAGGTTGTTGACGATATTATTGATATGAAAGACAAGTATGACGATGATTATATCATAAATCCTACTTATCAGCTGGAACTGATGAAGAGAAATTGGGGAGGAAAGGGCACCATACCAATTGATTGTCCAACATGGGCCATACTTTCAGTTGATCATATGGGACGAGAGAAAAGACCTTGTTGTATAGGAAGTGCAGAAAAAGAATCCATGAAACCAATTTGTGAAGAATGCGGTCTTGGATGCTATTCAGTACTTGTTGGATATGGAATAAAAGGATAAATTTGCACCTCCACGAAGACACAACCGCGTAGTATTGAGGTCCACAGTTTGTTGCCACTAGATTAATTTATGCTATTATCACAATGGTAAGAAGAAAATAATTCTTTACAATGCCATTTTTGGACATCTGTACTATAGATGTGACTAGGTTTTATGACTGCTAGTCTCTTTAACTGGGAATAATATGTATAAAACATGGACCACCTGGAAAGTCAGGAACTGAGGTAACCTAAATTGAGGTGTAAGGGAATTTGTTATAGATTTGCTGCTAAAAAACCATCAGACGGCTATCGTTTTGCTGCGGGCCAGAGGCCATGTTCAATATGTGGAATATTTGTTGATGTTAACTTGTATAGTATTTATCGTTGTCCATGTTGTAACAATAAACTTCGATTGGCCTCAAGAAACACAAGGTCTAGGAAAAACAGATTCAATAGGTTGTATAATTCTGCTATATTTGCAAAAACAAATGACCTCATGAAGTCAATAGGCAAAGCGATCGGAAATACTAGTCCAGTAGTACCCCTGCCTAGGCTTAAATAACTAACACGCCTACAAGTGGTATATAGATGGAAAACACAGAAACCGGCGCTGAAAAAGAGGATAAAGCTATAGGCGAGAAGCAAATAACAGTAGACGATAAAATTGTACAAATTGTAATTGATGACTCTACAGGAATATCTCTTGATGATTTTCACACAAATGATAAGAAGATATTATCATTGCTTAACCAAGACAGTGACATAAATGATAAGCAGTATACTTTCAACGGTCTTGCAAGAAAGTTAGGAATGCATCAACAAAGTCTATCACGAGCATTGCACAGACTGGAAGATGCAGGTCTTGTACAGAGAACAGAAAATGGTTATAAACTAAGCAAGAACCTCAGGTCGATCTTGGTCAACAAATCAAGAATTGACCTCGAGAATTTATCAAAGAGAATATCAAAACAGTATCTTCAGTTCACACAGATACTTCAGTTGTACATTCCAACAACTGTAAAGGCCGAACAGGTAGTAAATCGACTTGTAGGTAAGTGGTTTGGAAATCTTCGCTGGATAGGGCTTGTCGAAGGAGACGGAGGCTATGTTTTGCAATGGGAAAACAGCGATAGGTTTCAAGTTAATATGAAGATAATTTCAAGATACGCAATCATAGAAAGCAATGCTGTCGGCGAGAAAAATAAAGCAGATGCAATGTTAAGCGCTTACCGTATACTCGAACAGATTACCAAGATACTAAAAACTGTAAGCGACAAGAGCGATAGAAGAAACGGTTTAGATTCGTTTAGCCAATACAATTAGTGATTAAAATTCACGTACTGCTAGAACACTGCTGCTAAATATCTTGATTTAGAACTCAATTACAAACATTTAGATATACATGATCTATATTGATCGGTTTTTTATCTTACGAAAACAAATATACTGTACCATCCGACCGGCAAAGGTGAAGATGCGCTTGTCGAATTTGAAGACCAGGCGAAGGCTTGATCTTCTGGCCAGATAAGTGACCACACACGCTTCTGCACGGAAAACTATGTGGCAACACATGGAAATCTTCAGAAGCGTTGGCGAGGGCAAACCGAGTAGCGAGTAATACGCAAGACCGTGGCATCGCTTCAAAGGAAAGCCACATTCCACCGAGAGGCGGATGGCCTTTTTCCTATTTTGAACAAATGTTGTTCAAAGGGAATAAAAAAATTGATAAATACCCAAGATGAGATGAAACTGATAGCAATTTAGATTCGATCTGGAATAATGTAATTATATGAAGAGAGATAATTGACATCATGAACAAAAATACTCAACTAGCAACATTTGCCGCAGGATGTTTCTGGGGCGTAGAAGAAGCCTTTAGACAAATAAAAGGTGTCACGTCAACTGTGGTAGGATACACGGGAGGAAAATTTGAGAATCCGACATATCATGATGTCTGTTCCAATAAGACAGGACACGCAGAAGCTGTTCAAGTAGAATACGATCCAATAGAGGTTTCATATGAAAAACTGGTTGAGGTATTCTGGTCTATTCACAATCCGACAACGCTGGACAGGCAAGGACCGGACATTGGCTCTCAATATCGTTCCATGATTGCCTTTCATACACTAGAACAAGAACAGATTGCCAGAAACTCAAAAGAATCTCTTGAGAAATCTGGCCGATTGAAAAATAAGATTGTGACTGAGATTGTACTTGCGTCAGCATTTTACCAAGCTGAAGAATACCATCAAAAATACTATATGAAAATGGGTGGCGGTAGCTGCTACACACATCCAGTGATGGAGTAAAAAGAAGAGTGAATTTATGACAGAAAAGATTTCCAAAAGCGAGGAGGAATGGAAGAAGCAACTTACTCCAGAACAATACCTAGTTACCAGAAAGAAAGACACAGAGATGCCATTTACAGGTGAGTACGTTGATTCCAAAGAGAAAGGAACGTACAAATGTGTATGTTGCGGCAATGTTCTTTTCAAGTCGGACGACAAGTTTGATTCTGGTACAGGTTGGCCAAGCTTTACCAAACCAACTAACGAGTCCAACATAGCAGAGAACGACGAAAATAGCCATTTCATGCATAGAGTAGAGGTTACCTGCGACAAGTGCGGGGCTCACCTTGGTCATGTCTTTGACGACGGTCCAGGTCCTACGAGGATGAGATATTGCATCAATTCATGTGCCTTGAAGTTAGAGAAAGAATAGGAGGCTGGATATGCTGAAACCGATCAAGAAATACAGAATCTTTTTGCAGAAAAATTATAGACTGCTGGTTTGCAGTTAGTGGATCAAACTAAGAAAATCGCAACAATACCACACAGTTCTTATTGGTAGACAACCGTGTACATGTAACGAGTCGTATGTTTTTACCATATTCTGATATTGATAGACGCTGCTCACGCTGTGGAAAGAGTTTGATGGTAACTGATGGTGTTACTGGAGAAAGATTTTGTGGAGGATGTGGCTTTGTTATTACTGAACGTGTTGACAATTCAGGTCCTGACCTGCGGGCGTTCTCAAAAGAGGAATATGATGATAAAGCAAGAACAGGCATGCCAACCTCGCTTGCAGTGCACGACATGGGGCTTGCAACCATAATTGGTCATGAAAACTCGGACTCTACTGGAAAGCCCCTATCAGCATCAATGAAAAGTACCATAAAGCGTCTTAGGACATGGGATGGCAGAAGTCAGGTTCATAGCTCTATTGACAAAAATTTTAGACAGGCCTTTAGTGAACTTGATAGACTAAAAGATAAGCTTGCGATTTCCGACTCACTAATAGAAAAAACTGCGTATATTTACAGAAAAGCACTAGAAAAAGGTCTTGCCAAGGGTAGATCAATTCCAGGGCTTATTGCTGCGGCACTATATTTAGCATGCAGAGATACTGGTACACCTAGGACATTGAGCGAAGTTGCGCGTCAAATCAATGTAAAAAGAAAAGATGTTTCAAGATGCTATAGGTTACTTTTACAAGAACTTGATCTGACAATGCCAGTCTTAGACCCAGTCCGATGTATGTCAAGAATAGCAAGCGAGGCTGGTCTGAGTGAAAAAGTAAAACGACATGCTCTTACGATTCTAGAGGATGCAAACAACATGGAAATTACTGCAGGAAAAGATCCCATGGGGCTCGCTGCGGCTGCGTTATATCTTTCATGTACGATGAACAACGAAGACACAACACAGAAAGTTATCGCATTAGCAGCTGGGGTCACCGAAGTAACAATAAGAAACAGATACAAGGGACTAAAAGAATCGTTAAATATCCAAGTTCCGAATAAGATAAAATTAAATCTTGGAACTAATTTTTAATAGCGCTTGGGATAAGTTACAATTACCTGTAATATGACACTGCTACTTTTTCTCCAACCTTTAGATCTTTTTGAGTCCTAACTTTTCTGAGAGCTTCTTCAAAGTGCTTCATCGTAACTTTGGCGTTTCCTACCTGTCTTTCTGCCTCTTTTGGGTCAGGGAACTTTTCAATGAATTCGTGTATCAATAAAGATGCTGCCGTATTAGCAATCGCAGCAACATCTGCCCCGCTTAAACCATCAGAAGATTCGGCAATTTTTTCTATATCTACATAATCTGGGTTTATGCCGTTAGAAGTTCCCATTTCTCTATCGATAGGAATTTCCTTTGAGCTTATCTTTAATATTTTGATCCTTCCTTCCTTGTCAGGCATTGGTACTAGTACTATCTTGTCAAATCTGCCCGGTCTAATCAACGCTCTGTCAATCATGTCTGGTCTATTTGTTGCTGCAATGACTACCACTTCATGGAGGCTTTCAATGCCATCAAGTTCTGTCAAGAGCTGACTGACAACTTTTTCGGTAACTGCACTTTCCCCCATTCCTCTTACAGGTGCAATAGAATCAACCTCGTCAAAGAATATGACACATGGTGAAGCTTGCCTTGCTCTTCGAAATATCTCCCTTATTCCCCGTTCTGATTCGCCAACCCATTTTGATAAGAGCTCAGGGCCCTTTATTGAAATAAAATTGGCTTCACTTTCAGTCGCAACCGCTTTTGCCAAAAGTGTCTTTCCAGTTCCACTTAGTCCATGAAGCAAAATTCCGCGTGGCATTTTATGTCCAAGTTTAGCGTAAAGTATGGGATATTTCATAGGCCATTCAACTGCCTCTTGTAGTTCACGTTTTACATTTTCTAATCCCCCAATTTCGCCCCATTTTATGTCGGGTTTTTCAATGTAAACTTCACGCATTCCAGCTGGGGTAACTTCGCGGAATGCAAACTGGTAATCTTCTTCGTTTACAACAAGCTTATCCAGAGTTTCAGCTGGGATCTTTTCATCTGCTAAATTAATTTCTGGCAATAATCTTCTCAAACATTTCATTGCAGCTTCTTTGCAGAGATATTCTAAATCTGCTCCGACATATCCGTGGCTTATGGCAGCAATTTTTTCCAAGTTTACATCTTCAGTGAGTGGCATGTTTCTTGTATGAATCAAAAGTATCTCATGTCTTCCTTTTTTATCCGGTATTCTAATCTCAATTTCTCTGTCGAATCTTCCTGGTCTCCTAAGAGCAGGGTCTAGCGCATTTGGTCTATTTGTTGCTGCAATAACAATTACTTTTCCTCTTCCCTCCAGGCCATCCATAAGTGCAAGCATTTGAGACACTACTCTTCTCTCTACTTCGCCAGTTACCTCCTCACGTTTTGGAGCAATAGAGTCTATTTCATCAATGAAAATAATGGAAGGAGATCTTTCTCGTGCTTCCTTGAAAATTTCTCTTAGTCTTGCTTCACTTTCTCCGTAAAATTTGCTCATAATTTCAGGACCTGAAATGCTTATGAAATGAGCATTACTTTCATTTGCTACTGCCTTTGCCAAAAGCGTCTTGCCAGTACCCGGTACTCCAAAAAGCAATACACCTTTTGGAGCTTCGACTCCAAGCTTTTCAAAAATCTCTGGGTGCCTCATTGGCAGCTCGATCATTTCACGCACTTTTTTGATTTCAACGGTCAGACCTCCAATGTCTTCATATGCCACCTGCGGAACTCCCCGTAAAGTTTCTCCTTCTGCAGCAATGTGAAATACTGTTTTTTGAGTTACAAGTACTGCATCAGCTGCAGGTGTTATTCCAATGACTTGAAATGTAAGTTTGCCCCCAAAGTAGGGAACCATAATATTGTCTCCTTTTACCAAAGGAATGCTTTCTAGCGATTCAGTAAGATATCTTTCATCTATTGGTGGAATGGAATCAGTAGGTGCAATTACGATCTTTTCAGCAGCAACTGTTTTTATCTTTCGCACAGTGACGGTGTCTCCTATTGCTACTCCGGTGTTGTTTCGTCCTAGTCCATCTACTCGGATAATCCCCTTTCCCTCGTCGGAGGGGTAAAGTGGAAGACATTTTGCAACCGACCTTCTTTTTCCTTTGATTTCTAAAATGTCGCCACTTGTTGCTCCAAGTGCATCCATGACGTCATAATCAACACGTGCCACACCCCGGCCAACATCACGGGTATATGCCTCTATTACTTTAAGTGAAATTTCATTTTGGGCTATGAATTAAATCAACGATACGGCGCCTTATACCTTTGTTATTTATTTTATAGACAAAATTCTCCACAAATTTGGTAATTATGAGGAGATTTAGGGAAATAATGAATAGGCTATGGTGTAATCCACTATTCTTTCTCAAGCGGTAGCTTGCGAAAGCTGCTTTGAGTTACAATCCCAGTCTCAACAACAGGTTTTTCTCCCAAGGCCTTCTCAATTGCCTTTTTTCCAAGCTCAATTGCTTTCTCTTGTGTCATATCTGCACTGTATTCCTTTGTGATCACATCTAGCGCTGTCTCGGAGGATTGACCTATCGCAAATCCAGAACCGCGGAAGAACGTACCGCTTGGGTCAACTTGGTACAACTGGATACCGGTCTGATCTGCTCCAGCTAATATTATCGAGGCAGCTTGTGGCCTTACTGCATAAGTTGTGTAGTTATGTAGAAATGTGCTGAGATGCTTGGCTAATGAATCTGTGTCAATTGGGGTTTCATATGTTAGTCTGTGTCTTTGTGCTTCAAGTCGTAGTGTATCAATCAATTGCAAGATATCCCCAATATATCCAGAGCCGGTTGCACCAGCATGGAAATCGATTGAAAATATTTTTTCAGATGGCTCAATTAGCGGATGTGTTGGTTTTATTTGACTTGATACAATGGCGAACTTTGGAGTCTTGATTCCTATTGTTGTAGAGCCTCTGCTTACTGCTTCAAGCGCACTGTCAACAAGTACCAATCTTCCTTGTGGTCCGTAGAATGGAAACCTGTTACTAAAGTTTGGACTCGATTCTGACATCTAAGCTCTTACCTCCTGTATCATATTTGGTATGGCCAACAAATCTATGCCATTTCCTGAACCAGGATCACGCTCCATGGCTGCTGCTACTGCTCTTGACGCAATCTCTTTTGCCTGTTGATTTGTTATTTCCTTGCTATAGAGGCTCTCAAGAACCCCATATGCGATTGGAGAACCAGAACCAGATGATGCAAAATCTTCTTCCGTAATTGCGCCACTCATGTCAGCAGCATA
>Ga0066680_10000100_pt1 | contig 20333 bp, 15 predicted proteins | sample GraSoiAngelo_129_FD_62297 | JGI IMG/M metagenome (GOLD analysis project Ga0066680, IMG submission 62297) | Grasslands soil microbial communities from the Angelo Coastal Reserve, California, USA - 14_0927_12_40cm | ecosystem: Environmental > Terrestrial > Soil > Grasslands | place: USA... | reverse complement strand
ATCTGGCCCTTCATGCCCATGCCGGCTTCCGTGAGGCCGAGGTGCAGTGGTTGTTCGGTTTTTGCCGAAAGTTCGCGATAGACGGTAATGAGGTCGCGCGGGCGCGACGTTTTGCAGGAAATGATGATTTGATCGTGGCGCAGGCCGCATTCAAGCGCCAGCTCCGTGGACTGGAGCGCGGAGAGGACCATGCATTCGTTGATGATTTGTTCGGAATCCTTGCCGAGATTCTTATCGGTGTTTTCCTGCATCTTGCGCATGACCAGCTCTTGATTGAGCGAGCCGCCATTCACGCCGATGCGCACGGGCTTTCCGTTGTCGCGCGCCACTTTGCAAATGGTGGCGAACTGTTCATCGCGGCGCTGGCCGGCGCCGACGTTGCCGGGGTTGATGCGGTATTTGTCGAGCGCCTTCGCGCACTCCGGATACTTCGTCAGCAGGACGTGGCCGTTGTAGTGGAAATCGCCGATGATGGGCGCGTTGCAGCCGGCATCAAGCAGCCGCTGCTTGATCGCCGGGACGGCTGCGGCGGCCTCAGGGACGTTTACGGTCCAGCGGACGAGCTCCGAACCAGCTTCGGCCAGTTCGACGGTCTGCTTGAATGTGGCTTCGACATCGGCCGTGTCCGTGTTGGTCATGGACTGGACGACGATCGGCGCGCCGCCGCCCACGCGGACCTGGCCGACCTTTACGCCATACGCTTTGCGGCGCGGATGCCGCCCCGCTGCCGAGTCAAAGCCTTCAATCTGTGTGTACATTCTCTGGTTATTCTAGCCTGATTTCGTGGGGTGACGAAATGTCCAGACCAACAATACAGCGCGCCCGCGCTCCTTCGTCAGGTGCCCGCGCAGCTCAGGAGGGGGCCGCGTGTGCCCCCATGTTGCCGCGGAGGCCGAGGGAGTCCGCGGCATCTCGCATGGCCTGAATGCAGAACGCAATGTGCTCGTCGAGCGCCACGCCCAATTCTTCGGCGCCCTTCAAAACATCTTCGCGGCTGACTCCACGGGCGAAGGCTTTGTCCTTCATGCGCTTCTTTACGGAGCTGACTTCCAGGTCAAGAATGCTTTTTGACGGGCGAACATAAGCGCAGGCAGTGAGGAATCCGGCGAGTTCGTCGCAGGCGAAGAGCGTATGCTCGAGCGCGGACTGGCGCGCCACATTGGTGTAATCCGCATGTGACAGAATCGCGCGGATCATCTCTTCGGGATAGCCGCGCTCGCGAAGGATTCCGGAGCCTTCCGAAGGGTGGCCTTGTGTTGGATGATGCTCCTGATTGGGCCAGCGCTCGTAATCGAAATCGTGCAGCAGGGCCGCGATGCCCCAGAGCGCTTCATCGGCGCCCTGTTTGCGGGCATAAGCGCGCACGCAGGCTTCCACGGCCAGCGCGTGCTTGCGCAGACTTTCCGACTGCGTGTACTCGCACAAAAGATTCCAGGCATCCTCACGCGACGGCATTCTTTCTCCTCCTCTCAAGCGACTAAGCTTACCGCAAAGTTCCTGGGGCGTGACTCCCCACGCGTTCGTTTCCGAAGAATTCGCGTGCCGTATTTCTCCAGATGTACGTCGGACGAGTAGACTCTCGCGACCTGTACCGAGGGTCAGGCGAAGGGTTGGCGTAGGCATTGTTTTCGGAGTGGGAAAGAAGTTGTAAATAGGACAAAAATACTCTTGACACAAATCAGGAGGATGCGCGATAGTCCCGCTGCGCCAGTTTCTGCCTTCCCCAGACGGGTTGTTCCGACGTTCCCTAACTTATCCGCGCGCCGGAAGAGTCAGCAAGGAGCACTGGTGTCGGCACAAACAGAGACGAAAAGCACACTAGACCTCGATCGGGAAGTGATCCGCTGTAAGACGTGCGGGCTTGTGCAATACAGGACGCGAACGGGCAACTGCCGCCGTTGTTTAAGGGTTCTGCCTCAGCGCCTGGAATTCCTGATTCCGCCGCCCGCGCCAGAGGAGGAAGCGGGCGCGGAGCCTCAGCAAGAGAAGCAGGCGAATCAGGAGACGGTCGAAAACATCGGCCAGCGCATCCGGCAGTTGCGGGAGTCGCGCAGCATGACCCAGAGCCAGTTGCAGTCGCGCTCGAAGGTCTCGCGCTCTTACCTCTCGCGCATCGAGAGCGGACAGATGACGCCGAGTCTCGGAACGCTCGAGAAAATCTCCGAGGCGCTGAACGTCGGGCTGAACCGCTTCTTCATCCCGGAATCGGATGGGGAGGCGCTGCTCGAGGATCCGTTCATCCAGGGGCTGCGGCCGTTTCTGCGGCAGCTCGACTGGGAACAGTGGCAGTCGATCCTCAAGCGCCTGCAGGCGATCAGCGATCACGTCAGCGTGGGGCCGACCACACTCCGCCCTATCGGTAACCCGGCGCGGCTGCAACAGTCGGCGCCGGCCAGCGGCGCCGGCCACGCGGTCGGGCAACCCGGCGGGCACGTCGGCGCTCACGCCGGCAACGGCGCTTCGCACCTGCATGCGCAGGGCGGGTATCTTCGCCGGCCGGGTGCGCCGGTCTTTCAGCGCACGCCGCTGGCGCGCTGAGCTTGCGGCTTTCCGGCGTTTTGGCGCGACTCAGCACGCTAAGCGCGAATTCACCTTAGACTTTTGCGGCGCGGACGCCAGACAAGGACATCCGCGCCGTTTTTCTTGAAGGGAAAAGTTTCGAGTCTCCTGCCGACCGCCCTCCTCGGAGAGTAATTACTCGCGGACCACGCTGACTTTTGCCGAGGGGACTTCCAGACGCATCAAGCGGTGGTCTTTGTCCACGGAGAGGAGCACTTCGAGGTCCGAGGTGCTGACGCGCAATCCTTCGTACGATTTTCCGTTAGCACCCTGCGTGCCACTGGCTTCGACGCTGATGGTGCCCGGGGTCAGTTCCTGCGGAATCAGCACGGGAAAGCTCTGCGCGCCGCGCTTCGACCAATCGTACAGCCGCGCCAGAATGGCATAGTGGTGATAGAGGTTGTTGTCCAGCACGGAGATGAGCGGCGAGCCGAAAGTCAGATCCTGCTCGAACGGCTGCTTCGCTCCCTGCAATTGCAAAGTCATCTTGGCCACCCCGTTCTCAAACCTGATGCTCGCGCCGTTCTTCTTGTCGTTTTGCGAGGTCCATTCGTAACTCACCGGAGCGCCGTTCGGCTGCAAGACGAGCGTCCCGCTGACCCGCGCGCTTGCTCCCTGCCGCACTCTCAATTCGGTCGTCCCGCGCGCGGTCCATTTTGATCCGGAAACCGCAATTTCAAACTCTTCCGTGCCGATCGGTTGTCCATCAAGAAGGATTTTGAGCTTTCCTTTGTCGGGAGAAAGAACTCCGCTGGAGTTTGTCGGGGAGTTTTTGGCGGACCTGGCGCCCGCCAGTGAGAGGCCAAGGAGTGTAATCGCCACCGCGAAAACCGCGGCGCGTCCCAGGGCAAGCCGCCGGCGCTTGTGTGCGCTTTGCATCGGATGGGACCTCGAGGTCTTTCCGCGCCCGCCTGGAAGCGCGCGCTTCCCGAAGACTACTGCACGGCGCAGTTTCCGCCGAGCATCTTTATGCCGGGAGTGCTCAGTTTTACATATAGGCGGAAGTTTCAGGAGGGCCGCTTTTCGACCAGGAGGTGTGTTTTCCCGCCGGGCGTCGCGACGCTCAAACTCAGAATGTCGGCGACGACCGCCGCGGGTTCCGGCGAGCTGTCCACGCGGTAGTCCGCCAGTTGGTAAGAGGGCAACCGCTGCGCGTGCAGTGCGCGGAAATTCGTCTCGTCGCGGAAGAGCGGGCGGCCGGTCATGGTTGCACAGCGGGCGAAGAGAAGATCAATCGGACAGTCAAGCCAGATGACCGGGACGCCGGAAGCGCGCAGGAATTCGCGGTTGATGGGCTGCGCGAAAGTGCCCCCGCCAAGCGCCAAGACGATAGGCTCCCTCAATTCGACGGCGCGTCCCAGCGCCGTGCGCAACTGCTCGTGCTCGAGCTCGCGGAAGGCCGGCTCGCCGTAGCGTTCGAAGAATTCGGAGATGCGCAGGTCGGCTGCGGCTTCGATGCGCTCATCCAGGTCCACAAACCGCCAGGCGAGCTGGCGCGCCAGGAGCGCACCCACGGTCGTCTTCCCGGAGCCCATGAAACCTGCCAGGCAGAGAATCGCCGGACGTGGGGGCACGTTGCGCGAACTTGCGGATTGCATCCGAGAGATTCGGCGCGCAGGAAAACTAATCGCGCTTCCGAATGCGAATTGTACCACTGAACGAGGAGAGGTCCACCTTCGCGAGACCCCCGCCGACCGTGCCGAACAGGCCCTTCGTGAATTTCGAGGCCAAATGCTTGAAACCGTGGGAATCAGGCTTTAGGAAAGGTTCCGCCTGATTATCCACGCTTCCGCGAGTGGTCTGCGCGAGGAGATCAAAGGAATCGTTTCCGGAGAACCGCACTTCGACGTTGCCCTTGCCGCTCGACATCGTGTAGATGCCCGTGCGGATGAAATCGCCGTCGAACAGAATATTGCCGGAGGTGGTGCGCAAGGTGACGTTATTCAGCGCGGGCTGGAGAATTTGGGCGTTGCCGCTGATGGATTGGAAATCGAGTTTGCCGGAGCATTGCGTGCAGACCAGCGAGCCCCCGGTGGTCCGCACCACGATGTAGCCGGATACTTCTTTCAAGTGCACGTCGCCGGCAACGCTTCGCAGTTCCATGTCACCCACAACCTGTTCGACATAGATCAAACCCGTCTGCGTCTTGAGCCGGAGCTCGGTCTGCTCGGGAACGCTCAACTGAAAACTCGCCTCGATCTCGGAAGGCTGCGCCGAAGCATCCAGCACGTTGGCGATCACGTCGATGCGGTCGCCGGCCTGTTCGGTCTCGATGCCGACCTTGTTCGAGGGCTGAATTTCGGTGAGGACGACTTCCTGGTTTTTCCAGGCCTTCACCTCGATTCGGCCATTGGCCACATTTTCGATGACTACGACAGGGCGGCCTTTGACGGCGAAATGTTTTTCGAGGCGCTGAGCGGAAGCGTCGGGGGGCCAGGCGGCAAGAAGCAATGCGCCCGCGGCCAGCCCGGAGCCCCAATTCGGCATTGTCGTTCGCATACGCATGCTAGTTCACGCTCCCGCCACGATCCATCATCGCGGCCAGTAGTTCCGCCTTTTGCTGGTAAGCGCTGTTCAAGTATTCACGCGCCAGATCGTCCTGAGGATCTTCCTGGATGCGCTGTTTGCAATCGGCGATGAAGCTGTTCACGATCCGGAGATTCTGCCGCAAGGAGTCATTCACCGGCGCCGCCATGCTATTGGCAGGCATCATGTTCGAGAGGTCTGCTTCGATGGGATCCAGTACGGTCGGAATATCTTCGTTGGACGGACCGGTTTGGACCACAGCCGGCGCTTCCGTTTGAGAAATATTGACTGTCTGGCGGACTTCGAGGAAGGCTCCGGCGAGGATCAACAAACCCACCGTGGCGGCCGCCACGGCGCGGCTACGGAAAAACGCGGAGATCGCTTGAAGCCACGAACCTCTTGGCGTGCCGGCGAGGTCTCGAATGATGCCTTCCGACTCGAGCCGCGCGCGCAAAGAAACCCAAAGCCGGGCGGGCGGTTCCACTTCCGCGGGCATAGCGTGCGCCGCATGGACGATGGCAAAGAAGTCTTCCACCATATCCCGGCAGGCGCCGCATTCCGCAATGTGCGCCTTGGCCGCGGGAGGAAGCGGCAAAAGCCCTTCCTGCTCAATCGCCAACCCGACTTCTTTGCACTTCATGACGCTTCACTCCGCAGGCAGGGCGCTGCGGGCACCCGCCCTTCCAAACTCTATCCGGCTGCTCGCGCGAAGATCCGGGACACGTGGTCCGCCATTCTAGCTCAATCGTTCTGCGCTGTCTGGGTCTTTGCCGCGTGGCGTTCCTGCCGCGCGTGTTCGCGCTGCTCCTCCTGAAGGAGTTCGCGCAGACGCGTCCGCGCCTTGTGCAGCTGCGACTTCGAATTGCCTACCGAGCAGCCCATCATCTCGGCAATCTCGTTATGTTCGTAACCCTGGACGTCGTGGAGCACGAAAACCGTCTTATAACCTGGCGGCAGCCTTTCGATCGATCGTTCCAGATTGACCCGGTCTACGGCGCCGCTCAACCGGAGATCCGCCGCCCCAACATCCTTGCGGGGCCCGCCGGTTTCCTCATCCGGCTCCGTCGTCTCTTCCAGTGAAATTGCCGGAAGAGATTTCTTGCGCAGCCGCATCAGAACTACGTTGACGGTCATCCGGTGCAGCCACGTGGAAAACGCGGATTCGCCGCGGAAGGTGCCGATCTTGCGGAAGAGCTGCAGGAATGCCTCCTGCGCGAGATCTTCCGCGTCCGGCGGATTGCTGACCATCCGCAGGCAGAGGGCGTAAACTCGGCGGCTATGCAATTGATAGAGAAACTCAAATGCCGCCGCATCGCCCTTCTGGGCCGAGCGGATGGCTTCCGCTTCCGTCAGCGGACCGGGCTCAGTTGGTCGGATTTGGCCCAACGGTCCAATCGCGACGCATCCGTCATTTGGGATGCGCCCCTTACCCCCTAGAGTTGTCCCACACCTTAAGAAATAGGACGCGCCGTATCCTTAGTTCGATAACAGTTGGATAACGGGACGCCCGCCTGCAAGTCAGCCCGTTTGTAGACTCTACGGACGAGCCCAGCTATTTTCCCCCGAATTTGGCCGCCCGTCCATTGCGGAAGTTAGTTGCGTTGGCCTCGGATGGCCGCGCCGTTACGGGCTTCACTCGTGCGGCCTCTTCGAAGCTGGTCAGCTCTTCGTGCGGAAGAACGATAAGGAAGGATTTGAGGATCACGATCGATTCTCGCAAGCAGGTGTTCAAATCATAGTGGAGCAGGTCGATCTCCAGCCACAGTTCCGCGGGCTCTACCGATGTCATGTCCACGACTTCGGCTACCGCCGCACGGAACTCCTTGGCCAGATCCTCGACCATTCCTTCGAGTTCATCCACCTTGTGCAGGAACTGGGACTGCTGCGATAGCAAAACGTGGGAAAGCAAGGAGCTCATCCGCGCGGCGCGGCGGCGGCGGGCGCCCCGAAAGTTGGCAGGGTTAAGTGGAGCGGCGTTGGGCACGGTCCCATAGTGGCGGGCATGACGCGCCAGCGCCCGCAGCATGGCGACCAGGGGCTCCGCTAGACGATCGTTTAGATCGGCCAGAACGCTGGCTGCCTGACGACAACGAGGGAGATGCCCCGCCAGCCGGAGGGAGATGGCCTCGTTCAGCGAGACGCTGACCATCGCATAGGGAGTTTCGAGCTGCTGAGTTAGCCGGTGGAAGAGATGGTCCTTGTCTTCAGGGAGCCACGCGCGCCAGTCCTGCTGGACAGACGAATGCGCCTCGGAAGAGGGATACGAGCGGTCTCGCACGGCGGCTCCGGCGGGCAAAGTATAACAGAGCGGGCAGGCCTCCGCACCCCGGTGCCTTCAATTCCCATCGGAATTCGCGTCTACCCGCCAATGACGACAGTCCATTCACGGACTCGCCAGGATTTGACGAGCCCGCTCGCCACGTAAGGGTCATTTCTCGCGAAATCTTCGACCGGGGTGGCGCTGTCCGCGCGAAACACCAGGAGGGCGGCATCCGGCGGCTGCAGGGCGCCCGCCAACACGAGGTGGCCGTCCTGGTGGGAACGGCGGGCATGGGCGAGGTGAGCTTCCCGCAGGGGCTGGCGGCGTTCGATGAAATTCTCAACCGTGGTATAAAAAAGAGCAAAGTACATGGAGAACTCCTGCTCATTGCGCAATCCATGATACGCGAGGAGACAGTGCATGCTTGCACGGATCTGGAAGGGAACGACGAAGCCTGCTATGGCGGATCGCTATGTCTCCCATCTGCAGGAATCAGTGATTCCGGAATTAGGCGCAATCCCGGGCTTTCGCGGCATCTATGTGCTGCGCCGGGCGGAGGCAGGCGCCGATGAATTTCTGGTCCTGACGCTTTGGGAATCGCTCGAGGCGGTGGAGCGATTTGCGGGGCCGGACGCGGAGCGCGCCGTCGTCCCTCCAAAGGCCCGGGCGCTGCTTGCATCTTTTGAAACACGCGCAACTCACTTCCATGTTGCCCTCGCGCACCACGTGTGAGCGGAACGAAGACTTCATCCCGGCTCTCGGATTGCGACTTCACGCGTGGGCCGCTATACTGCCGCTCGATTCTTCGGAAAGGATGCAGCGTTGGAATTTGAGCCCCTCGACCAGTTCCGGCAGCGCCAGAAAAAGCTGGAAGACATCAAGGCTCTGGGCTACGACCCCTATCCACGCGAGTTTCGCTGGACGGAGACGCCGGCGGCGCTGGTCGAAAAATTCGCGGACGCAAGCGCTTCGGACCTCCAAGCGCGAAAACGTGAGGTGCGCGTCGCGGGGCGGGTCGTTTCCTACCGTCTGATGGGCAAGGCGGGTTTCGCGCACATTCAGGGCGCCGCAGCGCGGATTCAGATCTACGTGAAGCTCGACGCGGTTGGTGATCGCGCATTTAAGCTCTTTCAATTGCTCGACCTCGGCGACTCCATTGGGGTCGCGGGGCATCTCTTCCGCACGAAAACGAATGAGCTCTCCATTTGGGTCAAGGAGCTGACCCTGCTTGCAAAGGCCTTTTTGCCGCTGCCGGAGAAATGGCACGGTCTGACGGACGTGGAAATCCGCTACCGCCAGAGGTATCTTGACCTGATCGCGAATGAGAAATCGCGCCAGATTGTCCTCACCCGCGCGCGGATCATCCGGGAACTGCGGCGGTTTTTCGATGCGCGCGGCTACCTGGAAGTGGAAACGCCGATGATGCATCCCATCGCCGGCGGCGCCACGGCGCGGCCGTTCGTCACGCATCACAATACTCTGGACATCGATCTCTATCTGCGCATCGCGCCGGAGCTGTATCTCAAGCGATTAGTCGTGGGCGGACTCGACCGCGTGTATGAGATCAACCGCAATTTCCGCAACGAGGGTATTTCCACGCAGCACAATCCGGAATTCACCATGCTCGAATTCTACGAGGCGTACAGCAACTATCGCGACCTCATGGACATGAACGAACAGCTCTTCGCCTCGCTGGTGAAAAACATCACCGGCTCGACCACGGTCAAATACGGCGCGCACGAGCTGGACTTTGCCAAGTTTCAGCGCCTCTCGATGCGGCAGGCAATTGTGAAGTGCTGGCCGGCGGCCGCGGGGGCCGCGCCCACCGAAGCGGAGCTCTCCGCCCCGGGCGGGCCCCGCAAGTTCGCTGAGCGCTATAACCTGTGGGTAGCTCGCACGGGAGCCCCGCCCGTTCCGGCAAAGGGCGCAGTGAGCGACGGCGAATGGAGCGGGCATCTGTTTGAAGCCGTTGCCGAAGACAAGCTCATCCAGCCGACGATTCTCTATGATTTTCCGACGGACATTTCACCGCTCTCGAAACAGAAGCCGGACGATCCTTCGCTCACCGAGCGTTTCGAGGTCTTCGCCGCCGGGATGGAAGTCGCCAATGGTTTCTCCGAGCTCAACGATCCTGCCGAACAGGAGCGGCGGTTTCTTCAACAGATGGCGCAGGGCGGCGAGGATGTTCCGAAAAAACTCGACGTGGACTACCTCCGTGCGCTTTGCCATGGCCTGCCGCCGACTGCCGGTGAGGGCATCGGCATCGACCGGCTCACCATGCTGCTCACTGATTCGCACTCCATCCGCGACGTCATTCTCTTTCCGTTGCTTCGTCCCGAAGCGAAAGCCGACGCGCAGGCAGCTTCGGGCTCGGAAAAGCCCTGACGGGTCGCCGGCCGATGCGCTTCGAATGGTTTGTCGCCCAACGTTACCTCCGGTCGCCGCACCGGCCGGCCGTGCTGCGTCTGGTGACGGCATTTTCTGTGCTCGGTGTGGCCGCCGGCGTGGCCACGCTGGTCATCGCGCTTGCGATGAATACCGGTTTTCGCGAGACGATTCAGGACCGCCTGCTCGGCGTGACGGCGCACATTTCCCTGACGCGCCCCGGCACTGGCGGCATCGGCAATTACGACGCGCTCGCCGCTCGCCTCGCCTCCACAGCCGATGTGCGCTCGGTCACGCCGGCGGTTTATCAAACCGTGTTGCTTTCCTTCGGCGGGCAGGCGCGCGGCGTTGTGGTCAAGGGTGTTGATCCGACACGCGAGCGCCGCTTCGATGAGGCGCTGCAACGCATCGTGGCCGGCCGTCTGGATTTTTCTCCCGACGCCGATGGAATCGGAGCGGTGCTTGTCGGGCGGCAACTCGCGGAGGAATGGAAAATTTCTCCGGGCGATTACGTCACCCTCATGAGTCCGGAAGGACGGCTCACCCCGTTCGGCTTGATCCCGCGCACGCGGCGCTTTCGCATCGCGGGAATTTTTGATTCCGGCTTTTACGACTACGACGAGAATTGGTGTTTTATGACCCTTTCCGCGGCGCAAGCGCTGGCTGGCGCCGGCGACCTCGTGAATGTTCTGGAGTTCCGCCTCGCGCGCCCGGAAGAGGCAGGCGGCCTCGCGCGGCGCCTCGAGCAGGCGGCCGGGCCGGGCTACGCGGCCACCACGTGGATGGAAGAAAATCGCGCGCTCTTCCGCGCGCTGCGCCTGGAAAAGCTCGTCACCGCCATCTTCATCGGGCTGATTACATTTGTTGCGGGATTGAACATTCTCGTCGTTCTGTCGATGACCGTAACGGACAAAGCGAAAGACATCGCCGTGTTGCTGGCGATGGGTTCGCGGCGCGCGCAGGTCCGCAGAGTTTTTCTATGGCAGGGGATTGCGATCGGCGCGACAGGGACGTTAACAGGGCTGGCCATCGGCTACGCGGTGGCCGTCACCGCCGGAACCTATCATCTCATCCCGCTCGATCCGCAAGTTTATTCCGTGCCCTACGTTCCTTTTCACGCGAATGCGCTCGACGGAATCTGGATCGCGCTGGTGGCCATGAGCATCTCGGTCGGAGCGACGCTGCTGCCTGCCCGCGCAGCGTCCCGGCTGCTGCCTGTCGAAATCCTGCGCTATGAATGATTTGGCCGCCTGCGCAGCGTGCAAACAGAAGCGGATTTGGTTTTCTGGTTGCAGGATATCCTCTGCCGGGGGTGGGGTGCACCGTGTTGCGTTGGGCCCCTTCGGAGACACATCTTTGCGCATTGTTTAAGTTATTGAAGCGAGAGAGGTTACTGAAGCTGTGAGTCCGGCTCAGCGCACCAAATTTTCACACTCCCTCGCGTTGGGCAGAAAAGGGAAGGAATTGGGAAACAAGGAGCAAGCTGGACGCTCTCACTTTGGACACCCGGACACGCGCTGCGGCATCCAAATGCGTAGAGGAAGTCGAAAGCCTACGGGGCGCACAGCGAAGGACAGAGCAAGCTCGATGGATTTCGTAGAGGTCAATGCGGGGCCAGGAGGGGGTGCCCAGGGCGTGGGCCCGAGCGCGTCCCGGGTGATCCTTGAGGCGCGCGGCATCAAGAAAACGTATGGTGAAGGCTCTCTCTCTCTCAATGTGCTCACGGATGTGAATCTCTCTCTTCACGAAGGCGAGATGGTGGCCATTGTGGCGCCTTCCGGGGCGGGCAAGAGTACGCTATTGCACCTGCTTGCCGCGCTAGACACACCGACAAGCGGTACAGTATACTTCGCGTCGAAAGCCATTGAAACGAATGATGACGCAGCGCTCGCTGCATTTCGGAATCGCGCTGTGGGATTTGTCTGGCAGCGGCATCAGTTGTTGGCTGATTTCACGGCGGCGGAGAATGTTGCTATGCCTCTGCTGTTGCGCGGCGAGAAGCATGCCCGGGCGCTCGAGCAGGCGCAGCAGAGACTGATGGAAGTGGGGCTGGCGGAGCGGGCCGGCCACCGGGCAGGGGAGCTTTCCGGCGGGGAACAGCAGCGCGCGGCGATTGCGCGGGCGCTCGTCACCGGGCCGAGTGTGCTGCTGGCGGATGAACCGACCGGAGATCTGGACGAGCAGAATGCTTGGGCCGTGTTCGGGCTGCTCGAGCGGCTGCATCGCACGCACCGGCTGACGTCGCTTCTGGCGACGCACAACCGGGCGATTGCGGCGCGATGCGGCCGGATCTTGGCGCTGGAGCACGGCGTTCTGCAATCTCGCGAGGCTGCGGCTTCCGCGAGCGGTATCCCAGGGGGAGAAGCGAGCTAAATCGTGTTTGAACGATACACCGAGAAGGCGCGTCGCGTTATCTTTTTTGCCCGTTATGAAGCGAGCCAATATGGCAGCCCGTACATCGAGACCGAGCACCTTCTGCTCGGCCTGATGCGCGAGGATAAGGCCCTGGCTAACCGCTTCCTTCGCCAGCAAGGCTCGATCGAATCCATCCGCAAGGAAATCGAAGCCCGCATCACGATTCGCGAGCGCATCTCGACGTCGGTGGAAGTTCCGCTCAGCGCCGAGTGCAAGCGCATCCTCAACATGGCCGCCGAAGAGGCGGAGCGCCTCGGTCACAAGCACGTGGGCACCGAACATCTCCTGCTCGGCATCCTGCGCGAGGAAAAATGCTTTGGCGCGGAGATCCTGATGGAGCGCGGGCTGCGCCTCTCGACCCTGCGGGAAGAGCTTCAGCGTACTTCCGGCGAAAAATCGCCGGCGAGCCGCCCCAAGGAAACCTCGCTCCTTTCCGAGTTCAGCCGCAACCTGACCCAGGCGGCCATGGAAGGTTCGCTCGACCCGCTCGTGGGCCGCGAGAGAGAGGTCGAGCGCGTCATCCAGATTCTCTGCCGCCGCACGAAGAATAATCCGGTGCTCATCGGCGAGCCCGGAGTGGGCAAGACGGCCATCGTCGAGGGGCTCGCGCAGCGCATCGCCGACAGCGATGTGCCGCCGTTTCTCGCTGACAAGCAAATACTTTCGCTCGACCTTTCGCTCATCGTCGCGGGCACGAAGTACCGCGGCCAGTTTGAAGAACGCCTGAAGACGATCATGAAGGAGCTGATGGAGAGCCAGAACTCCATCGTCTTCATCGACGAACTGCACACGCTGGTGGGTGCCGGATCGGCGGAAGGTTCGCTCGACGCCGCCAACATTTTGAAGCCGGCGCTTTCCCGCGGGGAAATCCAGTGCATCGGCGCCACCACGCCCGGCGAATACCGCAAGTCGGTGGAGAAAGACCGCTCGCTCGAGCGCCGCTTCCAGGCCGTGAAAGTCCCCGCGCCAACCGAAGAAGAGGCCATCCAGGTCTTGAACGGCGTGCGCGAGCGTTATGAGAAGTTTCACGCCGTGGCGTACACGGACGAGGCTTTGCGCTACGCCGTGTATCTCTCGAACCGCTACATCCCGGACCGCTTCCTTCCCGACAAGGCCATTGATTTGATCGACGAAGCGGGCGCGCGCGTGAAACTTCGCCAGGCCACCGTGCCGGAAGAAGTCGCCGAAGTGCAGAAACGCGTGAAGTTCATCACCCACCGCATGGAATCCGCCATCGCCAATCACGAATTCGAGAAGGCGCGCTTTTATTCCGAGGAGGAGCGCAAGGAAAAGGAGAGCCTGCGCCTGCTGCGCGAACGCTACAAGCTCGACGACGCCTCCACCGGTATGGTGACGCGTGAAGACATTGAAGAAGTCGTCTCTCGCTGGACCGGCGTCGCGGTTACGTCCATTAAGGAAGACGAACAGGAGAAACTCCTGCGCATCGAGCAGGAACTTCACAAGCGCGTCATCAGCCAGGACAAAGCCATCACCGCGCTCGCGCGCGCCATCCGCCGCAGCCGCGCCGGCTTGAAATCGCCGGCGCGCCCGGTCGGCTGCTTCCTCTTTTTGGGCCCGACTGGCGTCGGCAAGACGGAAGTGGCGCGTCGTCTGGCCGAATTCCTGTTTGGTTCGGAGAAGTCACTCGTTCGCTTCGACATGTCTGAATTCATGGAGAAGCATTCCGTCTCAAAACTGATCGGCGCGCCTCCAGGCTACGTGGGCTATGAAGAGGGCGGCCAGATGACCGAGCGCGTGCGCCGCACTCCCTATTCGGTGATTCTGCTCGACGAAATTGAGAAGGCGCATCCGGACGTCTTCAATATCCTCCTTCAGGTTTTTGAAGACGGCCAGTTGACCGACGGCCTGGGCAATACGGTGGACTTCCGGAACACCATCGTCATCATGACGTCGAACTTGGGTGCGCGGCACCTCCAGAAGCGCACGACGATCGGGTTCCAGGCCGGCACCGAAGAAGCTGGCGCGAAGACCTTGGATGATCTCGTCATGACCGAAGTGAAGCGCGCCTTTAATCCCGAATTCCTCAACCGCTTGGACGAAATCATCCTGTTCAATCCGCTCGGCGATGAGGACCTCCTGCGCATTATCGACCTGCTTGTCGGCCAGATGAACGACACGCTGATTCACCGCCAAGTCCAGGTTGTTTTGTCCCCGGAAGCGCGCCAGTGGATTTTGGAAAAGACCTGTGCGGACCGCAGTTACGGGGCGCGGCCGCTTCGGCGGGCCCTCCAGAAGTACGTGGAAGACCCACTCTCGGAAGCGCTCATCCAGGGGGGAATTCAGCGGCCCGCAACCCTGCAGGTGTACGTCGCGGGAGAGAGCCTGGGCTTCCGACCCGTGGTTGAGGCAACCCCGGTCATCCACTAGCGAATCTGAAAAGCCACAGCCGGCCCAAACCCTTCGGCTTTGCTGCGGGAAGCACGGGCGCGGCGGGAGAAAATCATCTTGTGTTTGGGGGCGCGGCCTTGAAGACCTCATCGGCCGCTGAAAGAAGAGTTTGTTCGCCTTTTTGGCTTCCGCGCGCCGGAGTGCCCCTGCTTCTGTTTGTTCTGGCATACGGGGGATCGGCAAGCGGGCAGCAGGTCCGATACGCGAAGGCTGCAGCGGCGCGTGACGCGGCGTCTTCCCGCGCGGATGAGGGCGAATCTTCTTCGCGGCGGCGATCCGCTTCTCGGACACGCTCTTCCGCCTACCGGCAATCCTCTTCTCCCCAGCAGTCACCCTCTCCGCAGCAGCCGAACCGTCCTTCGCAGGCTCCGGCCACACAAGCGCCCGCGGGGCAGAGCCCCGATGCACAATTTGTCGTCGCCCGAATCGAGTTCGTCGGCAATCGCCGCGTGCGCAGCGACACACTGAAGGCCCGTATTTTCAGCCGCGAAGCAGACGTCTTCAACGAAGAAACGCTGCGCCGCGATTTTCAGGCGCTGTGGAATACCCAATTCTTCGAGGACGTGAAGCTGCGCGTCGAGGACAGCCCGGACAAGCCCAACGGCAAGATCATCATCTTCGAAGTCAAAGAGCGGCCCGTCATTCGCCGCATCCGTTACGACGGCACCCATTCCGTTTCGGAGTCGGACATCCTGGACCGCTTCAAGGAGCGCAAAGTCGGCTTGACGGTTGAAAGCCAGTTCGATCCGACGCGGATCAAGAAAGCTGAGGTCGTCCTGAAAGAGCTCCTCGGCGAGCATGGCCGGCAATTCGCCAAGGTTTCACCGCAGTACGAGCGCATCGCGGCCAGCAACGCCGTGATCCTCACCTTCAAGGTGGAAGAGGGACCGAAGGTAAAGGTCGGGAAGATCCATTTCACCGGCAATCATGCCTTCAGCGACCGCAAGCTGATTCGCGCCATGCGGCATGATCGGCCTTTTGCGATTCCCATGTACTTCTTGAATGTCAACGTGCTGTCGAAAACCTACGACCGCGACAAGCTGAACGAGGACCTGGAAGTCGGCATCCGCGGCCTCTATCAGGATCACGGTTACTTCAAGGTGTTGGTCAAGGATCCGGTCATTGAAAACGTGAACATCGATCGCGCGGGCCTGCCGATGCCGCTGCCGAAAATCGGCCGCAAACACGGCAAGGCCGTGAACATCACGATTCCCATCGAAGAAGGGGAGCGGTACCGGATGGGCAAGCTGAACATTGTCAGCGCCGACCCGGACAAGGCTCTTTCGCTGAAAGTCGATCCGCTGAAGGCCATGTTCCCGCTCAAACAGGGAGACATATTTGCCATCAACAAAGTGCGCGACGCGCTGAAGAATTACACGAAGGCTTACGGAGAATTCGGCTTCATTGATTTCACTCCCGAGCCCGAGACCGACGTCGACGAGGATACGAAAACCATCAACCTCACTCTGAAATTCGATGAGCAGAAGCAGTATCTCGTGCGCCGCATCGATTTCAGCGGAAACACGACCACCCGCGACAAAGTCATCCGCCGCGAAATCCTCATCGACGAAGGCCAGCTCTTCAACCAGCGTTATTGGGAGCTCAGTATCCTCCGCCTGAATCAACTCGACTATTTCGAGAAGATCAAGCCGGAGGACGCGGAGATCAGGCGCAACACCAAGGAAGGCTCGGTGGATATCAACGTCAAGGTCAAGGAGAAAGGCAAACAGTCCATCGGTTTGCAGGGCGGCATCAGCGGGCTGGCCGGCGGCTTCATCGGTCTGACCTACCAGACCAATAACTTCCTCGGTCTCGGAGAGACGCTCACGTTTTCGGCCCAGTTCGGCGACCTGCAGCGCATTTTCCAATTCGGTTTCACTGAGCCATACCTCTTCGACCGGCCCATCTCGACGGGCTTCACCCTCTTCTCCAGCCGCTACAGTTTTGACCAAGCCAAGCAGGAAGCCCTGCTCCTCGGCCAGCAGGTCAGCGTCAATCCGAACTACATCCTAAACTACACGCAGGACAGCACCGGCTTCACCACGTTTGCCAGCTATCCCATCCGGCGGTTCTCATTTACGCGCCTCGGGCTCAGTTACGGCCTGACGCGGACAAGCATTACGCCATTCAACGACGCCACTACGCTGCTCCTTACGCAGCTACAATTCCGCAACGTCGCCGGACCCAGCGCGCTGAGAGGCATCGTCTCCAGCACGATTACTCCTTCACTCAGCTACAACACGGTGGATAACCCCATTAATCCCTCGCGAGGTAAAAGCTTTTTCTATTCCGCGAGCGTGCAAGGCGGCCCGCTCGGCGGCAACGTGAACGTCATCACGAATGTCTTCGAGTGGAAAAAGTTCCACCCCATGAACAAACATCGCAACGTCCTGGGCTTCCGCGTCCAGGCTTCCCATACCACCAGCTACGGCGGGCTCGAGCTTCCTCTCTACAACCGTTTCTTCATGGGCGGGGAAACCGACCTCCGCGGATTCGATGTCCGGGGAATTTCTCCGGTGGCGTTTATTCCGGCCCAGAGCAAGGTACCGATCAGCTTCAAGGATCCGAGGGGGTTTTGCCCGCTAGTTTGTACTGTACAAGTCCCAGTTGTCACCTATACGGTTACCTTTCCCGGAGGCGACTTGCAGGGTGTGGGGAATGTGGAGTACCGCATCCCCATCGTGAAGGAAATTGTGCAGATGTCTCTCTTCACGGATGCGGGAACGAATGGGATCGTCAGTCGGAGCGGGCTGAAGCTTGATCCAACCGGTGTGCGGCAGGACCAGCAGCAATTTCCGGGTGCCAATGTAAAAAGTCAGCTCGGCATTGCTTCGGGTACGAACTTCAAGTTCCGCAGTTCCGCTGGCGTTGAGTTTATCGTCCAGCTTCCCATTATTCAGGCGCCTTTCCGTATCTACTACGCGTTTAATCCAAACCGGCTGCACTCGCGGATCGTTGCGCCCCAGGGAGACTGGGACCATGCCTTTGTTGATGAGAATTTGAAAAAGCCGCTGCCGCCCGGCGTGTTTCAGTTGTACGTCCAGCCCCAACTCGATAAATTCCGGAATAATCCTCTGGGCCAGCTCAACTTTTTCGAGCCGGCTCACACGTTCCGGTTCAGCGTGGGCCGCACGTTCTAATTGGGGTGAGGCTTAGAGACGAGGGCGAAAAACGAAACGATCGGCGCGCTCCGAAGTGCTCGGGGCGCGGATAGAAGGGGAGGACAGTCGCATGAAGTGGCGGGACACGCGAAATCGAGTCGCACTTGGGCTGGCTTGTGCCTGCTTGCTCTTTTCCGGCTGCGGCAGCAAGAGCAAGACGAACGTCGTGACCGTCACGGTCACGGGAGGCACGCTCCTCTTCCCAGCCCAGACCGAGACGATTACGGCGCTTGTCCAGGGCGCGACGGACACCTCCGTAACCTGGGATTGCAGCTTCACCACGACCACCACCACCACTTCCTCCACGGGCACCACGACCAGCACCACCTCCAAACCGGCCGCGTGTTCCACGGCCACCAATGGCGCTGTCGGTGACATCTCGAACCCACAGGACACCACAGTCATATATACGGCCCCTTCCACGTTCCCCGATCAGACGAAATTTCCGAGCGTCACCGTCATCATTACGGCTACCTCCAAGGCCGACAAGAGCAAAAGTGGAAAGTTGAACATCACCTTGGATTCGGGCATTCACGTGACGGTTACTCCATTCACGGCCACGATCGGCACCAACGAAACCTTCCAATTCACCGCCGGTACGACCAATGACGCCACGCCCAACGATGTAACCTGGTTTGTCACGCAAGACAAGCCGCCCATTACCACCACCTCGAAGCATTGCGATCCCACCTGCGGTAGCGTGGATTCGACGGGGAAATACACCGCGCCGGCCACCCTGCCGACCACCTGCACCACGTCGACCACCTCGACCACCCCGACACCCTGCCTGGTCACGCTCGTCGCGATTTCCAAGGTGGATTCCTCGCGCGCGAGCGCCGCCACGGTCACCATCGTCACCGCCGCGACCATCACCTTCACCGGCATCAGCCCAACCGTCGCGCTCCAGGGCGGAATTCTTCAGGACATTCTTCTGAACGCGGCGAACCTCCGCTCGACGGTCAGCGTCCTTTACCAGGGCCCATCGGACCCGCAGCCCACCCAAGTGGATCCAAGTCAGCTCAATATCGCGAATGCCTCGATCGCCCGCCTTCGTCTGAACGCCTCAAACCTGAAGATGGCCGGCCCCGCCCAGATCTCGGTTCAGATCCAGGACCCCAACAATCTTGGCCAAACCATCACGCTCGGTCCCCTGTCTCTGCAAATTGTTCCGGTTCGGCCCGGACTGATCAACTACTTGCCCGACAGTTTCACATCCGGTTCGGGGAGCCTCCCCGGCCCCATTACGATCAACGGCGGCTTCTTCGGTCCCAACGGCCAGCTTGCCACCGTACAATTCGACGGAAACAACCAGGCCGCTGACCCCAAGACCAGCACACCCCGCCAGCTTAATGTTACTTTGTCAACGGTGCCCTCCGGAGGCACAGGCGCGGCAGGTCTCTATCCCATCTCGGTCATCAATAGCTCGTCTCCCCCGTCCATCGCGGTATCCAACGTTGCTGTTCAACCGGATTTCGCAGGCACGAATCCAGCGTGCATAGTCGACCCCGTGAATCTGCCGGTCCCGTCTGGGTCCACAGCCGCCTCCACCGTCCCGAGCGCCATCGCCATTGATCACATCCTCGAGTACGCCGCCGTGACGGAGGAAGCTACGAATTCTGTCCAGTTCGTCAACATTGCGAGTGTAGCGCCCAATGGAGTTTGTCCCCCTCCGGTGAACTCGGTTGCGCCCTCCGGCTCTCAGTTCCCTGTGGGAAACCTGCCAACCAGCGTGGCCATCGATGAATTCCTATCCCCCAGTCCCGGGAACCACCTCGCCGTGGTCGTCAACAACGGGGACAAGAGCTTGACGCTCCTGCAAATCCCTTCTGGCGCCGTCGTTGCCACCGTGGATCTCAGCACCTTGATTCCCCCGGCCACGACGTCTTCCTCCTCTACCCCAACGAGCCCGTCGCCCTATGCCGTCGGCATTGATCCCTTCACGCATCGCGCCCTGGTGGCCTTTGCTTCGACGAACGCGGGGTTCGTCGTCAACCTCGATCCTGCTCAGACCCCGGCGTGCCTCTCCGGGACCGCCCCGTACTGTCCGGTCGCCTCAATAGGGACCAACACGGGCGCGCATCCGCAAATCGTATTCGACCCGGACCTGCGCGTCTCTTATGTCACTCCCGGCGGCGCTGGTGCCATGTCCGTCGTCGATCTCAACAATTTGTCGGCCTCTGCGCTGCCCCCCAGTTGCCCGAACCCTTTGCCTTCCCCGCCTCCGACGCCGCCCGCCGGCACCGCCTGCATCGCCGCCTCACCAGACGGCGCCAAGCGAACGCTCAATAGTGTCACCATCAAGACGGCCACCCCGCACAACATTGATCCGGCCAGGGGCGGCACGGTGTTCATCAGCGGTGTCACTTCCGCGTCCACCTCGAGTCCCACGAATTTTAACGGCTCCTTCCGCGTGACCAGCGTCAACGACGCCTCTACGTTTACCTACGCCCAAACCGCGCCGAACGACACCGGCGGCGGCGGCAGTATGAGTGTCGTCCCCAACCCGTTCATAACGTTTGCAGTTTCCTCCAACAACCAGGGGATTGCCCTCAATTCACAGACGCACGTGATTGCCTTGGCCGATCCCAACACGCAGTTCGGCCAAATCACTTTTGTCA
>Ga0066680_10000098_pt1 | contig 20356 bp, 18 predicted proteins | sample GraSoiAngelo_129_FD_62297 | JGI IMG/M metagenome (GOLD analysis project Ga0066680, IMG submission 62297) | Grasslands soil microbial communities from the Angelo Coastal Reserve, California, USA - 14_0927_12_40cm | ecosystem: Environmental > Terrestrial > Soil > Grasslands | place: USA... | reverse complement strand
ATGGTTGCTACTTGCCTCTTCTTACGCTGCGATGGGATTTTTTCCTGGTTTTGCGCCGGGAAGATTTTTTCGGTTTTTCAGCGGCAGCGAGTTCGCGGCGTTTTCTCGCGGCCCACCTGGGCTTGTTGACCTGGCGGCCGCGGGCAATTCCCAAGCTATGCGCAGGAACGTTTTCCGTGATCGTCGAACCGGCGGCAACGTACGCGCCATCGCCGATACGGACAGGAGCAACGAGAACAGAATCGCTGCCGATGAAAACGCCTTTGCCAATATGGGTGGGATGCTTCTGGAAGCCGTCATAGTTGCAGGTGATCGTGCCGGCCCCGATGTTGGTTTTGGGGCCGACCTTGGCATCTCCAAGATAGGTCAGATGCGGCACTTTTGCGCCTTCGCTTATAGTGGACTTTTTTGTCTCCACAAAGTTGCCAATGCGCGCACCGCTTTTCACGTGAGTACCGATACGCAAGCGTGCAAAGGGGCCGATGGTCACGCTGTTTTCCAGGCGGCTCTGTGCCACCAAGGAATGCGCCTCAACCGTCACGTCGTCGCCGAGTGTCGCGTCGGTCAGGACGCTTCCAGTCCGAATGGTGCAGCGAGCACCCATTTTCGTTTTGCCCAGCAATTGCACGCCCGGCTCGATGACCGTGTCCACGCCGGCGGTGACCTCCGGATCGATAAGCACGGTCTCCGGCAACTGGATGGTCACGCCGGCTTCCAGAAGAGTGCTGCGCTTCCACTCGCGAAAGACGCGATCCACCTCGGCAAGGTCGGCGCGGGTGTTGCAGCCGAGAACTTCGCGGGCATCGGCGACCACGTGAGCCAGGATCGTTTCGCCTTTGGAGCTCAGGCAAGCGATGGCATCGGTAAGGTAAAGTTCGCGATGCTTGTTGTTGGGTCGCACTTGAGCGAGAGCGGGCCAGAGCTTTTCCAAAGTGAAGCAATAGATCGCAGAATTAATCTCGTTGATTTCACGCTGGTCACCCGTAAGCTGGGATTCTTCGACGATGGCAGCGACGGCAGTCTCCGATTTGCGAAGGATGCGGCCGTAACCGGAGGGATCGGCCACCACCGCGGAAAGAATGGTTGCGGCGGCATTGCCGTTGCGATGGGCGGAGATCATCGTTTTTAGAGTTTCCGTGCGGATAAGTGGGGCGTCACCCGGGAGCACGACCGCGAATTTCGCGCGCCCAACGGCGCGTTTGGCAACCTGCATGGCGTGGCCTGTGCCATTTTGCGGCTGCTGGAGAACGGTGACCGCCCCGAGTGGTTCAACCAAGGCTGAAACCTGCTCGGCTTGGTGGCCGACGACGACCACGGTCTCGCGCGCTTTTAATGGCTCGCAAGCCCGAACGATTTGTTCGACGAGAGTGCGACCGCCAGCGCGGTGCAATACCTTGGCGAGTCTGGACTTGAGCCGCGTGCCCTTTCCTGCGGCGAGAATGATAATGGCTAGGTCGTGGTTGGACATGGTTTGCAGCCATTCTGCGGGAGGATCGGACTTTTCGCAATTAGGGGATACTCCGGAAGCGGCGAAACCTTAATCCGCAGCGGATGCGGGGGCTTGGGAAAGGGCAGTAAGGTAGGCATCAGTTTGGGTCCGTCGGGCCTCCCCGGTCGTGACAGTCCAAAGCGAGGGATCGGCCAATAGGCGGCTGACCAGCTGTGTGTGCAGGGAATGGCCAGCCTTATGCGCCTCAACGCGCGCCAGGAGCGGCAGCCCGGCCAGAGCAAGGTCGCCTATCAGGTCCAGTGCTTTGTGGCGGCCAAACTCGTCGGGGAAGCGCAGAGGGCCATTCATCACGCCATCCTGGGTCAGGACGATGGCGTTATCAAGCGAGCCACCACGAATGAGGCCCATGGCGCGTAAGGGTTCGATGTCACGTTCGAAACAAAAGGTGCGTGCGCGCGCGAGCAGGTGGCGGAATGTGTCCGGGCTGACAAGCATCTCCACTTCTTGCTGGCCAACGAGCGGATGTGGGAAATCGACGTAGCAGCGCACGCGAAACTCGTCAGCAGGGTAGATACCGATGCGGCGGTCACCTTCGCTGACTTGCAGCGGCCTCAGAACTTTCAAATAGCGGCGTTTGCGCCGCAGCCTGCGGATCCCGGAGTGTTCGAGCATCTGCATAAAAGGCTCGGCCGAACCATCGAGGATGGGTACCTCGATGGAATCGATATCGATGTAGATGTTATCGATGCCACAAGAATAGATGGCTGCAAGGAGGTGCTCCGTCGTGGAAAGGAGTACCCCCTGCTTCATCAAGCTGGTAGCGTAACTGACGCGGGCAACGTTGTGTCCTTGGGCTTCGATGGGAAAGTTCTCGAGATCAACGCGGCGAAAAACAATGCCTGTTTCAGCCGGGGCCGGGACCAAGCGAACGCGCCCACACACACCAGTGTGGAGGCCCACACCTTCAACAGAAGATTCTCTCGCAATAGTAGTTTGGAACATGCCCCAGCGTTCCATTATAGCATTTTGTTGACCACATACTCTTAGTTTTATGCTTTATTATCAATAGTTTACAAGGTTCTAAACAAACTGAATGCGGATGAGTGTGGTAAACAAACAACAATTAGGGGATCCACTGTGGTTCTGTGCGCAAAGAGGCATATGTTCCTTGCTCCGTCAGGCTTCCATTTTCTTTAGTGCCGCGTCCCAATGTTCGGCGGTGCTATACTTAGGTTTTGTAGTCTGGACAAAGAAGGGTGGGGCATGAATCGAGCGGCTCGCATTGTCATCTTTTCCGTATCGGCATTGATTCTTTCTTACGCGGGGATAGGCCACGTCCGGGCCCGCACTTCAGACGAGAAGGCTTACAAGTCGCTGACGGTTTACTCGGAAGTCTTGCAAAAGATCCAGCAGGATTATGTTGATGACCCAAACATGCGCACGGTGACAGCCGGCGCGCTTCACGGGTTGCTGGAATCGCTGGACCCGCAGTCAAGCTACTTCACGCCGCGCGAGTACGACGAATATAAAAAGAAGCTTGCCAATGCGGGCACGGGAGAGTCCGGGCTGACGCTCAGCAAGCGCTTCGGCTACATCATTGTCCTGTCCGTTCTGCCAGACAGCCCGGGCACAAAGGCGGGCATTCGCAGCGGGGACATTTTCGAATCCATTGGCGGATTTACGACCCGTGACATGTCCGTGGGCCAGGCGATGAATCTTCTCAATGGCCAGGCGGGCACGGGGATCAAGGTCTCGGTGATTCGCCGCGGCAAAGCCACGCCGGAGGAAGTCGACCTGGTGCGCGAGAAGCTAACGAATCCGAAACTGATCGTCCAAAAGGTGGACCCGGATATTCTGGTTTTGCGCTTCCCGTCGTTGGATGTGGGCCGTGCCGAAGAAGTGCACACCCGGCTGCTGGAAGCAGAAAAGCAGGGGATTCACAAGGTGATCCTCGACGTGCGCGAGTGCGGCCGCGGGCCGGTTTCCGAAGCAATTTCGATCGCGCGCTTATTTGTTTCCTCTGGAACGCTGGCGACGTTGCGCGGGCAGACGGTTTCTGCGCAAGTCGTTTCCGCGGAGCCGAAGCAGGTGATCTGGAAAAACCCGGTTTCGGTGCTGGTGGACGCCACAACGTCGGGGGCTGCGGAAATTCTTGCGTCCGCGATGCTAGCGAACCATCGTGGCGATGTAGTAGGGGAGCGAACGTTTGGCCTGGCTTCGGAACAGAAGCTGATTACTCTGGACGATGGCGCGGCGCTCATTCTAACGGTGGCGAACTATTACAATCCGGAGGGCAAACCCATCCTGGAGGAAGGTGTGACGCCCACGGAGATTGTCCGCGCTGCTGCTGAAGATGACTCCGATTCAGGCGACGAAGATGCAGCACCGGCTCCCGAAACGCAGAAAGAACCGGGGTTGGGACCGCGTCCGCTCTCTCCGGAAGATCCAATCTTTCACCGTGCCCTGGACCTGCTGAGAGCCCCAGCGAAAAAGGCTGCTTAGTTTTACGTGAGCGAAGCTCGACCTTCCGCTGAAACAGCGTCTTCCCTTAGATCCAACGAAGAGAAACGAGCACTTTGCGTCGCTTTCCTGATTGTTCTTCTGGCCTTTTTCTGGGCGATCGCCGGTTGCAAGAAGTCGGAACCAGGGCGTCTGACTCCCGCCAGAATCCATTCCATTACGCGAGAGTTCGCCGAAGCCGCTCATTCTGCCGCACCGGCGGGAACGCAAATCCGCATCGGACTGCAAGCGTCGGAGAAGAGCCAGGAAACCATCGATCATCTGGACATCACTGTTCTCGAGGCCGGGCCAGATTCTGCGGCGCGGTCCGACATCGCGAAAATCCAGCAAGCTCTAGGAGCAGTTGCAACACGCCATGGGCTGACCGAGGAGCCGTCGGAGAGTCGTGAAGGAATTCTCCTTTTTTACTTGAAGGGCGGCGCACGAACGCACGGCGTGCACATCCATGTGGGCGTGAAAGGCGCAGACCAAACCGGAAACGCTCCTCCGGGACAGAATGGCGCGAAACTGGCCATTATTCTGGATGACCTGGGAAGCGACCGCGCCGCAGCGGCGGCGATTTTTGAGCTGCCGTACCCGCTTACGATCTCTGTGCTACCGAATCACGAGCACTCGACGGAGATTGCCCACGAGGCGCTGCGCCGCGGCTACCAAGTGATGCTGCACCTTCCCATGCAAGCTGTTGCCAGCGAAAAGCCGGAAGCACAAGAACTGCGCGCTGGCATGCCCGCGGCGGAAGTGTCGACGCTCGTTGATCAATTCCTCCAAAACGTCCCGGGTGCTATTGGTGTCAACAACCATCAGGGCTCGCAAGCCACCTCGGACCCTGCGCTCATGGAAGAGTTGATGCCCGTTTTGCGCGAGCACCAACTCTTTTACATTGACAGCCGGACAACCGCGGCGACGGTGGCCTACGATACTGCGGAGAGTTCCGGAGTGCGGTCTGCTTTCCGTAATGTTCCGTTTCTCGACGATGTCGCGGAGATAGGGGCAGTGCGAAAGCAACTGGCATTGGCTCTGCGAGGAGCCCGAGAAAAAGGGGAAGCGGTCGCGATCGGCCATCCGCATGCCGCGACGCTTCAGGCACTGCGCGAAGTTCTGCCAAGGGCGCAGTCAGAAGGAGTGCGGCTGACCTTTGCCTCCGAGCTCGTCCACTGAATCCACCTCGCCGCTTAAAGCTCGGGCCGAGGTCTCCTTCTTCGCGGGAAAGAAAAGATGAATCAACAGGGAAGAAATCCCTAAAGTCAAGAAGCTGAACACACTTCCCTCTGGCCCGACGGTTCCGCCCGTCAGCCATGTGGCCCCGTGCAGAGCTGCCGTTGAGAGATGCTGGGCATAGACGACGGCGCTGTTGGGGACAGAGAAGAGAAAGGTCTCGCCGAAGTCGAAGCTCGCATGCCATCCCACCGCCAGCCAAAGATTTCCAGTTCGGCGTAATGCAAAAGCAAAAACCAGCCCGGTAACGGCGACATTGGCCTCTCCAACGATTCCTTCGCCCGGGTTCCCCCGGTGGACGAACCCAAAAAGGAAAGAGAGCAAGACAGCAGCGGGCCAGAATCCAATGCCCCTCGCCAGGGTGTACTGGACATATCCCCGAAACAAAAATTCTTCCGAGAGCCCCACAAAGACGAAGACTACAGCCCAAAACACTCCCCAGCCCAATAGGCTAGCTCCGTGCATCGCGAGTCTGCCGAACGAATATCCGCCAAATGCCGCAATCAGGGCCATGAGGACCGTCACTTCCCCTAGCCCGAGGAGAACACCCTGCCAGAATTTCCCGAAGGCATGCTGCATGGGCAAACCATAGACGCTCGTGGGCCGCCGCTCCAGCCGCGTCATCAGCAGCGCGGCGCCGTACGCAGACGCAAAGCTGGCGATCTCCTCAAGAAACAGGTATTGCGGCGAAAGTGAATCAATTTTAGTTCCGATGAATTGCTGCATGACGACCTGAGCCACAAAATCGATCAGCAGCCAGAATGCCGCATAGATGAGCAGGCTCCAGCCGCTACGCAATCCCTCGTCGTTCAGAAATATCTTGCCGGGAAGCCCCTCTGGCAGGGGCAATTGAGAGCCCGGAGTGGAAGACGAATCAGGGAAAGATTCCGTGGCCAATCTTCACCTCATGAGAAACGGCATGCCCTGTGAGGGACAAATGGGAGTGTCGGCCTGCCCTAGTCCAACTCGGTATCAAACGCAGTCCAATATTATCCTAGACGAGAGACTCGGCAGGGATTTACTGCAACTGGGACTCTTCCAGCGCCGATCGAGAATCACCTCTCGCCCGCGGGAAGGACCCATCAACAAAATGCCACGTCATTTTCGGGATCGCGTTACGAGTGAAGGGAAATTTCTGCTGCGCCGAGAATCCGAAGACTCTTTTTCTCCTGAACGAAAACGACGGCCTTCAGATTCTCTCGTTTCCATTCCGTGCGAAGAGGAACCGTCGCGTTTCCTGAAAAGCTCGTATCAGTATCCGCTCTCGCTTCGCCGATCTTGCGCATGGAGCGAACGATGGCGGCGTGCTTCAACTCGTGTCCGGCGTTCTCCCCGCGGGTCACCGAAGAGTGCAGACCCGTTTCCGTGATTGCCAGCCACACTTCCACAGGGCCACCCTTTGCCGATGGAGAGAGCCTCCCGACCTGTACCGAAAAAGTTTCCGCGCCGGGCTTGCCTGAAGTTCCTTGCGACAGCATTACCGCAGCCTTTGTCCGCGTCGCCGCCTCGGCAATGGACTTCTGCGCCTGTTGTGCACGGCCGCCCGAAAACTCCACGCTCCCATCCACGACCATTTGCGGCGTGTAGGGGTTACCGTTCCCAAGCGCGCCCGCGTAGGCATACTGTCGTGCAGTCCAATCGTGGGAGGAGAACGGGTCTTTCCAGCCGAGCTCATCCCAATAGTCGACGTGCTCTTCCAAGGCAATCACTTGCGCATTCCCCGGAGTCAGTTGCTCAGACAATCTCGCCAGCAGTGCGTCCGCGGGTGGACAACTCGAGCATCCCTCAGAGGTAAAGAGTTCGACCACGACCTCTGAGCCATTTGCTGCTGACGTGTTCTTGACAACCTGAGCGCGAAACCCCACCAGCGCGGAACCAGCCAGAATCACAAAGAGAGAAGCCAGGGTCACACGAATATAGGAATGTTTCATCGCTTACCTCAGCACACACCCTTTTCGATCCAAGTTTTGCGAAAAGGTTACGGCCGGAACGGGATGAGCGCCGCTATGCATCGCGTAACCATTATGCTAGTTTTTACGGGTTATGGGTACCCGTTCGCTCCGGCCCGTTCAACTGTGGAGGTCGCTGGTGTGACCGGCCCTGAGCCATCCATCAAATTGCTCGGAGGACGTCTCTCCGTCGACTTTGTCAACAGCACCGCATCACATCCCGAGATGTCCTGGGAGCGGCTCATTCGCTTTCTCGAGGCCGCGCAAATCGTCACCACGGAGCGCGGTGCCCAACTACTCGTCCTGCCCCGTTCGGACCCCCGAGCTACGGAGACCCTGCTTCTGAAGGCGGCACGGCTTAGCTCAGCCCTGCGCAAGGCATTCGCCGCCCAGCTTCGTAAGCAAAAAGTAGCCACGGAGTGGATTGAGTCGGTCAACGAGATTTTGCGCATCACCGAGGGTCACGACGAACTTGTCTCCGAGGATAGTGGCTGGAAGATTGAGTTCATCGCGCGGGAGGGCGGCCTGGACTGGCTGCTCGCGGCCGTGGCCCGCTCCGGTGCAGAGATTATCGCCGAAGGCACCCATGCCCGGCTTCGACTTTGCGCCAATCCACAGTGTGGACTTTTCTTCTACGACATGTCCAGGACGCGCCGCCGCCGATGGTGCTCGATGGCCGTCTGCGGCAACCGGAGCAAAGTGGCTGCCTTTGCTCGCAAGCACCCTTCGGCGCGCCACGCCAGCCCTTGAATGCGGTCTCGCCAGGTTATTTCACGTACTTCGGCGGCTCTCCTTTAGACCACGGATCGTAGCTGTGAGCGAATATCAGGCGGTCCGACACGGGGGGATGCGAGTAGAGCCAGAAAGTGATAAACGGCGGCGGATTCGGATCCGACAAATCCAGTTCCCCAATGACCTGAAACGCGTGCGCAGCAACCTCTTCCGAATTCGGAATGAGGCCGTGAATCACTTCCAGGCCGTACACATCCGCGGCGTGCTCCTCCATGCGGCTGATCCAGTTGATTGCCGGTGAAGAGACAAACAACAAGACTTGCAGCAGCAGGAGCAACACGGCGAGCGAAGCCCAATCTTCCGCTCCGAGTACCTTCCAGTCTCGGCCCCATCGGTCGAGCGTCCAATGCAATCCCCGAAAGAGCAGATAGAGCGCCACTAGAAGCCCGGCGGCTCCCAATAAAAAGCCCTTCAAAACGTGCCCGAGAACGTAGTGTCCAAGTTCGTGACCAATGATAAAGAGCGCTTCATCATTCGAGGTCTTCTGAATCGTGGTATCCCAAATGACCACCCGCTTTGAGGCACCCAAGCCAGTCACATAGGCATTAATCGTGTTGGTTTTTTGGCTCGCCACCATCAGGAACATGCGATCCGGCGGAATGGGCACTCCGGCGTGATTCGTCAATTTCGCAATGGAGGCAACCAGCTCCGGGTGTTGTTTGTTGAGCGGCTCGAACTTGTGGAACAGCGGATCGATCACCAGGGGCGTGATCACCATCAGCCCGAGCAAAATCAGCACCGCCGGAAACCAGAAATACAACCACCACCGGCGCGGGCTGAACCGCATGACGGCAAACAAAATCAGGGCCAGCACGATTCCGAACCCCACCGTGAGGCATTCCCCCTTGGTCCAATCCCAGAACCACGAGCCCCAGCCCTGAACGGATTGTTCATAATGCAACGAAAGCCGATGCCAATACATCTCCACCGGCAGGTCCAGCACGTCGACAAGAACCAGCAGGAGCGGAACGAACACCAATCCCTGCACCCATCGCTTTTCGCTGGCATTTTCCGCGATGTCTCGAAGGCGCGCGGCGATCCCCCGCCGAAGAATCAAGAAGAGGAACAACCCGCCCAGAATATAGTAAAGAAAATAGAGCGTGTAACCTGCGCGGGAATAAGCGACGGCCTTCTCATATCGATCGTGTGAGAGCGTGTATTGTTCGGTCTTCGTTTGCTCGGGAGACTTAGCAGTTGCCGACGAGGCTGGCTCGGAAACCGTCTGCAGCGCGGAGGCTTGCGCCAAAATGGCATCCGCCTGTTCGGAAGGCCGCGGGTTCGCAAATCCTTGGGGGACCGAGACAAAAAGAATGAGAGCAGAAAGAAATTGCACGAAACGGTGACGGGAAACCCACCGTCCCATGAGACCTCCTCGCGTTTTCCTGAAATGAAGATCCGGCGCATCGGCTGCTACAGCCGGCACGCGGCGCGAGTATGCAGCACCGTATTTCCATGCGCAAGACTTCATCTCTCGATTGGACGGCCAGAGGTGGGAGAACGTTTCTTGCCTCTGAGAGGGTCTAAGCTATGGCGTGGTCTTCGGGTGGGCCGTCTTCAGGCAGTAATTCCGTACCGCGCCCGTGGTCGTTAGGCCGATATGCACGAAAGAAGTCCAACGCTCCAATTTGTGATGTCCGTAGCGGTGAAAGAGATAGGAAGCCCCGATGGAAGCGCCGGTGCCGGCTGCTTCAATGACGCCAAAAGCCGCGTGATTGTCCACGACATCATTCGGAAGAAGGATTTCCTGCCGGCCGCGCCGCCGCATGTTCAAAGTCGAAAAATAATCCAGCGTGCGTGTCGCTCCAGCCCCCGCGAACAACCAGCGATTCTCTTTGTCCCAGAAGCGGTGTTCCGCTATGCGATCGCTGGCTGGAGACTTGGACACAGGATAAACGATATCGGGATCTCGCGGCGGTGCTTGCGCCGCGCGTTCCTGCGCGTCGATCTTGCTCGCGCCGAGAAGGACGACAAGGAATAGCTGTCTGAGCAAACCGGATTCCCGCAAGTTCATCTCCCCCCGGGGTGGCGGTCCTCTTTCTTTGTACAATGGCGTATTATTGCAGCCCGGCGACTTTTTCCCTACTGGAAAGCGCCTGCGGCCTTTCTATTGTCGAGTTCGCCGCCCAAGCCTGCTGGGGATTGTCATTCCCCCTACGCGGGGGTATCTTGAAATTTAGCCCGGCGGAATTCTGAGAGGAGTAGCCCCCATGTCGCGCTACATGCTATTGAGGTTTGTGCTGGCTTTGCTGAGTGCCACGTTGCTTCCGGCTGCGGCTTTTTCCCAATCGCAGGATTCACAATCCGTGGCGGACGCCGCTCGCCGCGCTCGCGAAAAGAAAAAGACGCAGGACAAGCCCGTAAAAGTGATCACCGACGAAACTTTGGACGTTAAAAAAGGCGATGTGCAGAGCGCTGTTGCCGAAGAACCCAAAATGCCGGGCGCTCCGGAAGCAAATGCCCAATCCGCCAACAACACGCCGGGCGCGAATGCCGGCGGTTCTTCCACCGCAACGAAAGACTCTGAGGATGAAAAGCTAAAAAAGGAACTGGCGGCCTTGAAGGAGCAGCTCAAGCAAGCGCTAAGCGATCTGGACCTTCTTCAGCGCGAGTATCGCCTGGATCAGGACACCTTCTATTCGAATACCAACAACGCCAGCGACACTGCGGGAAAACAAAAACTGGATGACGAAAAGCAGCAGATTAGCGACAAGCGGGAGGAAGTCGAGCGCTTGAAAGCCAAGCTCGCCGATTTGCAGCAGGCCCTGGGCATCACGGAATCCACTGCCCCCAAACCTTAGTTTGTTCCTTACGAATCTGATGTTTTCTTGGTGGGGTGGGAGAGGCCACATCCCGCCTTAGCATACCAGTCTTCAGTCTGTGCGGAAGAAAATTCCCGTACAAAAGAATTAATCGATCCCGTGAATCCGCAAGCTCACCAGCTTATCGATGCTCAGATCCTTCATGCCGCGTGACTGCAGCTTGCTAATGAAGTCCGGGGTGACGCCATGAATGCGCATGGCGATCAATTGGTCCGGTTCCGGATGGGAGTAGCCGAGCTTTTGCACCTGGCTGATGAAGTCCGGGGAGACGCCATGAATCCGGAAGGCAATCAACTTGTCCAGGTCCACATGATCGTAGCCGCATTTCTTCAATTGCTCCATCCACTCCGGCGACGCACCGTGAATACGCATCGCGATGAGCTTGTCCGGGTCGGGGTCGTAGCCGGCCTGGTGGACGCTGCGCACCATTTCCGGCGAAACGCCATGAATGCGAAACGCAATCAGTTTGTCGCTGTCCGTGACATTAAGTCCCGCCGACCGAATGTCAGAGACGAACGCCGGAGAAACCCCGTGAATCCGGAAGGCGATGAATTTGTCGCTGTCCGAAACATTGACGCCGGAAGATCGAATACCGTCGATGAATTCCGGAGTCACGCCATGAATCCGGAAAGCGATCAGCTTGTCCGTATCCAGTCCCTGCAAATTCCGGGCTTTGATTTCCCGGACGAACTTCAGGCTCACGTCGTGAATGGCCATGGCCCACTGCTTTTGTGCGTCAATTCCCTCGAAGCCGAGTGATTTCATCTCTTGCATGTATTTCGGATCAGGCACGAAATGGAAAAGTCCCGCACCCTCGCCATCGTTCACGAACCCTTCGCAGTCGAATTTTCCGGCATCCCTCGCGATCGTGAAATGCACTTCCTGCCGGCCCGCTTTGGAGAGATCCAATCCAGAAAACTCGCTCACCGCCCATTCCGAACTAGAATGAAAATGATGCCCGCCGCGCGAATCCATCAGGGAAAACTCTACTTTCCCCGGTTCGTCGGAATGGCGAATTGTCCAATCGCCGCTCTGCGTCTGCCCGCGAAGGGCGCTCGCGAGTCCAAACGCGGCGCCGGCAGCGGCAAGAGTCAGACCCATCACTCGATTCGAATTCATGGTGCGTTTCTCCTCTGTTTGTTTCTCTTGGCCCTTAGAAAATATCCGCGTGTTTCAGCGCAATCAGCTTTTCGAGGGTCAGGTTCTGGAAGCCGTGCTTGCGCGCCTTGTCGATGAACTCCGGGGTGATCCCTCGCACTTTCGCGCCGATGATTTCATCGCTGTCCAGATCCTTGAATCCCGCCGCTTGCAGAGCTTTCACGTATTCCGGCGTCACGCCTTGCACTTTCATCCCGATGATTTCGTCTACATCCGGCTTCAGACCAATGGTCTGCATCGCCCGAATGTATCCCGGAGTGACTCCCTGCACCTTCATCCCGATCAGTTCATCCGAATCGGGTCTAAGACCGATCGCTTGTATCCCTCGAACGTAATCGGGAGTAATGCCTTGTACTTTCATGCCGATGAGGTTATCGGGGTCGGCCTTAAGACCCAGCTCGCGCAGTTCGCTGGCATATTGGGGAGTAATTCCCTGCACCTTCATCCCGATCAATTCATCCACGCTGAGGTTGGGCGCAATCTTGCGCGTCCCGCGAATATATTCCGGCGTGATGCCTTGCACGCGCATCCCCACGAATTCATCCGCACTGGGCTGCAATCCCAGGTCGTGGATTTCTTTCACATAACTGGGTATGACGCCTTGGATTTTCATGGCGATGAGTTCGTCGGCGGTCAGGTTCTTGAACCCTGCCGCCTCCATCGCGTCCATATACGATTCCTTCTTATTCGGTTCGTCGCTGGCCTTCTGCTGTTCTTTGGCTCTGTCCCTATCCTTGTCTTTGTCCTTGTCTTTGTCCTTGCTGGCCTGTGCCGTTTCCCCCGCACGCTTTGCCGGGGCGGGTGCATCCGTCGGCCGGACAACAATCACGCTGCTACTTCCTTGTTCCTGCGGCGCTGGCCTTCCGGTTCCCAGCGCCGCGTGTGCCACGCCCAAGAACGCATTGCCCGCCAGCAATGCTCCTACCAGGCAAGCTACGCCGGCCGCCAGCCCCGCCACGCGGAGTCTGCCGGCAGGCCCGTCCAGTCCAAGCACACGCAGGACGCGCTGCGAAAGCGGGCTACGATTGGCAGCCATCATCAAAGAAGGAGTGGCGCGCCATTCTTCCATCAGCGTGAGCGCGCGCGCGTAATTGACGGCGTTGCCGCAAACAGCAATCGCTTCGTCGTCGCAGCAGTTCTCGCGTTCGGTGCGAATGCGCTGGCTCACCCACCAAACCGCGGGGTGATAGAACAGCAGCGTCTCCACGCCAATCTGGAAAAGATTCACAAAGCAATCCAGCCGGCGAATGTGCGCAAGCTCATGCGCGATGACCGCTTCGATCTGTTCTTCGCTCAGTCCGGTTAGCGCCCTCGCCGGCAACAACATCACTGGACGGAACCATCCGAGCACTGCCGGTGCATCCAGCCGCAAACACTCGCAATACCGGACCATCCGCTGGAGGCCCATCTTTCGTTGCAGCACCAGGCATTTTTCGTAAAGCTCTCGCGCTACAGGCTTGATCTCTTTGCGCCGCATCCTCTCAATCAAGAACAGCCCTCCGGCAGTTCGCAAACTCAGCAAAAGCACTCCCAGGAACCACACCTCCACAAACCACACTATCCCCGTCGGCTGCGCCGCTAGCGTTCCGGCGGCCGGGGCGCCGGACCGAAGCCCGCGCGCGGCGATTTGCACCGGTATCACCGCGCTGGCCGAAGTCTTTTGCGCCCCGTACCTAACGGCCGAATCCGATTGCCGCAGCATCCCCGTGAAGGTGATCACCGGGGCCGTCATCATCAACACCAGCGTGACCGCCGCCAGCGCGTAGCGCGTCGTCGCCCGCCGACAAACCGTGTTCGCCACGGCAAATAGCGCCGCGAGCCCCGCCCCTTCCCATACGAAATGGAGCAGTGTCCAGCCAAGGGCCTGAAGCAGTTCCGGCGAAATACCGGTCGCAAGGTTTCTCATCGGGCGCTCCTCTCGTACTCATCCAGAAGGCGGCGCAACTCTTCTAACTCTTTCTTGGACGTTCGCCGGCCCTCCAGCGCGTGAATCATCAATTCGCTCGCAGACCCTTCAAAGACTCGCTGCAGGACGTCACTCACCAGTTGGCGCTTGGTTTCCGTCGCCGGCTGGCATGCTTCATAGACGTGCGCGCGCTGCCCTTCGTCTCGGCGCACCGTTCCCTTGGCGGTCATGATCTGCAGGAGTTTAAGTACCGTGGTGTAGCCCATGGCTTTCTTTTCGTTGAGCGCTTCGTGGACTTCGCGCACGGTCGAAGGCCCGCGCATCCACAAGACGCGAAGAATTTCCAGCTCGGAGGCCGTGGGCTTTTGCAGAGGTTCCTTGGTCATGGGGTGAAGACTAATACGAAGACTTTCGTATTGTCAACGAAAATCTTCGTAGTTCCCCTGCCGGCCTCTTTTCGCACTTTCGGGGAGATCTGCGCTATTTCGCTGCGGCTTCTGCGAAAATCTTTTGGAGAATCTCTGCCTGAACTAAATCCGGGAGTTTCGAGGTTCCAAACCGCGCTTTGGCGTCCTCAAGGAGCATCTCGCGGTACTCCATCTTTGCCTCGTCATCCACCCAGCGATACACGTACAGGACATCCTTCGGCCCGGAAGGCTTTTGCACGTCACCTTGAACAAGCTGAATTTGCTCATAGGATATCAGAAATGCGATGGCCCCTTCCGCTTCGTTGGTGGCCACTTCCCCTTGCAGCGCGTAATCGAAATTCTCCGGATCGCAAGGATCGTCGTTCTTGTTGCACCACCCTTTATTCACCTTGTAGAACTCAGCCAACTGGGCTGTTCGCGCGCGCCGGATGGCCGAGTCTGGCTTCGTCGGGAAAAAAGTCACGTCGCGCCTGGTCCGCAGGTCGTACAACGCGATTTCCGCCGGGTGCACCGGCGCAAAATGAATCTGGCTACGGTGGTACACCAACAGGTCGGTTCCCAGTTGTCCCAGTAGCCAGCCGTAAAGGCTTGCTTCCAATTTCAAGTCCGGTGAAAGCACCAGCAGGCAACCGGCCGACGGATTGATATGGGTGTCGAGAAAAAGCCGGCTCCCTAACGCTGCCACTCTCAAGATGGAGCCGTAACAGTTACCGTCCGGCTGAGCCGAATTTGTGTGCGCGTCCGGGAAGCTCGCGCTTTTCCATTCCGCTTGCTTCCGGTCGTAGCGATCAAGAAAAAGGGGCGGATTCAGCTCGTTGGTTCCGTCGTCCACGTAATAGCTGATTACGTATTGATTGGCATCGTCGAGTTCTGCCCAGCTCGTAATGCTCTTGTCAAAGTTGGCTAGCTTCCCGGCATCCGTTGGCAAATGCTTTGCCGCAAGAGCCTGCCGCAGCGTTTCATTTGTCGGGCGCGCAACGCGCCCATCGATCGAGATAGCGGCAAAGAGGAGAAAGGAAAGAATTGCCCTTCGAAACATGCCGCCTTACCTCTTATGTTTTTGCCAACATACACGATTGGATGGGCGCCATTCTCCATTCACCAATCACAAGTCGCTATCACTTCGGCTCCAACACCAGCGGCAGCCCGTTCTTCGGATTCCCGATAATCACCACCTTGGCATTCGCGCTGGTCGCCAGCTTCTCCGTCGCCTCGATGCCTTTCCATTCGAGCAATTGCGGACTGATGCCTGTCGCCACGATCTTCTGAAAATCCGCGATGCCCTGCGCTTCGATGCGCTTCCGCTCGGCTTCCTGCTTCTCCTTCTGTAGGATGAAGCTCATGCGCAGCGCGTCCTGCTCGGCCTGCTGTTTCGCTTCGATGGAACCCTTCAGCATGGCTGGCAATTGCACGTCGCGCAGCAGCACGTTTTCCACGATCACCCCGCGCGGCGCGAGTTGCTTCGTCAACTCATCTTGAATCTGCTGCTGCACCAGTTCCCGTGCATTCGTATACAAAGCATTCGCCGTGTGCGCCGAAGTGGACGCGCGAATCGCCGCCCGAAGCGTGGGCTCCACGATCTTTTCCGCATAATCCGCGCCAACGGTCTGATACACCTGCGCCGCCATCGTTTTGTCCAGCCGGAATAGCAGCGATGTGTCCAGCGCCAGGATCAGCCCCTCATTCGACGGCACATTGGCGCTCTCTTTCACCGATTGTGTCTGGATGGAGAGTTTTTGTACCGATTTCAGTGGATTAACCAGATGAATCCCCTCTGGAAGCGTTTCACCCGTGACCCGGCCGAAGAGCGTCAGCACGCCCACATTCCCCGTCGGAATTGACGTCGTGCTGGCCATCAGAAGAATGATCACCAGCAACAGGATCCCAAGCTGCAGGATTCTCTTTCCCACGCCTCCCAAATTGGGCAACGGCGGCAACCCTCCACCGCCCAATTCAAACCTCGTTGGATTTGGCATTTCCCCCTCCGTCTTGCGTGCGCAACTCCCAGGCGTCGAAGCTGCGAAGCACTCACAGCTCGATACCCGCTAAACAAAACGATGAATCCCTATGCTCCGCGGGAACCCGGTCTCCATACCGCACTGCAACCTTACCACAATAGCTTGTAGTCTTTTCACTTGACACCACAGGCCGCTCGCGGCAGAATCCCCGCCATCATGAACGTTGTTCCCGCGCAGCCCCATTCCGTGGCCTAGCCACGGCGCTTTAAGGCCACGGATTTGTTTTGGATGAAGCGCGGCAAATAGATGGGCCGCCAGGGGGCTTGATCGATTTCGGATGGTTGCCGTGTCGTCCGGCAGGAATCGATCTGGGCGTAGCGGCCACTGAGGGAGAACAAATGCAATATCTGCCCGGCTTCACCGTGCAATGCATCAATCCGCTCTGCGAAGCTCGCGGCCAGTGGTTGCGCGCCGACGCTACCAATCCCATCGGCAACGATGGCCGCTGCCCTTGCTGCGGTGACTTCCTCCGCAACGTTCCCCCGCCGCTTGGCCCACGCTTCCGCATGCGCCCTCGCCCGCTCACCGCGCGCCCTCCTCTCCGCCCCCGCCCACGCTAATTCGTCGGCAATGTGCTATCTGGGGGCATATCCCCGTGGCGACAGAAAGAGTCCGGAAGCAATCGATTTCACAAGGAGTTGTCTGTGCGCCGTGGCGGCAAAGAGTGAGAAATACGTTGAAAAGAAACAGGTTAGATGCGGCCGCTGGTCAGCTCCAGACTAACTTTCGACGAGGCCTTTTTCGATCATCTCCTCATCGCTGAGCCACAGGTCGGGGATATTGGCTGAGCCGAGCCGAAGAATGTCTTCGAGTGCACCGCGCACTTCGCGAAGGTGAAAATCGACGCCGATGCGTTCGAGCAACTCGATGAGCGCTTGCGCGCCCTCCGCCAGCGCCGGCTTGGGACGCGCGCCCGGCCGGGGCGAATCAGAAGAGCTTCCGCGGCCCGGCACCACTTCAAGCCGGTGATACGTCACCACATAGATTGCACTGGGTCCCGCGCCATGTCTCACGATGTGCAGGAAGCCGCGGGCCTTTGGTTTCTGTTGAGCGAGCCGTGCTGCCGCACCGGAACCGGATGGGAGGGCGCTCATCGCGTTTCTGGTCTCGCGTGTCCCTTGCGGCTCAACTGCAGCCGCTCGTGCTGCCGCAGTTTTCGCACTTGTAGCAGGCGCCATTCGGCACCATTAGCATGCCGCACTCGCTGCAGGTGGGCGCACCCTCCCACGCATAGTGGCGTCCGTCCTTCAGGGTCACCTTCCCGCTAAGGATGTCCTCATCCGTGGTCCGATCGTAGTCTATTTGACCTGGATCCGGCGCCGACAGTACTCCCTTTGGAGAAGCGGTGGGCGCCGACACCGCGACCGCTCCGCTTTCCGCCACAGCTGCGCCATTCAGCTTCAGATAATCCGCGGAGATGAACTTCCCGCCCATCCAACGCGCGATGTAATCCAACACCGAGGATACAAACCGGATGTTGGGATTGGAGGTGATGCCCGACGGCTCGAACCGGGTATTGAGCAGTTTGTCCACGAATACTTTCAGCGGCACGCCATATTGCAAGCCGAGCGAAATGGTCAGCGCCAATCCGTCCATGATGCCCGAGAGCGTCGAGCCCTCCTTGGCCATCTTGATGAATACTTCACCGGGACGTCCGTCCTCGTACATGCCCACGGTGATGTAGCCCTCGTGCCCGCTCACGCTGAACTTGTGCGTTACCGAAGCGCGTTCATACGGCATCTTCTCACGCGCTGCCCGAGGGAAGAGTTCCCGCTGCACCGGCTCGGCGAGGCCCATCCTTTCCGCTTTCTTGTCGTCCTTTTTCTTTCCCGCTGCCGAAAGCGGCTGCGAGCGCTTGGAATTGTCGCGGTAAATGGCCACGGCCTTCAGCCCCAGCTTCCACGATTCGATATACGAATTCATGATGTCTTCGACGGTCGATTCCTCAGGCATGTTGATGGTCTTCGAAATCGCCCCGGAGAGGAACGGCTGTGCCGCGGCCATCATTTTCACGTGCCCGGTCCAACTGATCGAGCGCCCGCCGCCCTGCGGCGCCAGCGAGCAGTCGAACACCGGCAAATGCTCTTCCTTCAGGTATGGCCCACCTTCGATTTTTCCGTTCTTGTCGATGTGCGAAACGATTTCGCTGGTCTGCTCCGGTGTGTAGCCCAGCTTCATCAGCGCTTGCGGCACGGTGTTGTTGACTATCTTGATCAACCCGCCGCCCACAAGCTTTTTGTATTTCACGAGCGCCAGGTCCGGCTCGATTCCCGTGGTGTCGCAATCCATCATGAATCCGATCGTGCCCGTCGGTGCCAGCACAGTGACCTGCGAATTCTTGAAGCCAAAACTCTCGCCGTGCTTGAGCGCCGTGTCCCAAGACTCTTGTGCCGCCAGGAACAATTCCGTCTGCACGTGCTCGGGCTGGATTCCGCGCATCGCGTCACGATGCATGCGAATCACGTCCAGCATCGGCTCGCGGTTTTCTTCGTAACCCGGAAACGGCCCTAGGCGCTCCGCCATCCGCGCCGACTGTGCGTACGCTTCACCGCACATCAGTGCCGTGACTGCGCCGGCCATATCCCGCCCTTCCGCTGAGTCATACGGCAGCGCCATGGACATCAGCAGCGCGCCCAGATTGGCGTAGCCCAGCCCGAGCGGGCGGAAATGATGCGAATTCTCTGCAATCTTCGTCGTCGGGTAGCTCGCATTGTCCACCAGGATTTCCTGCGCCGTGATGGTCACGTCCACGGCATGCTTGAACGCCGGCACATCAAACTGCCCGCTCGGCGCCACAAACTTCATCAGATTCAGCGAAGCCAGATTGCATGCCGTGTCATCCAGGAACATGTATTCCGAGCAAGGGTTGCTCGCATTGATCCGTGCCGTGCTCTTGCAGGTGTGCCAGCGGTTCACCGTGGTGTCGTATTGCATCCCCGGATCGCCGCAATGCCACGCCGAGTCTGCAATCTTCATCATCAGATCGCGGGCCCGCAATTTATCCACCGGCTGCCCATCGGCGACGTTCTTCGTCCACCAATCCTTGTCCTCGATCACCGCGCGCATGAATTCGTCCGTCACGCGCACCGAGTGGTTGGCGTTCTGGAAGAAGATCGAGCTGTACGCATCGCCGTCGATCGAGCTGTCATAACCCTGTTCGATCAGCACGTGCGCCTTGCGCTCTTCTTTCAATTTGGATTCGATGAATCCTACGATGTCCGGATGATCAATGTTCAGGATCACCATCTTGGCCGCGCGCCGCGTCTTCCCACCGCTCTTGATCACCCCCGCGAACGCATCGAAGCCTTTCATGAAGCTCACCGGGCCCGAAGCGATTCCGCCGCCGCTCAATGTCTCTTTGCTTCCGCGCAACGTCGAAAAATTCGTGCCTGTGCCCGAGCCCCACTTGAACAACATCCCCTCGGTCTTCGCCAAATCCATGATCGAGCCCATGTCGTCCCGTACCGAATTGATGAAGCACGCCGAGCATTGGGGCTTCGGTTGCACGCCGACGTTGAACCACACCGGCGAGTTGAATGCCATTTTCTGTTCGACCAGCAAGTGCGTCAGTTCATCGCGAAACGCATCGCGCGCAGCCGTATCGGCGAAATATCCGCCTTCTTCACCCCAGCGCACGATGGTGTTCACCACGCGGCCAATCAGTTGCCGCGCCGACCCTTCGCGTTTCGGCGTTCCCGGTTTTCCATGGAAATACTTGCTAGCGACAATGTTCGTCGCGGTCTGCGACCAACTCTTGGGCACTTCCACGTCTTCCTGGCGGAAGATGGTCGCGCCCTTCTCGTTCGCAATCAGGGCCGTGCGTTTCTCCCACTCCACCGCGTCAAACGGAGACCTCTCCCCATCGGTAAAATACCGCCGGAAGACCAGACCTTTCCCCAGGCTGCTCGCTGTCTTCTCTGCAGCCGTATCGGTCGCCGAGGATTTTCCGCTCAATGCCTGCTTCACGGTTGCCATCTGTCCCTCGCGCTTTCGGGGGTCCCCTCCCAAGCGCGGGGAACCCTATTATTTTACTCCTCTGCGCTCGGCAGAGGTGCCGCGCTTTCGCTTCAGGGTCTGGGCTGAATCAGCGCAACTCGATTC
>Ga0066680_10000092_pt1 | contig 20543 bp, 21 predicted proteins | sample GraSoiAngelo_129_FD_62297 | JGI IMG/M metagenome (GOLD analysis project Ga0066680, IMG submission 62297) | Grasslands soil microbial communities from the Angelo Coastal Reserve, California, USA - 14_0927_12_40cm | ecosystem: Environmental > Terrestrial > Soil > Grasslands | place: USA... | reverse complement strand
TCAATGAACTTCTATGCTGGCTTCGGGAAATCCAAGTTTTACAAGCGTAGTTTTTATCGTATCTCTGTGATCACCTTGTAAGAAGATGTATCCATCCTTAACTGTCCCGCCGCAAGCATATCTTGCTTTAAGTTCTCTTACAACTTTTCCCAGATCATTCATTTTTGGATTTACCCCTTCAATCATGGTACCCTTCTTTTTAAAACGCCTCTCTTCTATCCTAACAACAATTTGAGTTTGATCTTTCTCGAGTTCGCCACAGGCACACAAATCATTGGGAAGTCCGCATGTATTGCAGATTACCGCCATTCAAAATAAAAAGCTGAATTCCTACTATTAAGCCTTGTTTATCCCTACATTTTTTACGCAGGTTGCATAAACCAACATGTGTCTAGCGAGCTTACAAAAAAAGCTGTAGAGATGCTTCTGAAGGGCGGTACACTGGTCAGCGATCCATGTCCATACTGCAAGGGCGTCAGAATCATAAAAAATGGCAATGCTTTCTGTGTAAATTGTGGAAGAGAAGGAAGAGAAGAAAAACCTGAATCCGAGGAAAAGCCAGCAAAAGAGAAAAAAGAAAATTCAACTACTGACAAACTCGAGGAGAAATTAAAAGAACTCGCAGATGAGCTTCAACGTGAAAAAAATTATGAAAAACAACAACAGATTCTACGTTCTATAAATGAGATAATCGCCATTAAGGAGAAACTCAAGAAACTCTGATCACAAAAGTATTTATTTAAACAGTCGTAAAGCAGGACATACATGAGTAGTAGCAAAAAGTCTGCACCGCTACCGGCTTCAAGTGCAGGTCTGTTGAGATTCTTTGAGGACGAGACTAAAGGATATAAAATAAGGCCAGAGATCGTGGTAGCGATACCAAGTGCGCTAATTGCAATTTCGTGGATTCTAAAAATATTCTTCTTAAAACCATGACAGAAAGCTCCGATAATGTGTCCCGTATACACAAGCGGTACACCCTGACAAATTTTACACCATCATCGCGTCACATATCGCTAGCTGTCTCCATTATCGTAGCTTGCCTAACGATCACTATCTCAATGATATACTACTTTAAGAATTCTGACAGCTTGCTTTTCTCTATTCCAATAACTGTAAGTGTTTTAATCATTACACAGTTAATCGATATGCGACTTTTGAGGACTGAATATTCTAAATCCTTACACATGTCTGCCTTTGGAAATCTCCTGTGGCTTGTAACTGTACTAGGAGGCGTGCTGTCAGTATATGTAGTTGCAAAGCCACAATTGATGACTCTTTACATAACAGAGGGCATGTTTTTGTTTGCAAGTTTCAGAATAGGAATTTTCACATCAACAATTGGTGCAAAAGTCAAGACCGCTTGGGCAATATGCTTGATACAACCACTTGCAATGTTCTTTGCATTTGTTCCATACCAACTATGGATTCCAATGCTCACTGACGTAAAGGCCTTGACTTATGGCATTACCTTTCTCTTACTTGGTACTGCATGGACCATACTAACCGATAGAGCTACAGGCAAGCTTGCAAGAACGCACAAGATGCTCCAAGCATACGTTGCGGCATTAACGAAAAATGACCCAGCACAGATGGAAACAATGATGGAAGAACGCTCAGAACAGTCAACAGTATCCACATTTCAAATTGTATTTCGTGCAAAAAACAATGAATGCAGACTTGTTCTGCCCGATGTTCATCCAGGGCCATTTCATCCTATAGGTGGTAGCAATATAACATATCTGATATACAAAAATCTGAATTCTTCTGCGATGGTTATGCATAGCGTTTCTGATCATTCTCTTAACCTGCCATCCAAGTCTCAAGTCGATCTATACCTCTCTAGTTTGCAAAAAAGCTCCAAAACTCAACAAGGGTTCAAATGTACAAAGCCCGTCACAGTTCAGGTAAATAAAGCTAGAACAGTAGGAATGCTGTTTGATAAGACCGCCGTCTTGATTCTATCTTTGTCTCCACATGGAATGGAAGATGTCCCATCATATGTAAAAACAGAACTTGAGCAATACGGAAAAAATCGAGGCTTTGAACGGGTCTTGATTGTTGACAGCCACAATGCAATGGGCGAAGTGATTCAAAAAAATGACGCAGATGATCTTCTAAATGCTGCCAAGTCTAATTTGGACACTCTTATAACTAAAGAAACGCTGAAGCTAGAAGTAGGGTACTCAAACTCAGAGTTCTTAAAAATTAACGCAGACGATCTTGGACCAGGGAAGATAGCTGTAATGTGCATGAAAATAGGAAATGAGAAATTTTTTCTGGGGTGGGCAGATGCTAACAATATGCATAACGGCCTACGCGAACATATTGCAAATTATTTCTCAAAAAACGGTTATAGTCTTCTTGAAGTTTGTACTTCTGATACGCATTACAAAGCTAGGCAAGCAAGAAACAAGCATGGATATTTTGAGTTTGGAAGCCTCTCAAAATTCGACGATGCTGCAGAATGGTTCTTACAACTTGCAAAGGAGACTGAGCGAAACATATCCCCTGCGTCCTTTGATCTATTGGAGCAGGAAACAAAAGTAAAGGTGATGGGAGACAAACAGTTTGATGATTATTCAAAATCCCTTGACAGGGCCATGCGCATAACCCAGGGCTTTCTCATCGGGACCACAATATTTTTCTTTTACGCGCTATTCTGAGAATAAAATTCATCTAAATTCCAATAGAACTCTTCGCAGAATGTATCCAGCTGATAAATCGGAACTATAGGAGTGCTATCGATGAACTTTACGTCCTGTTGATATAGCGTTACTATGGCTGGGACTGCTGCTTGAACCTTTTCTTTTACAAGAAATTGTCTGGTTCGCTCAATTTGTTTTTTTGCCACATTTTCAAGAGATGATCGGCTCATCTTCTTCCAATGCTTGCAGTCAATAAGTATTGCAGTACCAGATTTGATACCAACCACATCTATTTGCATTCTAGGATTGGTAAGAACCACATTTCTACTTGTATCAAAACCTCTTTTTTCAAGTATCTCTGCTGCCAAGGATTCAAAATCTTGCCATTCTAATAAACGCGATACCTCATCTACTGCAGCTCCCATACTAATTGCAAGTAAACCTGTCTTTAGTCTGTCATTTTCCTCGAAATATATCAGACTATTCTCATAGGTTCCAATTCCGTTTTGCATAAAATTATCAATTATTATCGCAGCCAACTCCTCACTAGTTTGAGCTGCCATTGAAAAGTCCCTTATTGAGATCCCGCCAGGAATTATACCTTGAATCCCCCGGACCAACGTTTGAAGATTCAACACGTTTCATTTCTCCAGCATTTATAAAAATGCTATTTGTCTTATACAACGATCTGTACTAGAGACATTTGATTTTATAAAAATTAATTTCATTTTGTTCATACATTTTTTTGAATTAATAGGCGATGGTTAAATACGGTTCAAAGCAAAGCAAATCATGAAACTGATTCTTGTTATCATACTGGTGCTATTTATTTTCGGATCAAAGATAGTATTTGGCGACAAGGGAACCTACTTTGACAAAGTTCAATTCATTCAATATTCGGACGAAAATACCGCAATTGAAGAGGTAAAAAATGGTCATTTGGATATCTATTATTCTGCAATTCCGTCAGACAGACTAGACCCAGCATCAAGACAAGCACTCAATGTATTTCAATCTACAGGAAGCACCTACAGTTTGCTTGTAAATCCAGCTGTATCAGACAAGTTTAATCCATTTTCTATAAAGGACGTTCGTTTTGCATTAAACTATCTGGTAGACAGAAACTTGATTGTTGATGAGCTCTTGGGCGGTTACGGACTGCCAATGGTTTCAGCCTACAAACCTTATGATCCGGACTATCTTCTCATACTAGATGAGCTTCAGTCATTTGATTTCAAATACAATCCTATACTTGCAGATGATGCCATTTCAGCTGCGTTAGAAAAGGCTGGAGCCAAAAAAATTTCCGACAAGTGGTATTATGATTCCAAACCAATCGAGATAACTATTTTCATTAGAAACGATGACCAGATACGAAAATCAATCGGCGAGGTTCTTGCCTCGCAACTGCAAAAGGAGGGCTTTACGGTAAAGAAAGATTATGGAGATCTGACCAAAGCATTTTCAGTTGTGTATGGTTCAAACCCAGCTGACCTAAAATGGAACATATACACAGAAGCATATTCCATGAGTGGCTTTGTTAGATACGACTCGGTAATCACAGCACAAATGTATTCTCCATGGTTTTCTAATATGCCTGGTTTCAACAATCCTGCATACTGGAACTATAAGGATGACTATATCGATTCTATATCACAGAAAATATTTGTAGGTAATTTCACTTCGGCTCAACAACGAGCTGAATTGATAAAAAAAGCAGTAGACGAAGGTATCAAGGAATCGGTTCGAATCTTTCTTGCAGCAAGAACAGACCAATTTGTTGCAAACAAAAAAGTTCAGGGTATCATCAATGATTTTGGTGCAGGGGTAACAAGTAGGTATACACCAATCAATTCACGAGATGATTCCGATACATTATCAATAGGTGTAAAAAAAATCTACCAAGGGGCGTGGAACCCAATTGCAGGGTTTTCAGATGCGTATTCCCAACAGATCTGGGGTACAGTAGCTGACTCGGGTGACTTTAGAAACCCATACACAGGTCTTGTTATTCCAGTGCGTTCATCGTGGCAAGTAGAGGCTGCAGGCCCAGCTGACAAGTTTCCAGTTCCACCTGATGCCATAAAATGGAGCCCTGTACAACAAAAATGGGTTCATGTGGGACCTGGAATGAATGCTACAAGCAAAGTAACATTTCATCTCAAGTTTGGAAATTGGCACAACGGTCAACCAATGGACATGAACGATATTCTTTATGGTATCTACTTTTTGTATCAATGGGGACAGGATCAGGCAGATGCAGGAAAGACATTTGATTCAGAATTTTCTCCAAAGGCAAACCAGGCTGCCAAGACTCTAATAGGCATAAGGATACTTGACAAAAACACTATCGAAGTATACCAAAATTTTTGGCATTTTGATGAAGGAGAGATAGCAGACTCGGCTCAGGTCTGGTCATCTATGCCGTGGGAAATTATCTACTCCATGGAAAAGTCAGTAATTGATGGCAAAGTTGCATTCTCAAGATCTGACGCTGTAAGCAAAAACATTGATTGGCTGTCACTACTTGTACCAGAAAATGCTGATATCATAAAATCAAACCTTGAAGAATTTGCAAAAAATCACTCCGTGCCAGATGCACTTGCAAATATGAGTCAGGACAGTTACTATGATTCAAGATATTTATCTTCTATATCATGGATAAAAGAGCACAATCATGCGGTAATTAGCAACGGTCCATTCTTCTTGGACAGTTACTCACCTGAGGCAAAAATCATCACAACCAAGGCATTTATCGATTCTACTTATCCTTTTGGTGCAGGATATTGGAAGATGTTTGAAGAAATAAAGATTCCAAAGATAGAGAGTGTAAAAATTCCAAAAGTAGTTTCAATCGGCAAAGAACTGGACATCCCACTTAAAATTACACCGGGATCTACTGTGTATTATTTTTTGATAAACTCGCAAGGAAAAATTATCGATAAGGGAAAACAAGAATCAAACAGCGGTGTCTTAAACATAATGGAATCTTCCGAAAAGACCTTGAATCTAACACCTGGAGCAAATGACTTGCAAATCTTTACTATATCTGATTCTGCATACAAACCAGATATCTTCAGAAGCAGCTTTCTTGCAATAAATGGGGAGTATAAAATACCACAGGAAAGCTCCCAAGCTTCATTTGAGACCATAACAGCCAACTCAAATTACATTCTAGGAATTGGACTTGGAGCTGGAGTAATTTTGATAGGCATCGCATTAAGAAGGCTTAAACGCAAGGTATCAAGCGAGGCAATGGAATAATGGGATTTAAAAGATACCTTGCAAAGCGAGCGATTACGATGTTTGGTGTATTAATGGCTACTCTATTAGTTACAGTGGCACTTGTTGGCTCGAACATGGATGCTATACTAAATCAGAGTGTAGCACTAGATGTTAGAACCCAGGTAACAAATAACAAACAACTTCTTGCTTCGTTCAAGACTCCAGAGGAGCTAGACAATTATACGCAAAACCAGATAAAACAAAGAATTCTAGCTCTTGGACTGGATCAACCTTGGTACTCTCCCCCACGACTTGGCCTTGCCATGTACAAGATTCTTACATTAGATTTTGGCCATGCAAAATTTTTGACAAGCGATACAGGTTCTTCTGATGTCAAAGACATCATACTTGAGAAACTACCAAGAACAATACTTCTTTTCACAACCGCCACAGTAATAATCTCAATTCTTGGAATATTCATAGGGGCTATCGCTGCAAACAAAGTGAATTCAAAGATTGACAAGATAACTTCGGCCTTTGCTGTTATCAGCAGCAGCTTTCCCGTATGGTGGATTGGGCTTCTTATGATATTTTTGTTTGCGTTCATTTATCCTATCTTTCCGGCTAGGGCAACTCCAACAGTACCAGTCACTGATCCGGGATATCTTGTATCACTTTTGTATCATATGGCATTACCTTTGATAACGCTTGTCTTGATAGGATTTGGTTCGTGGTCTTATCTTGTGCGCAACTTTCTGATAGGCATACTCCAAGAGGACTTTATCATGGCAAAAAGGGCTGCAGGCATCGATGAAAAAAAGATAATGTACAGGCATGCGCTAAAAAATGCGGCACCACCAATTGTCACAGTATTAGCATTGGGCCTTTCAGGTTCACTTGGAGGCGCAATAATTACAGAAGCCGTGTTTGACTGGCCCGGGATGGGGAGGCTCTACTTTGAAGCAATAAGTGTTCTTGACCTACCAGTGATAATCGGGGCTACATATGTCTTGACAGCATTCTTTCTTGCTAGCATATTTTTGGCAGATATTTTGTATGGATACTTTGATCCAAGGGTGAGAAGACAATGAGTTTTTCTCCAAAAGAGATCTGGCATGAATTCTCAAGAAATGATATTGGTCTAATTGGAATTGGGATAATCCTTGCCCTTTTGGGTTTATCGATAATTGCGTTTGTATCCATTCCAGTTGAGACCTTCAAGGAATGGAATGATCCTGCAAACTGGCTCTCGTATCCAAAATCAGCTCTTCCTGCATGGGTAAATTATTTTCTTCCGCAAAAGATTCCAGAGCATCTAGTGCTTTTGCCACAAGTCTCAATCCAAAAGACTGATAGGGTAATGGCTGTGACAAACTTGTTTGCAGTTGACTATCAGTATGATTCTTTTCCAAGTGATTTTATCTATCAATACAGTACAAAGTATAGCGCCTCTCCATTGATTCAAATGTCAGTAACAAGGCCTGATGGTCTCGAGCTTGAATTAATGTCTACTTCACTGCCGTCCTCAGATACTCAAACCAAATTCAGCGGAATGATATTTTCGACTGATGATTTTATGAAGAAAAACCTAAAGAGTAATTCAGATCATTTTTTGTTTCCATTTGATACACTGTCTTCTGAAAATATTGTGTTTTCAAAACTTGATGAAAACAAGATTCTAAAGGGTCATTATGTCTTTAAAGTGACTTTCTACGATGTGGATGGAAACCTTTCGTTAGACGAATCAAAGTTCATCCTGGGAGGAAAGGTCTACGGTATCATGGGAACTGATGAGCTAAGACGTGACTTGGCAGTGGGTCTTCTATGGGGAACGCCTTTGGCACTCTTCATAGGTATTTCCGTAGCCGTAGGATCTGTTATACTAGGACTAGTCTATGGTGTGTATGCTGGCTATAAGGGCAAGACGACTGACGAGGCAATGATGCGATTTAATGACATAATCTATGCAATGCCTGTGCTGCCGCTTTTGATCATCCTAGCTGTTACCATTGGAAACAGTATATTTCTCATAGTTGGATTTTTGGTCATTTTCGGCTGGGTTGGAATAGCCAAGGTTTCACGAAGCATGGCTTTGCAAATTAAGACGTTACAGTATGTCGAGGCCTCTAAATTAATGGGACAAAAGGACTGGAAAATAATATTCAAGCATATTTTACCACAACTTTTACCATATACCTTTGCTAGTATAGCAATATCAGTTCCTGGTGCTATTACCACTGAAGCTGGTCTGAGTTTCCTAGGACTTGGAGATCCTACATTTCCTACATGGGGACAAATTCTACATGATGCCAGTTCTTACGGAGCAGCTGCGCGTGGTTTATGGTGGTGGATTGTTCCGCCTGGAATCATGATAGCAATTACCGGTCTTGCTTTTGTATTTATGGGACACGCAATGGATACCATAGTTAACCCTAAGCTACGGCGTTAAGATTGAATTCTCGAATTATCTTTATTGTTTCGTCGCTCAGCCTGACGGTATAAGCTGCAGCATTGGGATCGGTAGACTGAGAAAGTATTTCTGCAAACTTGGTCTTGTCCTTGCCTCTCTGGTACATTCCTCCAGATTCCTTTATGCATAATGGAAACTTTTGCAACTTTAGTCCACTCTGGAAAAGATGGGAAACAAAACTTTTGTACTTTTCAGGAGAATACCAATCCGCATTTCTTTCATCACAAAGCATTATCCATGTGTCTATTGTATTTTGAAATAGTGCCTTCTTCCTGAGCTCTTCAAGAGTCATCTTTTGTGTCTAAAAGTCTGCTCTTTTCATTTTAGAACCACATCTAGGACAGATCCCACCCTTGAATCGGTTGTTGCAGGCAAGACAGATGTATTTCACACCTTGACTTTGGCCGAAAAATCCGCCACCACCTGAGTCACTACCCATACCGCCCATCCTCTTGAGGGCTCTATTTCTCAAAAAGAGCGGAAATACTATGAATATGGCAAGAGCCGCCATCAGGCCAAATGGCCATGGTAGAAGCATCTGCAGACCGATACTTACGGCAAGTGACCCAAATAGGAAGATAAGATAGGTTTTATAATTGATCAACAGTCTCTCTAATACCAAAAAGCTTATAAATTTTTGTCAAGATTTATTCTGACTTATCGTTATTTCAAGCAGGTTTCCGTCTCGATCGTAGGCAAAGATGTCATCATTCTCATAAGGGGACTGGACTATGATAGACACAAAGCCAAAGAAGTTGTGCAGATCTGTAACAGATGGCCTTGCCACCCCGTTTGGATGAGAATGAACAGTCCCAACGTAACTTGGGTCAAACGGCAAAAAAGAATGCGGAAAACCTGCAAAGGTAGGACCGGTGTGTGAGAATGGCGGTATTACAAGACCGTCGATGAATACTTGGCCCTTCTTTGCTTTGCCACGGAGAATCAGTATACCTTCATTTGGATGATTCATCTTACAATATGACAAGATCCCATCTCGAACGTCTTCTTTTATCGTTATAGTCCTTCGGGGTCGTTCTTGCTTGAAGATCACATGGTATTTTCTGAGTTGGAACTAATTAATCTTCGAAATTGCCATCTCAAAACTTTACAGTAATCTTGGCGCCATACAGGCCAGTCAGAGCAGACTCTAGCTCTGATTTGTGATTTTTAATCGAAGTCTCATTTTCGGAAACCTCCTTTTCTAATTTTTTAATCGACGATTCCAGATCTGATATAGTTCTCTTTGCCTTTGCTAGTTCTTTTTCCTTTTCTTCCAATACATCCGAATCAAAAACTGCTAGCTCCTTCTCTAAATTTGATATCTTGTAAGAATAGGCGTCTTTTAATTTCAGAAACTCGTCCAGGCGATTAATTGTCTCTTCGATTTGTTCTGCAGACTTTTGTGAATCCTTGACAGAAATGTTACCTGCCAATACTGATTTTATTACGGCCTGGAGAATCTCTATTATGCTTGTTTTGTTTTGTGCCGTAATTATTTCATAGGGTTCTGCAAGAAGATCTTCCATCAGCTTTCTCATGGGTTTATCAAAAGAGGAGATATAGCTGTATTTACCAAGCGGCCGTGATATCTTTGAGAATTGACCATTTATTTTGTTTTTAATCTCGTTTTTTTGATTTGAGTGTAATTCAATCTTCTTTTTTACTTCGAGAAATTCCTTATACTCATTTTTGGCCTTGAGAGAATCTGTTTCGTGTTCTAGTTTTTCAATAATTTTCCATGTTTGACTCATTTCATTGATTGTTTCGGTTAGACGTTTGTTTCTGTGAGATATCTCATCTTTCAGTTTTTTGATCTTCATACCAGTATTCAAAATGCTCTCAGACTTTGATCTGAAATCCTCTCGTTCATTTACTAAAAGCTGGAGCGAGTTCCTATTTTGTGAAAATTTTGCTATGTCATTTTTTAGCCTGTCAGCATATTTTCTTGCAAATACGTGCATTACTCTGGTATGTACTCCGAGGATATCGCCCATTCTCTTTAGCATCTGGCTTACCTCTAGATTTAGTGTGACTAGGTCGTCGTAGCTTTTGATACCAATTAGGCTAGCCGCGGTTTCCTTTTTTATCATGGATACAACTGCATCTTTTCCTCGATTTGCTGCTGTTTTTAGATTCCTATCTACGTCATCAAGCTTAAGGTTGTCTGATTCGAGATGAAAAATCGTATCCTTAATATTTTGTTGGCTTGTTTCAATCTCACTTCTTATTTTTTTTGCCTGCTCTGTTATTTTTGAAATCAGCGGAAATTCAACTTCCTTTAGGATTAATGCTATGTCATCGATCGGGATCTCTTTTTGTTGTGGAGTAGAGAGGGAACTTTCTACTGTCTTTTTCTTGCCAAAGCCAAAAACCATCTACCAGAGATAAAACAGTCACAACGTTAAATATTATGCATTGCAAATTATCTGTGTGAGTGACATAAGACTCATCATGCTAGGCTCTACCATTATTTTTGCGGGTTTTGTTGTAGGCGGCCTTACAAGTTCACAATATTCGCAATTTGCTCTCCAAGCCGGACAATTTGACGACTGTTATGATTATTCTTCAGGCACCGCAATCAAGGTAAGATGTGATCAAAAAGAGGAAGACAAGAATCTCTTTCTTGTTCTTTCAATAGGCTTGATAGGAGGCGGAGCAGTAATTCTAGCCAAGGGAATCCGGGGAAAATGGGATCAGAACGTGAAAAGTGACGAAATGTTAGGACCAAAACACGGATAATATTCTAGACCTGTCCAGTTGATTTTATTGTTGGAGGAATCTATGTACAGATATGCAATCAAATTCTGGAACTAATTCAAAGACTAATTATTTTCTTTGATATCAAGGTAGAGGTGCGGCCAATTTGTATTCTGCCAATCCACCTGAGATTCCCAAAATTTTTGCGTTTAGGAGCTGAGCTGGACAATGCATTGTTCCAGATGGAACAGGAATTTCTGAAAGACCCACACTGAAGTTGGCCCTATCTATGGCAATGGGCATTACTCCACATATTTGTGCAAGTGATATCCAGTAAATGCCAGAAGCTTCTTCTTTGGCAGTTATGGTATACACAACTACTGTCTTTGAGCCCTGCGTTAGTGAAATTGATGGCGAGTCTGCAGTTATCGTTACCTTCGATGAGTTAAATGGTGTATAGTTTGTCTTACCAACATAAACTGTGGACAAGCTCTTCATTGTTCCTGTATTTGGTAGCTCAGAAGTATATTCTACAAAAATTTTGGCAGTCGAGTCGGATTTCATGAAAAATACCAAGCGGTGCGGTATTGGTCCAAAAGGATCTGGACCGAGCTTAAAGTATATATCATTTATCTGAGTTGGATTGTAATTTTGATTGGAAGATATTTGCTGATTATTAATTCCAGACAAGACCCACCCTCTTAAGGTCAATTTTGAGGCAGTATGAGGTCTTAGGCAGACCACAGAGTTTGTAGATAATTTCTTTATCAGCACTCGATCTTCGGAACATTTGACATCATCAGGCAAAACACCGGACTTGAGTTGCCTTAATGGTGCAAGAGGATATGAACCAAACATCTTGGCATTGCCAGCATTTTTTGGTATGTCAATAGTGGTACCTGTGAGGGTTTGGTCAAAAACGGCATCAATCTCATATGTTCCATTTGTTTTTGGAACAAAAGATGTAGATACGGTTTGGTGCCCGATACATGGCTTTAAATCCACATATTTTATATCATGAAAGACTAGCCTAGAATCAGGCAGGCTTTTTACGTTAAATTCAACTGCCAAATTCTTGGCAGTAAAATGATCATTCCATGCGTCATAACTTAGAACAACTGGTTGATTTACAGAATATCTATAAGAGTTAGATTGGCTTGCTCCAACGTGTAATGGAGAGTAGGCAGGAAGATCAGCAAAGCCTAGCCCTTTTGGATATTCAAAATTTAGATCTTTCTGGCTTGGTGCAGGACGACACAGCGAATCTGTATGGTGTGAAAACCACCATATCATATAATTTCCTTGATCATTTTTAAGATACAAAAGCGCCCTATCTCCAACATCAAAGAGTGTGTCAGATGTTGTGCCAAGTTCCTCAATCAGTGTCTTGTTTATACCTGGAGCAATTGCAGTTATCTTGTCCTGGGACTGGGGTTTTTTTAGATACTGTTCTACTTGAATTTCATATTTCATAGTATTTGGCAAAACTTGATTTACAGATGTTATTTTTCCGATCAGAACTATATCTGAATTAAAATATTTCACTTGTGATGGGAGAGGTAGAATCGCATATGTCGTTGACTGGGGTATCATCAAAAATATAATAACAGAAAAGCAAAGTACTATTATAGATATACTTGCAGTTTTCAAGAATAGGATCAATTTCCGTTCATGATTTAAAAGAGTGACGTAGCATTCCATCTAGAACATTTTTTCGAAGAAGTTATGAGTAAAATTAATTTATGATAAGTTTTATTGCAAAAAAGATGTCAGTTTTCAAATGTGGAGAAAGGGTTCGGATGGTGGATACGCAAGGCAGTTGCATAGTGTACAAAATCAAGAAGATTAACAAGATCGAAAATGGAGGAACGTTATACCTGTTAAAATCGCTTAAAGAAAATGCTGTCTTGCGACTACATTATGAAGAGGAAGAATTCCTTCTTGAGAGGGTATACTAGTCTTATTTTTTTATTTGGTTCCTGGTCTTCTTACAAACAGATGTGGTAGTGTACAACTGAAAATTTCGTAAATTTTGTCAAATTTTACGAACAAACAAGTCAGCCAGGAAAAATGCCTGCTGTGTAAACGTTGACCCCTTTGTCTGATACAATTTAAAACGATTAATCGATGTACAAATTCGATTCGTTCCTTGACGGAAGTGGATTTGTTTATCTCTCTTTGCTTTGCACACGAGTATCCATTTTTTCAATATATTCTATCAAGAGTCTTTTCATTTCTTGCTCTCGTGCAGGATGCAAGTTACATTTTGAACAAAGGACATGCAAATTGTGAATATCTACTGGCTGACCGGGGTCCTGTGGAAGTATATTTTCAAAGTACGCATTTCTCAAATCAAGTGGTGTTCCGCACTTACACCGATATTGTAGTTGTCTTAAGACCCATCTCTTGTCTGAATCATTAAACCTTCTCCATCCGGTTTTTCGGGACTGTAAGACTACCGCCATTAACAATTCATACAGTCAGGCTCACTTAATGTTTAGGTTGTCTTGTTTATGGCCATACACTGTAAAGAAAATCGGAAGTAAATAAAAAGGCTAGAGGGAGAACTATGTTAATCGAGATATAATAACCACAAAAAAAATTGACTGTAGAAGCTTAATGGAAGACGAACAGGGGTTGGACTGTATTGCATTTACCCAATTCATTCCCAACGAGTGCTGGAAAAAAACCTCATCTGGCGGTGATCGAAATAGCATCATGTGGGTTACTCTTTCATCCTGTACCACAACACCAAAAGTGTTGGTTATCAACAAATTGGAAAGAATGGAACTAATTTTTACAAAAGTTGGTTCCACGATAGTCGTAAAAGATAATCGCCTTTGTTATCACAAAGGTAATCTAATTGGAATAGAGAAATTGTAATGGTTTCACAAGCATTCTCATTGTTTTCTTCTTCGCAAAGAAAAACGTCTTAATTTTACTTTTTTTGGGTGAGTAAAGTAAAAAATAGATCCTTTTCTCAATTTACTGTCAACCCAGATTCTACCACCTAGGTTCTCGACAATTCCTTTACACAGAAATAAACCAAGACCAAGGCCAGTGTGTTTTCTTCTATATGATGAGTCCTCTTGGAATAATTTTTCAAAGATTTTACGGTGTGTCTTCTTGGATATCCCTTTCCCGTTATCCTTGACATAGAAGGTGATCTCCCTGTCCTCTTCCCTTGTACCAACTTTGATAACTCCCGTTTTTCTTGGGACAAAATCAATCGCGTTCATAATAAGATTAGATAGAACTTGTTCTAGCCTATCTTCGTCTGTTCTAAGTATAATTCTTTTCGTGGCTAGATTTACGACACGAATCTTCCTTTCTTCCGTGACCGGTTTGAGCCTTTTGATAATTCTTTGAATAAGTTTGTTTAGTTCAATTTTGCGAAACGAAAATAACATTGTTCCATAGATCAATTTTTTGGTATCAAGAATATTTTCGATTTCATTCCTTAATATTGTTGAATTGGCAGAAATGACATCTACTGCATTTTTTTGCTCCGCATTCAAGCGCCCTATTATTTTATAATCTTGTAACACTTGACACCATCCAACTACCAGCGTCAACGGAGTTTTCAACTCATGAGAGAATAATGCAACGAGTTCTTCTCTAGCCTTGTCTAGATTATCCATGGATGAACACCTTATGTACAGGTGTTTATTAAACGATAAATGAGCTTTTGGGAATTTATTCCCATGGAGAAAAAATGACTTGTTTATTTCCAAAAGTTAAAAATTGGTTTTTTCTTCAACCGTTAACTGTATCTTCTTTTGCTTTGGAATAGTAAAGTAAAAGTCGGACCCTTTACCGGTATCGCTTTCAACCCAGATTTCGCCACCCAATGCCTCAACAATACCTTTGCATATTGACAAACCAAGACCAGAGCCTCCGTGTTTTCTGGTAGCAGAAGTGTCTAGCTGGTAGAATTGGGTAAAAAGATGACTCTGTTTATCTTTTGGAATGCCAATACCATTATCCTTGACCATAAATAGAACGGCACTATCTTTACTTTCTGCTCTTATCTCAATTTTTCCAGTCTGGGCTGATGTAAAGTCAACAGCATTAAGGATAATATTGTTCAAGACCTGCTCAAGCCTAGACCTGTCACTTTTTAGAGTCAACTTCTCTGTGGTTGAATTGACAAACTCAATATGCTTTGGCACCATAGTGCTTTGAAGATTCTGTGCCAAAAAGTTCATCATTTCAGTCACATCTACATCCTTATTATCAAATTTCATTCTCTTCATGTCCAGCTTCTGAGCATCTAACATGTCGCTAACCAGTTCTTTGAGTTTGATTGCGTTTGTCTCGATTGCATCCAGAGCCTGTAATTGTTTAGAGCTGAGCTCGCCTAGTATCTTGGGACTCTTTAGTGCTTGGCACCATCCCATTATGGGCGTAAGAGGGGTCTTGAGTTCGTGCGAGATCATTGAGGTAAATTCTTCTTTTGAAGTGTCTATTTTTTTGAGTTCATCATACTGCTCTCTTATTCTGGCCTCCTTCTCTTCAAGCTGTCTTCTTGCTTCGTAAATTTCAGTCATATCTGTTAAAGCTACTGTTCGTCCAATCACGTTGCCATATTCATCAAATATGCTGGCACCACTTAACAGAGAAGGAAAAATACTCCCGTCTTTTCTTTTCATCCAAATTTCTTTGAGTGGGACTTCATTGGTTTTCTTCCATTGTTCAAGGTTATTTTTCAGATCCTCCACACTGCTTTTTGCAGTGTGATCATAAAATGACATTCCTATTGCCTCTTCTTTTGTATATCCAAGAGCTCTTGCATAGGCTTCGTTACAGTCTGTAAGGATACCCTCTGTTGTAATAGTACGCAACAAAACTGGTGTCTTTTCATATAAAGTTCTATACCTTTTCTCCGTTATAGTAAGAAGATCGTTTGATTTTTGTAGTTGCGCCAACTGCTGTTGTAGGTGCTTTTCATGAACCGCGAGCTTATTTCTTGCTTCGTAAATTTCAGTCATATCTGTTAACGCTAGTGTTCGTCCAATGAGTTTGCCACGCTCATCGTACAAGCTTGTCCCACTTAGCATGCTGGGAAAAACGCTTCCATCCTTTCTTTTAAGCCATATTTCAGCAGGTTCAGTTTCATGATTTTCTTTCCAGCGTTCAAAATTATCCCTCATATCTTTCATGCTTCTTTCCGCAGCGTGGTCAAAAATTGAGGCTCCTATTGCCTCTTCTTTTGTATATCCAAGAGCCTTTGCATAGGAATCATTACAGTCTGTAAGGATACCCTCTATTGTAATAGTACGAAGTAAAGTAGGCGTTTTATTGTACAGGTTCTCGTATTTTTGTTCGGCATCTACTAGAAGAGTATTTGCTTTTTCTAACTGTCTTACTTGATCTTGTAATTTTTGTTGGCTTTCTTCAAGTTTGCTTTTTGTCTCATGAATTTCTGTTATATCCTTTATGAGTGTATTACTTCCAATCATTTTTCCATTTTCGTCATATAAATTACTTGCACTTACAAGACCAAGAAATTTGGTGCCGTCTTTTTTCTTGAACCAAACGGGTTTGTTTTTGACTCGTCCTGTCTTTAGCCATGTGTCAAAGGAATCCTGAAAAGCTTGTCTTCCTTCATCTGCAACAAAACTAAAGACTGACTTGCCAATTAATTCTTTTTTTGAATAACCAAAAGTGTTTGCATATTCGCTGTTACAATCAATAATATTGCCATCAGTATCTATTGTACGCAAAAGCCCAGGCAGTTCATCATAAAAAATTTTGTGTCTCTTTTTTAGCGAGGAAATCTCTAATTCTTTTTTTGGTGTCTCATACTTTTTTGTGGGTTTTGTCTGTCGTTGCAGCTTACCCGCCTTCTTCTTGGTAGGCGCAGACAATGATTTTCCATTCATTGTCCTCTGTGAACCTGTTCTACTCTTTCTACGAATACTTCGATATCCAGAGGCTTTCTAAGGTACGAACGTACTCCTGTCTTTAGTAATTCATTGATCTCTTCATCGGTGATTGACGAAGCAGTCAGTAGTACGATCTTGTGTTTTTCAATTAATCCGTCCTTTCTTAATGCTTCCAAGACATCAAATCCACTAAATTCTGGCATTGCAAGGTCCAAAAGTACAACATCGTACGCGTTTTGCTTGATTAATTTGATTCCTTCTTTTCCATCCGTCGCAGAAGTAAACTCATGGCCAGATGCCGTTAATACGGTTCCAAGGAGCAAATTGATGTCAGCATTATCGTCGATTCCTAGAACCTTCATTTTTGTGTTCTCCTATATCTGCTAGAACAAAGAATCTCAGGCGCGTTTTTTTGTAAAGGAAGAGGAGGGGTTGTGGTCTTTGTTGCTAAAACACTGATTTTCATAACTCCCTATGTTTATATTAATATATAAAAATGGAGTCAACCGAAAATCTGACACCCCCCTCTTTTAATACAGAGTCGAGCCCTTTTCTGACATTGCAAAAAGAGGAAGGTCCTGAGAGGCTTCTACGTGAGAAGCTTGATTATATCCTGAGTCAAGATATCACTGCAATAAGAGATGTGGCAGACGTGAATTTGCTGAATAGATCTCTTTTTGAACTGCAAATTTTAGCAAAACATCTCTATCCACATCACGAGACTATACGAGCAATTATTGACCGACAAAATTTGTTCATACGAGAACGACCAGCTGCCAATCAACCCAGCATAACAAATGCCGAACTTATGATAGACTTTGCAAAAGAAATAGCTGAAACCATAGGTTATGAGCTTCTTTACCATGACGACAGTATCAGAAGTAACGATATCAGAAGTAACATCAGAAACCCAGGTTTAGAATTCCGTGATAACAGTGAAAACCCACTCGTTAAAGAAACGCCATCACCTACTGGTACTGAGGCACCAAGTTCCAATTCTTCTGATTCTTTACTGCCGCGAGAGATAGCGGAAAAAATGGAGAAGGTAGGAATCCAAAAAGTCAATCTCAACACCTTTTCAGCGTTCATACTTGCTATACTAGCTGGGGCGTTCATTGCCCTTGGTGGAATATACTTTACCTTTGCCACAGGTCAGATAATCGTAACTCGTCCCTTTACGCAAATTATAGGAGGTCTAGTATTTAGTACCGGACTCATACTTGTGGTTGTTACAGGTGCGGAACTATTCACAGGTAATCATTTGGCCATAATGAGCCTTGCAAGCAGAAAAATAACAGCAACCAAGCTTTTGAAAAATTGGGTAATAATATTTGGAGGGAATTTTATAGGGTCAGTCGGAACTGCTTGGATTCTCTACATGAGTAATGCTTGGACTAACAATGACTATCAGTTTGGAATAAGAGCATTGATGATAGCAAGTCATAAGGTAAACCTAGGCTTTGTTGAGGCATTCTTCCTTGGAATCCTGTGCAATGTTCTGGTCTGTCTAGCTATATGGCTTGCAGCCAGTGGCAAAAAGGTTAGTGACAAGATCTTGGGAATAATTTTTCCGCTCTCTGCTTTTGTAGCCATGGGATTTGAGCACAGCATCGCAAACATGTACTTTTTAATCTTCCCACTTTTGATAAAAGATGACCCTTCGTTACTCTTGGCAATAAAAACAGCAGGGATAACGGTCAATACGTCTAATATTGACTATATGGGAGTATTGCATAATATTATACCCGTTACTCTTGGAAACATTGTAGGAGGCTGTGTCTTTGTCGGACTTGTCTATTGGCTTGCCTTTCTACGTAATAATAGGAAAGAGAACTAGAGATGTTGTTTCCATTTTTGAAAGATTTGATACATACGAACCAAGACTCATCGTTTTGGAACGGAGGCTGTAAGGTATATTGATAAAAAAACCTACCCCGCCAGAAAACAATGAAAAGACATATCCTAGAGATAAAGTATTTGCAAGGTTCTACGGGGAGGTAAATTACAAAGGTTCTGGTGTTACCGTTCATCATTCCATTACACCGCAAGCACAGGACAATAGCACAATAAAGGCAACTATATCTCAAGAAATTAGTACCAAGACCGTGCAAGAATCTACGAAAACAAATGATCCTCAACTAGATAAAGAAAAACCAAATGCAAAAAATAAGAAGATACCATGGGTCGTAATGGCTCATGGAAAGAACATTGACAAAGTTTCTGACCGTGTACAAGATGATGATTCCGTTATACGGCAAACAGAGGACGACGATGGAATTGCGACAACTGCGTCTCAAGAAATTAGTACCAAGACCGTGCAAGAATCTAATTCAAATAATCAATCACTCAAAGATCCATCTGTAAATAATAGAGAACAAAATAAAATGCTCCGTAATCTGGCACACATATCGGTATTAGAAATGTGGATCGTTATAGAAGGTGTTGGAATTAAGCGACAAGACGTTGTTAGGACCTTTTCCACTGATGACGCTACCTCAGAATTGTATTATGTTGTTGAACATAGATTACATTATAACAGAGAACAGGAAATGATTAAACGCTTAACAGAATATACTGCAAAAACAAGGAAAGTAGATTCGGACAAGAATCGACTCTATGCCTAGGTACAATAGTAATCCGTCTTGGGCTTGTACTAGACCAAAGGTTACAATAGATTTGACTCTCAAACAGACTCTAGGGAAGTCTAAGTGATTTTTCTATGACAACTAGTCATCATGAAATGGTAAAACAAGGAGGAAGGGGTGCGTACGGTCAATTCTCATCTTCAACGACCCAAAGACCAACCTCTTTAGACCCAGTAAAAATTGTTCTTGATACTTGCCAAGACTCGTCTGGGGAAAATGATCTTGGTGTAGACTTGATTACAGGCGATATCAAGATCCGGCATCCTGGCACGTATCTTATCATTGCTGGACCACAAATTGGCAAGTTGGCAGGTGACAAACCACGCTGGATAGACTTTTGGTTAAGAGTAAACGACCTAGATGTGCCAAGTTCAAACGTCAGAGGTATAGTACGAGATCATTTCATGAAAGATGTCATTGTAGTCCAAGTAGTTAGGCGCCTTGCTCAAGGGGATAAATTGAATATCATGATGTCAGTAGAGGTAGCAGACGAAGGACTAGGTATCGAGACAATTAGACCAGCTGGGGAACCAGTGATACCTAGCATAATTTTGACAGTTATACAGCTGTAATGAATTGTTATAATTGAAAGATATCGAGTTTGCGCGTACATTTGGTAAAGCAAAGTCAGAATTTAAAAAAGGTCAGATAGAGGGCGACAAAGAACTTAAAGATTTTAAGGACAAAAAACATAATTCTAATCAAGAGATACGAAATGAATTTGTATGCTTAACCTATTGTGGGTTCTTCCGTAGTGATAGACTTTGCAACAATTTTTTGCGCTACAATTTCTGCAGCATCTATTTTGATAAATGATGCATCACCATCTATTTTCATGAAACCATTTTCTGGTACTGTTAGCTTGAGGAACGCAGAATCACCATCTATTTTCATGAAACCATTTTCTGGTACTGTTAGCTTGAGGAACGCAGAATCACCATCTATTTTCATGAAACCATTTTCTGGTACT
>Ga0066680_10000089_pt1 | contig 20722 bp, 19 predicted proteins | sample GraSoiAngelo_129_FD_62297 | JGI IMG/M metagenome (GOLD analysis project Ga0066680, IMG submission 62297) | Grasslands soil microbial communities from the Angelo Coastal Reserve, California, USA - 14_0927_12_40cm | ecosystem: Environmental > Terrestrial > Soil > Grasslands | place: USA... | reverse complement strand
CAAGACGCCCGCGTCCAAGAGCTTCGTTCTCAGGTTCGCCTCTTGGACCGCTCGTACTATCCAAAGCTCAATCTGCAGTCGGCGGTCTACGGGCGAGGAACCGGTGCGAACACAGACGGCACTTTCCAGGGAGGAACGAACGGCCTGGGGATCGACCGATCGAACTGGGCTGTGGGGCTGACCGTCACGTTCCCGCTCTTCGACATTTTTTCGATCCGGGAAAGAAAGGGAATTGAACTGGCCAATGCGCGTGCGGAAGCAGCCCGTTATGACCAGACGATTCAGGACCTGACGGGGCAGCTAAGAAAAGCACAAGCATCTCTGGATGGCGCACGAAAAGTGGCCGAGGCCACCCCGGTTGAGCTGCAGGCCGCGCGCGCAACGGAAACGCAGGAACGAGCGCGTTATCAAGCGGGACTTGCAACACTAGTGGACGTTTCTGATGCACAGAGCCTGCTGGTGCAGGCGGAAATTGACGACGCTCTTGCAAAACTGGCCGTGTGGCAGAACCTAGCTTCGCTCGCGGCAGCGCAAGGCGATCTTGGGCCTTTCCTGCAATTTTTGCATCAAAAGCCGCAGGGAGGGCCGTAGCCATGTGGCTGTTGCGCGCCGCGCTCCGGCATCCTATCAGTGTCCTCATAGCCGTCATTAGTGTGGCACTTTGCTCGGTTCTCGCGCTCCTGCGCATGCCCGTCGATATCTTTCCTAATCTGAATCTGCCCGTCATCTATGTGGCACAGCCGTACGGCGGCATGTCCCCGGCGCAGATGGAGGGCTATCTCGTCTACTACTACGAATATCATTTTCTCTACATCACCGGAATTGAATCCGTCGAATCGAAGTCCATTCAAAACGTGGGGTTGGTGAAACTGGTTTTCCATCCCGGCACGGACATGAGTCAGGCCGCGGCTCAGACCGTCGGGTACGTCGACCGTGCCCGGGCTTTCATGCCGCCGGGAACGGTCTCCCCATTTATCCTGCGTTTTGACGCGGGAAGTGTACCCGTGGGCTACTTGGTATTTTCGAGCCCCACTCGAAGCGTCGGAGAAATTCAGGATCTTGCGCTGAACCGCGTGCGGCCCTTGTTCGCCACTCTGCCCGGAGTTTCCGCACCTCCGCCATTCGGTGGCAGCCAGCGGACGATTGTGGTGAGTATCGACCCCGATCGGCTCCGCGCTTACCGGATGGCCCCCGAAGAGGTCATTCAAGCGCTGAACACGGGGAACACAATCGTGCCGGCAGGAAATGTGCGAACGGGAGATTTATTGCGGCTGGCGCCAATCAATTCCGTTGTTTCGAATATCAAGGATTTGCAAAACCTGCCCATCCGGACCGGAGCAGGTCCCACTGTGTTTCTGCGCGATGTGGGCACGGTGGAAGATTCGAGCGACATCGTCACCGGCTACGCCGAAGTCAATGGACGCCGGACAGTCTACATCCCGGTGACGAAGCGCGCGGATGCTTCGACCCTGAACGTAGTGAACGAAGTGAAAAGCAACCTCGCTCAGTTCCAATCCGTGGTTCCTCCGGACATCAAGATCGACTATGTCTTTGACCAATCATCCTACGTGCGGAACTCCCTGCTTTCGGTTGTGAAGGAAGGACTGCTGGGCGCCGTCTTGACAGGACTGATGGTGCTGCTGTTCCTGCGCGATTGGCGCAGCGCGCTGATCGTGGTCATGACGATTCCCTTTGCTCTCCTCACGGCAGTGGTGGCTCTCTGGGGTGCCGGTCAGACCATCAACATCATGACGCTCGGAGGCCTGGCCCTGGCCGTAGGCATTCTTGTCGACGAATCCACCGTGGTGATGGAGAACATTCACACTCATTTAAGTCAGGGACAGGGAAGAGCGCAGGCAGTACTGCAAGCGAGCAAGGAAGTTCAAATTCCCCGGCTTCTGGCGATGTTATGTGTCCTGGCTGTCTTCGTGCCTTCATTTTTCATGGTCGGTGTATCGCGCTCTCTGTTCGTTCCGCTTTCGTTGGCGGTGGGATTTGCGATGGCTGCTTCCTACCTCTTGTCCAGCTCTCTCGTGCCTGTGCTTTCGACATGGATCCTCCGTGAACACAAAGATCAGGAACAGGATTCTCTGTCGCTGCTCACGCGCTTGCGGGAAAAACTAAGCCGCGCTCTCGAGAGACTGTCGCGAAGCTGGCGGCTTGCGGTTTCCATGTATGTTCTGGCTGCACTTCTGTTCATTGCCTTATTGGGACCCTACCTTGGGAAAGAAATCTTTCCTCGAGTGTCTTCAGGCCAGCTTCTGTTGCGCTTCAGCGCGCCCACCGGGACTCGCGTGGAAACCACGGAGAGATTGTCACTTGGCGTGCTCCAGTCCATCCAAGAGGCGGCGGGTCCTGGAAATGTTGCCATCACCTTGGGTTATGTGGGTGCTCCGCCGCCGAACTATCCGATCAACACAATTTATCTATGGACGAGCGGGCAGCATGAGGCTGTATTGCGTGTGGCCTTGAATCCGAAATCGAAGATTCGAGTGGACGAGTTCGAAGAGCGCTTGCGAAAGATTCTTACCGGGGAATTTCCCGGATGTCAATTCTCGTTTGAGGCCGGGGACATCGTCACACAGATCATGAATTTTGGTGCTCCCACTCCGGTAGAAGTTAATGTGAGTGGACCGGATCTCGGGGCAGACCGTGCCTTCGCCGAAAAGGTTCGTGACGAGGTAAGTAAGATTGCCTCGCTCCGCGACGTTCAGTACGACGAGCCGCTGGATTACCCGAGCATCGACGTCAATGTGGATCGTGAACGAGCCGGCCAGCTCGGAGTGACGGCCGCGAGCGTGGGCCGCTCGTTTCTGGCGGCCACTTCGTCCAGCCGCTTTGTGACTCCAAACTATTGGGCCGATCCCAGATCGGGGGTGGCGTATCAAGTTCAGGTGCAAATTCCTCAAACTGAGATGACCTCGATCCAAGACGTCGAGCACATGCCCATCACGCAAGGCACGGCTTCGCATCCCTTACTAGGGGACGTGGCGCAGGTCGCGTATGGAAACGTTGTGGGCGAGTACCATCGGCTGAATGGACAAAGAATGGTTACACTCACCGCGAATGTGGCTGGAGAAGATCTCGGCCGCATTGCGAGCCAGTTGGATGAAGCGATCAAGCGCGCGGGGAGCGCCCCTCGCGGTGTCAAGGTCAGCGTCCGGGGGCAGATCGCTCCGATGAAGCAAACTTTGACAAACCTAAGCATTGGGTTGCTCCTCGCCGTGTTGGTCATTTATCTGTTGCTTGCGGCCAATTTCCAGTCGCTGAGGCTTGCGTTTGTCGTCCTTTCCACTGTGCCGGCAGTGATTTGTGGCGTTCTTTTTGTCCTTCTCCTTACACGCACGACTATAAACATTCAGTCTTTTATGGGGGCGATCATGGCGATTGGCGTAGCAGTAGCGAATGCGATTCTGCTCGTCACATTCGCAGAGGAATATCGTCTCGCCGGCAATCCAGCGATGGCCGCGGGCATTCACGCCGCAAAGACCCGGATGCGGCCCATCTTGATGACCAGCATGGCCATGATCGCTGGGATGACTCCCATGGCCCTGGGAATCGGCGAGGGCAGTCAACAAACAACGCCGCTCGGGCGTGCAGTGATCGGCGGCCTGTTATTCGCAACTGCAGCGACGCTTTTGATCTTGCCGATCGTATTCGCGTTGATTCAGGAGCGAGCTGGGACCGCCTCTCCTTCTTTGGACCCGGATGATCCTCGAAGTGTTTTTGCAAAGCGTCAAGCCGAAAGCCCGAACTCGCTTGGGGAAGCACAATGAGTCGCATCGCGTTCTTAAATATTCTGGGCTTGAGTGCAATCGTAGGCTGGTGCAATTCGTGCGGCTCAACCACGAGCTCTCCTGCGGCCAATGCGAATGGCCAAGGGGCTCCTGCTCCCACCGTTGAAGTGGTCAAGGTCACCGCTCGCAAGCTGGCCATCACGATGCGCCTGCCGGGAGAACTGCAACCCTATGAGGTCGTCGCTGTCTACCCCAAGGTGACGGCCTTCGTTGATTCGATCACCGTGGATCGCGGTTCCGTCGTCAAATCCGGACAATTAATGGCCCGGCTGGTTGCCCCGGAGCTTGCCGCTCAGCATGCAGAGGCGCAATCGAAACTCCAGGGAGCCGAGGCCCAGAGAGTGGAAGCGGAAGCCAAGCTCGCCGCCGACCAAGGAACGTATCAAAGACTCAAAGCAGCATCCGGAACTCCCGGAGTTGTGGCCGGCAACGATTTGGAAGTGGCACAGAAGTCAGTCGAGGGCGATCGTGCGCGCCTGGAAGCCACGCGCGAGAGTGCGCAGGCGGCTAAAGCGGCATTGAAATCCATTGCAGAAGTAGAAGGCTACTTGCAAATCCAGGCGCCGTTCGATGGCGTCGTGACAGAAAGAAACGTCCATCCGGGAGCGCTGGTCGGCTCTGCCAGCGCTTCCGGGTCTCAGGTGCCGCTAGTGAAAGTGGAAAAAACGAGCCGGTTGAGATTAGTCGTCCCGGTGCCCGAAAAATATGCGGCAGGCATGGTGAATGGCGGCAAGGTGGAATTCACTGTTCCGGCTTTCCCAAATCAAACCTTCACCGGAACTGTCGCCCGGATTGCGCACTCCGTGGACGTGAAGACAAGAACGATGCCCGTGGAACTCGACGTAACCAATACGGGCGGACGCTTGGCTTCTGGCATGTTTTCAGAAGTGCTTTGGCCCGTTCGCCGGTTCGATGCCACTCTTTTCGTTCCGTCATCCGCTGTTGCCCGGACTACCGAAGCTACTTTCGTCGTTCGCATTCGCGACGGGAGCGCGGAATGGGTGAACGTTCAAACCGGCGAAACCGACGGCAAGCTTCTTGAGGTTTTTGGTGATTTGCACGCAGGCGACACAGTTGCCGTACGGGGAACGGATGAACTTCGCACAGGAAGTCACGTGGTTACGAAATTAAGTTCCGAAAACCAACAAAGTTCGGCGAAGTGATTTTGAGTTGCAGAATGAATCACCAGATTCACTCCTACGCCACGCTTTCTGAGGGCAGCGTCTTGTAGTACTCCACTAACGGCATGCCGAAAAAATCCAAGATCTTCCCGGACCGGCGATAACCGTGTTTCTCGTAAAAGCGCATCGCGCGTTGGAGCGGCTCGGTCGTGTCCAATGTAATGCGTGTGCATTTGCGAGATCGCAGCTCCGATTCAGCGTGGCTCAGTAATTGCCCGGCTATTCCACTGCCGCGCAACGAGGGAAGGACCGCCATTCCCCGAAGATGCCCTTCCTCCGGGCTGACGAGGTTGCAGGCGATGGTGCCAACAACTTCGTTCGAGTCACTGACAGCTACAAGAATTATCATTTCCGCGAGACGCTCTTGAAATGTTTCGGGGGTGAGCACGGTGTCGAGGAATCCCTCAGCCGTGTACTGCTTGCGGTAATCTTCGAACGCGGCACGCAGGCACGCAAGAATCTGCAGAGCATCCTCGCTCCTAGCCTTTCGGATCGAGATCATCCGCGATGGTTGAGGCACCACAGGCATGACATTCCTCTGCATTACGCAGCCGCCAAAGTACGCGAGCCAGGGCGATTCCCCAAGCTCCATATTGGTTCCTGCAGGGGCCGACAGCGTTGACGCAGTAGCGGCCTGCGCGTATTATGCCCGCCAAGCTCTCCCGCATAAGGTGAATCTCCGGATGTTTTGCATAGGAGGGTGTGACCATGCGCAGATTTCTAGTCCTTGAGCTGGCGACAGGGTTGATCGCCGCTCTGGCAGTGATGACCCTTTCCAGGACAGCCGCAGATTCGGAAGAAGAGGCACTGCGGGCGCTAGTTCCCAAGGTGATCGCTTCCTGGGAAACCCTGGACATCAGCAAAATCGAGCCGAACTATGCAGCGGATGCCGACTTCGCCTATTTCGACCTTGCGCCGATGAAATACAACAACTGGGCGGAGTACCGCGTGGGCGCGCAGAAGGCGCTTTTTGAGCCGAACCGCAGCATCAAGTTGCGGCTGAACGACGACCTGGGCGTGCACCGGCGCGGTTCGCTGGCGTGGGCCACGGTGACGTTTGGGGCCGACATCGTCAGCAAACAAGGCGCGGCGTCGCGCTTGGACGGGCGATGGACCATGGTCCTCGAGAAGCGAGCGCACCGCTGGATCGTTGTCCACGAACACGTTTCTGCACCGCTCGGTGGTTCATGAAGAAGGCGGTAACGAATGGAATCTGAGCGCCGCCGTCATCCGCGCTTTGCCATCATCGCGGACGCTGAAGTCACCGAAATCACCTCGGGCACAAAACTGAGCGCCAAAACCAGCGATTTGAGTGCCGGAGGATGTTTTCTCGACATGCTCAATCCCTCGCCGGAAGGCACGGAGATTGCGGTCCGTATCTCCCATGCGGACGCCACGTTCACGGCGCGCGGCAAGGTGGTGTTTGTCTTTCCCAACATGGGAATGGGAGTCATGTTTACTGACGTTCCTGCGAGTCAGCAAGCGGTTCTGCAAAAGTGGCTCGAGGAGTTGACCTCCGGTGGTGGATAACGGGAAAGTCTCCCTCCACTGAACGATGAAAAGTCAATTTTATTGTTAGAGCGTTTTGCTACGGCGCTACAGACCGTTGGACGCGCGGAAGGAATGCACAACGGCGGCAGCGTCCTGATGCTGGGCATCCACTGCGTAATTGAGTCGGCGGATATCGGAGGCGGAGAGTTTGCCGGCAAGATCGGCAAGGGCGCCGCGGAGCTGGGGGAATTGCGCGAGTGTGGATTGGCGGACGATGGGGACGGCGTCGTAGGGCGGGAAGTAGTGGCGGTCGTCTTCGAGGGCGACGAGGCTGAGGGCATCAATGAGGCCATCAGTGGAGTTGCCGGCAACGACGTCAACCTGATGATCCACAAGCGCGCGATAAATAAGACCGAGATCCATGACTTTAGGCGTTTCGGCAAAGTGGAGACTGTAGCGGGCGCTGAGACCGGGGAGCCCGTCGGGGCGCTCGAGAAATTCGTAGCCCACACCGGCACGCCACTTCAGCGCGACCGAAGCGAGATCGGAAATAGTTCGGAGCTGAAGATTCTTGGCGTCATCGCCGCGAATGACGAGTACGAAGGTATTTTCGAAGCCCAGCGGCTCGGTGACTTCGACATGAAAACGCTCGGCGTAAAGCTCCCGCACGCGACGATAAACGACCTTCGAGTAGTCGTTTTGTTCGGCAGCTTGGCTGTAAAAATTTGGCGATTCATTGAGGACAGCGGTCAGAGCCGTGCCCGTGTATTCGACGTAGAGATCGAGCTCGCCGGCAAGCAGGGCTTTGTGGACGAGAAGCGTGCCGCCAAGGTTCGTCTTGCGGACGACCGGAATGCCCGTTTTTGCTTCAATGTGCTGGGCAAGAAATTCGGCGAGGACCACTTGCTCGGTGAAAAATTTCGAGCCAATCGTAATTTTGGACGGGCGCAGCGGACGGCAGGAAGAAGAACAAACCGCGGAGAGGAGGAGAAGGGCGAAGAGAGAGCGGCGCATGTCAGGAGACTTTCAATTTACGCTCGACCAAGCCCAATAGGAAGTCGGCAAGGAGAGCAAGCAACGCCGCGGGGATGGCCCCGGCAAGGATGAGAGAATCGCTGACCAGGGCGACGCCGCGGAAGATGAAGGTGCCGAGGCCGCCGGCGCCGATGGCAGCCGCGATAGTAGCGACGCCGATGGTGATGATGGTGGCGGTGCGAATGCCGGCAAGGATGACGGCCAGGGCAAGCGGTAAGCGCACACGAAACAGAATCTGTGCGTTGGTCATGCCCATGGCTTCGGCGGCTTCGAGAACCGCGGGATCTATACCCGTCAGACCCACATAGGTGTTACGGAGAATGGGGAGAAGCGCGTAAATCACGAGGGCCACGATGGCAGTTCGCTTGCCGATGCCGCCGATGAAGGGAATGGGAATCAGGAAACCGAAAAGCGCGAGGCTAGGAACGGTTTGAAAGATGCTGGCAACGGCTAATGCGATCGCGCGAAGCGTGGGGCGCTGCACGATGAACATTCCCAGCGGGACACCAATGAGAATAGCGATGATCATGGCGATGACGACAAGAGCCATATGATCGAGTGTGGCGCTGAAGATTTCCGCGCGGTGCTCGGCGAAGAAGGACCAATTGCTCTGGTCGGGGCTCATGGGGTGGCTCCGGGAGCGGCTTCCAAAGAAGCAGCAAAGGCGCGAACTTCGGGATGCTCGAGACGGAGAAATTCCTGAGGCGAAGCCATGGCCACGATGCGGCCAGCTTCGAGCAGGACGATACGCGAAGCGAGCAGCAGAGCTTCGCGCAGGTCGTGAGTGACGAAGACGATGGTTTTGCCGAGGCGGCGGGCGAGGGCGCTGAATTCACGCTGCAACTCGGCGCGCGTGACGGGATCGAGCGCGCCGAATGGCTCGTCCATGAGCAGAATCGGGGGATCGGCGGCAAGAGCGCGGGCAACGCCCACGCGCTGGCGCTGGCCGCCAGAAAGTTCGCGGGGGCGGCGGTCCGCAAATTCAGTTGGCTCAAGCCCCACAAGTATAAGGAGTTCACTGACACGAGCCGCCGTGCGGCCGCGGTCCCATTTTTCCAACGTGGGAACGAGAGCGACGTTTTCCGCGACGGTGAAATGCGGAAAGAGGCCGGCCTCTTGAATGACGTAACCGATGCCTCGGCGGAGGCGTATGAGATCCCAATCGCAGGTGGAGCGCTGCTGGACCAAGACTTCACCTTGCGTAGGAAATAACATTCCATTCATCAGGCGAAGGAGGGTGGTCTTGCCGCTGCCGCTGCGGCCGAGAAGGACGAGAGTCTCACCATGAGAAACGGCCAGGGAGATTCCAGAGAGGATGGAGCGGGTAGGAATATCGTTTATGTGAAACGACACTTCGCGAAATTCAATCAAATTTCCCAAGAATTCTTCGGTTTTCGCATTCATTTCGATTGACAGCCTCACCATCCGGAGCGAACATAATAATGCACCTAGCCTGCCGACGCCGATTTTTGGCGCATCCTTCTACCGGAAGCTGCATCAAAAGAAGGGGAAAACGCCATGGGAGCAGTCGCCACAGCCGCCCGCATTCGGCACGACCTACACACCCGCCTGCTTGACGCCCGCACGCAAACCGATGACCTATTCGGCTTGGTGCGAGAAGAAGTATTGTACGACCGGCCGATTGCGGAGAGGCACCGCATCATTTTTTACGTGGGACACGTCGAGACGTTCGACTGGAATCTGCTCGCGCATCGCGCATTTGGTTTGCGGTCCTTCCACCCAGCCTTCGATCAATTGTTTGCGTTCGGCATCGATCCGGTCGGCGGCGGATTGCCGGCGGACACGCCAGCCGATTGGCCGCGGCGCGAAGAAGTGGAGCGGTACCAGAGGCGCGTGCGCGAGGAATTGGATCGCGCCGCGGAACGCGCGCTGGAACGGTCGGATGAAGGACACCCGCACCTGATGCAAATGTTGGAAGTGGCGATCGAGCACCGCTTGATGCATGCAGAGACGCTCGCGTATATGCTGCACCGGCTGCCAGCGGAAAAAAAGATTCGCGGGCCGGAGAAAATCGTGTGGAAAGCGCCGCGGGTGAAATCGCGGCTGGTGGAGATTCCTGCAGGGCGAGCCACGCTGGGCCTGCGGCACTCGAATGGAGAGGACTTCGGCTGGGACAATGAATTTGCCGCCCACGAAGTGGACGTGGCGAAGTTCGCCATCGAAAGCCACAACGTGACCAACCGCGATTTCTTGCGGTTTATCCAGGCGGGCGGCTACCAGGACCGCGCGCTCTGGAGCACCGAGGCCTGGGCGTGGAGAACAAAGGAAGGCATTGAACATCCGATGTTCTGGAGAGGCGAGGGCAACCTGTGGGTCTATCGAACGATGTTTGGCGAAATTCGCCTGCCCCTGGAGTGGCCGGTGTACCTGAGTCACGCGGAGGCCACCGCCTATGCGAAATGGCTCGGCCGGAAGCTGCCCACGGAAGCACAGTTTCATCGCGCGGCGTATGGAACACCGGAGGGCGAGGACGAACACCGCTATCCCTGGGGCGAAGAAACACCGAGAGAGCGCCATGGGAATTTTGATTTTCGATCGTGGGACCCTTCGCCGGTGGGCGCGCATCCGGCGAGCGCGAGCGCGTTTGGCGTGTACGATCTTGTGGGGAACGGATGGGAGTGGACGCGCACGGAGTTCGCGCCGTTTCCGGGATTTACGCCGATGCCCTTCTATCCGGGCTATTCCGCAAATTTCTTCGATGGCAAGCATTACGTGATGAAAGGCGGTTCGCCGCGAACGGCAGCGTGCATGCTGCGACGGTCGTTCCGCAACTGGTTCCAACCGCATTACCCGTACGTCTACGCAACCTTCCGTTGCGTCGAGGACTGAGCAGACCCTGGCTCGGGAGACTAACGATGTTGACGCCTGCTCTATCGCTGCGGCACGTGTCGGAATTTGCGGCGGACGTGCGTGCGGGACTGACCAAGCCCGGGCAGAGAGAACTACCGTCGAAATATTTGTATGACGAAGTGGGTTCTGCGCTGTTTGAAGCGATCTGCGTGCTGCCGGAATACGGACTGACGCGCGCAGACACGCGGCTGCTGAAGAAATATGCAGAAGAGATAGTGGGAAGACTGCCATCGCCGCTGCACGTAGCGGAGCTGGGAAGCGGGTCGGGAAAGAAGACGCGCTGGATTCTCGAAGCGCTTTCGCGGCGGCAGATGACGTATTACTACCCCATTGAGATTTCTCCCCATGCGCTGGCGGCGTGCGAAAAGGAACTGGGGCGGATCGATTTGGTCAGCATGGTGGGGTACGAACAGCCGTACCTGGAAGGATTGCGTTCCGTCGCCGAAGGACGCGGCGAAGATGACCATCTTCTGGTGCTGTTTCTTGGGAGCACCATTGGAAATTTTGACCGCGATGCCGGCGAGGAATTCTTGCGCGAGCTGCGAGAGAGCCTGCGGATCGCAGATGCGCTGCTGCTTGGAACGGATCTGGAGAAAAGCGTGGACCTGCAACTGCTCGCATACGATGATCCGGCAGGCGTGACCGCGGCGTTCAATCTGAATTTGCTGGCGCGCATCAATCGGGAACTCGGAGCGAATTTTGATCTGAGCTGCTTCCGGCACGAAGCGCGCTGGAATTACGCAGACCGGCGGATCGAAATGCATTTGCGCTCGACCCGCCGCCAGACCGTGCGGATTCCGGCAGCAAGCCTGCGCGTCATATTGGACGAAGAGGAGACGATTTGGACGGAAAGTTCGCACAAATACAAAGCGGAAGAGATTCCTGGGATGGCCGCACGAACGGGATTCCGGTGCGATGCGCAGTGGATCGATGAGGAGTGGCCGTTCGCGCAGAATCTGCTGATTGCGGAGTGAAGTGAACTCCGCTGCGCTCCTGTCTTCATAAAATCATTAAAGAATTTAACAAGCTCGGTCACTTGTGTTGCGCTGCCGGTGCATCTGCGGCCCGACAAAAAGGGATCTTCTCCACGAACGGCACTCTGCGGGGCTGTACTATGCTTGTGGTGGCCGGCGTGCCACAAGGATGACCGACAACCGCAATCTTGAAGCGGCGTGGGAATACCACAACGCTACAAAGCATTCCCGCGCCAGCGTCCGCAGCAATCCGCATTTCCTGGATTGGGCCAATCAGCCTTCGCCGTTCAAAATTTATGCCACGCTCGAGCCGCTGCCCATGCCGCGCGAAGTTCGCCAAACGGGCGTCGCCGCTCTTTCCGCCATCGCTGAGAGTCTTCCCGCGCAGACAGATGCGGTGCCGGATGTGGAAACGCTGGCGCAAATTCTGTACTTGAGTGCCGGCATCACTCGGCATCGAAAATATCCCGGCGGCGAAATCTTTTTCCGAGCTGCCGCATGCACCGGGGCCCTATACGAAGTCGAACTCTATATCGTTTGTGGCGATATTAGGCGCCTGGAAGCCGGTGTCTACCATTTTTCGCCCGGAGAGTTTGCGCTGCGGCGATTAAGAGGCGGCGACTGTCGCGGGACGCTGAGCGAGGCCACCGGCGGCGAACCAGCCATTGCGCACGCCCCGGTCACCATCCTTTGCACGTGCACGTACTGGCGCAATGCCTGGAAATATCAGGCCCGCACGTATCGCCATTTCGGCTGGGATAATGGCACGCTCCTAGCCAATTTGCTGGCAGCCGCCACGGCTCTCGGAATGCCTGCGAAGGTGGTCTGCGGATTCGTGGACGAGGATGTGAACCGCTTGCTCGACGTGGATTCCGACCGAGAAGTAGCGTTCTCACTAGCGGCCCTCGGCTACGTTGCCGATCTCCCGCAGCAGTCGCCTTCTCCAATCTCCGCGCTTCATCTGGAAACCGTTCCGCTCTCTCGGCGCGAAATTGATTATCCAGCGATGCGCGAAATGCACGCGGCATCTTCGCTCCATTCGGCGAAGGAGGTCGCTGCGTGGCGCGGCAACACACCACAAACGGAGCTGCTGACGCCAACGGGACCCATCGTTCCGCTCGAGCCTTATTCCAATGAAGAAATGGCTCGGGATCCCATCGAACAGGTGATCCTTCGGCGCGGCTCTAGTCGAAAATTTGCGCAGACGCCGATCAGCTTAGTGCAGCTCTCCACCATGCTGGAGCGCGCCACGCGCGGTATCCCTGCAGACTTCCTGATCCCACAAGGAGCGCAACTGAATGATCTGTACTTGATCGTGAACGCCGTCGAAGGCCTTGACCCCGGGGCTTATGTCTACCACCGCGACCGGCAGATGCTCGAATGTTTGAAGGCAGGAAATTTTCGGGCCGAGGCCGGTTATCTGGGCTTGGAGCAGCTGTTGCCCTCGGAGGCTGCGGCCAACATTTTCTTTCTGGCCGATTTGCAATCGATCTTGCAGCGCTTTGGTAACCGCGGATATCGCGCCGTGCAGCTCGAGGCGGGCATCTTGAGCGGGAAACTCTATTTGGCTGCTTACGCGCAACGGCTAGGAGCTACGGGCCTGACGTTCTATGACGATGAGGTGACCGGATTCTTTTCCCCTCACGCCGAAGGCAAGAGCGCCATCATGCTGGTCGCGCTCGGCAAGAGTGCCAAGGCGCGAATCTAGCAAGGCCGAGCTGAGAAAAGTCCAAAGGACCGCGAGCCCAGGACAGTTATCCTCGCCGGATTGCTAGTTAACCATAACAGACCCTCCCCCCTCAAGCCATCAAGCTATATAACGCGGAAATAGCTGGTGTGGCGCGTGTCTCTCACGTTCGATTTTGAGCGGCTTCTGTTTCTCAGGCGAGCACGGCATGGACGGGGCGGCCGGGGCTCAAGTGCGCCGGCAAGGCCCATGTAAAAAACGAAGGTGGCTGCCAAGTGGGATCGCCAGTAATTTCGTTGAGCAGGGCAACGCGGGAGGCAGGTCTGCCCAGGGCTTCGTGGTCCACCATTTCCACAGCTTCGTTACTGGGGCGTCCGGCAAGGCCGCGGGCGGTTGCGAAGAGATGGGCGCGCTGCCAGATTCGCCCTGCGCAAAAAACACTGCTCCCGGACATAGCGACCGCGCACGGCAATGAATCCGATGAGCTGCGCGCTGAGCATCGAAGGCACTCAATGGTCAGGCCATCCCAATATTTTTGCACGGAACTCCGCTTCCGCCCACGGAGTCGTGAATTAACCCTATTCTCATCTCAGCATTATTCCCGTCTCGCGGGACGAAGCACGCCGCGCGAGAGTGAACAGAGCAGTGAAGAAAAGAACGGGGCCGAGGAAGCTTTGCAAGGACTAGTACCGCTATACAACTGGCATGTCCTCCCATTGGCAGAGATAAGTCGCAATATTCCAGACTTTTACAAGAAAATTCCGTGATGGCAGGGGGATTGCGCACACAAGGTGAAGTTGGTTCAGGTGAGGCGCCAGACTCTTAGCCAACCGGGCTATTTGCTTTTCCATTGGGATTCTGTGAAAGAGACTCTACTGGTGTGCGCGGAGAAGGATTCATTGAGCGAACAGCGCCCAACTGAGACCCAGGAATTGCCAGAAGCCCAGGCCATTCGCCTGGCGCAACGGGGTGATGCAGGTGCGTTTGAACGTCTGTACCAGCTTCACAGCCCGCGGGTATATGCCCTATGCATGCGGATGTTGAAGAATCCGACGGAAGCGGAGGATTCGACGCAGGAAGTCTTTCTGCATGTTTTCCGGAAGATCCATTTATTTCGTGGCGATGCGGCGTTCTCCACGTGGCTGCATCGCGTGGCCATTAACACCGTGTTGATGCGCCTACGCAGGAAAACGCCTGCGAACACTTCCCTTCAGGAAGTCACCGAATATGGTGAAGAAAGAGGCGTTTCGGGACGAGAGTTGGGAGGACCCGACTTGCGCCTCGAGGGCTACGTCGATCGCGAAGCACTCGAAAAAGCGATAGCGCAGTTGCCGCCCCGATGCAAACTGATGTTTGTGCTGTACGACATTCAAGGCTACGCGCACGGTGAGATTGCAAAAATCGCCGGATGCTCGGTGGGGAACGCAAAATCGCAATTGCACAAGGCCCGGACGCGGCTGCGCAAGCTTTTGCGCCAGGACACCGGCGGTGGCGAGACGGAAAAAGGCCGATCCCGACGTGATGCGGCTAACTCGGGGCGCCCGCCATTCCTGCGGCACGCGGATCCTTGCGAGTCAATTTAACCCTCGCCTTTTGAGGCACTTCCCCTTCGCTCAGGCTAAACAGAGCCAGCTCAGGCGCAAGAAAGCAGCGTGACAAAAATGAGTTGTCCGTATCTGTAAACCGGAAGAGTCTTATCTTGCTTTTGCCTTGTCGCGGGAATATACTCAAGTTTCACTCTGAAGCGGGTCGCACCTTTGAGTGGGCGCAAGCCCACTTTTTTGTTGGCGCCGGTTGGAGTGCACAGCGGACCGGCTACGGTCGAGGAGTCTCTTGGTGGATTTGGAGAAGATCCGCGCAGCCGCCGAGCGAGTGGCGCGTTCGGAGGAGCTGGAAATCGTTGATGTCGAATGGAAAATCGGCAAGCAGCGGTTTTTGCGGGTGTACATCGACCGAGTGCCGAAGCCTGCGGCGGTGATTAGCGATGCCGCTGGGATGTTGGGGGCGGGCGAGGTGGTGCACGACCCGTTTCCGAAGATTAGCCACGCGGATTGCGAACGCGTGAGCCAGCAATTGAGCGTGATTTTGGACGTGGAGGAGCTGGTTCCGGGACCGGGGTACATTCTCGAGGTGAGCTCGCCAGGGATGGACCGGGCACTGAAGAAGGCGGCGGATTTCGAGCGGTTCCGGGGAAGGCTGGCGAAAATCACGACCAGCGAGCCGGTGGGGGATGCGAAGTTTTTTGAAGGGCGGCTGGCGGGTTTTGCCGACGGGAAAGTGCGGATGGAGTTGAAGGGGAAGGAAGCACGGACCGTGGAACTCCCGCTGGAGGCGATTCGCAAGGCGAATCTAGTGGTTGAGTTTTAGCGGCGCATTCTGAGGGAAAGAATTTCAGGGACGAGCTATGGCGAATTTGCTTTACCAACAAATCGAAATGCTGAGCCGCGAGAAGCACATCGAGCCGGAAATCGTGGTGTCGGCGATTGAAGACGCGATGGTGGTGGCGGCGCGGAAGTTTTACAAGACCGAAGAAGACCTGCGCGCGAAATTCAACCAGGAAAGCGGGCAGGTGGATGTGTACGCGGTGCAGACGGTTGTAGAGGAAGTGACCGACCCGAAGAAAGAGATCACCCTGGCGGAGGCGAAGAAAAAAAATCCGGCGGCGGAAGTCGGCACGGAGATTCTGACGACAAAGCCTACGGACGTGCTGGGGCGCATCGCGGCACAGACAGCGAAGCAGGTGATTCTGCAGAAAGTGCGCGAGGCCGAGCGCGACACGATTTTCAACGAGTACAACGGCCGCGTGGGCGAGCTGGTGACGGTGATCGTGAAGCGCTCGGAGGGACCGGACCTGATTGTGGACATGGGACGGACAGAAGCACGGCTGCCCAAGCGGGAGCAATCGAAGCTGGAGACGTACAACATCGGGGAACGGCTGCGCGTGGTGATCAAAGCGGTGGATCGCGCGGCAAAGGGCCCGCAGGTGATCGTGTCGCGCGCCGATGCGAGCCTGGTGCAGCGGCTGTTTGAGATGGAAGTGCCGGAGATTTACGACGGCACAGTGCAGATCCGGCATGCGGCACGGGAAGCGGGCGAGCGCACCAAAGTGGCGGTGATGAGCCGGGACAAAGACGTGGACCCGGTGGGCGCTTGCGTGGGCATGAAGGGCATGCGGGTACAGTCGATCATCCGGGAGTTGCGCGGCGAGAAAATTGACATCATTCCGTACAACGAGGAAACGGTGGCGTTCGCGCAAAAGGCATTGAGCCCGGCGAAAGTGACCCGCGTGCAGATCACCGATCCGGACAACAAGAAACTGGAAGTGATCGTGGAGGATTCGCAACTTTCTCTGGCGATCGGCAAGAAGGGACAAAACGTCCGGCTGGCGAGCAAACTGATCGGCTGGGACATCGACATCAAGAGCGAAGAAGAAAAGCGCCAGGAAATCGAAGAACAGATGACCGCGCTGACCGCGCCAACTACGCCGCTGACGTCGCTGGCGGGCGTGGGTGCGAAGACCATCGAGAAGATGGAAGCCGCGGGGATCAACTCCGTCGAGAAGCTGGCGAGCATGACGCCGGAGCAATTGATGGAGATTCCGGGTATCGGCGAAAAGATGGTGGACAAGATCTACCAGGCGGTGAACCGCTTCTATGAGAGTGGCAGTGAAGCTCCCGCGGCGGGTGAAGGTGCGGTTGACGCTGAAGCTGCCGCAACCGAAGGCACGGTGGAAGCCGAAGTCCCCGCAGCGGAAGGCACGGTGGACGCCGAAGCTCCTGCAGTCGAAGGTGAAGGGGAGATCGCAGAGGCAACAGAAACTGCTGAGAATGCGGAGGCGGCGGGAGCAGACGTTGTTGAGAATGTAGAAGCTGCAGAGGCGGCAAAAGATACTCCCGCGGGAGATGAAACACACGCGGAGGTGGCGCCCGCAGAAAATGAGAGCGAAGCCGGAGCTGGACCGGCGAAAGACGAGAAGCCGGAGTAACGAACGGAGAGCATGACCGACGCAAACCAAGTCCGAATCAACGAGCTGGCCCGCGAACTGGAGGTCAAGGCCAAGGCGATTATTGACCTTCTACCCGGTTTTGGTGTCACCGAAAAGAAGACGCACTCGAGTTCGATTCCGGTCGACGTCGCTGAGAAAGTGCGCAAGCAGATTCAAGGGGTCGCGGAGGCCGAGGCTCAGGTGGAAGCGGCCGCCAAAGCGGAGAAAGAGGCCAAAGAAGCCGTAGCGAAAGCGGCGAAGATGAGGCCAACTGCGCCGGTGCAAACCGGGGTTGCGCCCGCGGTGGTGAAGCCGGCTGCTCCCGCTGCGCCTGCTGCAACAGTGACAAGGCCTGCTGCCACAGTCACCCCAGCCGGGGCTGTGCCGACGGGAGCGCCTACTGCACCCAAGATTGTTCCCAAGGTGCCTGCTCCTGCGCCTGCCGGAGCACCAACCGCAGCGAAGCCTGCTACAACACCTACGCCCGCGCCGAAACCTGCGCGTCCAGCAGCGCCTGCGGGACCGCTTGGAGCGCCAGCGGCACGCCCGACGGCTCCCGTAGGAACACAGGCTTCGGCGGTGCGTCCGGCGGCCGCCGCCCCTGGAGCTGTTGTGCGTCCAGGTGCGCCGACACGATCGACAAGTTCGGCTCGGCCATTAGCTACTGGAAATCGAGGTCCTCTGCCGACAGGAAATCGCGGGCCACTGCCGGACGTAGCGCGTGAATCGAGGCCGAGTGGTCCGAGGCCTGGGCAACCCATACGCCCACAGCAGCCAGGCGCAGGCAGACCCCACACGTCACGATCGGGCGGTGCCGGCGCTGAGCCAGCGCGACCGTTTGAGCAGCGTCGCGGCCCGCTGTCGACGGGCACACGTCCCGGACTGCGCGCACCCGGCCGCCCTGGCATGCTCCCGCCCTTGCCCGACAAAATGCCGTCCAAGGCAGAGCCTGGCAAGCCGCTTTATACGCGGAAAGCTCCGCAGCGCCAGCGACCGATCATTGACAAGCGAGAAATGGAAGGCGAGCGCAAGCTGCACCCAACACGGCTGCGCCAGGGGGCAGGCCGTGCGGCTGCTGCCGCGGTGATTGCGCCGCCGGAGCCGCGCCCGCCGCGCGATGTGACGATCACGGAAGGAATCACCATTCGCGAGTTGGCAGAGAAATTGGACGTGCGCGCGAAGGATCTTCTGAAGACGCTGCTGGACCGCGGCGTATTTGCGAGCATCAACCAAGCGCTGGACGTGCCCACGGCGACCACATTGGCCGAAGAGTTTAGCGGGGTGGTGAGCGTCGTTTCGCTCGAAGAAGAAATGGTGTTGGAGGTTGCGAAGGAAGAGACCAAGGAGAGTTTGAAGCCGCGGCCGCCCGTGGTGACGGTGATGGGCCACGTGGACCACGGCAAGACGAGCTTACTGGATGCGATCCGAGAGGCGGACGTAGCGGCAGGCGAAGCGGGCGGAATCACGCAACACATCGGCGCGTACAAAGTAGTGGTGAACGATCGCAGTGTGGTTTTTGTGGATACGCCAGGCCACGAAGCGTTTACGCGCATGCGCGCGCGGGGCGCGAAGGTGACGGACATCGTGGTTCTGGTGGTGGCGGCCGATGACGGCGTCATGCCGCAGACCAAGGAAGCTATCGACCATGCCAAAGCCGCGAACGTGCCCATCGTTGTGGCGATCAACAAAATTGACAAGCCGGAAGCGCAGCCGGAGCGCGTGAAGCGACAGCTGAGCGACCTGGCGCTGATGCCCGCGGAGTGGGGCGGGGAAACGGAATTTGTGGAAGTTTCGGCGAAACAGAAAAAGGGTATCGACAAGCTGCTGGAAATCATTTTGCTAGTCGCTGATTTGCGCGAATTGAAGGCCAATCCCGACGCTCCCGCGAGTGGCACGGTGCTGGAATCGCGCGTGGACAAAGGGCGCGGGCCTGTGGCGACAGTGCTGGTGCAGAACGGCACGCTGAACGCAGGCGACTTCTTCATCTGCGGCTCGGTATTCGGCAAAGTGCGAGCGATGTTTGACGATAGAGGCCGCGCGATGAAGAACGCGCCGCCATCGACGCCGGTCGAAGTGCTGGGATTGCAGGGGGTGCCGGAAGCGGGCGACCACTTCCAGGTGACGGACGAAGCCAAGGCGCGGCACATTGTCGAATACCGGCAGAGCAAACAGCGCGACGCGGCGATGGCACGAAGCAGTGGGGGGCGCATCACGCTGGACCAACTCCACGAACAGCTCAAGGCCGGCGAGGTCAAGGAACTTCCCATCGTCATCAAGGCGGACGTGCAGGGCTCCGTGGAAGTGCTGAGTGAGATGCTGCCAAAGCTTTCGACCGAACTAGTGAAACTGAAAATCATCGGGTCGGGAGTGGGGGCGGTAACAGAAAACGACGTGCTGCTGGCCTCGGCGTCGGGCGCGATTATCATCGCCTTTGGAGTGCGGCCGGACCGCAAGGCGGCGGATCTTGCGCAACAGGAACACGTGGACATCCGCACGCACAACATCATTTACGAAGTTTCTGACGAAATTAAAAAGGCCATGGAAGGCCTGTTGGAACCGGTCATTGCGGAAACGTATCTCGGCCGCGCGGAAGTGCGGAACACATTCCGAGTGAAGGGCGCGGGGACGGTGGCCGGCTGCTACGTGGCAGACGGGATTCTCAAGCGCGATGCACAAGTGCGCGTGGTGCGCGATGGCACGCTGATCTATACATCGAAGCTGAACTCGCTGAAGCGCTTCAAGGACGACGTCAACGAAGTGCGTACGGGCTTTGAATGCGGCGCGGGTGTGGCCAACTTCAACGACATCAAGATAGGCGACATCCTGGAATGCTTCAACGTCACCAAGATGAGCGCGGCGGAAGCTGCCGGACAGGCCGGCGGGTCATCCGGCAAGAAATAATCCGCTAAGAGATTCCCCGGAGCGCAGATGCCAGTCGGCTTGCTCACCCTCGAGCTGCACATTCCCGACGCCCAATCGCTGAAGGACAAACGCCAGGTCTTGCGCAGCCTGAAAGACAAGCTGCGGCGCGATTTCAACGTCGCCGTGGCGGAACTGGAGCATCACGACACCTGGCAGAGATCGGTGGTAGGTGTGGTGACGATTTCGAATGAAGAGAAGCACGTGAACGAAGTGCTGCAGAAAGTATTGGGCGAGGCGGACCGCATCCTCGGCTCGTTCTTGATCAATCAGGCAGTGGAGATCATCTAAGAAGTGCGGCAACAGAACGCTGATGAGCTCGACAAACCATCGCCACGAACGCGTGGCCGAAGAAATCGCGCACGAAATCAACGCCATGCTGGCGGGGGAACTGAAGGACCCGCGGCTGGAAGTCACCGTCGTTGCGAGTGAAGTGCGCGTGCAGCCGGACATGAAACACGCGCGCATCTACATCAGCGTGCAGGGAAGCGAGAAGGAGCGGGTCGACGCCATCAAAGCACTGGAACATGCCGCGGGATTCATCCGCAGGGAACTCGTGAAGCGATTGCAGCTGCGCCGCCTGCCGGAGCTGCATTTCACGCTGGACCTCACACAGGAGCAGGTGGAGCGCATCGAGCGGCTCTTGAAGGAAATGAAGAAGGCTAACCCACCCGCGCCGTAGCCGACTGACCGTAAATGCCACGCCAGCCACACCCGGCGCCGTTTGACGGCGCGCTCGTCATCGATAAGCCAAAGGGAAGAACGTCGCACGACGTGGTGGA